>Ga0182024_10004907_pt1 | contig 30368 bp, 21 predicted proteins | sample P32metaG_FD_120480 | JGI IMG/M metagenome (GOLD analysis project Ga0182024, IMG submission 120480) | Permafrost microbial communities from Stordalen Mire, Sweden - P3-2 metaG (Illumina Assembly) | ecosystem: Environmental > Terrestrial > Soil > Wetlands > Permafrost | place: Sweden: Stordalen... | reverse complement strand
TACATGTCGTCTGTAATGAAGACTCTGCTTGTGAATCCGCCAAGTTTCGAGAAATTTGACGGTGGTGCGGGCTCCCGCTGGCCTGCCACGCGCGAAATCGAGTCGTACTGGTATCCGGTCTGGCTTTCCTATCCCGCCGGAATGCTCCCGGGCAGCCGCCTACTTGACGGCCCTCCGCATCACATCAAGCCGGCTGAGGTTGTCCAGATCGCGCGGGATTACGAATTCGTGGTGCTTTTCACATCCACGGTCGGCTTTCTGAGCGATCTGCGCATGGCTCGCGCCATGAAGGAACAGAAGCCCGACACCAAGATCTGTTTCGTTGGGCCGCAGGTGCAGATCAAGCCCGCAGAAAGCCTGCTGGCGAGTTCGGATCTTGATTTCGTCGTGCGCGGAGAATTCGACCACGCCGTGGTCGAGTACGCGCAGGGCAAGCCGATTTCAGAGATTGCCAACGCCAGCTACGTCAAAGACGGCAAAGTCGTGCACAACCCGTCGCGTCCGCTGATGCAGACCGCCGAGCTCGACGAGCTTCCCTTTGCCACCGATGTCTATCAGAAAGACGTGCAGATTGAAAAATACAATGTGCCGTTCCTGCTGCACCCGTTCATTTCGTTTTATACGGCGCGGGGATGTCCGGCCCTTTGTACGTTCTGCCTCTGGCCCCAGACGCTTTCCGGCCACGCGTGGCGCACCCGGTCTGTAGAGAACGTCGCGCGGGAATTCCGCCAGGCACACAAGATGTTCCCGCAAGCCAAGGAATTCTTCTTTGATGACGACACCTTCAACATTCGCAAGGATCGGGTCCTCGCTCTTTGCAAGGAATTCAAGCCTGCGGGCTTCCGGTGGTCCTGCACGGCCCGCGTCCATGGAGACTACGAGACCCTGAAGGCCATGGCGGATGCTGGTTGCCGTCTGTTGATCGTGGGCTTTGAATCAGGCGACGCGCAGATCCTGAAGAACATCAAGAAGGGCCAGACGCTCGATATGGGCCGTAACTTCGTCAAGAATTGCAAGAAGGTCGGCATCCACATTCACGGCGATTTCATCATCGGTCTTCCTGGCGAATCCAAGGAAACCATCGAGAAGACCATCAACTTCGCCAAGGAACTCGACTGCGAGACAATTCAGGTTTCCATGGCGCACGCCTACCCGGGCACCGAGCTGTACGAACAAGGCGTCCGCGACGGCTTTCTCGCTGGCGAGGCGATCACAGACGATGGCGGACACCAGCTTCCTCACCTTGAGTATCCCGGCCTGTCCAAGGAATACATGGTCGAGTCTGTCAACCGCTTCTACGACAGCTACTATTTCCGTCCCAAAGTCGCCTGGCGGATCGTCCGCGACGCCCTCTGGGATTCGCACGAGCGCAAGCGCCTGTACCACGAGGCCGTGGACTTCATGAAACTTCGCGCGGATCGCGGCAGGGTATCCCGTAAACGGAAGGGCGTGGACAAGAGAGCCATTGTTGCCGTGCCGCCGATGAACCCTCGTTCCGGGATCGGCGAGTCGCAAGGGGCATGACGTCGCCGCAAGGCCTGCACCTAAAGACGTTCACGCTGATTTTGATCATGGTTTCGGTGGCCCCGCTCGGAGATATGTTTCTGGGCAAGGGCATGAAGCGCGTTCCCCCGATGGCCAGCTGGGCGCCCGCCGACGTGTTCCACTTCTTTTTCCGCGCGTTCACTTCGGGAACCATTTGGCTCGGCATCGGCCTGCTGCTCACTTTCTTCGTTGCCTACTTGCTGGTGCTGTCCTGGGCTGACTACACCTACGTTTTGCCGGCCTCATCGATTTCCAACCTGCTCATCGCCCTGCTGGCCTACTTCGTGTTGCACGAAACCATCACACCCACTCGATGGACTGGTGTCGCATTCATCTGCCTGGGCGTGTTCGTCGTCGGGCGAACGCATCTGCGGACCACGGAGCACAGATAGTGTTGACCGGATTTATTTTCTACTTCCTGAACGTGGTGCCGGGCACAGGCGGCGAGATCTGTATGTCGCGCACCATGAAGACGATCGGCGAAGTAACGGACTTTCGTCCGCGTGCAATCATTCGTGTGATCGGGCGCGCGATGAGCGTGCCCTGGTTCTGGGTCGGCATCACCATGATGGCGACGGGATTTTTTTCACTCCTGGGGTTGCTGTCAGTGGCCAACGTCAGTTTTGTCTTTCCGGCCACGGCCCTCAGCTATGCGGTGGGGACGCTCGGCGGCAAGCTCTTCCTGCGGGAACGCGTAACGCCCCAGCGCTGGTTCGGCGTCCTGCTAGTCTGTGTCGGTGTCACACTGGTGTTCTTCGGAAAGCAGTAGCCGCGGATCGATCGGTCCGATCTACTGGCCGGCGTTCGGCATTTGTGAGATCGTCTGTAGCATGACTCCCTGGACGCTGGTTCGCGACGCGCTCCTGCTGCTAGCCGTTGCGCCCTTCGCCTATTACCTTCTTGCAATCATCGCTGCAAGCAAGTTCTTTCACCGCTCCTCCGCCACCGATTTCAGACCGCCCGTCAGCATTCTGAAACCGATTCGCGGTCTGGATCGCGAAGCCTACGAGAACTTCGCCAGCTTCTGCCGCCAGGATTATCCCGAATTCGAAATCCTGTTCTGCGTCAACGATAACGAGGAGCCGGCGATTCCGATCATACGGAAATTGATCGCCGATTTCCCGAGGCGCCCGATCCGCCTGCTCGTTGGCTCGGACGCGCGCGGCGCAAGCGACAAGGTCAACAAGCTCTGCCGCATGGTCCGCGAGGCCCGCAACGAGATCATAATCGTCAGCGACAGCGACGTGCGCGTCGAGCCCGGCTTCCTGGGCGCCGTGGCCGCCCCGTTTGCCGACGCCAAGGTTGGCGGCGTCACCTGTCTGTACCGCGGGCTCACCGACGAGTCCTTCGCGGCCACTGTTGAAGCGCTGGGCAACAGCGCCGATTTCGCGCCAGGCGTCCTAGTCGCGTGGCTTTTTGGCGGCGTCGATTTCATGCTTGGCGCGGTGATGGCCACCACGAAAAAGCACCTGGCTGAAATCGGCGGATTTGAATCGCTCGTGGATTATTTCTGCGACGACTACGAACTCGGCAATCGCATCGCCGCGCGCGGCCATCGCATCGAGCTAAGCCGCTTTCCCGTAGACATCGTGTACCCGAATGAAACCATCGCTGACGCCTTTCGCCATCAACTTCGCTGGAATCTCAGTATCCGTTACTCGCGCCCCTGGGGACACCTCGGCCTGATTTTTACCCATGGCCTGGTCTGGTGTCTGGTGGGTATCTCGGTCGCACAATCCTGGTTCGCCGTTTTCGCGTTCGCGGCGGGGTATTCCTTGTTGCGCAACGAAATGGCGCTCAGCGCTGGAGCGCGCGGCATGCAGGACAGTCTGGTGAGGCGAAAACTCTGGATGCTCCCGCTGCGTGATGCGTTTGCCTTCGTGGTCTGGATCGTGAGTTTCTTTCCGCAACGCATCCATTGGCGCGGCCGTGAATTCTACGTCCTCAACAAACGCCTTGTCCCGGTCACCCCGCGCCACTCCTAGGGGCACCTCGTGAGGCGCCCAGCGCGGATAAATGAACTGCTCTGGCCATCCGGGCAGGTTTTCGCCCCAGCTCGGCCCGCTCGCTTTGCGACCGGCAGCCATTGATCGACCCTGTTTCTGGCTTTCGCCGGGCAAACGTTTCGATGTCGGCCCTCATCCCCCGGTTGACGAATGTATGTTCCGCCGTTAAAGTAGATGCAGGTCGCATTTGCGGCCCTTTTTGTTGTCTCCCCCTCGGCTGGGAGGTCGTACAATTGGCAGTACATCAGATTCTGGAAGTGATACGGACTCCAAAATCCCCAATGTTTTTGCGTGTTTTGTTGATACCGAAGATAGTTATGTGCAGTGTCGTTTAGTGCCGTTCAGCTCGATTTAGGTCGGTTGATGATGAGTTTGATGTCAAACTGCACCGAAACAGGGCAGCGCGTTTCCACCGGTGATTCGAAGTTCTTCATGCTCGATACGAACGTTTTCAACAGCTTCTGCGACGGGGCTCTCCCACTCGACTGTCTACGACGGCGGACGCATTGAGACGACGCTACGCCATGGTGTACGCTTTTGCCGACGGTGCGGCAAGATAAAGCCATATTGGTAGCACCGACTAAGAGTGAGGCCGCCAGATGGATGTGGAACGCGAAGACCGACGCCTCTGCTGCAAATGCGTTGGCGAGGTGTTTCTTCGGACAGAAATCCAGCGGAGAGGTCTTCAGGCTGAATGTTTCTACTGTGGTGGTAACCATATGACCTTCTCGATAGGTCAAATGGTGGACGAAATCGAGCTAGCGTTAAACGAACACTATTACCGCACCGCCGCGGAACCTTCAGGCATGGAATATGCAATGCTCAAGGAAGGTGATTATGACTGGGAGCGCAAAGGCGACCCGATAACCTCGATTATAGAAGAGTGCGCTGATATCGAACTGGGACCAGCCGAGGACATTCAGAAAATCTTGGAAGAGCGCAATCATCATTTTGACACCGACTCGATTGGCGAGGAAGAAGAATTTGAGGAGGACGCGCACTACGCCGAAAAGGGTGTCGATGTCGCGGACTCCCAAGCCGGATGGTTTCATTTTGAAAAAAGCCTTAAAACACAAGCGCGGTATTTCAGCCGAACAGCGGAATCAACATTAGCATCCGTGTTCGAAGGGATAGCTGACCACAAAACCCGAGAAGGCCACCCAGTCGTAGTCGAGGCCGGTCCAGACAAACAGTTGGCGGCGGTATACCGTGCCCGGGTTTTCCAATCAGACGAAAGGCTCGAAGAAGCCTTGAAGCGACCCGATAGAACTATCGGCCCCCCACCGCCTTTAGCTGCTGTTGCGGGACGCATGAACGCTCACGGCATCTCGGTCTTCTACGGAGCCACAGAGCCTAAAGTTGCGCTTGCCGAGGTGCGCCCTCCCGTTGGAAGCAAGGTCTTGGTTGCTCGCTTTGAATTCCTTCGGCCAGTCCGACTTCTGGATTTGGAGGCTCTACGGTCTGTGAATATCACAGGGAGTGTGTTCGACCGAAGCTTTCTGCCGCGTCTAGAGAGAGCAAAATTTCTTCAGTGGCTCAGTCGGCGAATCACTATGCCCGTTATGCCGGATGACGAACCGTTCGAATACCTTGCGACGCAGGCAGTTGCTGACTTTCTTGCGACGAATGCGGATCCTCCGTTAGACGGAATCCTCTATCCCTCAGTGCAGGGCGGCAAAGGCGACCTCAATGTGGTTCTCTTCCACAAGGCCGCGCGTGTGGAATTGTTGGACATCCCGGAAGGCACAGAGATTGATGCTCAACTCTTCGAACAAAATGACGAAGGGATTGAGATTTATCCGTGGGTATGGGAGCGAGTACCGCCGCACGCAACTTCCCCTGAGGCAGCCCCAGTCCATTTGGAACCCGAAGGGTGGCTCGTTTCTGAAGCCCTCGACTCACGTGACCCCTTGGATCACGATTACGAGCCACGAGAACCGATGCTCAAGGTGGACAATTCGAACGTGCAAGTGCATGTGGTAAAGAGCGTCGAGTTCCAGACTGAACCTTATTCTGTAAATCGCCACCGAATCAAAGCGCAGTGAGACTGCGACCATGTCGCTGGCATGGGCATGTTTTATCGATAGCGCGTCTAGAACCGATACTATAATTCGCTGTCATGGCTGAACTGCGAATCGGTACCTCGGCGTTCACCGCCGCTGGCTGGGAGGGCTCGTTCTACCCGGTAGGAATGAAGCCCGCCGACTACCTGACCTACTACGCCACCAAGTTCAACACGGTCGAGATCGACTCGACTTTCTACCGGACTCCCGCGCCGAAAACGGTGAAAGGATGGGCCGACAAGGTTCCCAAGGGTTTCGTTATCGCCGCGAAGGTGCCCCAAGTCATCACCCACGAAAAGTGTTTGGTAGACTGCCACGACGATTTTGCTGAGTTCGTGGATACGATGGATTTCCTCGTCGATGACAAACTCGGCCCGCTGCTATTCCAGTTCCCGTACTTCAACAAAGACACGTTCAAGACGGGCGACGAGTTCCTAGCTCGGCTCAAACCATTTCTGAAAACGCTCCCGAAGGACTACAAGTTTGCTATCGAGATCCGAAATAAGAGTTGGTTGACGGAGAAGTTTGCGGACCTGCTCCGCGAACATAAAGTGGCTCTGGCCCTGCAAGATCAATCATGGATGCCGCTCCCCTCTGGTATGGCTTTCAATTATCTGACCGCTGACTTTACGTACGTCCGATTGCTGGGAGATCGGAAAGGTATTGAGAAGCAGACGAAAGTGTGGGACAAGGTAATCGTGGACCGAAAGAAGGAATTGCGGGGTTGGGTTGATGTCTGTCAGCACATTGTGAAGCGCGGTGTTTCGACGTTCGTGTATGTCAACAACCACTACTCAGGTCATGCTCCGAAAACCGTGGCCGACTTTCTAGGCCTCTGGAATTCGAACTCATGAACGCCGCTTTGTCTTTGGAGAAATCAAATGGTCATCGGCGATAGATTGAAAACATTGCGAGAGGCAAAACACTTCTCGCAGGGCGAAATCGAAAAACGCACGGGTCTGCTCCGTTGCTATATCTCTCGCGTCGAGAATCGGCACACAGTCCCAGCGATTGACACCCTTGAAAAATTGGCACGGGCGTTGGAGGTGCCGATGTACCAACTGTTTTACGACGGAGAACAACGTCCCAAGATGGCCAACCTTCCGAAGCGCAGAGCCGACGAAGATACCGAATGGGGTAGCTCTGGCGAGGATGGAAAGTTGCTTCACCAGTTTCGTAGGTTGTTGAGCCGAACTGGCGAAAAGGACCTCAAGATTCTTCTCTTCATGGCTCAGAAGATGGCAAATTCAAATCGATCCTGACGCCACGGTTTTCGCTGGTTAGCGGCCCTGCTACAAAGCCGCTACGCCAGAGACGCACAGGCGTTATTTTACTGGCGAGTAGGTTCAATGTTCCGTTGTCTTCAGAACACTCGCTCGCCGCGCTTTTCGTCCAGGTCAAATTCCCAAATCTCTACCCCTTGCCCGATCAGATGACCCTGCGTCCTAATGTAATGCGCGGCCAGGGTTAGGTCTTTTCGCAGGTGCTTCAGGACAAACAGAATTTTTCGATAGTGACTTGGGGCTACGCTAAACAACAACATGACTTCGTTCAACCCTCTTATCTTCGCGCTCGGCGAATTTCCGCCACTGGGCCAGGTGTAAGACTTACATTCAAACAAGATCGGCGGATCGACGCTGCCAAGGTCAAATTTGTGTGGTTTTTTGACGCGGACGCCGACGGGTGCAGTGAATTCAGCCTGGAGTGAGATGCCAGTTTCGGCAAAGAATAGCCGAGCCGCTTCCCAAATTCTCTGCCGACGTGAGCATTGCTGATGGAGCCGACGCGCTCGAAATTATTTTCCATGGTCGCTCCAGTTTAAGAGCATGCGATGATGCTCGGCTACTAATCAAAGGTATCTCCCACGGAGATTGTGCCACTTGGCCCGAAAAAAACACGAAGAAAAGTGAATAATCGTTTTGTCTGACTTAGCTGTCGTGGATGATCTATCGCACCTTTCCCGAAATGTTCCCATCGATAAGAATCAGTTGCGGGCAAGGCTAGCGAAGATGACCGATGCGGAGTTGTTGCGATTCGGCGAGGCAGCGAAGTTCATGTACTCCGCAGACAGCATCGACAAACCGCTTCGGACAAAGTTCGTGATTCATTTCGGAAGTGGCCGGGAAGAATAGTATCAGTAGAGACGCAAAACGGAGAACTTTCTTTGCTTTGACTCGCCACACTTTTCCATGCCGGTGATTCGGTCTTACTAGATCGTGATTTCGCGGAGGATGGTGTTTCCGATTCTGGCTCGGACTTCAGGAGGTAAATCTCTTGCTACTGCTGGATGAGGGCTTCGGCGTCTTGAGAATTATCGTTTTATTTTATAGGTGGTCTGTTAGGGGTTTTCAGGAGGTGGTTGTTCTGGTTTGCTCGTGAAGGTCTGCGCCCGTTCGGAAGTCATCTTGGACAAGCGCCGCCGCCAGCACTTCTTGAATCGACGAAACGAACCGAACTTTGATTTTGTTCCGTACATAATCCGGTGTCATCTGCACGTCTCGTTCATTCTCCTTGGGCATGAGAACTTCAGCACATCCGGCGTCGATGGCTGCCTGGAGCTTCGGCAACACGCCGCCGATGGCGAGGACTTTGCCCATGATCGTGATCTCGCCAGTCATAGCGAGGTCATTGCGGACGGGGCGACCCGTGAGCGCGGAGACGATCCCAGTGGTGATGGTGATTCCGGCTGACGGGCCTTCCTTGGGAACTCCCATCATCGTCGCAAGAACAGCGATGTCGTAGTTATTTTGCCAGTCGTTTGGGAGGCCCAAGTCGTTTGCGTGCGTCTTGATGAACTGAGCGGCTGCGGCAACGCTCTCCTTCATCACTTTTTGCATCGAACCGAGGCTGATGATGCGGCCTGACCCTCTCGAAGCCTGCATCTCGAAGTGGAGCAGACAGCCCCGGTCGTCGCCGATGACCGCTAAGCCGATGACCTCACCGATCTGCGGCGAACTCGGCAGCGCAACCTTCTGCTGTCGATAGGCGTCGGGTAGCGTCGGCGTGATGACCTTGCCGGACTGGGCCAGCTTCCCTGTCAGAACGACTGGTCCGTATTCGCCAGCCGCCATGAGGTGAAGCTGGTTGCGGACACGCTGCCGTCCTTCGAGAGCAACTTCGAGGAGTTCGCCTAGTTGCTCGTCGGTGACATCCCCGTGCGGGTACATGAGCTTGAGCAGGCCGGACAAAACCTTCTCGACGCCCCGCACGTCACGCCCGGTGATCCCGGCCTTGGCGGTCGAAGTATCCATCAACTGATACCGGCCCTTCAGCGCTCCCAGCACGTCCTTGCGCCGGAGTTCGTGGATTATCTCGCAAAAGTAATCCGTGATGAAGCCGTAGTCCTGGGCCAGCGATCCTGGATGAATCTTGGGAATCTCCCAACCCGGCAGATAGCCGTGAAGCCGGTCGATGAACGCCTCGACCTGGAGAAAGTCCGGCAACGGCTCGAACAGGTGGTAATACTTCTCGTGCGGCAATTTGGCCTGGATGTCGATGTTGCCGATCATTACGATGGAGGCGAAGGCAAGAATTTCCTTCTTGCCCCGGCTAAACTTGGCGTCCTGCATGTAACCCTGCATGATCGACACGAGCGCCTTGGGATCGGTGAAGTCGGTGTTGGCGATCTCGTCGAACACCACTACATCGCGACTGCCCACCACGCCGACTTTGCCGTTGGCGTTGTTGATGAAAAGGCTTGCCGGGGTTGCCTTGCCACCCGAAAGAACCGTGACGTAGTAGCTCTGGTTGCGGTAGATGTACGTCTTGCCGGTTTCCCTAGGGGCCAGTTCGATAGTGTTGCAATTGGCCTCGATCATTGGCACGAGCCGCCAAAGGTAGAGCAGCTTCTCACGCCGGGTCATCGGCTCTGGATTCAGGCCAATTGAGTTGATGAGGAAGTCCAGCCACTCGCCCGCCTCGAACTGCTTCCGCTTCTCGATGTAATCGTTGAGATCGATGACCGAAATCTGGAAGGGCGTGAACTCTGTTACCTTGAATGGGCGAATCTTCTTGTTGTGGACCTCGGTTTCGTCATAGGTCAGCGCAATAGTTCCCCACATGCCGCCCGACAGCAGCATGGGATACTGCCGGACAAGGCTTTCGGTCACGTTCACGAAGCTCTCATTAATCGCTCCGATGGTCCCCCAATATTTGTCCTCGGTTTCCTGAAGCCGGACTTCTAAATTGGCGATGATGCTGTGGTTGCGAGTTTCACGAATCTGGTGACGAATCTTCTCGGCCTCGGCCCCGTGGACGAAGTTTTCCCGCAGGCGCTTGATGACTTGTTGCAGGTCTTCCTGGAAGTTCTCCTCGGTGCAATAGTTGTCGATCAAATATTCGACGACGAAACGAGGGAACTCATCGACTCCCGTGTTGACGGTGAGCCGCTTGTTGACAACCTTGCCTCGGAATACCTCTTTGAAGCGGGTATTCATAATGACACCGTGTTACCGCAGCCCTGCGGGAACCATGCCCATGATGCTGTCGAGTTTGCTGTCCAGGCGTCGGCGAATGCGAGTTCTATCCAACTGAATCTCGACCGTGCCGTGAACCGTCGCCCGTAGCGTGCGATTCTGCCAGCGGTAGCTGGCGATGGCCGTCACTTGCTTGACCACTTTACCTGTAGCTTGTTCGTCCGGCGTAGGGTTATCGACCTTAGGCGTCCACCGCACACGATAGTCATGTTCGATTCCCGAGAACACTTCCTTGCGGGGTTGGATGTCATCCAGGCCAGCTTCCACCTGAAGCTGTATCAGTACCTCTTCCTTGACCGCCGTTTTCGCCCTGGCCGTGATGAGGATGTCGAGCGGCTGCCCTTCCGACAGCACGCCCTCGAACCGAATGCCGATCAGATCGAAGGCAGGCTCGACCTTGGCCTTCGGTCCCAGGACGATGATCGGGATCATGCACTCGGCTAAACTCAAGCCTCCATGGGTGTACCGTTCGGGCTTGTGTTTTCCTTGCGGTCGCTTCAGCGTCAGGCCGGGCCGGGGGAACAGCACATGGTTGAAGGACCATTTCGCCTTGCCGGTTTTGTCCGAGATGCCGAGATCGCCCACCTTGAACAGTACCCCATTCTTGGCGTCGTTTCCTTCGAGCGGCCTCTTCAGTCGTCCCACTCGATACTTCACGTCACCACTGTCGGTCAGCACTTCCTCAGGGACCGTGAACGTCGTGTCGGGAACAGGTGTGAAGCCGTGATCGGAAGTCACGAAAACGGCTGCGTCGTTCGGCATCTCCCGCAACACGCTGCGCACGTCTTGCCGCAGAATCTCTCGCACCGTGGCGTCGTAGATGAACGATAGGTCTGCACTATTGTTGTGCAGGTTTTTATCTGTGAAATTGAAGATCACCACGTCGATGAGTTCGGACGTGTAGTGTACGGAAATCCCGCATTCGACGGCTTCATTCTGACTCTTGACCTTGAACTTCACCGTCAGGCCCATGTTCGTCTTGAGAGCATTTTCGAGCAGGGCATTCTCGGTTGTACTGCAGAAACTGAGCGGTAGGCAACCTGCCGAAATCGCCTTACGACTCAGTTGCGTCTCGCTCGGCAGAATGGCGCTTCCAGGTAGTTGTTCGATAACATCGTATTTCTCTTCCAGAACAGGCCGAACTAGCTCTTCCCAGGCATCGACACGCAGGCCGTCGAAAATCAGGATCACGGCCTTCTGGCCGCTTTGGCTATCCCAATGCGTTTTCAGCACTCTCGACACAAACTGGTGCGTGAAGATCAGCGGCGAGTTGGCCTGATTGATCCACTTGACGTAATTGGCGTGATACAGGTCTTGGAACTTGGTGTTGGCGGCATCCACATCCAGATCGACCGCCTTGATGCTCTCGTTGAGCTTCTGCTGCGCTGCCTCCCAACGCTGCGTGAGTTCTGGCCAGAATTGGCTCTTCGGGACAGGCAGAATATCACCGACTTGCACAAGTCGGCGAAGGCCACTGGTGTAGTAATCGAGTCGATTGGCCTTTTCGTCATTCCAAAGCTGAAGGAACTGTTCGACCCGAAGCTGGGCTGCCTCCAACACCCTGAGCTTTTGGACTTGGGCTTTCAGCTTATCGGCGATTTCGAAAAACTGGATGGTTCGCCGATACGTTGCCAGCAGCGTACCCCATTGTGGCGTCGGACGGCGAGCAGCGATGGAGAGCGTGTCTTCCTTGCCCTTGGTCCCTTCTTCGTCCAGCTCGCGCAGAATAGCGTTGTGATAATCCTTCTTGCGGTTGGCCAGGAGGTCGATTAAGAGCGAGAACAACGCCATACTACGGACCAGCGACGACAGTTTCTCCGTCAGCAGCACTTTCCGGGCATCGTCGGGGTTGTCGAGTTTGCAGCGCTCTGCCAGCAGGAAGGCAAGCCGCTTTTCCGGCTCTTCCTTTAGGAACCCCTCGACCGCCGCCACGTCCTCGGCGATCTGGTCGGGGTCGGCCTTGAGCATGTCCTTGATCGTGAATTCGATGGACTTTTTCGGGATCGCCTTGAATCGTTCTAGCTCCACATCGAAGTTGGCGAGCAGCACTTCGTATTCCAGGCCGTGCTGGTACATGATCGCTGAGAGCGTGAAGGCCCGTACGACCGCCTGCGGGTCGTTGTCTAGCATCCAGCACCAGGGTTTGTCGGCCTGTTCGATCTGACTTTTCAGATGGGCGAGGACTTCGCTAGCCTCCGAGGCCGCCCCGGCGGAGAACAGGTCTTTGATTTTTTCCAACTGCTCGTGGTTCTCGATACAGAGGCGACGAATCGCAGCAGGCTTTAGAATCTCGAACGGGTTCACGTTGAGCGTGGCTCCCAAGACAATCTTGTACAAATCGCTGTCCTGGAACCTATACTCGTCCACATCCCGCAATTGGCGGTGGGCGTCGATGGCTTTGTCCTGGTGATCCAAGATCAGGCTGCTTATGTTGCGGTCGCTGTTGACCAGCGACGGCCAGCGCTGGTCGCCGGTCTGCTCGACGAGGAAATCCCGCAGGGTGATCGTCAACCGCGCCTTTGGTTTGCAGCGGGTTTCGAGGTCGGGATAGAAGAGAGGGAGTTTGGCCTTTTCACGGGTGCGGTCCACGAGGATGATCTTGGCCGACGTATCGCTGCGCAGATTCTCATACATCTCCCGCAAGGCTAGGTTGCCGCTGCAAAACAGCACCGTGAAATTATTTTCCTTCGCCCAGCCATCGACTGCCTGCGCACCGGCCCGGATCATTCGCTGTGGATCAGCAAGAATGATGAGCTTCTCCCCCTTAAGGGGATCCAGTTTGTCGATGACCCATTGCTCTAACATCGTGGCATTCCTAATCGTCTAGTATCCCGGCAAGATGCCTATTCGTCGTCATTATCCTGATCCTGCTTCTTGCGACGTTGGCGTTTCGGCTTCGCCTCTTCGGTGCTACCACGACGGGCGCAGATGCGGTAATCGTCCTCTGCCTCAATCTGCTGCTCATCGGTCAGGTTGGCAGAATTCAAGCCGCCTTTTTCGTATATCGCTTTGCCCTGCTCGTAAAGGCCTGCACGGCGGCACTGCCGCAGCCAGTCAAGAAGGTCTACTTCGCTGCCGGGACGGTCCTTGTCCCACACGGGCACGCCTTCGATCAGAGCGTTGGCGAAGCGTTTGATACGCCGGAGAGTTCCAGCTTCACGAAGTTTGGCGAGTTGCTGTCCTTCTTCCCTATCCGGCAGCCGCCATGTGCCACTGCCAGTTTTAATGAAGTATTCCACCAGCCAATCGGCCAAGAGTCGCCGAGGCTTATCGTGGACAGGAAGGTACTGCTCAAAGAGGTCGCTGTAATGCACGCCTTCCAGCTCCGGCTTCTTCTTCAGGTACTCGCCAATGAACTTGCTCAGGCGAGCAGCGGCAGCGTCTTCCTTCACTTGCTCCGCATGGTCTACCTGATCGGCAGTTTCCTTCAAGTACCAACGAGTCTGGACGTGCGAACCCCACAAGTCCGCTTCCTTGTTACGGAAGAGGTCTTGCTTGATTGGCTGTTGCACTTCCTCCGCAACGCTCTTCAACAACGAATCGAAATCGTGCGCCTCCATTTGACCCTTACGAACCATGCAACCGACCACGGCATCATAAATACGATCCTTTGACGCCCCAGGATGATTGGTCAGGTAGTCTTTGATGATTTGTCGAGCGAGATCCATGAATGTTGGGGCATCGACATCTGCTGGAATGTATATCTGCGATACGATCCAATCACCCCGCGCTGGCTTTCGCAGGTTCAACACCAAGTCTCTTTTGGCGACTTTGTCTGCTGTGATCTGCTTAATAGATTTTTGATCCGAATCGATAACCAGGGTTTCATCGACCTCAGATGCCACAAAGCCTGCCTCGGCGAGAATATCTTGCAATACTGCCCAGGTACCCTCAGACGTGTCGTGATAACAAATCGACATCCACCGTCCAGGCTTCAAAACACGAAAACACTCCTTAAAAACGAGCACAAGCCTTCCGGCCCACTCACCCTCCGTCATCTTGCGGTGTTCATTGACAATGATCTCCTCGTCAATCCAATTCGTGTCAAAGCCCATAAAGGCTTCCCACAAGAAGTTCGCTTCGCCAAATTGCACTTTCCAGGATTACGGAGGATCGGTAAAAATGTAGTCAATGGAATCGCTTGGAATGTCACGGAGTGAAGTGGCATTCTGAGTAGAAATGATTGCTTTGGCATGCCCCGAAGAAAATGAGGAGTTTTTCTGAGCAACGTGGCGGCGAGCGTCTCCATACCATTCCTGAAAATAACTCCAGACGTTAATATCTTTGATTAGTTGTGGTATCCAGTACGTACCTGTCATGACCCGGCCAACGCCATCATGACGGTATCCCATCATTCGAGACGACTTGTGAAGGATAGCAGTCACGCCGCCGAGCAGAAAGTCGCGTACATCAGGGCTCACGGAGAGTTGCCCAATGGCATGCTTGAGTGTCAGCAAGGCCAACAGATTTCGGCTTGTAAAAAAATCTGATACCTTTTCGATTCCCTCATGATAAGGTCGCCAGAGTAACCCCCACTCTGTTACACCTTCTGCACAATTCATCATTCGCTGCTGCGGAATAGGAAATGAAATCGTACGAGACTCAACCTCTTCGAGATGCGCTAGATCCTGAGCGAACGCACGTTGCTCCGGTATTTGTTTCGTTGCGTGATGGCGAGACACCCTCCGTGGCTTGCATGCCTTTCCATTGTTACCTCGGCATTCGTACCCGACCGAAACCACTTGAAAACCTTTTCGACTCAACCTGCTGGTGATCTCTTCTTTGTGGCGTTTCCTGAGACAATGGGGACAGAGCGTAACCCTTCGCTGCTCTCCATCACTACCGAGCGCCATTTCCTCTGGACAATCGAAAAGAGCAACATCTTCCAAACAGCGCGGGCATTGATACACCCGTGAGTAAACGGTGTACGTCACCGTGGCAGGGCCGCCGCATCGATTACAATTAGAATGATAGAGTCGCTCCATTTCAGCACCAACGGCAACGTCGAGCTGCTGAAATGCCTTATCGAAATCTGCGAGAGAAATGGGCGTGCAGTAGAGTTTCGTTATAAAGGTGGCGGCTGGACTGCGATCAATTGCAATAGCGTTACGGCCGTCCATTAGTGCTGCGAGTCCTGTGCTTCCAGATCCACACATCGGATCTAGGACAATATCTCCAGGTTTCGTGTAGTGCCGGATGTACTGCTGTATCGCATCGTGTGGTTTTTTGGACCAGTAGGTATGGAGGTTGTATATGGCCGTGGATTTTTTCGCCTGAATGTGTTCGGCAAAAGCCCGGACGCGATACTGATCGGACGTTGGATCGTAAGAGGTGGCGTGATCTTCAACGAACTGCCGAAGGTGTGAGTTAGGCTTGTCGCCCGAATAGAAACCGTCTGGCATCTTCGGTATAGAAGAGAGCGACTCGAAAGTGCCTTGCCCTGGATTGGTCGTTTTCTTCGTCATAACGCTGCCTACTTGATTTCCAGGATCGTGGATTGTCCCTTGCCGTCACCATCCACGGCAGTTTCGAGGAACTTGCGGAACTCGCCGACCACGCTCTCGATGTCTCCCTTTTCCACTTTGGTCTTAGTGGGGTGGAACTCGTTCAGGTGGATCACCTTCACCACGATCTGTTTCAGGTACTTCGCTAGGAGCCTCGCATTTGCCGGGTCTACCGGAACGGACTCGGCCAGTAGAGTAGCCAACCCGTCATCGCTCGACGCCGCCAGTACGTCGGCAATGAATGTCTCCTGCTTTCCTTGCTCCAACAGGGATCGCAACGCAGGTTGGCGCAGCAGACTTGCCATATTCAGCAGAGCCGCCTGGACCTTGTCCTTCGCTTGCACCATCGCATCTTCCGCAGCGGCCACGAGTCCATCGGCCTCGTCCACATGCAGCGCACATCTTTCGGGCTGAGGACGTTCCTTCAATCCCCGCTCCACGGCGTTGCGGTCGAGCGAGGACTGGAACAGGCCGTCTTTGTAGCGAGCCACTTCGTCCTTGAGTGTTGCCACTTTGATGCTCGCTAAGGCGTCGATCTTGACCAGCTCGGCGATGGCCTGAAAAGGTCGGGACTCTGGCAGATTGTCGATCTCGCTCCGGACCTCTTCGCACTTGCCCGTCAGTTCGTCAAACGCTTGGAGATAGCGGGTGCGGTAGACGCTTTGAACCTCTTCAAGCAGATCGAGCAGTTGGCTTTGGAGTTTGGCCTCGGACTCCATCAGATCGTGGGTGTGTTCGAGCTTCTTGCCGAGGTTGCGGAGCTTGTCCTTCAGTTCCCCGACTGGGCCATCCTTCTTCACCGTCAGTTGCGAGTAACGGTACGCCGCCCTGATCTTCTTATCGTGGCGGCAGAAGGCGTCTGCTTTTTCCCAGGTCTTCTTGCGGGTCGTCAGATCATCGAGTTCGGTTGCCTTGGCTTCCTGATCGGCGTAGCAGGAATAGCCGAACGACGTGTCGAAAGCGTTGAGCAGATGCGAGATCGCCTCGGCGTCGTCGATCTTGGCTGAAAGGAACTTCAACCAGGAAGCCAGGGAATCCGCCACGGGATTGTCCTGCTGAATGTCAGCCATCAGCGTATCGAGCCGTTCGATCAGTGCTTTTACTTCGGGGCTTTGGTGTTCCCGCCACTTCTTCAGCCGGTCGAGGGCTGTGGTGATGTCGCCGTCCTTCTGGATTGTCTTCAGAGATTCGTCGTCGAGCAGAATGGCGGCAAACGGGGCTAGCACCGGCCAACCTTCAGGGGCCTTGAGCCGCTGAATCTTCGCCATCGAGTTCAGCAGTGCGGCGTTGAAGGTCTGGTCGGCGATATTGGTGTAGTCAATGGCGTCGGTCCCCACACCTTTGCCGGACATCAGAATTCGAAGCTTGCCTTCCCGCACGAGGCAAAGAAGGTAAATGTCAATCATTCGGCGAGACAGGCCGTAGTTCTTGTCGTTCGGCCCGCGGAGGCCCGTGAAGTTCTTGCAAACCGTCTCCAGAGAGATGTTTGGTTTGCCCTGGCTGCCCTGCGTCTCGATCCATTCTTCGAGGTCTTCGACGAACTCGTTATCCTTCGTGTTGAGTTTCTTCGTGCCGTCTTTCTTCATGATCCCAAGGGCGTAGCCGTAGTTATCGGCGGCGCTGGTGAACTGATTGGGTTTGGTGCCCTTTGGGATATCGCCGGTTTTGACGATGCCGTTGATGACTTTGATCGCCTCAGCGTCATTGAACGAGGCTGGGGCGTCGAACTCAATTTCTTTCGAGACATACACACCATCGAGAACGTGGCCGATGAGCGGGGTGAGTATCGACAGTAGTTCGCCCTGGCAGTTGAATGACATGTTGGCGTGATCGACGGCGCTAATCTGTCCACGACCGAAACTGTCGGTGACGATCTTTGCGATGCTGCCGATCTCATCCTTTAGACGATTGCCAACCCACTGCACGACTTCCCTTGCGTCTTCGGTGTCCTTGCTCTGGTAATCCTTCACCAGTTCCCGGTAGGCGGCGAAGTCGAGGAGTCGATCTCTTTCCTGCGAGGTCAGTTGTGAAGGTGTCCAGAACAGGGTGCGGGGATCGCCAACCTTCTTGGCAAGCTCGGTCACTTTGTCGCCGCTGTGCCGGTTGCTGACGAAGACGGCGAAATCGTGGTCGTTATCCGAGCTGTTGATCGGAGGGAGGGCTTGGCCCTTGCTGGCGATGTCGAGTAGATCACGCATGTAGACCCGGCCCTTGATGGTCCGGCCATGCCACTCGACCTCCAAATCCTTTTGCTCGGCTGGAGCGATGCCACGAAACAGTGACTTCGTATTGCGGGCGAGGTCCATTGTCAAAAGTGAAGTCTTGATTTCCCAACCGTCCAGGCCGAGAAGCTGGTTCCAGGCATCCCGCTGCAGAACCTCACTGTTTTCGGCGTGGCTGCGAGCCTTCTGGAAGAGTTCCTTCACATCGACGCCGCCGCCCTCGGGCGCGAAGACGAAGTTCTTGCCGGTTTTCTTGACTTGGGGAACTTCCTTTGCTAGCTCGTCGAGCAGCACTTCGTAATGGTCGAGGTTGTCCTTAACGTCGGCCTTCTGGCCTTTGTCGTGATCGGCCCACTCCATCACCGAGTTCATGATCTCTTCAACTGATAGGCCGTTCGGTTGCATCTTGGCGATGTGGTACAGGAACAGCGTCTTCAAGATTTTCTCGCACCGTGAGGCATAAACCTTGAGCCGCCCCTTGGTCGCTTGTCCGATGATGCGTCGGCCAGCTTGGTACGCTTTGTACTCGTCATTGAATTTGGAACTGATGGCGGCGATGCCCGCCGTTGTGCCGGACGGGTCTTCCTCATAGCTCACCACGTCGTCGAACATCTGCCAGAGCGTGATGAGTTCGTTTGACTTCGCCTTCCGTTGCGTCTTGAGGGTCTGATGCATGAAATGCACGGAGGAGCGGAGCGTGGTCAGGTTGTAACTGACCGCTCGCAGCACATCTATCGCCGGTTTGTAGAACGGGAAGAACCGCTTGAACGTCTCGCTGCCGATGGCGTCGGGCCAAGTGAAGCCCTTGTGATAATCCTCGAAATACGGCTCGATGGAGTTGGGCTGCGATATCGTGCGGACCCTGGACAACACGATGTCGTAGAAGTTCGACTCGTCTTGCAGCAGGGCGACATTCTTGAGCCGGTCGTTGGCGATGATGTTCTTGACGCCCATCTTCGATTCGAGGGCCTGTTGCGCGGAACAGATCGTCCAGACGGGCAAGCAGTGTGTCTTCGCCAGTCGATTGGAGAGAACGACCAGCGTTTTCTCATCTTCAATTCGCTGCTCGTCGGTCCTGTTCTTCATGAACAGCGATACTTCGTCGAGGATCAGCAGCAGCCCCTCGTACCCTTGGGCGATCAGAGTCTCGACCATGTACTTCAGAACATCTTCAGATTCTCCTGGCAACTTAGGCGTGACTCGAAGGTACTCGGTGTAGAATCGCCAGAGCTTCTGGCCGCAATCCCGGCGCACCGTCTGCGACTTGCTATTGCGCAGGTCGTCAAGGAACTTCTCCAGGTCTTCCTGTTCTTCCTCATCGAAGAACTTGGGGTCTTTCAGGAACTTCCCCAAGTCCTTGCGATAGCGCTCAATGTCCTGCTCGAAGCGATCCGCCAGAACTTCCACGGGATAAACAGAAATCGCCTTGCCGTTCTCCGCGAGGTATTGATCTTGCACAACGTCGAGGATGTACTCCGTCAGCTTGCGTCCCGTATCCGTCACCCCGATAATGCCGCCGCCTTGACCGACGAGGGTTTTCACAGCGACAAAGATGCCTTTCGACTTGCCCGTGGACTTCTTGGCGAGGCCGCTGTCGTAGAACTGGTAGAGCGATTCACGCTTACCCTTCTTGGCCTTCGTCTCCAGTTCGTTGACTGTGTCCCACACTTTCTTATCGCCCAGGGCGACCGCACCTATGAAGGACAACAAATGCGACTTACCAGAACCGAATTCTGCTTGAATCCACCAGCCCTGGCCGATGGGGTTCGCCTTGCTGTTCGGATCGTAAGGAGCCGCAAGCTGGCGCATCACGTCGTTGAGCAGTGAGCGCACCGGCTCGATCAGGAAGTCCTTTACGGTGCGTGGCTCTTCTACACGCCGATTTCGCTTCGATTCGGCTTCATCTTTGACCGTGCCGCCTTGCCAAATGTGGCGCTCCACGACGTAGACATCAATGATGTCGTCGGGAACGTCGCAGAGTTGATCTAGAGTTTGTCGCTTGAAGAGGTCACTCATTCGTTCAACTCCCACAGATGATTCTCAGGGACCAGGTTGGTTGGCAATGTCCGATGATTGTTCGATGGGGCCTCGTGGAACAGCGTGATGCGGTCGCCCACTTTCTCGCCCGGCAGAATTATCAGAATATGCTTTTGGTTGGTCGCTCGGATGCGGAGACAATTCAATTCAAGATCGTAGGCGAATAGGAGTTCCAAGTTCTTGAGCGCCAAGAAGGAACCCCCGTTCAACTTCTCGGCCACGAGCGCATCGAGTTCCTTTGCCAGTCGGTCCTTGACACTCTCGATGCGGCTGGCTTCCGTTTGAACGAGACGTTTGAGTTCATCGTCGTTGATCCGGTCGAGCAGATTGTGATTGACGTTGACCGGCTCGCCGAGGGATTTCTCGCTCGGCGACCGAGCTTCTCGCAAATCGACCTTCTCGTAACGCTCCAGGCGCTCGTAAGTGCCGAGGACAACGTACAAGTGCCGTCCAGTCGGCATTTCGAGCTTCTGCCGAAGCTGCGAGTTGATCTCGGGGCCGGACAGCTTCATTGGGGCGACTCCTGGGCGAGTGCCACGATGCGCTGCATGGCGTCGATTAACGTGTACTTAGTGGTGAATTGACGCAGCCGGTCGATTTCGCTGACCTTCGACAACAGACCCACTTCCCGCAAGCGATAAAGCTGGCGGATCATCCACTGCTGGTCCCACAAAAGCCATTTGTGCATCGGTCCGTCGAACATCTTCTCGAAGGCGTGCATTCCCGGTTCGGGAAACTCAAGATACAGGACGTAGGCGAAGGAGGCAAGGCAGCCCTCTCGCAGCGACACATTCAGGCGGGTGCGGTTGGCGCTGCCGATGCCGTAGAATTGATAACTGCGGACAATGGACTGGCCGATGTCATCTGCCGACTTCGATTGCGGGAACTTCGACTGAACATACTCACGGAGACGGCTCCGGCTGATTCCGCCCTGGGCAAGCGACGGGAAGATCACCTCTTCAGCAACGAGCGATACGATTTTCTCCGTTCGGCACGTCAGATAGAAAAGGGTCTCGCCGAGCGCTGGCTTCCCGGCTGCGGCGGCGAACTGCGGCAGATCGTCGTTGTATACCCCGTTAGGGAAGAACCGGCTGACGATGTAGTTGGCCGAACGACGGCGGGTTGCCTGGGAGTTAAACCGGACCTTGTCGGAAAGATAATTGCGGAAGTCTTCGACCGAGTGGTACTTCACCGCCTGCGGAAGATGTTGGAGGGCGTGGTCGGCGAAATCCTTGGCGTACACACGGAGGACCGGCTCGGTGAACCTCGGCAGCGACGACTCAACGGCGATCTTGGTTTCAGATGGCTGCCGCTGGTTCGCCTCGTCGAACAGCCATAGCGCCTTGGCGGCTGCGGCCACGGACTTGCCCCGACGACTCTCGATCTGTTTTAGTTCGTCATCCATTTTCGCCTTCCCGTTTATCATCCGCCCTGCACGCGACTTCGCAATACCAGATTGTCCAGTTTATATTTGCTCAGCGGAACAACAAGTATTGATTCCGGTATAATGCCGGGCAAGTCTCTCAAGAAGCCTAACCGGCGCTGGGCCGAATCCCATGCCGTACCAAGGACGACCAATAAGGTCTTTTGCCCGCCCGGTCAAGTCAGATTGCTTAAGCCATCTCTAAATAGCGGCAAAGCGCGTTTGCGAGCTTGATCTGTCGTGGAGTCTTGCATTCCACCTGGAACAACGCCGGGCTGGCAACGATCACAGCAACACACTGCGCCCGTGAAACTGCAACATTCAACCGATTCAAGCTGTAGAGAAATTCCATGCCTCGGGGTGCATCTTCGGGCGTCGAAGTCGTCATAGAATAGAACACCACGGGAGCCTCTTGTCCTTGAAATTTATCGACAGTACCGACACGGGCGCCCGCAGGAAGCTTCTGGGACAGGGCGGAAACTTGAGCATTGTACGGAGCCACGACCAGAATATCTTCTAATCTTATCTTGCGTGTTTCGCCCTTTTTGGTTACCCAGGTCGCTTTGCCATCCAGCAGACCGTTCACCAACTGTGCGACTTTCTCAACTTCTTCGGGTGAGTCGCTCTGGTTCCCAGTGTGTTCGACAAGCACAACCCGGGGTCCTGAGCCGTCCATAAAACCTTTAGCATTGAGGCGTTGCGTCTGATTTTCGGGGCGAGCGGCAAGCCTGCCGTCATAAAACATCTCTGAGATAAATGCACAAATGTCCGGGTGCAAACGCCAAGTTTCCTTGAGAAATAACCCTTTGCCAGGGTCAATGGTCGCCTGTCCGTTCAACAGATGGGCTAAAGCTGAGACATCCACACCTGGAGGATGGACTCCCTTCTGGGGCTGATTTAGCTGTTGCGGATCACCGAGCAGGACAACGCTCTTGGCCGCTTGGGAAATTGCGAGCACGTCAGCCAGGGACATTTGCCCAGCCTCGTCAACGAAGAGTACGTCAACTGAATTTGCCATGTCTTCTCGCGCCCAAAGCCAGGATGTTCCCGCCGCCACTTGAGCGACGCCTGAGGTCAGAGCGTCCAGGACATCGTCGTTGCCGTCTAACTGCTCCACCATCGGATCAGCACATCCGTCATCCTCGTTCGGTTTTTGCACGACCCGTAATTGCATCTTCGCCTTTCGGGCAGCATCACAAGTTTCTTGTAACAGTTTACTGATGACTTTATGGCTCACGGCAGTGATTCCAACTCGGCGTCCGTTGCGAACCACTTCTGCAATCATTCGGGCCCCGGTGAACGTCTTTCCGGACCCGGGAGGTCCTTGCAGAGGAAGCACCGAGGCTCGGGAGCAAAGGGAGCCGATCAGTTGCCGGGCGGCGTCGGTCAATTCCTGATTTTCACCAATCGGGGATTCAAGATTGGCGAGCGATGCACACGGCGGCTGCCGGAGCAGAAGGTCTCGTGCCGCCTGAAAAGGACCAGGACCACTGATTCCGTCTTGCGTCACCCACGTCCCGATACGCAAGAGGCTGTCCCGCTGAGCTTCAGCCCCTACGATGTTTTGGGGAATGATGGCGGTCGGATGCGGAACGGATGAGCCGATAGATCTTTTGATGTCGATGGCCCCGTTGTGATCGTCTATTGAAACGACAGTGCCTGCACCCGATTTCGTCTTTGGGTCATGAATAGCATTTGCACGATCAATTGTGTGGTCCTGGGGAGGGAAATTGTATCGGTGGACTATGGACTGCTTGATCTGACCAACCGGCCCGACATAGGTTAGACCTCCCAAAGCGTTCCGATCTTCTAGCAATTCGTCGTCGGAGAGCTCGCACTGCCTGAAGTACTCCCACCACGAGGATTTGTCCTCACGGCGGCGATATTCCAACATCTGGGCGAGCAGCCATAACGCTCGGTGCTCGGAAGTCCACTCGGTCTCCTCCGCTGGAAGACCGGCGAGCAAGCGGGCCATCACGACACGAACCTGTTGGGTCTGTGCCGAAAGCTTTTCTGGCGCTTCGCCTTGTTTTAATTCAGGTCTCGATAAAGATTTGCCCGTTTTTGCTTCTAGCTCTAGCCTTCGCTCCTCCAGCCATGCCCGAAGCTGCCATGCAGAAAGACAATCGTCACGGTTGTAAGATTCGATGGCAGCGAGCAGCTCTTTCCCAGCATGGTGTGGGTCACCTAATGCCAGCGCTGCTCCGAATGTTTGAAGCGCAAGGACTGAATCCCTCGCCGAGACAGCGCGATTGAAACCGTAAAGCGGCTCCAGTTTCTTGATGGAATAGCTTTCAACTGACACCCTTACGCCTTGCCTCACGACCCGATAGAGATCGACGAAGATGCCCGCTCTCAGCAGTTGGTCAACTTCATCTATACAGACTGCGTGCTGTCCCGCCAGCCGCTTGATCGCGGTCGGCTCGTAAGCCGCGTAATGGTAGATGTGCATGTCTGGATATCGAAGCCATCGTTCCATAACCTTCGCGATGAACTTTTCGAATGCTTTCTTCTCTTCCGCTCTGTCGAATGACCAAAGCGATTCATAAGAAGGCTCTACACCCGCTTCTTCTGGCAACGTCAATACGCCGAACAGATATTCAATTCCTGTCTCGAACGCATACGAGTCTCCCTCAAGGTCCAGGAACAAATCCCCTGGCGAAGGGGTCGGTAGGGCGGTTAGACCCTCATCGGGCTCGTTCGTGTTCAGTAGTTCGTAAACGAGGTGACCTTCGTCTCGCCCTTGAACCTGCAATCGTGCCTGCTCGTGTATTCGCAGAAGGGCCGTTTTCCCAATTCCGTCGAGCTTCGGTGTGGCGGCCAGGTCAAGCTGGGACAGGCGGGCGACGGTGGTCACGTCACGGGCTGCCAACACCTTTCGTTGATTTCGGCTGAGACCCGCCACCAAGGAAAGATGATCGTCGTTGCGACGACGCTTGTCACAGAGCGGGTCCCACGAGCATACGTAGCAGTGCTCCGTGGGTTCCGGGTATGTTTTTCCTGGTCCGTTGCAGGCTGTCTCGAAATCTCGTTTGATTTTCCGGTAGTACGCGATGTACTGCTCGACTGGGTATTTCTCTGGATTTGTCGTGCGTCCGAGCACCACGTGCATCCAATCGGGCTGGACTCCTTGAATCCCGGAGAGGAGATCCGAATAAAAACAGAGTTGAATCAGTGCCCCCGCCTTTGTTGACCGTGCAAGCTTCGTTTCCACCGGCTCGTACGACCATTCGCCGAGGGCACTCGGCTTTTCAACCCTTACCAGAAAGTCAGCGCGTCCGTGCCACGATCCGACCTGAAAAGTAGCCTGGTATACAACGTTGACGCCACGGCGAAGCGCATCAACTGTGTGAGCAGCGCCTTCTGCCCGAGAAACGTTCGCAGGGATTTCAGCAATCTCTAGGCCTTGGGTATCGGCCAAATGACGGAAGTACGTTTGCTCCTGTTTGGCTCCCAGTTCTCGAAGGAGTTCAATGCCAGGATCGTGGAAAAAAGGCTTTTGGATTTGACCCGCTTCCTGGGCACGGTCGAGCGTTAGGAGATGATGGCAAGCTAGAAAGTTTGCGACATCGGTTGCTGAGAACATATCAGTTGCGGCCTCTTAACCAGCAAGTAACTTCTAACTGCCTTGCGGAGCCCGTTGTCTCAAGTATATTTCAAATCTTGACGCTTTTAGTACCTTGTGGCACGTGCACATGCCAATAAGCGTGGGCATTTGCTCCCGACAACACAGAAGAGTTTTTTGAGCGCCTGTCGTTAACTCACCAATAATGTGGTACCAGTAGTGCCTCCGTACTATTGGCGAATGGCGGTTCCTACAATAGGATAGAAGCGTATCCAGAGTGGGCGTTTTCTCAACGCCCCGGCAACCGAGCCAGAGACAAGGCCACGGTGCCAGCCTCCAGAATTTGGAGGGATGCGGCCTGATGTAGGGGGCAAAAACCCACCTTGCAGCCATTCCCCAAGATGCAGTTCCTCTGGAGACTTTCTCTGATACGTGGAGAAAGCATATGCCGAGTCGGACCAGAATATCGAAGCCATCAAGGACTGAACTTGATTTCACACTTGAGAATCACGGTTCGCTCTTCTTGCTTCGTCCGGTGAATTCAGCCGCGAAACATTGGATGGCCGAACACTTGCCGATGGACAGCCCAGAAACTCAATTCTGGGGCGACGCCATCGTTATCGAAAGTCGATACGTCAGAGACATCGTGCGCGGGATTCAGGACTCCGGGCTGGTGACCGCATGACCGGCGACCAACCTTTGTCGATAATTGTTCGTAGGGATGGCACACCGATTGCTTCTGCCGATTTCACTATCCACTTTGCGGATGATGCCGCCCTTGCGAGTTTCATCGAGGAAAGAGGCGAAGACCTCGATTTAGCCGGGCATCAAGTATGGCACGAGCGCGAAACGCCGGAATTGACAATTATCTACGAATATTGGAAGGCGGGTTGCGAACGCTCGTACCACGGCGAACCGGCGGTCATTGAACTAGGAGAAATCGAATGAGCACGTCGTTCTGAGAGTGCCCGAGCAGCGGTGAATGTGGCGAACCCAACTTCACGACGAGAAGCGGTATTCCAATTTGCTCAAAGTGCGGCAAATCGACGCGTAATCGGAACATGCTTATATGCGTCCCATGCAGGAATCGGACTCGACTATTGTTGACCGACGAAGACAAAAAGTTGCTGCGCGAAATTGGAATCTCGCGATGAATCCAAAGACCTGTTGCCGACGATCCAACGGAACACTGCGAGCGTGGTTTGCGACCAAAGCAGAGGCTACTGCTTTTGCCGAAAATCCGGTCAACACCGCATATCACGGTGACATCCCGGTGTTGTGTATGAAGGTTGGTTGCAACGGCTGGCACTTGTCACAACCGTGCTGGCCCGACGCACAGGCAGCGGCGAGGGTACGCGTTAACTGATGAAAGGAACGCTGGTCCAACTCGGATTGCAGATGGCTCAGTCGTTTCAACAATTGAGTCCTGCACAGCAGGAGCAAACGCGAAAGGTGATGTACGCGTCGGTGACAGGGAAACCGTATCGAGAGACGAAACCTCGGTGATGCACCGCCATAATCACGGTGACTTTCGGGAGAGGAAGGTCACGTTCGAAAACGTAGTCGCAGAAATGCGCAAGATCGCACCGGGTAGAGTAACGACCGTCTCTTACGAGGGGCTTAGGTTCGCGCTCGACTGCGGGATCGACGTGTGGGATTTTGCGGAGACCTACACGCTGCAGCGTTTGATCGCCGATGTGGGAACGCCGTCTCAGAAAAAAAGGTGGCCGAGACTCTGATCGCAAGTAGGTGGTCGACAGAAATTGAAAACGCGAAAGTATCATGATGGTGGTTCAGTGCTGTGGATACAAGAACGGACAATATCAGATTGTCGACGAGGCCCCGGCATCAGATTGGATTTTCAAGGACCCGACGCTGAGCGTTTTGAGCAGGTGAACTCGCCGACGAATCCACACAGGACCGTGAAAGTTGTTGCGATAGTTAAATACCTGCTCACCAAATTCCCGGGATTCCTGCCAAACGTGAATTAGCGAGCAGCGTGCCTAGATGCGCCATCAGCGGCATCGCACGAAGCCCCTTTTGTTGTGCTTTCGGTGTTCCCGATTCACGCGCGAAGCGTGTTCTTAACGGAGTGAAATATGAGCGAGTTCCGATCTTGTCCGAGCGGCGGCGAGTGTGGCGAACCAAGCCGCACGACGACAGGTGGTATTCCCATTTGCTCCAAGTGCGGTAAATCAACGCGCAGCAGGAATATGCTCATGTGCGGCCCCTGCAGGAATCGGACTCGGCTATTGCTCACCGACGACGACAAAAAGTGGTTGCAGGAAATCGGAATCTCGCAATGACCAAGTCCACAGGCACGCTGCGCGAGTTGGGACAGCAAATGACGATCTCATTTCGGCGATTGACACCCGAGCGGCAGGCCCGTGTTCGCAGAGCAATGTACGAGCATGTGACGAAAACGCCGTTTCGATCGAGGAAACCTTGACCGCCAATCAACCTGCTGACGAAGGAATCTGGAGATTGGGAGGACGCTATGGCGAAAACCGTACGCTCAACCCACCCGGGGGCACGGTTAGAGTCCCCCACTCTAGTCGGGACCCGATACGGGCGACGTCATCAGGAGTGAAATGAGTCCAGCGCAAAACAGGTATGACGAGACCTCAACGGTCGAGCGCAAGCAGCGGCCGACGGGATCCAGGTCCGATTCAATGGCTCGCCCTCCGCATCGGCGTCGGCTCGATTCGGCGATTGACGAATATCTGAGCGAGGTACGAGCCAACCGGTCGGTTCGGGCAGCAGAGCACCTGCGACGGCTGCTCGACGATTTCAACCAGTCTTGCACGAAGGTTTATCTGCACGCGATTGCGAGGCGGGATCTCGTCGAGTATATGGCCCTATTGCGCGAGCGGGGACTCGCGGACCGCACCATTTTCAACCGACTCTCCTCACGACTCACATTCCCGCGGTCGTTCGGGATCGACGGAGTTCTAGCGCGGCGGGATCTGCCTCGCTACGTCGACAAAATCGTTGACGCTTACAGCGCAACTGAGATTTCGCAGCTATTACAAGCCGGAGAAGATAGATCGCGAGCTGCCTTTGGTTTCTTCCTCGCGACTGGCTGTCGCGAGCAAGAAGTTGCTCACATGGCATGGAGCGATGTTGACTTCGAGCAAAAGATCGTGCAGATCACGGCAAAGCCGCAATGGAGCTGGCGACCAAAAGACTGCGAGGAACGGTTCCTGCCAGTTCCAGGTTGGCTTGTCGATGTGTTGAAACGCCTGCAGAAAAACGACGGTCACTCTTCCCTGATTTTCCCGAATCAACTCGGGCAACCCGAGGGTCATTCGTGCAGGTCTTAACTGCGGGCACTGTGTCAACAAAAGGGGGCACTCCTGCAAAGATAAACCGGTCTGTACTCGATGGACGCTGCACAAATTCCGCCGGACTTTCGCGAGTTGGCATCACGAGTCTGGCATATCCGCTCGGACGCTATAGGTTTGCCTGGGCCACTCGAATTTGGAAACCACGCTGCGGTATCTGAGGGTGGCGGATTTACGGAGCGACCGAATCAGGGCACAAGTGGACAACACGTTTGCGAAGTGCGTCCTTGTGGTCGAGACTCGCAGTTGATTGGGCATGTCCAAAGCGCCTCTGCGCTCGTTTCGCGAGAGCGACACGTCCCCACGCCGAATCGCCCACTAGGTCTAGCCCGCCGAGACAGGATCGGAGTGTTGACTGTCTACACTCGGTGGTGCCGGGCGAGGCCTGGAATCAGGCGAATGGATCAGATGTCAGGTCTGATGTAAACAGTTAAGCGGCTTATTTACATTCGTTTGAGTTATGTCGTAATCGAGATAACATCAAGTCCTATTCGTCCGGCATTCTCCCACCCGCTCGAAACGAGCGCGCCATCTCCCACCCCGAATAGCCCATGCCCCCGACAGAAGATCACAGTGCTGGCTCTGTTCGGACTCACGCTGTAAATGCAATCGCATCAATCGAATCGGGCAGCAAAGGAATCGGGACGGGACCCTTTAGGATTCGGGGCTGAGAAAATTACACCCCAAGGCATGACGGCTGCTGGCTACGCCCTGACTACACCGTGCCTACATCGTTTGTTAACTGCCGTTACGTCAATGGGCAAATCAGTTTCTCCTTCGGTTGCAGTCTACCGTGTTCTGTCTCCCTAAGATGGTCCGCTCGTTTTGGTCACGATCTGTCACTTTACTGAGGACGAGTACGGTATTGGCTGCGCCATATCCGCTAGCGCGTAGGCGAGCACGGCCATCGCTGCCGCATTTTCCGCGAGGTCATGGAGATCAATCTTGTCGAGAGTGTCGGCCGCGGTGTGGTGATAGTTAAAATAGGTTCCCACGTCCTGCATCAGTCCAAACACCGGGACGCCGGCCTCGATCATCGGATCGACATCTGTTTCGGCGTCTCCCGTGTTGACCATCAGTGTGGCACCGGTCGGCGCGAGCATTTTGCTTACGGGCGCCAGGGCACCAGCCGCGCGCCCGCTGAAGCTGCCTGTGAAACCCAGTGGGTGGCCGGCGCCTGAATCACTCTCAATTGCGGCCACGTGATCGGCCGGCGCGTCCTTGTAGTCAGCAGAATATGTCGTGTTACCAGCTTCGCTGTTCTCTTCATCCATCCACGCGATCACGCGCAGGGTTCGGCGAGGTCGCAAGCCGAGCTCCTTACACAGCTCTACCGTTTCCATCGCGACGGCTACGCCTGCTGCATCGTCGATCGCTCCGGTGCCAAGATCCCAGGAATCGAGGTGTCCGGAAACGATCACGATTTGATCGGGATGCTCGCTGCCTCGCAGATCGCCAATCACGTTGTAGCTCGCTTCCTGTGGAAGAGTCTCCGGCGTCAGCACCAGATGAATGACAACACGACCCTGCCGAGTCAAATCCGCCAGGAGATCGGCATCTTCGGCAGCCACAGCCGCCGCTGGTATCCCCGCAGGGGCGCTGTAACCGGTATGCGGCAAACGATAGTCGGCGTTTCCTACCGAGCGCACCAGCGAAGCGACAGCACCCAACGCCTGCGCGGCTTGCGCTCCAGTCCTCCGGTACACCACGGCTTCCCCGTAAGCCGCGCTTTCCCGTCCCGCCGCGGCCATCCGGCTGTCGAATTTTCCGTTGAACAGTACAACGCGCCCCGCGATCTTTTCGCGGCCGAGCGCCCTCAATTCGTCGAATCCGTCGACGACAACCACTTCGGCTATGAGACCGCCTTCGGGAGTTCGGGCGCTATTTCCTAAAGCAGTGAGTACGATCGTCTGTGTCGTGCCCGCCGCCTGCCCGGGATAACTCAAGATTTCGGCCCGCTTTTCGCCCCACACCCAGTGCGGCACCATGACCTTTTCGAGTTTCACTTCAAGCCCCAGACTGCGAAGCTCGTCTGCGACGTAATCGACTGCAGCCTGCGCCTGGGGAGAGCCCGAAAGTCTCGGCCCAATGTTTTCGCTTAGATGTGCGACCTGACGCCAGGCGTAGTCGCTCGCGAGCGTCGCGTCGCGCAGGTTCTCGAGTTTCATAACCAATTCGGGCGGG
>Ga0182024_10004906_pt1 | contig 30375 bp, 35 predicted proteins | sample P32metaG_FD_120480 | JGI IMG/M metagenome (GOLD analysis project Ga0182024, IMG submission 120480) | Permafrost microbial communities from Stordalen Mire, Sweden - P3-2 metaG (Illumina Assembly) | ecosystem: Environmental > Terrestrial > Soil > Wetlands > Permafrost | place: Sweden: Stordalen... | reverse complement strand
TTAAAAAGAAAGCTGCTCAGCACGGCTTCGCGCTTGTTTCCATGCCGCATCCAACTTAAGGAAAACGCCTTGAACTCAACTATCCACAAACGAGTTTCTGGAGAGTGTGAACGCGGCACGCAAAGAGTGCGTCCGCCACACCTGCTAACGAGATGCGACATCGAACGTCCTTTAGCTAACATGGAGCCAGATATTCGAACTGTCTAACGGGGACAAGAATGCATCAAGGTGTTTTCCAGACTTCTGACGACTGCCCGATCGCCTACACCCTCCGCGCGGCCCGCAATCCGGGCCTGCCACGCATCGTCTTGATCCATTCGGTGGCCATGGATGCGAGCATCTGGGATGGCGTGGTGGCCCGGCTTGCGGTTCATGCCGATATCCTTACTTACGATTGCCGCGGACATGGACACTCCGGCAAGTGCGCTCAAGGATTCACCATGGCCCGCTTCGCGCGCGATCTGATGGAACTGCTCGATCATGTCGGCTGGCAGAGTGCCGTGGCCGCGGGCTGTTCGATGGGTGGATGCGTGGCTCAAGCGCTGGCCGGCCTGTACCATTCCCGCGTGAACGCGCTGGGGTTGATCGACACCACGGCTTGGTACGACGAGGAAGCTGCGGCAGCCTGGCGGGAGCGTGCCGGCGCCGTGCGATCGAAAGGCTTAGTCGGGCTGCTGGAATTTCAATTACCGCGCTGGTTCAGCGATGAGTTTCGCAAAGCACATCCGGAACTGGTGAAAGCGCCCACCGAAGTCTTCCTGAGGAATGACCTGGATTGCTACGCGGCCAGTTGCATTATGCTGGGCGAGGCGGATTTGCGCGGCTACCTGAAAAAGCTGAGCGTGCCTGCCGCCATCATCGTGGGTGAACAAGACTATGCCACCCCGGTGGCCGACGCCCAAAAGTTGCACGACGCTATTCCAAACTCCACGTTGACGATAATTCCGGGTGCGCGGCATCTCACTCCCATCGAATGTCCGGAAGAGATCGCGATCCAGCTAATCGGGTTGCTGGGGCGCATCTGACTCCAGCCGTACGTACAGCCTTTTATTGATCCGTCCTTTATTCTCGGTTCGAAAGATCGAAAAGCGTCCCAGCTCGCCGGTGCTGCCGGCATGCGTCCCGCCGCATGCTTGCGCGTCGAATCCGACGATCTCGACCACGCGAACCTGGCCGCCGATTACGGGCGGTTTTACTTCCAAGGTTCGCAACAGATCTGCGCGTTTCTGAAATTCGTCCTCTGGAATGTAATAGGACTTAAGCGCGTGGTTCCCCCGCAGGACCGAATTCACTTTGCCCTCCAATTCGCCGCAAACCGCGGGCGAGAAGCCTTCCCACTTGAAGTCGATCCTGGAATATTCCATACCGATTTGCGCTCCGGTGATCCAAGCGCCATAATCCCGCAGCGCGATGGTATTCAGCACGTGCAGAACGGTATGGTGCCGCGCCAAGGCCACGCGTCTTTCCCGATTCACACTCAGTTTGGCGGATTGTCCCAGCAGGCCGCCGCTCAATGGCCCTTGGACAACGTGCCACACCACCTGATCGTCGCCGGATCGAGCCGATGCGACTTCCAGCATCTGTCCGCTGGCCAGGGTAATCGTTCCTGAGTCGGATGGCTGGCCGCCGCCGCCCGGATAGAAACAAGTACGGTCAAACGCAATAGCGTGGTCTTCTACAGCTACCACGCGTGCTTCGGTCTCCACGCAGTGGTCGTCTTCCCAATAGACACGGACAGTGCTCACGGCGCTAGCGTTCCTTTAATACTAGCATCCGACATTTCCGTTATACTTGTTTTAGCTGTCCGGAAGCTCTCTTCCTCATAAAGCGGGGGCCGTCCCTCTTTCTACAGTAGAAAGTAGGATCGCAGCATGTCCCACGCCGCTCCTTCTACCGGTCTTTTTCTGGTGAGTTCGCTGCAGCCGATCGAAGTGTTGATTGTGGAAAGCAATCCCGTCGACGCCCTGAGAACCATGACCGCGTTCCGAGCCGCTGGGCTGAGCAGCGGCATGCATTGTGTTCGCGCTGGAGACGACGCCCTTAATTATCTTCGCCGGGAAGGTCCCTATAAGCAGGCCCACATTCCCGATCTGATCTTCCTCGACTTGGCCGAGCCGCGAGTTTCAGGGCTACTGGCACTGAGAATGATCAGGTCCACTCCAGCCTTGATGCATATTCCCGTAGTGGTGGCCGCCGATGCGGAAGATCCTGGATTTGTACAGGCCGTCTATTCGTCGCACGCCAACGGCTTCATTCGGAAACCCGCCGGATTGATGCAATTCCTCCGCTGCATCAAAGCCTGCTATGACTACTGGGCGGAGGCGGTGAGTCTAGAACGTCAATATCAGGCGGCCCGGCGGCAGACGGCCCAGCCTCTTCCCGAAACAATCATGTGATGGTGCTGCCAGGCTTAGCTAAAATTCACATCGTTGCCTGAATCGCCGAAGAGGTATACGGGAGGTGGTATATCACCGGCGAAGCCCTGAAATTCGTGGCCTCCGAGCGCCTTACTCGCGAAGAAAAGCTGGACGTATGCGTAGACCGCATTTTCCACGGCGAGGGTGTTCCGCCCTTCTGCGATCACGCCAATGAAGTCATGCTTCGAACGCTCGATCTGGATGGCAACTCCATCGAGCTGGTGCGTGTCATCCTCAAAGACCTGGGCCTGACCTCCAAAATTCTGCGGCTCGCCAATTCCGCCATGTACAACCATTCCGGCCGCCCCATCCTGAGCGTGCCTCACGCCATCATACTGCTCGGATGGGACAAGGTCCGCAACATGGTCAGCACGGTTCGCTACATCGAACAATTTGCCAATCGCTCCCCTTGTTTGCGCGAACTGCTGCTGCTCTCGGTGCTGACTGCGGTGCATGGGCGCGACGTGGCTGCCGGCATCGGCTATCCGCGGCCCGAAGAGGCCTACATTTGCGGCCTGTTTCGGAACCTGGGTGAAGTGCTTATTGCCTGTCATTACCCACACGAGTACTCCCGCATCATCTTGACCATGCATGAGGAGAAGATTCCCGAGAGGCCCGCCTGCTGGCGCGTCCTCGATTTCGCCTGGGACGAAGTTGGAACGCGCATCGCCGCGGTTTGGAACATGCCCGCTCAGGTGCGCCTGAGTATTGACCCTTCTGCGGCGCTCACCGGAACACCCTGGGACCGTTGCCTGGCCTCGGTGTCCAATTACGGACACGAGCTAACGCGAGCGTTGTATCGTAAAGGCACGGGCCTCGACTCCATCCACTTGCAGACGGTGATCGATACCGAGGGCCAGCCGGCGCTGGTTTCAGTGCGCGACCTTGCCCGTATCGTCGATACGGCACTGGAGGAGACCCAGCAGACCTTCGCGGCGCTCTGCGTTCCCACCGACACCCTGGTTCTGGAGAAGCAGGCCGAACGAGCCCGCCAGATTTTGAAATCGGTGCCGGTGTTTGACGAGGCTGGGCTGAGCGCCCTGCAAAAGGCTATTCAACGCGCCAGCCACGCCACGCAAAGTGATTTTGAACTGGCCCCTTTCATCACCGCCCTGCTGGACGACATTCGGGCCCTCGGCTTCGAACACGTGGTCTTCGGCCTCATGAACGAAAATTTGACTCTCATACGCGGCCGCCTCGCCGCCGGAGACTCGGTGGATGACGCGCTTGATCGATTTCAGTTTCCCGTGGATGGCGCCGAGGGTCCCATGCGCGCGGCATTGCAGCGGAAGGAAGACGTTTTCGTCGACCGCGCGCGCGATGCTCGCTATGACGGCTCCGCCCTGGTCAAAGCCTTTGATTCCGGCGCGTTCGCTCTTTTGCCGATCGTAATCGATGGTAAGGTGGCTGGCTGCCTATACGCCGACGTCCCTCGCTCGCCCTCATCATTCGCCGTGGTGCGTCCAGCGCTTAGCCGCGCCCGCGACGTGATCACCACCGCCATTCGTAAAAGGCGCCCCCCTCCAGCGCGACCCCCTCATAGCGGCCAATCCTGCCGCGATTTCTTTTCGCGCCGCATCCAGCGTATCCTGGAAGCTAAGGAGTGCTGGGTGACTCCGCTGCGTATTATTCTTTTCTTACTACTGGCCCCGGCGGGCAGCCTGGGCGTTTATGCCCTGCTTCGGCGTGGACGCCATCATTGCGCGCATAACGATCCTCTGTGCCGGCGCGACCGGCCCTGTATCGCTTGCTATCGTGAGATTTTTTCGAAAACTGAAGAGGAGAAGCAGCTACGGTAACAGCCGGGCCCGCTTGATGTAATCCATTTTCGGGAAGCGGGGAACCAGGTATTCGTTGGTCTCTCCCTCTACCCGGCCGACGTCGATCTCTTTTCCCTCCGGCCGCATCTCGCCATAGCCCGAGTACAGCTTGTCTATCACCTCGAGGCCTTCGACGATCTTTCCGAAAGGCACGAAACCCTGATCGTCCAGCACCGCGTTGTCCGCCAGGTTGATGAAGATCTCCGTCGAGCGCGTATTGGGTCCGGATTTGGCGAAGGCCAGCGTTCCGCGCAGGTTCTTCTGGCGAGCGGGATCGTCCACGATAAAGGAGTTCCGCCAGATGGCGTGCACGTTGAAATCGCGATGGACGCCGAACTGCGCGATAAAGCCCTGCAGCACGCGGAAAAAGCGGCCGTCATCGAAATAGCGCTTGCGCACCAGCTCATGAAATCGATCCACGCCGTGCGGCGCCCAGGCGCGCGTCGCTTCCACCACGAAATCCCCTTGCGTGGTCTCGAACTTCACTCGGAAAACTTCCGGAACCACCACTTTCGGCGCCGGCTTGCGGCACGACGCCGCCGTCAAGCACAATAACGCCGCAAAAATCGCGCGCACTATCGCCCGCCACCCGTCCGCTGAGGCGGCGGCGCGGTATCCACGCCAGCCGATTTCAATACGGCTTGCGCGCTGACGTAGTCCAGCTTCGGCGCCAGCTTGCGGATACCGTCGTACACGAAGAATCGAGCGGAGTCGTCGATGCCCACGCGGCCCGAGCTAATGCCGCGATCTTTCAGCCCTTGCACGATCCGCTGGTAGGGGCTCTCGTCCTCCTGCCAGATCCGGATGTCGTCGCCGACATGGATCAACTCGCGCGCCCGCATCTCCTCGAAGCCCGGCAGTACGTAAACCGGCTCGCCTTTCTCCGGCAACACCACGACGAAGGTTCGCTCGCTGCGTCCCCAGCGCACTCCGGTCAGGTACAACATCGCCGGGCCAGGTTCCAGCACCACCGCCCCCAGCCCGAACTCTTTCATGGCCTCCTGGACCTTGGCGATCCGCGCCCGGTAAGTGGATTCCGAAACTTCGTTGGTCTGCGGCATCTGTCTGTGCTCCTCACCCGAAAGGCTGATCGATAGCCGGGCTTTGTTTGGTAAACATGCGCGCGCCGCCGTCGGTAATGTACATGCAGTCTTCCAGGCGCACCCCGAACTCGCCATAAATCGCGATGGTCGGCTCGTCGCTGAAGCACATGCCGGGCTGAAGCAGGGTCTTGTTGCCGCGAACCAGGTAAGTCCACTCGTGGCCGTCCAGCCCGATGCCGTGGCCGGTGCGGTGCGGCAGGCCCGGGACTTTGTAGCCAGGTCCGAATCCGGCGTCGGTAATCACTTTACGCGCGGCCGCGTCCACCGATTCGCAAGTGGCGCCGGGCTGGGCGGCGGCCAACGCGGCATCCTGCGCCTTACGCTCCAGCGCCCAAATCTGGCGCTGCCGGGCAGTGGACTTTCCGAAGATCACGGTGCGCGTAATGTCGGATTGGTAGCCTTCCACGCTGCAGCCATCGTCGATCAGGACCAGGTCGCCTTCCCGCAGTTGCTGGGGCTGAACGCTGCCATGTGGAAATGCCGTGTACTTACCGAAGATGGCCATGGCGTCGCCCTGCACGCCCAATGCACGATAAGCCTCCGCGATGAGAGCGCTTAATTCGCGCTGGGTCATGCCTTCCCGCAAGCAGCCCAGCGCCGCCCGGTAGCAGGCGATGGTGATGTCGTTGGCGCGCTGCATCAACGCGATTTCAGCCGGCGATTTGATCACGCGGCATCCGGCCGTCACCGGATCGGCGCTGGTAAACTCGAGCGCGGGCGCCAGTTTGCTCACGCCATCGACGACGTCAAAGTGAACTCGCTCTTCGATCCCAACTCGTCCAGTGGCCACTCCGCTGTCCTTTAGCGCGGCCGCGATCGCCATATACTCACGTTTTAAAGAGAGGATTTCTCCGCGGAAAGGCAGCACCAGTACTCCATCGGGACGCGCGCCGGTGAAGTAGAACGCGCTGGAGCCACCCTCCATCACCACGGCGTCAATTTTGTTTTCGTGCATCAGCCGGCGCGCTTTCTCGATACGCGCGCGCCGCTCGTCGGCGGTGATGGGCTGGATGCCGTCGGTCATGGGGCGCAGCTTGCGAATCGCTTCAGGAACGCTAGCGGGCTGCGCGCGGGCGACGGCTCGAAGACCCGCCGCCGCGGTGCATAGAAAGATTCTTCGGTTCATGGACATCCCCCCATCATTAAAGCTGAGCCGCCATCATTCTGACCAATTCAGCGTTGCTCATCGGGTGCCACCCGTGGCCTTTCATAGGACGGCCATATTCGAAGGTAGCGCCGGCGTCGGTTGTTTTGAGAAAGTCTTCGAGCATATAAACCGAGACGTTGAGATAAAAGTTGTCCATCTCGCCGCAATACAAGTGAAGCTTGCCTTTAAACCGCGGTCCTAACTTATCCCAGTTGGCCTTCATGTAAGCTGTCAGGTCATAGCCATGTATTTAGCGACCTCGCGGTCGATCTTACCGGTCCGCTTGTCCCAAAGCGGCCGCGGATAGCCGTCCTCATCCACCGGCCCGTAAACGGCGTCCCAGGCTTCGAACTGTTGCGCCGAACGGCCGTGGCTGCCGAGCACCTCTTCCAATTGGCTCATCTGCCGCATGGTCTGGACCATCTGCCCTTCTACGGTGCGCATCATCGGGCGTTCGGGAACCATGTAGTCGAAGCCGGGGGCGCGGAAGGCATTTTCGTCCTCATAGATGTTCACCAGCTGGTAGCGGCGGAAATCGACCGGATAGGGAAAGAAGGTCCAGGTGCCGCCGAAGAAGTCCGGATGATGTACCTCTAGCGCCAGTGATTCCCACCCTCCCGTCGAACCCCCGGTGAGCAGGCGGGTGCGAGGCTCGGCGATCAGCCGGAAATGTTCCTCCAGGTAGGGGATCAATTCTTGCAATAATGCGTCTCCATACGGTCCATTATTGGCCGAATTGACGGCGTAGGAGTCGTCAAAGTAGGGTGTTGGATGCTGGAACGTGACCGCGATCATGCGCGGGAAGTTGTCGGAGCTCCAGTCCCGGTAGAAGTCGTAGCCGGCCTTTTCGCGCTCCGAACCAGGCGGCTTGTCGCTGAATCCGAACGGCGCGGCGAGTCCGAAATGCCCCTGAATATAGATGGCCGGATAGCGCTCTCCGGGACGCTCGTCGTAGCCTTTCGGCAGCAAAACGGTGGCTCCCAGGCACATAGGATGGCCCCAGAACTTGGTGAGCAGTTGGCTCTGTATTTTAACCCGCTTCACCCAAGCGGTATCTGAGGCAACCGCAATAGGATCAATGACTTTGGCAAGTTCCAGCTTATGTCGTAGCCGGCCGCTGGATCGATGTGGATTCGCCGGGCCTCGCTCTTGAGGTTGCCAGGCGATCGATTGAACTGCTGGCCCTCCCACTGATCCATATGGGCCCAAATAACATGCCCGTCGGAGCGATGGAACTCGGTGTAGACATTGATCAGGGCCTGGACATAATAGTCGCCGGCCGGCACGTCCGCCAAGCTATTGGCCGGATAGCCTAAGACCTGGCTATCCACAACCGCCGGACTCCCGGGCACCAGTCGATCGACATCGACGCCAAAGAAGGGCGTTTGCCCGCTCCAGAATCCAGCTTGGTCAATTGGTTCGGGGGTGGCCTTCTTCGCCAAGGCGACAAAGACCCGGCCGGTGATTGGTCCGGTGTGGACGGAAGCCGGGAAGGAAACCTGGAATCGAAGGTTAGCGCCCGCGGCCAGAAGAGCGCAAAACTGCCAAAAAATACAAAACGAAGCCAAGCGGAAGAGACGTCGGGTCATGGGTTGCCTGATAAACCCATTATGATCTTTCTTTGGCCGGAGTTGGAAAGGCGCAGTTCTAACGCGCTGTGCGGAAAGGGGTTGTGCCTAGCGGCGGACGGGCGCCGGATCGCTGGTGGAGCACCTTGCGCGATAAAACTGGACGAGGGGACTCTCGTCGATGCCGATCGCCCGGGCATACTGGCGAATGTAGCTGATGTTGTAAATGCCGCCGGGCAAGACCTCGAAGTTGCCATCTTCGATGGCCTTCAGGGTCGAGACTTTCAGTTTCGTGTTCTTGGAGATCTCTTCTAACGAGATCCCTTTGGTGTTCCGAATAGATCCTACGGACCATCCATCCATCGGTAACGTTGCCATACGCCTACTCCCTAAAGAGTCTTATCGGCTGGACAAAACTCTCACTGTATAGATCATTTTCTTTTTCTTTTGATTTGGAGACCGCTCCCGACCGGCCAGCCGGACCCCCTTCGAACGCGACTTAGGTAGAATTTCGCTCATGGACAACTTCTACCGGATAGCCCTTCTGGCTATTGGCTTTTGCGGGCTGCTGGCGGCCGAGACGCGATTCGAAATCTCCTTTCCGCCGGCCGCGCATGCCGGTCCGATAACCGGGCGGGTTTACCTGATGATCTCCAGCCGGAGCGATCCTGAGCCGCGCCTTCAGATCGGGCGTACCGGAGCGCCTTTTTTCGGGCGCGACGTCGACAAACTTGCTCCCGGCCAAATGGCGGTGATCGACGCCGGCGATCTGGGTTCGCCAGTGGTCAGCCTTTCAGAGATCCCGGCCGGCGATTACTGGGTGCAGGCTTTCGTCAATGTTTATACCGAATTTCATCGGTCCGACGGCCATGTGGTCTGGATGCATGACGATCAGTGGGAAGGGCAGCGCTGGAACCGCTCGCCCGGAAATCTCTACAGCCGGCCCCAGCGGGTTAGGCTCGACAACTCGAAAGGCTACAGTATTTCGCTGATCTGCGACCAGGTAATCGCTCCGGTGGAAATCCCTCCCGACACGCCCTGGGTGAAGCGATTCCGGATCGAAAGCCCCATGCTTACCAAGTTCTGGGGCCGGCCGATTTACCTGGGCGCAACCGTGCTTTTACCGCGCGATTACGACCAGACCAATCTGAGCTATCCGGTACTGTATCAGCAGGGCCATTTTTCCCTCGCCGCGCCGCTCAATTTCGACATCGGACCGGCCGGCAAGGATCTGCACAGCGAATGGGTGAAGGACGATTTCCCTCGCATGATTGTGGTCACGCTGCAGCATCCCAATCCGTACTTTGACGATTCCTATGCGGTGAACTCGGCGAATGTCGGGCCCTACGGCAATGCCATTCTCCAGGAGCTGATTCCCGAAATCGAGAAGCGCTTCCGGATAATCCGGCAGCCTTGGGCGAGGCTCCTGGCGGGGGGCTCGACCGGCGGTTGGGAGGCGCTGGCGCTGGAGCTGTTTCATCCCGACCTTTTCGGAGGCACGTGGGTCTATTGCCCGGACTCGGTGGATTTCTCAGATGTCGAAGGCATCAATGTTTATGAAGACAAGAACGCGTTTTACAAGCAGTTCGAATGGCGGCGCGCGCCGACCGTCAACAGCCGCGAGACCAACGGTCAGATTCGCCAGACGTCGGAAGAACGCAATCGCTTCGAGCTGGTCAATGGCACGCACGGCAGGTCGGGCGAGCAGTTGGACATATGGTCGGCCGTATTTGGCCCGCTGGGTGAAGACGGATATTTCGATCCGCTGTTCGACAAACGCACGGGCGTAATGAATCCCCGGGTCGCCGATTATTGGAAAGACCACTATGACCTGCGGAATTTTCTCGAAAAGAACTGGTCCGAACTGGGGCCCAAGCTGGTGGATAAGCTGCACATTTTCGTGGGCGACGCCGACAACTTCTTTCTCAACAACTCAACGCGCAAGCTGGAAGAGTGGATGAAGAAGACCGAGGCGCCGCATTATGAGGGCTTCTTCGCCTACGGCGCTACCAAAGGGCATTGCTGGGCCGGCCCGGTGGGGACGGCCGACCGGTTGAAAGAGATGGCCGAATATATTCTTGCCAAAATGCCTCGCGATACGGTAGCGGGGTGGTGGAGGCAGTGACGGTACAGAAGCAAAAGGCTTCCACTTAAGCCAATTTGTTCTCCCGGATGCGAGCCCTTCCTTTGTTTTCAGTGATTTCGCGCCGCCCTCGGAAGCGGGCCGTAAAGTGCAAATAGAGCGAAGTTCCCGGTTAAAGGAGAAGGCAATGGATGCAATTAAGCTGGCATTCGAAACCGTGATAATTGGGTTGTTCGCGCTGCCCTGGCTGTGGGTAATGATTGACCTGGCGAATCCCGATATGTGCAATTCTGCCGACATCAAGCGCGTGATCGAATGCATTCCAGCGGAATTGCGTCCTTCGGCGATCGGGCTTGCGGTCTTTTCACTGGTCTACCTGCTGGGATCGATGATCACGCCGGTAGCGCGCGAATTTCTGAACGATAAAGATCTGCTGGGTAGAGTGCTGCCGACCGAGGACAAGATTCAAACCATTAACTATATGCAGATGAGCGCTCGAACAGCTTCTAACTTTGCGGCGCCCGCCAGGATCGATCTGGCGCACTTTCCGGACGTGAACCCCGTTTCAAACAGCCCCAGCGAGTTCCAGCATGAGGAAAGTGCTGTGCTGCTTCGTGGTAGCGATGACTGCGCCCGACTGAATCGGCTGCATGAGCAACTGACGGTGTTGCAGGGCGCTACCTTCAGCGCGTTTGCACTGATGGTGTTGTGCGGATTTGCCTGGTGCGGGCGTTTCAGCAAAGATCCGGCCATGGTCGGTTGGAAGATATTCCTGTGGCAGGAAGCGCGCCGCTGGACGGCATTCATTGTGGCAGCGGCAATGGCACTTTTGGCTGGATGGGGGCTGTGGACGAGCTCACACCACTTTGCTACTGGAAATATGCCGATTGCGGAGATGGTCCTGCTGCTTTTGGGCTGCTTCGGTTTATACGTTTTGATTTGGGGCGCACGATCCCGGCTGAAGTTTCACGGCTTGGCCTTCGTCTTTGCATCCTGGTTCGCCGTGCTTTGCTACACCGGCTATGGATGCACCGAAAGATCCTACGACCAAGAGGTCTTCTATACATATCGGGCGCTTCCGCCGGCACCCGATGCAGACAGCCCGCAAGTCGCAGCCCGGGTTCCGATGGCCTCCAGCACAAGCGAATAGTGTTTTCAGGCCAGGAGCCTCTAGCCGCACTTTATTCGAGCGGAAGGCCAACGTAATTCTCCGCCAAGCTTTGGGCTGCGACTCGCGAGCTGGTGACATAGTCGAGCTCGGCCAGTTGCCGGCGATGATCGAATCCCGTATCGCCTTCGAAGCGATGCAGCATGGAGGTCATCCACCAGGAAAAATGCTGGACCCGCCAGACGCGGCGCAAACAGGCCTGGGAGTAACGGCTCAGGAAGTGCTTACGGCCGGTGTTGTAGAATTCGGCGAAGGCTCGAGCCAGCACGCTCACGTCGGCGATAGCGAGGTTCATTCCTTTGGCTCCGGTGGGCGGGACAATGTGCGCGGCGTCGCCGGCCAGAAAGAGCTTTCCGAACTGCATCGGCTCGGCCACGAAGCTGCGCATGGGCGTAATGCCTTTCTGAATAATCGGGCCTTCGGCTAATGCGAACCCTTCGGCCTCGGTGCGGGCGCGGAGTTCCCGCCAAATCCTCTGATCGCTCCACTCGGCCAGGTTTTCATCGGGACGACATTGCAGATAGAGGCGCGAAAGCGTCTGCGTCCGCATGCTCAGCAGGGCAAAGCCGCGCTCGTGATTCGTGTAAGTCACTTCTTTGGACGAAGGCGCCGCTTGGGCCAGGATTCCGAGCCATGCGAAGGGATATTCGCGCTCATACACAGTGACTTCGCCGCTTGGAATAGCCGTTCGCGATATGCCGTGGAAGCCGTCGCATCCGGCGATGAAATCGCAATCGATCTTGCGAAGCTCGGAATTGTGACGAAAATGGATGGAGGGTCGAGTGCCAGCGAGATCTTCAAGGGCGAGCGCTTCGGCCTCGAAGTACACTTGGCCGCCAGCACTCAGGCGAGCATCGATCAAATCTTTGATCACTTCCTGCTGGCCGTACACCGTGATGGCGCGGCCGCCAGTCAGCTCGAACATATTGATGCGATGGCGACGGCCATTGAAGCGCAACTCGATTCCGTGATGAACCAGGCCTTCACGCTTCAGGCGATCGCCCAGGCCGGTCTGGATCAATAGGTCGACCGTGCCTTGTTCCAGCACGCCGGCGCGCACCCGCTCTTCGCAATGGATTCGTGTACGGCTCTCGATGACGATGGATTCGATGCCTTGCCGATGGAGAAGATGCGATAACATCAGGCCGGCCGGGCCGGCGCCGACGATTCCTACCTGCGTTCGCATTCGCTAGAGGAGCGAGACCTGCACTAAAGTCGAAACGGCAGGTCAAGACCTGCCCCACTTACTTTATCATGCGGATCATGGCGTCTTCAGAGGTGGACGGCAGACCTTTGGCCTGCAACTCTTTTCTGCGACGCTCCATCTTTTCGCCCAAAGCCTTGAAATCGATCTCAAGATCGCGCGCCTTGGGGAGCATGTCGTTTTCTTCTTCTTTGATGTGGTGGCGAACGCCCTCAGCCAAAACCGTGAACTTGGCGTCGAAATGGTCATCGGCGCTATTCATTGCGTCAAGCTCGGCGATGAGCACGTTGGCCACATGGTGCTCCTCATCGGCTTCGTTCATGACCGCGTCTTTTAATTGGCCGCGAATGGCTGGATAAAACAGCTCTTCTTCAAGCGCGGAGTGGATGCGCAATTCCTCAATGGCCTGTTTCGCGATCGTTCGCTTTTCGGCCTTGCGTTCGGCCGTCTCGAACCGTTCGAAGAGCCCTTTGACGCGATCGTGATCGCGCTTTAACATCGCGATGGCGTCATCGCCTTCGTCAGTGAGCCAGTCAAACATTTCCCCTCCCAGCTCGCCGACCAACCAGTTGGACACGTGATGCGCCCACTTATGCGGCCGAAGGAGCCATGGCCGCCGGGCTAAGGACCGCATCCAGACGATCGGCCCGCAATTGCAACTCTGCCAGCTCGCGGAGAAAATGAGGCCGAAGCTGCGGTTTGGCTTTGAGGTCTGAATACAGACGTTCCAAACGGCGCTCTCCACTTCGCAACATTTGTATCTCTGCGACGACGATGGCATCGAAGTTGTTCTTGAATGGTTGATTCATAATCATTCCTTGCAGTGAGATTGAGCGGACCCTGTTTCCACTGCGCTAACACCAAGCAATTTCAATTCCAGAGCGGCGGGTTCGGGTGTAGCATTGTGCCATGAATGGTTTAGCCGCCTTGCCGCAGTTGCGCGACCAGCTATTTCCGACGAAGTGGGTGAAAAGCCGGGAAGAAAGTTCCGGTTTTCGACACTGCTGACTATTTAACGGGCAGGCTCCCGTAGCGCTTCCGGATTCGCGACATGGATGGGCTGTCCGTTGGCATAGGCTAGAATCTGATCGAAGATCATATTGAAGAACGCTTCCAGTCCGCCGCGTTCCACGTAACCCAGATGCGGCGTGCATACCACGTTGTCCATGGCGAGCAGCGGGTGTCGACCGCCCGTCACCGGCTCATGCTCGTAGACATCTACCGCCGCCATGCCGGGCCGCCCGGCGCACAACGCGGCTTCGAGCGCCCCAGGCTCGACCAATCCGGCGCGGCTGGTGTTCACGAATAATGCGGACGGTTTCATGCGGCCAAGATCGGAGCGGGTGACGATTCCGCGGGTATCATCCAGCAATCGCACGTGCAGCGACAGCACATCCGATTCTGCAAATAGTGCTTCTTTGCTCGCGGCGCTGGGGAATCCATCGGCTTGGGCCTTGGCGATGGTGGTTTCGCGACCCCACACCATGACCTTCATGCCGAACGCTTTGCCGTACCCGGCCACCACGCCGCCGAGCTTGCCGTAGCCATAGATGCCCAGCGTTTTTCCGTGCAATCCCAGCCCGATGGTTCCCGGCTGCCACTGACCGGCTTTGAGCGCGGCCACTTCTTGAGGGATGCGGCGCATCGCGCAAATGATCAATCCCCACGTCAGCTCAGCGGTCGCAAAGGATGGACGGCCTGGCATCATGTTGGACGATACGATGATGCCTCGGCGGGTGCATGCCTCCACGTCGATATGCGGGTAGACGCTCACCTGGCTGATGATACGCAGCTTGTCGAGGCGGGCGATCAGAGGCGCGCGGATGGGCGTGCGCTCGCGGATCAGGGCCAGAGCCTCGGTATCCTTGAGCCGTTCAGCCAAGACATCGATGTCCTCGGTATGGTCGTTCCAGATGGTGACATTGTGGTTGGCAACTTTCTGAGATGCGGAGAGCGTGCGGACAGTGTCCTGATAGTCGTCCAGTACGGTGATGTTCATCGCTTGGAAGTGCGGCTATTGGTTTAAGAGCGGAATATCTTTGACCGGGGGCGGCGCGGGAATGGAGCTTAAATACGCGTGGATGTCCGCGAGGTCGGCGTCGGAGAGAACCTTGCTGGTATAGGGCGGCATCTGGCCAGAGGGGTGGCGAACGTAGGCGATGAGGGCGGCCAGAACGATCGGGCGTGGGGCGAGCCTGGCGCCGGCAGCGCCGCCTTGGCCCTGATAGCCATGACACTGGTAGCAGCCATCCTTCGCAAAAAGGCGCTTGCCGTTGTCGGCATTAGCGGCGAATGCTAGCGTCCCGAGAATCAAAATCAACGCGGCAGCGAGTAAAATCCTGTTCACGTCTGCTGAGGATATCATAAGTCGATCAGGCGCCGGGCCGCTGGTAGTGGGCTACTTTGACTTTGATTTTCTGTCTTCCAAAAACCCGGTGACGACCCAAGCCAAGACTCTCACCGAAAGCCAGAAAACCAAGAACATAATTCCCCAGTAGACGATCTGAAACAGTGGCGAGAGCACAAAGAACACGGTTCCGCCTTGATGTCTAAAATCAGCTAAGTCCACGGCAAGTTGGGAGGGGTGGTCGCGTGCGTAGATTATCCCCAGGATGCCAGCAACGATGCTTAAGCGCCTGACACCCTTTGATTTTGTTCTCAGATGCAGTCTTCCTTTCAGCCCAACGGGCTGAGCGGTCATGTCGTCTGTCGATTAAGCTTGTCTCGGCATTGTACAGCCTGATCGCGGGATTCGAATGCTTGGTAGTAGAGCGCTCCGTACTTCTCCTCTAGATCCTGTGGTGTAGCGTCTTGCCATCCATCCACGACTTGATAACCACGCCAGTCTTTGGCTGGATCTTTCGGCTGCATCACTGCATAGTTCATGTTCGCTTGTTCCTCTACCTGTGATATGCTACCGCTGCTTTGAAATCGGCCAGGCTCGTGGACTGGTTTCTGGATTACGGCCCGTCACGACGACGTGGCTGTGGGCGCGTGGCTTTACTGCGTTGCCTTCGTGTTCGTAGTACTGGTCGCAAATCTCGCCGTAGCAGTTTTCAGCTTCTTCGGTTCGAATGACTGTGAGGGCCGACTGAAAAGGATCGCGCAACTCTTCAGCGGTGAATCTTATGATTGGCATCGTCGGTTCTCCTGATCCATTTTAGGCCGCTCTTTCTAACCCCCGCTCCGAGGCTTCGAGCAATGCTACTAGATCCGAGACTTCCCAGAGCCAGGGACCGGAAGCGCTCTCAAAATCAAAGTAGCCCACTACCCGGCTGCTTCAGCGTTGGATGGCCACCTGGGACGCGTCCACTTCGTAACCCTCGTCTTTGGCCGTCTCCACTGCTCGGGAGCGCAGCACATCTTCACTTGCGTCCTGAGGGGTTTTTGCAAGCGTCCTTTTGATGACCTCTTCGCCGATCTGCACGCGAACGTGCCATTCTTTCTTGGCTGAATCCCAGTTGACGGTGGTCTTCTCGGCTTTCATCGTGAGGGCTCCTTGGTGGTAATTATTATCCGGCCATATCTTAGCGCACTCGACGGCCAGCCAGTGTATACTCGATTTCGCATGCCATCCACATTTCGCGCAGCTTTTCGCGCAGCCGCGCTTTTGGGCGCGCTTACTGCCAGCCTGCGCGCCGCCACGCTTCCTCCACCCGAATATCAGAAGCTGGTTCACGACATTTACAAGCAACTGATCGAGATCAACACATCCTTCAGTACCAGCGCCACTACGCCGGCCGCGCAAGCCATGGCGGACCGGTTGCGTGCCGAGGGCTTTCCGGCCTCCGACATCCAGGTGCTCGGAGCGGCCGATCACAAAATGAACGTGGTGGCCCGTTATCATGGCACCGGCCAGCGCAAGCCGCTGCTCCTACTCGCACATTTGGACGTGGTGGAAGCGAAGCGCTCGGATTGGTCGTTCGATCCCTTCAAGCTCACCGAAAAGGACGGGTTCTTTTACGGACGGGGGACCATCGATGATAAAGCGCAGGCCGCGATGTGGATCGCGAATCTGATCCGCTACAAGCGCGATGGGTTTAAGCCCGATCGCGATTTGATTGTCGCGTTGACGGCCGATGAGGAGGGCGGCGGTCCTTATAACGGCGCGAACTGGCTGGTTAAGAATCATCGCGAGCTGATCGATGCGGATTTCGCCTTGAACGAAGGCGGCTGGGGCGACATGCTGAATGGCAAACGCGTCGCCAACAATGTGCAGGTGAGCGAGAAGTACGTGGCGACCTATCGGCTGGAGGTGAAGAACAAGGGCGGCCACAGTTCGCTGCCGGTGCCCGACAACGCCATCTATCGGCTGGCCGAAGCGCTGGTTCGCATTTCGAAGTTCAAGTTCCCGGTCGAGACCAACGAAGTAACGCAAGCCTACCTGGAGCAGATGGCCAGGGTTTCCCCACCAACAGTCGCGGAGCAAATGAAAGCGGGAGCGCAAGGTTCCTCGCCAGCGCTGGAACAATTGGCGGCCAGCGGGACGAATTTGAACGCTACCTTGCGGACCACCTGCGTGGCCACCATGCTGGACGGCGGCCATGCTGTGAACGCGCTGCCGCAGACCGCCGGCGCAACGGTCAACTGCCGCGTCCTGCCGGATACGAAGCCCGAGGAAGTAATCGGAAAATTGAGGCAGGTCATCGGGGACGACCAGGTCTCGGTGAAGCCGTTAGGGGAGATTGTGAGCGGACCTCCCTCGCCGCTTCGTCAGGATCTTTTCAAAGCTGCATCGCGGATCACCGACACGCTGTGGCCGGGGACGGTTACCGTGCCTGTAATGGTGATGGGCGCGACGGACGGGCTGTATTTGCGGAGCGCCGGAATTCCGACTTACGGATTGCAGGGCATCTTTATCGAGCGCGACGATTTTCGCGCGCATGGGCAAGACGAGCGGTTGGGCATCAACGAGTTTTATGAGGGCGACGCGTTTCTCTATGAGTTAGTAAAATCGCTGGCGCAGCCGCCGCGCTAGAAAGTCGAGGTGGACATGCTATCCCTGTCAGCCGAACTTCGCACAGCCTGGAGAGACAGCGCACCACTCACGGCGACCTGTGTTTTGATGCTGGCTGCCTTGGTCGCGTGGTCGGTGGGGCTAATTCTCGATCCGCGGATTATCACCGGCGTGCCAGCCTGGCTGAAACCGGCGAAATTCGCGATCTCGACGGCGATTTTCTCGGGGACGATCGCGTGGTTGTATCGCTACATCACCGTCTGGCCCCGGTTTATGCGCGCGGTGGGTTGGGTGCTGGCTGCGGTGCTGGTGTTCGAAGTCGCGATCATCGACATACAGGCGGCGCGCGGCACCACCAGCCACTTCAACGTCGCGACACATCTGGACGCTGCTCTTTTCGGGATCATGGGTCTGGCTATTCTAATCCTGTGGCTGGGCAGCGTCGCAGTATTGCTGGCTCTTTTCCGGCAAAAGTTTGACAATCCGGCCTGGGGCTGGCTGCTGCGCCTCGGCATGTTGATCACGGTATTAGGATCGGCCGGCGGGGGATTAATGCTGCGAATGACGCCGGAGCAGTCCTCGGCGATGCACGCGACCCACACGGTCCACGCCGTGGGCGGCCATACCGTGGGAGCTCCCGACGGTGGCCCGGGACTTCCTGGCGTCGGCTGGAGCACGCAGCATGGCGACCTGCGCGTTCCACACTTCTTCGGGCTGCATGGTCTGCAGATCATTCCCTTCATCGGATGGCTCGCGCTACGCAAGCGCCGGCTCCAAACGAGTTTTGTGTTCAGCATCGCAGGAAGCTACCTGGCGTTGATCGGAATCCTGATGTGGCAAGCGTTGCGGGGCCAATCCATCATCGAGCCGGATGGCCTCACTTTGACCGCGTTGGCCGTGTGGCTTGGAGCTAGTGTGGCGGCAATCCTTGTGACGAAGAGCATTTCGCCGCTCGAATGTGCTCAGGCGGCCGCCCGGTAAAGACGCATGACTGCCGAACAGGTCTTCTCGATTGCGAATCTTCTGGCTGTGGCGGGCTGGCTGGTTCTTATCGTTGCCGGGCGAATCCGTTGGGTGGCGTCGCTGGTGACGGGCGCGATTCTGCCGCTATTGTTCGCTCTGCTTTATAGCGTCTTGATCGCTGCTCATTGGGGCGAAAAAATTGGCGGCTTTGGAACGCTCGCGCAAGTCCATGCGCTGTTTACGAACGATTGGCTGTTACTCGCCGGCTGGGTGCACTATCTGGCGTTCGATCTCTTTATCGGCAGCTGGCAGGTGCGCGATGCGCAGAAACATAAAATCCCACATCTGCTGGTAATACCGGCTCTGATTTTGACATTCATGTTCGGGCCGATCGGCCTTCTGCTGTATTACATCATCCGGCTGGCGCGGATTCGAACGCTGCGACTCGACTCCGCCACCGCGTAATCGGCTATCGTCGAATGGCTTTGGAAAATTCCGGCCAACCCAGGCAGTTCAGCACTCCTTCCTTCCCCAAGCCCGCGCGCCGGGCTTGATCGACGCCGCCCCGGATGTAATCGAACTGGCGAATAGCGAGCGCATCGGTGGTGATAGCGATCTTAACTCCCGCATCTCGGTTGATTTCGAAGGAGCAGCCGTTTGCCCGGGCGTGCTCGACCGCGCGCTGGATGTCGATTTCGTAACCGGGCCGTTTAAGAAGGAGACGGCCGGTGGCGTGACCCAGAATAGTGGCCGTGCCGCGCCGCGTCATCGATGACCTTCTGGATGGCTGGTCGATGCACGACTGGCGCGCCGATCCATTCAGCCGGGGCGCGATTGCGAGCGGCCGGCGGGCTGCGCAAGAGGCGATCAAAGAGCTAAGGTTTTCGAACCGCCGGGTCGTCCGACGTGGAACCGGTCTTCCATCCAGGCAGATATGAAACACTCTTCGCCCCCGCGAATCCCATCTGCGGAGCAGCATCTTGGGCAAGAGACTCAAAAAAATCCCGTTGGCGCCGACGGACCCGCTCGAGTCGGCCAAATTCGCCGGTCTTCGTTATGTGAACGGTGAAGATGCGGGCATCGTCCGCCGGCGAGCCGGGAAGGGATTCTCGTATCTAGGCGTGGATTCCAAACCGGTGCGCGACAAGGCGACCTTGAAGCGGATTGCTTCCCTGGTGCTTCCGCCGGCCTGGGAAAATGTTTGGATCTGTTCGGTTGAAAACGGCCATATTCAGGCCGTCGGCCGCGATGCGCGGGGACGCAAGCAATACCGCTACCATGCGCGTTACCGGCAGGTGCGCGATGAAGCCAAATACGGCCGGATGCTGGCATTCGGCGCAGTTTTGCCGAAGATCCGCCAAGAGATCAATGACGACCTTGCTGTTACCGGCCTGCCGCGGCGAAAGGTCATAGCCGCCATCGTGCGTTTATTGGACGAGACCTGCATACGAATCGGCAATGAAGAATATGCCAAGTCCAATAAATCTTACGGGCTCACCACGTTGAAGGAGCAGCATGTGGACGTTCACGGCGATAACTTGCGCCTGCGCTTCCGCGGCAAAAGCAAACAGGACCACGACATTAAGCTGCGCGATCGCCGCCTGGCGAAAATCGTCAAGCAGCTTCAGGAGCTGCCCGGCCAGGAATTGTTCCAGTACCAGCAGGAAGACGGCGACTATGTGAAGGTAGACTCCGCGGATGTCAACGATTACCTGCGCGAGATCAGCGGAGACGATTTTACCGCCAAGGATTTCAGAACCTGGCATGGCACCGGGCAAATGGCCCAGGAGCTGGCGGCATTGGGGCCGGCGCAATCGGAGACCGAAGCCAAGCGGAATATCGTGGAAGCCGTTAAAGTAACCGCCAAAAGGCTCGGGAATCGTCCCGCGGCCTGCCGGAAATACTATATCCATCCAGCGATTCTCGAAAGCTATCTCGGGCAGACAATGTTTGAGGCGATGAAAGGCGTTCATTCTGGCTCTGGAAATTCCGCCGCACAGCTCCGAGCCGAGGAACTTGCCGTCCTCCGGATCGTAGAGGCATACGTCAATCCCGCCCCTGCCCGGCCAGCCAAGGCCAGCTAGTTTTGATGTGTCACCTATATCCATCCGAAGCGTCCAACGAGTGGTGCCCCGAAATCTGCGCCACGTCGCGTCAAAAACTCCGCCTGAGATCTCCCCAAGCGGTTATTCATCCAGCACTGTCGTCTATCGCGTGATCCGATCGTTCGCCGCCACCTCCGAAAAAGATGGCCATTTTCTAACCGTGAGAAAAGGCGCGCTCCTCGCGGTGGATGGGCCGCTAAAGCTGTTCGGACTCGTGGAGGCCATATGCGCCGAGCAGACGCTACTGGTTTTCACGCGCGACATTGAAATGTGCGCCGAATGTATCGTCCCGCCGCCGGTTCCTGAAACAATTCAGGCCCAATATGATCTAGAAGATGGAGGTTTTACATGGCGCAACGAAGCACCAGAGGAAAAAGCAAGGTCGCGAAAGTGATGCGGGAAAAGAAGCACGGCACGCTGAAATCGGGCAGCGGCCACAAGGTCAAAAGCCGCAAGCAAGCGGTCGCGATCGCGCTGAGCGAAGCGCGCAAATCGGGCGCCAAAATCCCCAAGAAGAAATCGTCGACATAGCGGGCGCCCTAGTTTGCGCTACCTGCCGGCGCAGGCTTCACGGTCGGATACTTTATTCCGAGCTGCTCTAAATAGTTGTCGTATTTAGATGGATCGTAATACAGCGCCTTCATGCGGGGGCGGTACTGCTCCATCGTTTTTTGATTGAGCCAGATGGCCGGTTGATCGCCGGGACGCAGAAATGTCGTATAGTGCGCCTCTTTGTTCTGGACGTTTTTGAAATAATCCCAAGCTTGATCGACTAGTTCGGGATGCAGCAGGATGTCCAGCATCGTCATGGCTTGCACCTTCGCACCGGCGACCACGCCTTTATGCGCGATGGGCGTGGCCATGGAGATGGCATTGGCCCAGTTGTGGCCGGGACCTCCAGGAATGTTCGAAGGATAGCGCAGCGTTACGGTCGGCACGGCCCACGAAATGTCGCCGATGTCATCCGATCCGCCACCCATTGGACCGATGCCTAAACCATCTTCATCGCCCGCGTCACCGTCGGATTCGCGCGGAGGTTTCTGGTCTGGAATCTTCGACGCGAGCCCACGCACCGGAACCTTTAGCTCACGCTGCAGCGCTTTGGCGAGCGTTTGATCGTCGTCCGACCATTGCGGCAGCCCCACCTTCTTCATGTTCTGGTACATGTCTTCGGCAATGGGTTTATTGAAGTACGCCGTCCAGGCGCTGCCCAGCAGCCGCGACGTGTAAGTGGTATCGGTCATGAGCGCGGCTGCCTGCGCCATGTTGTCGCCGATGTGCCACAAGTTCATGATGTGGTCGTAATCGGCTTCGCGGAAGTAATACCAGACGGCCGCGTTGGGCGGCACCACGTTCGGTTGATCGCCGCCATTGGTGATCACGTAATGGAGTCGCGTGGCCAGACGCAGGTGCTCACGGCGGAAGTTCCAGCCGACGTCCATCAACTCCACCGCGTCGAGTGCGCTGCGTCCGCGCCAGGGAGCACCGGCGGCGTGCGCGCTTTCGCCCTTGAACATATATTCGACGGAAACCAGGCCGTTGCCGCCTCCCTGTCCATAGGAAACGCCGAAATTGTTGGCCACGTGCGCGAATAACACGATGTCGACATCTTTAAATAAGCCGGCGCGGACGTAGAAGGCCTTGGTGCCAAGCTCTTCCTCGGCGACTCCCGGCCAAAGCCGGATGGTGCCTTTCAAATGCTCGCGCTCCATGATCTTCTTCACGGCCAGCGCTGCCGTAATGTTCAGCGGGACGCCCGAGTTGTGACCTTCGCCGTGACCGGGCGCGCCTTCGATCATCGGTTCATGCCAGGCTACGGCGGGTTTCTGCGAGGCCTGCGGGATGTCGTCGATATCGGAGCCGAGCGAGATCACTGGTTTACCTTCGCCCCACGACGCAACCCAGGCGGTGGGGATGCCGGCTACGCCGCGATCGATCTTGAAACCCTCCTTTTCCAGGATTCCCGTCAAATATTTCGAGGTTTCGAATTCCTGGAAGCCCAACTCGCCAAAGCTGAAGACGCTGTCGACCATGACCTGCGCCTGCTTCTTCATCGAATCGATCTGGCCCGTAAGATCGGCCTTCATGGCAGCTTCGCGCTCGGGCGAAACTTTGGGTTGGGCTTGCAGGCAAACGGTGGAGAGCAGAACGGCCAGGAAATACTTCAGCATAGTGGAGGATCCTTTCATGCGAGGCGTCGAGGCTCGGTCTAACCACATTACCAGTGGGGCGGGGTGACGAGTGCAACTCGGCCTAATTATCGTCAAAGGCCTGTCTTTCGGGAAGCATGCTCTGGTGCAGGATGCGTGAAATTAAAATGCTTTCCGCTTCCGCTCGGAAAAAGACGACGTGGCGGCCGTGCTCCTTGCGACGGAGACCGGGACGCACCTCATCACACGGCCTGCCTAGCGCTGGGTTATCAGCAAGCATCTGGCAACAGGCCTCAAGATCATCGATGTAACTGATGGTCTGATCTATGCCCCAGGTGCGAAGGGTATAAGTGCCAATGCTGAGCAAGTCCGCTGCGGCGCGACGAGAGAAACGAAGCGCGGCCACCGACTAGCGCTGCTTAGCGGGAAGAGCAAGCGTCTTCCGGACACGCCCAAAAACGTCGCCCTCGGCAATCCCGCTGGCGTCACCTTCATCGATGGCGGTGCGCAACGCAGCGAGCTTGGCCTCGTACAACTGCTCCTCACGTTCCAATGTCCGGAGAGCAGCGCGCACGACCTCGCTCGCGTTTTCGTAGCGTCCGCTCTTAACTTTCTTTAGGACGAAGCGGTCAAGGTCGTCGGTCAAATTGACGTTCCGGGTAGGCATAAGACTATTTTAATATGATTGGCAAATATTGCCAATCTGAGTTGTAGCGCGGACTGGCGCTGCTTTATTTATAATGATGGCCAAGGAGAATCGCCGTGAACTTGCGGCGGGTTGTAATCCTACTTGCAGCGACGGCAGGTTTGGCCCAGCCACAAACGGGAGGGGCAGCTGCGCCGGCATTCGAAGTAGCATCCATCAGGCCGTCCGGTCCGCACAGTATCCGGGGGTCCGACGGCGGCCCCGAAAGCTCAGATCCCGGTTACTATCGCTTCGGGTTGGCGACCTTGCTGGACCTGATCATCGTCGCGTACGAGGTTGAGGTCTTCCAGGTTTCAAGTCCTGTGCCCCTCGACCGGCAGAATTTCGATCTCACTGCAAAGGTGCCGGAGGGTGCGACCAAGGAGCAATTCCGCGCCATGCTGCAAAACTTCTTGGCTGAACGGTTTCACCTCAAGTTGCACATTCAGTCGAGAGAGTTTCCTGCCTATGAACTGGTTGTCGCGAAGACAGGGCCAAAATTGAACGTACCAGCGGCCAAGCTGCCGGCAGGGGATGGCTGGCCGGAACTAGGACCAGATCGGCCGGGGATTGCCGCACGTAGTTCGTACAGTGGCGGTTTCATGCTGATTCGACTGAAGGCGCAACAGGAGCCGCTTTCAGCCTTGGCCCGAATGCTGCGAATGGGGCAAGATCTGCCCATCGTGGACAAAACCGGGTTGACCGGAAAGTATGATTTCTCTCTCGAATACACGATGGGACTGCCGGCTGCTACGCCTGACGGCATTGCTGAATCATCCATTGCACCCGATTTGTCCAGCGCCTTGCAAAAGCAACTAGCGCTGCAACTCATTCGCAAGAAAGTGCCGTTCGATGTTCTGATTATCGACTCAGTCGATCAAGTGCCCACTGAAAACTAATTAGGACCTGTTGCGCTACCGCTTGCGCCGCCCCGCCTGCCGCCGCTTAGGCTCGGCCGGCCGGTTGACGTCGGCTGAAAAAGCGCCTTCGAGTATCTCGGCGACTTCCTGCTGATGGCGCTTGAGCGATCCCGTAGCCGGGCTGGCGCTGGCGGCGCGTCCTATATAGCGCACCGCGCGGCCACTCGATTCAAGAAGCGGCTGGAGCTGTTCCTGGACGAATCTCCATCCGCCCATATTGCGCGGCTCTTCCTGCACCCACACGACGTCGGCGGTTTCGGGATAGCGAGCCAGGATATCGCGAATCTCGCCGGCCGGGAACGGGTACATCTGCTCCAGGCGGACCAGCGCAACATTGGCGACTTTGCGCTCTTCGCGCGCGGCCATCAAATCATAGTAAACCTGACCTGAGCACATCAGTACACGGGTCACCCGCGTTAATTCAATGCCGCTCGGATCGTCCAGCACTTCGCGAAATGTTCCGCTGGTTAATTCGTCGATGGTCGAGACCGCCTTGGGGTGGCGCAGCATCCGCTTGGGAGTAAAAATGATCAGCGGCTTGCGGATGCCCCGGCGATCCGGACCGCCGTGCATCTGGCGGCGCAGAACATGGAAATATTGAGCCGGCGTGCTGGCGTTCACTACCTGAATATTATCTTCAGCGCTGAGCGTCAAGAAGCGTTCGATGCGCGCGCTGGAATGCTCGGGGCCTTGTCCTTCGTAACCGTGCGGCAGAAGTAAAACCAATCCGCTGGGCTGGCCCCATTTCGATTCCGCGCTAACGATAAACTGGTCGATCAAGATCTGGGCTCCATTGACGAAATCGCCGAACTGCGCCTCCCACATAACCAAGGTGAGCGGGTCGGCGACACTATAGCCGAACTCGAAGCCCATAACCGCGTACTCGCTGAGCGAGCTGTCGTAGACATCGAAGCGCGCCTGCTTGTCCGACAGATGCTGCAGCGGAATGTAGCGCTCGCCGGTTTCACTGTCGAACTGCTCCAGGTGCCTTTGACTGAACGTCCCGCGGCCGCTATCCTGGCCGGCAAGCCGGACCGGAGTGCGTTCCAGCACCAGCGTTCCGAAGGCCAAAGTTTCCGCTGTAGCCCAGTCCATCGGCGCGCCATTTAAAATCTCGCGACGCTTCTTGAGGAACCCCTCGAGTTTGGGATGCACATGGAAATCGGGTGGGAAAGTGGTGATGCCTTCCACCACGCGTTCGATGGTTGCCCGGTCCACCGCCGTATTTGGCCGCGGCTCGATCATTTCTCCTAAATCCACGGCGCTCAGATCTTGCACCTGGTATTGCCCGGTGTGCTTCTTGCCGGCTTCGTAGGCTTGATTCAGCCGGTCCGATACGGCCTTGCGAATATCGGAGACCTCGCCTTCATCCACGAATTTTTCCCGGAGCAATTGGTCGGAATAAAGCGTGGCTACGGAGGGATGCTGGCGAATCTTGCGATACAGAATCGGCTGGGTGTAACTGGGATCGTCGGCCTCGTTGTGCCCATGCCGCCGGTAGCAGAACATGTCGATGACTACGTCCTTCTTAAACTGCTGGCGATAGTCGTAGGCCATCTGCGCCACGCGGATACAAGCTTCCGGATCGTCGCCATTCACATGGAAAATCGGCGCTTGTACCATGCGTGCGACATCGGTGGAATATGGCGTGGAACGCGCTTCGTTCGGATTGGTGGTGAATCCGATCTGATTGTTGATCACCAGGTGAATGGTGCCGCCGGTGGTGTAGCCCTCCAGTTGCGAAAGATTTAAGGTCTCGGCTACCACGCCTTGACCTGCAAACGCGGCGTCACCGTGAATCAAGATGGGGATGACGCGCGCGCGCTCGAGGTCGCCCAGCCGGTCCTGCTTGGGGCGCACTATGCCTTCGGCCACCGGGTCGACTGCTTCGAGATGGCTGGGGTTGAAGGCCACCGACACCACGATTTCCCGGCCGCCCGTGGACTTGCGAATACCACTCGCGCCCAGATGATATTTCACGTCGCCCGAGCCCTGCGTGCTGTCGGGATCGATGCCTTCGAACTCCGAAAAAATCTCCACCATCGATTTGCCGACGATGTTGGCAAGCACATTGAGCCGTCCACGGTGCGCCATGCCGATCACGGCTTCATGGACGTTGGTGTTCGCCGCCCGGTCCAGAATCTCGTCCAGGATCACAATGGCCGATTCCGACCCTTCCAGCGAGAATCGCTTGTGTCCGATGAAACGCGTGTGCAGGAAGTGCTCGAACTCTTCGGCTTCGACCACGCGCTGGAGCGCGCGCATGCGAGTGGCAGAGTCCAAGGGCCAGCGATTTCCGGTCGGCTCCATGCGAAGCTGCAGCCAGCGCTTCTGCCCGGGAATCTGGATGTTCATGTACTCGCATCCGATTTTTCCGCAGTAGGTCTGCCGCAGCGTCTCGAGAATCTCGCGCAGGGTCGCGATCTTTTGAGGCTCGTCATCATCGGACATCAACGTGCCGGTAAGAAACTCGCGGTCCAGATCCCAGATGGTCAGTCCGTAGGTGGCCGGATCGAGCTCGGGATGGTAAACCGGTTCCGAACCCAGCGGATCGAAGTCGGCGATCAGATGTCCGCGCACGCGGTAAGCATTGATGAGCTGCAATACGGCCGCTTCTTTTGCCACTTCGGCCAGCTCGGCGCCGCGCAGGCCCGGAACAGAAACGGGACGGTCCGGCTCCCAGTGCACCGGCTTGTGGGGAATCTTGAGATCGGAGAAAAGCTCTTCGTAGAAACCCTCCTCGCCTTCGAGCAGCGCTTGCAGACGGCCCAGGAACATTCCCGATTCGGCGCCCTGAATCACACGGTGATCGTAGGTGCAGGTCACGCTCATGACCTTACTTAGGCCCAGCAGCGCGCGAAGCTGTTCGGAAGCGCCGTGATATTCCGCCGGATAGTCGATGGTGCCGATGGCGATGATCGAGCCTTGTCCGGGCATCAGCCGCGGAATGGAGCTAAGCGTTCCGACCGTGCCTGGATTGGTGAGAGATATGGTGGTGCCTTCGAAATCCTGAACGGTGAGCTTGTTGCCGCGCGCGCGGGCGACGATGTCATCGAAGGCTTCGACGTATTGGGCGAAATTGATTCCACCCGCGTTCTTGATGTTGGGAACCTTGAGCGCGCGGACGCCATCTTTTCCGGCCACATCCACCGCGATGCCGATGTTCACCTGGTTGCGGACCACTCGGGCCGGTTCGCCGCTCGAGTCCGAAAAAGCGGAGTTAAGCGTGGGATTAGTTGGAAGCGCTTTGATGACCGCCCATCCGACGATGTGCGTATAGGAGATCTTGGGACGGCCGATCAGCGTGCGGTGCTCGTTAATGATCCTGCGATTCTCGTCGATCACCTTCACTGGAATGACGCGCTGCGAAGTAGCCAGAGGAATGCGCAGGCTGGCATTCATGTTTTCGGCGATTCGGGCCGCCGCGCCGCGAAGAGGGACCAATTGTTCGCCGGAGGGAGGTTTTTCCGCGGGCGCAGCCTTGGGTGTCACCGTGACCGGGGCTGTAACGACGGGTGTCCCGTTAGATGGCGGTTGCGAGCTGCCATTGGATTCAAAAATCTTCTTCCAGCTATCGTCTACGGTCTTGCGATCATGCAGGTATTGCTGGTATAGCTCATCTTCCAGCCAACTGTTGATACCGAACTCGGGAGGCGTTGATTGAGGCATTGAAAAGTGCTGTCCAACCTTCATGATAACCGCTATGCGCGGCAGCCGTAAATCTATGTAAAACAGCAACCCCGCCGGGTGCCGGAACATCCAACTTAGTGAGGAGTGAAGAAACTATAACATGAAGTCCAAAATCTTAAGCGCGGCGCTGGCCTTAGGTCTCGCGGTATCGACGGCCCCGCTTTTTGCGCGCGCCCCACAAACCGGGGATCTCGGGGATGCGGTCCGCCATGAATTGGTGATGCTGCCTTATTACAGTCTTTTCGATGATCTCGGTTACCAGGTTGACGGTAGCACTGTAATTCTGACTGGCGACGTAGTGCGGCCGGTTTTGAAGTCCGATGCCGAGAACGTCGTAAAGCGGATTCCGGGTGTGACGAATGTCGTGAATAATATCAAAGTGCTGCCGCTGTCGCCGTTTGATAACCAGACCCGCATGGCGGTATACCGGTCGATCTTCGGATACGCGAGTCTCTATCGGTACGCGATGGGAACGCAGCCATCCATCCACATCATCGTCGAGAACGGTCATGTGACCTTGAAGGGCGTGGTGGACAACGAGGGCGATAAAAACATTGCCTACCTGCGCGCTAACGGAGTCCCCGGAGTGTTCTCGGTGACCAATGAACTGCGCGTCGCTGAAAAATAACTAGCAAACAATTAGGGACAGTACACTCAAATACCAGTTTTCGAAAGTGGAAACTGGTATTTGAGTGTACTGTCCCTAATTTCGTTGGAAGACCACTGCATCTACGTCGCCGAACGGACCCAACTGCTGCTGGCCCCACCCCGCCAACTCCGGTCTGGCAGCGAACCATTCCCGCCAGAACCAAACGTTGTGATCCCCTCCGTAGATTACGAACCGCTTCGACCCGGCGAGGATGTCCCGCGATAACCGCGCGGCGTATTTTTCAGCTTCGAGCGAAGCCTCAAAGGGGAATGGATAAATCTTTCCGGGGATCGGGTACACGGAAAGATGCGCGTAAAGAAAGCCGGGAAGCGAGTAATCTGGCTGCCAGACCGGTGGCCGCGCCTCGATGAAAGGGCTGGGACAGATCATCGGCGCCTCGGGCCCGAGACCCAACTCCTGGATTCTGGCGGCCGCCGCCTTCCAGCCGGATCTTTCATGCATCGGCCATAGTCGTCCCCACTGGCCCATGAATAAGAGAGTTCCAACACCCAACACCACTGAGACCCGCTTCCATTGGATGGCCGGCAAGAACGGAGCGGCGATCGCTGTCGCCATAAGCGCGGCGCCGGGTAGCGCGATAAATAGATAACGCGGCACAAACAGGGAATTGGCCGTTATCCTGGAAAATCCAAAGAGGCACAGCGGTTGAAATAACCACCAGCCCACGATCAGCAGCAGCGCGCTTCCCGAACAGACCGGCTCGGGATTTTGAGGCCATCGGAACCAGCGAGCGGCCAGGACCGCTAGCGTGCAGGAGCCGGCGATCAGCCCCAGCTTAATCGCAGTGGTTAGGTCATTGAGCGACGGGACCGGACCGATAACATGGGCGACCGCCTGGCGATTCAGCGCCAGCGCCGAGAGCGCCACCGGAAACACTGCCGCGCCCAGCAAAGCGAAGATCAGCGCAGCGTGGCCCATCCCAATTTTGGTCTCGCGCCGCAAGATACGCGCGATCGTATATGCGGCATAAACCCCGTAGAAAGGCCAGAAGACCAAATGAACGCGCCACAACAGCGACGCTGCGGCGGCAAACAAAAGACCGTCCCACCAACGCCCGGAATCCAGCCAGCGGATCAGCAGCAGTAGACTCCCGGCCGCGATGCACGTTCCCAACGCGTAAGGACGCGCATCCGCCGCCTGGTAGTTGATCCCGCGTAACGACAAGCAGGCGAACACCGTGAACCAGCCGGCGTCCGGATGGATAAAGCGAACCGCAATCCGGTAGATAAAGAAGAGTGCGGCGAGCATTGCCAGAACGGAAGGAATCCGGTAGGCTACTTCAGAATCGCCGACAAACCTCGACATCAGGCCTGGTAGCACATAGTAAATCGACTGCGCCACCTGCGGCGCTACCTGTAAAGATGCATCCCGGGCGCCGTGATGCACGACAAAAGCCGTGGCCATCTCGTCGATCCAAAAGCTGGATGGCAGCGGCATAAGCCACACCCGGATGACGGTCAGCGCCAGGACCGAGGGCAGCAGCAAATTGAGTAGTCGCCCATTTGGGGAACCTGCACTCATTACTTCAGGGCCGCTGTTCTTGACCGCACTCTGCAATGACTGCGTTCTCCTCGCCCGGCGCGATTGATGTGGCGCACGCACTCCTGCGTGCCGCGTTCACACTCTCCAGAAACTCGTTTGTGGATAGTTGAGTTCAAGGCGTTTTCCTTAAGTTGGATGCGGCATGGAAACAAGCGCGAAGCCGTGCTGAGCAGCTTTCTTTTT
>Ga0182024_10004905_pt1 | contig 30378 bp, 20 predicted proteins | sample P32metaG_FD_120480 | JGI IMG/M metagenome (GOLD analysis project Ga0182024, IMG submission 120480) | Permafrost microbial communities from Stordalen Mire, Sweden - P3-2 metaG (Illumina Assembly) | ecosystem: Environmental > Terrestrial > Soil > Wetlands > Permafrost | place: Sweden: Stordalen... | reverse complement strand
GGTGACGGACTGCTGTGGTGTGTTGGAAGTGGCGGGATCGTCGGCGTATTGCAGTGCACGGGCGAGGAGGAGGCGGCTTTGCTGATCGGGAGCGGCATCGAGCGGGTTGGGCGGAGCGGGGGCGTTGGCGAGCGCCTCGAGGATCGCGGCCGCGGGCAGGTTCTCGTACCACTCGGGGTGCTCGACGAGTTGCTGGGCGGCGAGGTTGCGGGCTGCATCGTTCTCCGGCAACACAAGAGCTCGCAGCAGGACACGCTCGGTCTCACTGGCGGGGTCGCTGGTGTGAGCGCGAACACTTTCGACGCGCTGGGCCGCAGCCTGCTTCAACTCCTGACGCAGAATCGCCGAGTCGATGCCGAGCTTCTGCGCTGCATCGGCGGCGAACTCGTCGCGCTGAATGCGGTTGGGCACGCGGCGGATGTGAGGCAGAAGGAAGTTCAACGCCTTCACTTTGGCATCGGCGGTGCGTCCGGGAAACTCCTCGCGGGCGCGATCGATGAGATAGTCGGTGTAGCGCTTCGCTCCCCGCACAGCGGCGGTGTAGGCCTGGAGACCGCGTTCGCGGAGGAAGCGGTCGGGGTCCAGGCCGTCGTCCAGGGTGACGATGCGGACGGCGAAGTCCTCCTCGGTGAGCAAGGCGCAGGCCTTCTCCGCTGCGTTCTTCCCCGCACCATCGGGGTCGAAGTTGAGAATGACCTGCTTGTCGGGAGTGAAGCGGCTGAGCAGGCGGACCTGCGACTCCGTGAAGGCGGTGCCGGATGTGGCGACGACATTGTGGATACCGGCCATGTAGACAGAGATACAATCCATCTGGCCTTCGACGAGAAGAGCGAAGCCGACCTTGCGAATCTCAGCCTTGGCTTTGTCGAGATTGAAGAGAACCTGCCCTTTGCTATAGAGCGTGGTCTCGGGCGAGTTGAGGTATTTGGCGACGGGCCTGCCCTTTTCGTCTTCGCTGTCGAGCGCGCGTGCGGTGAAAGCGATGGTCTTTCCCTGCTCGTTGGCAATGGGGAAGGTGATGCGCTTGCGGAAGCGGGCGTACATGGAGCCCTGCGTACCGTCAGCCTGCTCCTTCGCGCTGAAGAGGCCACTGGCGCGGAGCACCTCTTCGTTGAAATGTTTACCGAGCTGCTCGCGCATGTGGTTGAAGTCGTCAGGCGCATAACCGATGCGGAACTTGGCGACGGTGTCGGCGCCGACGCCGCGACCGGTGAGGTATTCGCGGGCGCGGGCGGCTTGGGGGCTCTTCAGGCTGGCTTCGAAGTACTGGGTTGCGGCCTCGTGGATGTCGATGAGCTGGCGTCTCAGCCCGGCCTCGTGAGCCTCTTCGGGGGAATTGAACTCGCGTTTGGGCAGCGGAATGCCGCACTTGGTCGCGACGACGCGAAGCGCCTCCGGGAAGCTGATGTTGTCCATCTTCTGTACAAACTTGAAGACGTCGCCCGTCTCGTGACAGCCGAAGCAGTAGTAGAAATTTTTTGTGGCGTTGACCGAGAACGAGCCGGTCTTCTCCTTGTGAAAGGGACAGAGACCGGTGTAGTTCTGCGCGCCGGACTTGCGCAGCTTCACGTACTCGCCGATGATGCGGACGATATCGGCCTGCTGCTTAACGAATTGGGTGAAGTCGTCGGACATAGGAAGAACGCAAAGCAGTCTTGACTGGAATTTCTGCTAATGAAAATGCGAAGTGTCACGCTTGCCAAATGTCTGTGGTCGAATCCATCACATCAGCGCTGACCGTAGTTCGAAATTTACTCCATTGTCCGCCGGGCCATGAAGTACGAGTGTAGATGACTGCTGCTTTTCACATCGATTCGGTAACGTTTGGTCGCCGATGCAGACCGATCTATGTTGCTGCGAAGCCATAACGCTGTAACAAAAGTTGTAGCGAACTCCGTAAGTTTCGATAGAAAAGTTGAAACTTCCGCTGCGAGAGTGTGTTTGCATAGGGGTACATTCGAAACGGCGATTACAAAGGCCTATTCGACCGATTTGCACTCACCGGCAGCATTGCCGCGATGTCATTCCATGAGGGGTATACCTATGCGCTCTTTCAACATAATCCGTAAGTTTGTTGTGGGTGCGGCGCTTGCGCTTGTGCCTGCAGCTTCGTTTGCCGGCGTGTTTATTTCGGTCGGCTTTGCACCGCCTGTGTTGCCTGTTTACACACAGCCGCTCTGCCCGGGAGACGGTTATCTTTGGACGCCGGGATACTGGGCGTACGGCGATGCGGGCTATTATTGGACTCCCGGCGTGTGGGTTCAACCGCCTTCGGTGGGCCTGCTCTGGACGCCGGGTTACTGGGGTTGGGGCGGTGGCGCCTACCTCTTCCACGCCGGGTATTGGGGCCCGCATGTCGGCTTCTACGGCGGCGTGAACTACGGCTTCGGCTACGGCGGCGTCGGCTTTGGCGGCGGCCGATGGGAGGGCGGACACTTTGCTTATAACACTGCCGTGATGAACGTGAATCGGACTTTCATCCACAACACCTATGAGGATCGGACGGTAATCAATCGCAATATGGCCGGCAATCGTACCAGCTTCAGTGGTGGCGCGGGCGGCATTCAAGCCCGTCCGTCGGCGCAGGAAGCTGCTTTTGGCCGGGAAAACCACGTTGCCCCGACTGCAGAGCAACAGAATCATATGGAGATGGCGCGAGCGGATCGCAGCAATCTGGCCTCGGTCAACGGCGGTCATCCGCAGAATGCAGCTCTGCCTCGAGTTGGCGCACGCGCAGAAAACCAGCAGCAGCGCATCGGTCAAGGCGTTCGCTCCGGCCAGATGACGGCAGGCGAGACCAGGAACGTCGAGGGCCGCGAGGCGAGCATCAATCGTCAGACGGCGAACGACCGTGCGGCGAATGGCGGCAGGCTGACGACCCAGGAGCATCAGCAGATCAACCAGCGGCAGAACAACGTCAGCAAGTCGATCTCCAACGATAAGCACAACGCGAACACGCAGGCCCATCCTCACGCAGAGGACAAGGAACAAAAAAAGTAGCAATGAATAAGTAACAGGAAGCGGCCGGCGAATCTCTTCGCCGGCCGCTTTTTCTTGTCGCGCCTAGAATCGAAGGTGATGGTGAATGGGCTGGAGCTGGAACGAATCGTCGTGGTGCTGGTGCGGGCGCGCAATCCGAACAACATCGGCGCGGTGGCGCGCGCGATGCACGATTTCGGATTCCGCACTTTGCGCCTGGTGAATGACTACGAGGTGCCGTTCGAGACCGCGCGGTCTGCCGTGGACGCATCTACGGTGTTGGCCGGGGCTGCGACGTTCGTGAGTGTTGCCGAAGCAGTCGCGGATTGCACGCTGGTGGTAGGGACGACGGCCGTGGGCGAAAGGGCGTTGCAGCATCCACTCCATGCTTTGCCGGAAGCGGTGGAGGCAATTCGCAATGACCTTGCGCGAGCGGAAGACGGTGGCCGAGTCGCGGTGCTGTTCGGCTCGGAGAAGACCGGGCTCAGCAACGAAGAGCTCAGCCACTGCAACTGGCTGTTGACGATCCCAATGGAACAACATGAGGACGTTCGCCACCCGTCGATGAACCTAGGCCAGGCAGTAGCGGTTTGCCTCTACGAGCTGGTGCGGCAGAAAAGTGCGCCTGCTGGAACGTCGTCACCAGCGGCTGCGCAGGCAGGTGAGGTGGAACGGATGACCCTGTTATTAGCCGAGGTGCTCGAGCGGACCGGCTACAACAAGCGACATCCAGCCAACTGCGAGGAAGCGCAAATTCGGCGGCTGGTCTTGAGGATGGGCGTGACCGCCAGCGATGTGCCCGTGTGGATGGGAGTTCTGCGGCAGGTGTTATGGAAGCTGCGCCAAGGCGCGGATGGTGACGATTAGTTATGCGACGCGAAGTAATTGCGACATTTCAACTGTCGCGAAGTGCTCGCCGGACTGTAGACTAGGCGTCATTCCTTTACGTTGCAGAGAGCGTGAACGGTACGGAGGCTTGGAGCATGGTTGTGGGTAAGAGGGTGTTGGTCGTCGCGGGAGTTTTAGCGGGGTGGTGTCTCACAACAAGTGGGCTGGCGCAGGGCAAGCAACTTACAACCGCGGATTATGCGCAGGCGGAGAAGTTCATGGCGTATAACGTCAATCCACTGGTGTACCACGGCGTGGCTCGCGCAACGTGGATGGACGATGGCCGCTTCTGGTACCGCGATAATGGACCGGATGGCGTGACTTACATGGTCGCCGATCCGGTGAAGCGCACAAAGGAGCCAGCGTTCGACCACGCAAAGCTGGCAGCTGCGCTGAAGGCCGCGGACAGCAAGATGAAGGTCGATGCACATCATCTGGTGATCACGGAGATCGAGTTCTCGAACAGCGACAAAACCGTCGTCGTCGGCAATGATTCACGCAAGTTTCGCTGCGACCTAAGCGGCGCGGGAGTCTGCACCGAGGTCGTTACCCCCGGTGATAAGGCAACGGGTGAAGAGACGCCAGCCGCCGATCGAAGACACGAGGACACGAGCATCTCGCCGGACAAGACGAAGGCTGCGTTTATCCGCGACTGGAACCTGTGGGTGCGCGACATCGCTACCGGAAAGGAGACGCAGCTCACCACGGACGGCGTGAAGGACTTCGGCTACGCGACCGACAACGCGGGCTGGACCATGAGCGACAAGCCCATTCTGGTCTGGTCGCCGGACTCGAAGCAGATTGCCACCTTTCAGCAAGACCAGCGCAAGGTGGGCGAGATGTATCTGGTGCCCGTGACCAACGGCCATCCGGAGCTGAAGGCATGGAAGTACCCGCTCGTTGGCGATAAGAACGTCACGATGATTGAGCGCGTCATCATCGATGTCGACACGCCGAAGGTGATCCGCCTGAAGATGCCGCCGGACCAGCACCGTTCGTCTCTGTGCGACGACGTGAGTTGCTATGGCGGATGGGAAGATGTGCAATGGAGCGAAGACGGCAAGCATCTGGCCTTCGTCTCCACCTCACGCTACCATAAACAGGAGTGGATGCGTATCGCCGATGCTGCAACTGGAGACGTGCGCGATGTGATGGGCGAGACCGCGTCGAAGTTCTTCGAGAGCGGCAACGGCAAAGTGAACTGGAAATATCTGTCGAAGTCCAACGAACTGCTCTGGTTCAGCGAGCGCGACAACTGGGGCCAGCTGTACCTCTACGACCTCGCCACCGGCAAGCTGAAAAACCAGGTCACCCGCGGCGAAGGGAACGTAACGCAGGTCCTGCATGTGGATGAGAACGACCGAACGATCTACTTCCTCGCCGTTGGTAAGGAGAAGGGGCGCGATCCGTATTTCTCGTATTACTACAGCATCAAATTCGACGGCAAGGACATGAAGCTGTTGACGCCGGAGGATACCGACCATGCGGTGACGCCCTCGCTCGACGGGCGCTACTTTGTCGATGTGGCTTCGACGGTGACGCAACCGGACACGACAGTGGTTCGTGACAGCAACGGTAAGCTGGTCCTCGAAGTTGCGAAGCAGGACATCACCAAGCTGGTGGCTGCGGGCTGGGTGCCGCCGGTGCCGATCATGGTGAAGGCGCGCGACGGAAAGACCGACCTCTACGGCTTCATGTTCAAGCCGACGAACTTCGATGCCTCGAAAAAGTATCCGATCGTGAACCGTGTCTATCCCGGCCCGCAGATAGGCTCTTGCGGAGGCCGCGGCTTCGCTGCGGCTCATGGCGATATGCAGTCGGTGGCAGAGCTTGGCTTCATCGTCGTGTGCATCGACGGCATGGGAACGCCGTTTCGGTCGAAGGCGTTTCACGAGTTCTACTTCGGCGACCTCGGCGACAACACCATCCCCGACCAGGTCTCCGGCATGAAGGATCTCGCGGCCAAGTATCCCTGGATCGATCTTGACAGGGTAGGAATGTATGGGCATTCCGGAGGCGGCAATGCGACGGCCGCGGCGATGTTCCACTATCCCGACTTCTTCAAGGTCGGCATTGCGGAGAGCGGCAACCACGACCAGCGCGACTATGAGGATGATTGGGCCGAGAAGTGGTCGGGTCTTCTGGTGAAGAACCCCGATGGCACATCGAACTATGACAGCCAGGCCAACCAGAACACAGCCAAGAACCTGAAAGGTCATCTTCTGCTGGCTCATGGAAGCATGGACAACAATGTGCCGCTGAACAATACCCTGCTCGTGGTCGAAGCGTTGATCAAAGCCAATAAAGACTTCGATCTTCTCATCATTCCGAATGTCCCTCACGGCTACGGCGAAGCGACGCAGTACATGACGCGGCGACGCTGGGATTACTTCGTGCGCTATCTCGCAGGCGATGTGCCACCGCATGAATACGAGATGAAGTCCTACACCGCAGTCAGAGCCGCATTGCGCGGAGGACCTGACTCGGAGGACCAGCCGGAAGAACAGTAAAGAGAAACTTGAATGGCCGGCACAGAGGGAGGCACTCTCTCTTGCCGGCCATTTTTGTTGTGTGGATGAAGTTTGCGGACAGCGATGCGATTTAGAGCCAGCCTTTCACTCGGGCGATGCGCGCTGCGTCGACGCGATTGGAGGCTCCCAGCTTGGCGATCGCTTCGGAGAGGTAGTTGCGAACCGTCCCTTCGGAGAGGTGCAGCTCCATGGCAATCTCGGTGCTGCTTCTACCATCGCCGGCGCGCTGCAGGATCTGCCGTTCGCGTTCTGTCAGGGGATCGATCTCCGCGTTCCAGGCTTCGGCGGCGAGCGCCGGGTCCACGACGCGCAAGCCCCTGTGGACGCGACGAACAGCGTCGGCGAGTTCAGCGGCGGGGCGGTCTTTGAGCAGATAGCCGCGCGCTCCTGCATCCAACGCGCGCCGCAGATAGCCCGGCCGGGCGAAGGTGGTCAGGATGATCGTTCGGACCGAAGGGTGGCTAGCGCGAAGCTCGGCCGCTAGCTCCAACCCAGTCATGATAGGCATCTCAATGTCGGTTACTAAAACATTCGGGGACAGGCGAGCGACGGCATCGCACGCATCACGGCCGTTGGCAGCGCGGGCGACGACAGAGATGTCCGGCTCGAGTTCAAGCAACGCCGAAAGCGCGCCGAGCACCATCGCCTGATCTTCGGCCAGTACGACGCGGATGGGGGTCGTCATTGGACCACGCAATCTCGCGCTGCAGCAGCGGGTCGGCGTGCAACCGGAAGTTCGATGAGCAGCGCTGTTCCCTCGTGAGTGTCGATGGAGAAGCGACCGCCCATGGCCTGCACCCGTTCACGCATGCCGCGTAGTCCGTTGCCTTCGTGCAGTACAGCGTGCGTTCCATCGTCCTCGACCAGAAGCGAAAGATAGTTGTCTTTGGTGGTAGTGAAGCGCATGCGACAGTGTTTCGCACCAGCGTGCCGCACGATATTCGTTACCGCCTCCCGTACCGTAAGACAGAGGACGGTCTCCTCCGCCGCGGTCACCTTCGGTAGCGTCGACTCGCAGGAGAGCGCCACGTCCGCCGCGTTCAAGGTATTCCGCGCCCTCTCCATCTCGGCAGGAAGGCCCTGCGAGCGATAGCCGCCGATAGTCTCGCGTACCTCGGAGAGAGCGGTCCGCGCAGTCTTCTCCACGTCGGAGATCTCCTGAGCGGCGCGTTGCGGGTCGCGCTCGATCAGCCTGCCGGCGAGCTCCGCCTTCAGCACGATGACGGACAACGTATGGCCGAGCACGTCGTGCAGGTCGCGTGCGATGCGCTCCCGCTCCGCGACGGCGGCGAGTTGCAATATTTCATCGTTCGCCATGCGGAGTTTGCCATCTGCGCGCTTTTGTTGCGCGATGAAGAAGTTGCCGGCGCCCACAACCACGATGAAGAAGGCCATAGCGGAGATGAAGATGGGGTTGAGATGCAGCCACAGCCCCTGCGCAACCAGGCCGACGCACTCCAGCGCGATCAGGCCGATGACAGTCGGCACGGAGACAACAACGAACGGCAGGAAGGCGGAGGCATAGATGAAGAAGCTGGAAGCGCCTGCGTTGATGGGAAGAGAGAACACTCCCAGCAGCCAGAAGGCGACCAGAAGAAGATGCCGCTGCCTGATACTGCGGGCCCGCATGTAGCCGATGTAGAAGGCGAGAAAGACGAGGTAGATCGCGCAGCACTGCAGCCAGAAGCGACGTTCGTGGCGCAGGACAGGATCGATAAAAAAGAACGCAGAGTACGCGAGCCAGATGTAGCCCGTGCCGCTCCGCGTTCCCACGCCCACTCCGCCTGTCGACGATTTTTCGTGCATAGCGCTCATGACTGTCCCGAAAGTGTACCGCGCCAGACCCTGCGCTGACGCGGGAGAGTTGCTGATGCGCCGTTATGCATTCTGCTGCGAACGGTTGAAGATAATCCAGCCCGCGCCAAGCATTAGCATGGTGAAGCCGGCAAGCCCGGTCCAATGGCTCGCCATGGAGGCGGCGTCCGCATAGCCGAAGATGTTGAGCATCAACTGGCCGAGGTGATAGGTCGGCAGCATCGGAGCAATGCGCTGTACCCAGTGCGGCAGAAACCGGATCGGGATCCACAGACCGCTCAGAAACGACATAGGCAGGTAGATGAGATTGACGATGCCGGCTGCTGCGTTAGCTGGGATGACCAGGGCCAGCAAGAGGCCCATGCTGGCGAAGGAAATCGCCCCCACGATCGTCATGCCGAGCATCCTGACGAGTTCATGTGCCGACAGTGAGACGCCGCCAAAGGCAACTCCAAGCATCGTAAGAAAGCTGACGATGATGATCCCGAAGGCGACAGCGGTAACGCATTTTGCAAAGAGATACGCCATCGGCGGCATGGGGCTTGCGCGTTTCAACTCCAGCCATCCGGCAGCGCGCTCCCCGGCCAGGCCGACGCCGATGCCAAACAGCGCCGCGCCGATCAAGCCGAAGCAGGCATAGCTGCCGAGCATGTACTTGGCGATATCCACACTGCCTTCCTGGACGTGCCGGTTGGCGATGCCGAAGATCACATAAAACATGACAGGAAAGCTGATGACGGAAAGGGAGAAGGACTTCGCGCGAAGCAACTTGAAGAATTCGTACTTCGTCTCCTTGCTGTAGATGCGCAGGGAGTGCGCGAGGCTGGGAGCCATGGCGACGGGGCGGATGAGAGATGCGGTAGACATAACGTTCTCCTGAGTTCGGTCTCGAATGTACGGCTAAAAAGTGTGCGGTCAACGCGAGCTGGTGAGAGCAAGGAAGGCGTCTTCGAGAGCGGGGCTGGCGATCTCGAGGTTGCTGAGGGCCGCGTCTTGAAGCAGCATCACGCGCACTACGCTCTCGGCTTCGCCCGCGGTGACGACGACAGTGTCTCGATTGCGCTCCACGCTGGTGACACTGGGCAACGTGCGCAGATACTCGATGTCCAAATCGGTACGGCAACTGATCTTGCGCCCCGCACTACGGCTCTTGATCTCGGACGGTGTGCCTTCGCTGACGATCCTGCCTTTGTTGATGACGATGATGCGATGCGCCAAAGCATCGGCCTCTTCGAGATAGTGCGTGGTCAGCAGCACCGTCTTGCCCCGGTCGGCGAGGGTGCGGATCTGCTGCCATAGACCGCGCCGCGCTTCGATGTCCATCCCGACGCTGGGCTCGTCGAGCATGATCAGGTCGGGGTCGCCGCACAACGCCAGTCCGAACAGCACGCGCTGTTTCTGCCCTCCGCTCAACTGGCTGAAGAAGCGCCCCTGGATGCCGTCGAGTTGCGCGATCCGGACGATCTCTTCCATTGGCAGCGGTCGGGGATAGTAGCTGCGGAATAGGTCAAGATGCTCACGCACGCGCAGCGTCTCCGGCAGGCGCGCCACCTGCAGCATGGCTCCGATGCGGCTGCGTGTTGAGGGATCGCGAGGGTCGCTGCCGAAGACGCTTGCGGCGCCGGTGGACGCGGAGATAAGCCCAAGCAGGAGACGAACGGCGGTGGACTTCCCAGCGCCATTCGGACCGAGCAGTGCGACAATCTCGCCAGGCCGCAGTGCGAGGCTCAAGCCGTCGAGCGCCGTGGTTGCGCCATAGCGCTTTGTCACGTTTGCAAGGGTGGCAACGGGTTGCAGAGGCGCTGCAGTGGTCGGCCTAGCAGAGGTTGTGTGAATCTCGGGTGCAAATGCGATGGCGGGCATCGAAGGTCTCCTGAGTGGAATCTCTTCCTACATTCAGAAGCATGCGCGCCTGCGAGACCCGGCAACAGTGTGGAGTGTCACGGAAGAGAAGTGACACTTGTCATGCCCCTACATATAGTCGACGCCGTATTGAACGGGGATCTGGGTGAATGCGATGCGCGTAGGCGCGGACTCACGGGCTGGCAGCATTCCAGCGAAGTGCAACGTGGTATGGCCGTACTTCAGGTTCAGCTTGTCCATGGTGGCGGAGAGGCCAGCGCGATTGCCTTCATCTGCGAAGAGCTCCGCCTGATACTCGCTCTCCGGAATGAGATTTCGCAGAGTAACACCGACGAAGAATGGCTTTTGAAAATCCTCGCCCCGTGGACGCTGAGCCCAGATGCCGCGCAGCACTTCAAGCAGGGTCAGCGTGTCCTGGCAGTCGCGAAAGCGCGCCTCCATGGCCCAGCCCGAGTGCTTCAAGCCGCTAAAGTGCTGCTTCGCCTTCGTCCGCGCGGCCTGCTCTTTCGTCAGTGCGAAGCGGATCGTCACGGCGAGCGAGCCTGTGTAAAAATGCTCCATCCTGAGGCGCATCGAAGCCTTGTGCAGCAGCTTGTGCGCCACGGCCCACGCGCCTTCCTGCGAGCGATACTCAGGGCCGAGGACATGAGAGTGGCCGAGGGTCTTCTGCACATCGAGGGCCGCAGGCGCTCCGTCGTCGCCCGACTCTGCGCCGCGCAGCCAGTGGTAGAGGCGGTCGCCCCACACGCTGTCCCACAGCTTGTGCATGCCGGTTCGGTCGAGCGCCAGCAGCTGCTCCATCGTCGTAATGCCCTTCGCGTTCAGGCGAACCTCAGTCCTCGCGCCAACCCCGGGCAGGTCTCGCAGCTCGAGATGCGCAATGGCGCGCGGCAGTTGCGAGGGCAGCAGACCGATGAGCCCGTCGGGCTTCTGCATGTCGCTGGCGATCTTGGCGAGGTAGCGGTTCGGCGCCATGCCGATGGAGCAGCGCAAGGCTTCGCCGACATTCTTGTAGATCGACTGCTTGATCTCGAGCGCGATCTTGCGCGCGCGCGGCGGCTCCTGCTCGCGACCCATCAACTGACACACCATCTCGTCGATAGACGGCGTATGTGAGACCGGACAGGCTAGCTCGACCGCTTTGGCGATACGGTGCGAGTAATCGGCGTAGTCGGCGTGGTCGCCTGCGATGAGGATGATGTCGGGGAAGATCTCTTTGGCTTTGCCGACCTGCGTGCCGGTCTTGATGCCAAGCGCCTTCGCCTCGTAGCTTGCAGCTATGCAGCACGTCGTGTCCGCCATCGTAGGAACGACGGCGAGCGGCCGGCCGCGATACTCCGGATGCAGTTGTTGCTCCACCGACGCGAAGAAGCTGTTCAGGTCGATGTGCAGGAAGCCGAACCGGTCGGGTTGGGGCACCATAGACACGAGAGATTGTCAGAATTATATTCGCTTTTTATTTGCTCTGGATTACATCGTAAGTGATGCCGAATGGATCGCGAAAGTAGAGAGAATTCGCATCTTCCCGGAGAATCACGCAGCCATTTTCCAGCAACGATTGTTTGGCCGCGTGAATATCCGCGACGGAAAAGCTGGGGATCGGCGGCCTGGTGTCCAGGTCCTTGTTGACGTAGAGAAGAAAGTGCCCGGTGTCATATTCGAGAGACTTCTCCGACCTGCTTACCAGCCTGAACTTCATCACATTGGTGTAGAAGCGCTCCGCCGCGCTGATGTCTTCCAAATGAATGGCAACACGGTTGTTTGACCTGAACATTTGGCACACTCCTACCCGTGTTTGATGTAGATTGTAGCCACTTCATCATAGGAGGCCGATAAATGCATTGGAGTGCGACGCTACTGCTGACGTAGAGAAGCGCGAAGGCCACCAGGGAATCGACTTCCCAGAGGAGTCCAGATGCCCTGACACGCAGCGACGAAGGCACTCGTACCCATATATCGCTTTTCGCTCTTCAATCGCCTCTTGCTATGGGACAGGCCGAGTGTTCGGCCTGTCCCACTGTTAGAGCGTCTGAGGGTTAGAAGGTGAAGCGCCCTCTTAAGCGGATGGTGCGATTACCACTGATACCTTCCTGTGAAAAGCTGTTATTCAACTGGCCGAAGCTCGGATTGGGGACAAGTAAGCCATCGTTCGGGTTAGTGTCGATTGGCAGGAGCCTTGGCTGTTGACCTGGCAAGGGCGGCGTTGTTTGATCCACTTGTAGAGCGAAGCTCCCCAGGTTTGCAAAGTATCCGCCACCGCCGCCGGCGTTTTGATCGGGCGACAGTAGAGCGTGATTGAAGAGGTTGTCAATGTCTGCACCAAGCTGAACGGCCATGCGGTCATTGATGTGGATGGACTTATGAATTCCAAGGTTTACACCGTATGTTCCTGGGCCGGTAAGAGAGTTGCGCCGGGCTGCATTTGGGTCACTGAACAGAGTCGAACCAATATCCGGAAGACCGAAGGCGGCAGAATTGAACTGGAACCCTTTGGCGCGGCCAGTCGTTGCATTCGCAAGCACCGTCGGACGTAACGAAGGGCCGTTGAAGTCGCCAACTGCATCGACCGCCCCGGAAGCGACGTTGCCAGGCATGACGGGATCGCAGTCCGAGCAATCCCAGAAAGGCGTGAATTTAGTCCCCGACTTTGCGAACATGTTGAACGATGCCTGCCATCCACCGATAAGGGCATCCATAAGCCTGGACGAGGAGGAGGCGAAGTGCTCACCACGTCCAAAGGGAAGATCATAGATGCCGTAGCCGACAACCCGGCTTCGGGAGACATAAGCGTCGGTCGTGTAGTCGTAGTTTGGCTGGAAGGGGTTATAGTCTTCTCCGCCGAGGCTGGTGTCGCCGTTGTCGAGGCCCGACGATTGCTGATTCAGATAGGTGTATGCAAGGCTGAAGGTAAACCCGTGTGCCTGACGTTCGGCCTGAGCCTGGAAAGACGAGGTGAAGCTGTGGCCGACGTTCCCGTAGCCGAGGACATAATCGCCGAGCATGGGGAATTCAATCCTGGCATTGTCGGCAGGTGAATAGGCGCAGTCTTGGTCATTGACGGGATCGCAAGGAGTAACACCGTCTCCCTGGGTTGTACCGAACGGGTTGTCGCTGGGAGCTATCTCGTCGAGATCGACTCCCACAATCTGACCGACCTGGTGTCCACCGATATAAGAAAACCGCATTGTGGACTGCCACGGGATCTGCTGCTCATAGGTGGCGTTCCACTCATAGAGACGAGGGTTCTTGAGATTGACTGGAACATAGTTGGCCGACGGTACGTTCCCGAAGCCACCCACCGCTCCGCCTGTGATAGGAGAGGTGCCAGCGGTTTCGCCTGCTACAGGCCAGCCGGAAATCGGTACTACAGTACCTCTCTTGGTGGCCGCCTGGCTGAATGGGTTGGTTCCAATGGCATCTCGATAAATCTGAGCGGCTGAGGTGGGATAGTAGAGGCCAAAGCCGCCGCGCAGAACACTCTTGTCTGTAAGCCGAAAGGCGGCGCCCACGCGTGGACCAAAGTCCTCTTTATCGGTCCTGACAAGGCCGCGACCAACCCCGAGACCCGAATCAGCCGCAAGAACGTAGCCAATTCCGTTAGGCGGAAGATCGGTGATGCTGGGAGCGAGATAGGGTAGAGTCTTTGTTGACGGAATGACGTCGCGACCCACCTGGCCGGTGCTGGGGTTGCGATAGTTCGGATCAAAGTTGGCCAGGAGGTCGTGCTTCTCGATGTAAGGGTTATAGAGGTCGTAACGCATGCCCAGATTCAAAGTAAGCCGCGAGTTCACGCGGAAGTCGTCCTGGACGTAGAAGCCGTTCTCCCAGTTGTGAATATCCATGGCGGGACGGGGTATAGCAACATAGGTGGCGCTGGTTGGCGCATTGCCGAGGAGGAAGTTGACGAATGGGTTGAGACCGCTGCCCGAGTACGCCATACTTCCGAACGGCTTGCCGCGGGTCGCCGCAAAGCCATCGACTGCCTCATTGCGAACGAAGTCACCACCGAATTTGACAGTGTGCCTACCGATCGCCCACGTTAAGGTATCTCCGAAGGTTATAAGATTTTGATTCAGACTGCGGTCAGAACTGCGTCCGCCACTGCCAAGAGTCGATGCGACAGCGCCACTGCCGAAGCTGATGGTAGGGTTTCCGTCCAGCAGGAGTTCCTGGGGACCGATCACACTGCCGTACGCCGCGATATCGGCAGCCGAGAAACCAATGCCCTGAAGGAAGCCCTGCACCGTGGTATTGGAATGGATGAAGTAGTCCTGTATGTTGTAGCCTCCGCGAACCTCATTGACGAGATGCGACGAGAAGACGTGCGTATACGAGAGCGAAAGTGTGGAGTTCTGACGCGTGTTATGGAGAAGACCAAGACCGGTATAGGGAGCCGCCACAGGAGAAGTAGCCGTATTTTGAGAAGACCCGTGGTAGACCCCGTAGAGACGATTTGCGTCATTGAAATCGTGATCGATCCGCAGGTCGCCCATATTTTGAGAATTTGTTCCCTTGACCGAGGTCGAATAGCTTGGAATAAGGCCGGTCGTGGGGTTGATTGGGGCACTGTTTCCAATCACAGGGGAGTACATCGTGATCAGCTTCTCGGTAATTGGATTGATCAGTCGTTGGGGAATTGTGATGAACTGTTGACCGAGTCCGCCCACAGTGTCCGTCGCAATCTCAGCAGGACTTAGAGTCACATTGGAAGGAACAGCCGGTTTGTTGGCGTCTGCGACGAGCGAAAAATTGCCCGTCAATACCGTTGGGTGCAGGACACCTTGCTCGTTCGATTCTGGGATGGGATTGACTGTCCAGTTGTGCTCATAAGCTAGAAAGAACCAGGTGTTCTTTAGCTTCGGGATGGGACCACCAACAGAACCGCCGGCATCGGTGACATTGAAGTAGGATTTCGGATAGGTGGCTTGAAAGGGCGTGGGCGCGAAGTCGGCTAGATTTTGCTTGTCGGCTATCGTCCAGGCGCTGAGAGCTGAGTTGCTATTGTTGTAAAAGAGAGAGCCGTGATACTGAGAGCCTCCGCGCTTTGTAGTGACGCGGATATTCGCGACACCGGCGTACTCCGCGCTAAAGGCATTCGAGAGTACATTGAGTTCTCCCACCGACTCCAGAGACGGCTGACTTTGTGTATAAGAACCGAAAATGCCACCGCTAGAACGTTGACCGTCTACTGAATAGCTGGCGCCGTAGCTCTGTGCAGCAATGAATTTGAAATCGCCAGGTTCGTCGCCCTGCGTGATATTCGGGTTGATGTATAGGAATTGGTAGATGTCGCGGCTGTCGCGTGGCAGGTCGATGACCGCCCGGGGGGAAAGCGTCTCGCTAAGAGTCGAGTTTTCCGTATTGATCGATCCGCCTTCGGTGGATACCTGGACGCTAGCGCTCGCCGAAGCGTGAAGCTTGGCGTCTGCGTTGACCACGTCCGAGCCGGTCAGAACGATGCCATCAACGACGCTGGTGTTGAATCCGGGGGCCGTGATAGTAGCCTTGTAGCGCCCGGCTGTCAGTGCGGGGGCTTCATAGACGCCTTTCGCGTTCGTCTTGTAGGGGAACACCTTAAGCGTACCCATATCTGTGATCTGGACCTGAGCGTTGGCAATGGCGGCCCCGGTGGAATCCGTAACGGTTCCACGGATCGTGCCGAGGTCCGAGCCCTGTGCAGACAGGCGTAGGGTACCGGCTCCAAGACACAGGGTAAGGGCTATCAACAACGATATGAAGCTTCGTGGTGTCGTCATATAGATTCCTTTTGTTTCAGAATGGTTAAAGGGAGTAACACAATCAAACGATAATAAGCAAATAAAAAACACAATAAGGCATAATAAGGCAACTAAATGAGGCGCGGACAGACCGCACGAACACCAAGAAACGGGAGCCCGACCACGCCCCCTTTTCGGAAAGGAAGCTATCTGGCGGTCTTTCGTAAAGGTCGGCGAGTTTCCAGTGCCCCGGAAATTACCACCCCTAGGTGAACGTCTATTATTATTTGTTGCTTTATATGATATTTAGGCACCACCTTCCCCTTTAATTGGTTTCTAATACCGTTGCAGACGTAGACCTATGACCGAACAGAACTATGCAGCCGTTCCTGGGAAACATTCGCAGCAAATGGCCCCCAGGATGGGAGTGCCCCGTTTTTCACCTTTGGTCCACGGCACGTTGTCTGGAACGTTGTAGATTTCTTCAGTTTTTTTAGTCTTGCTAAACTGACCTAACGCTACTGATAGGCGTTTGTTCAGGAGTTAGCATTGTGCAGATGAAAGGCCAAAGATGAAAAAAAGCAGAGTTCAAGCACCAATGCTGATTGAAGAGCGACGTCAACACATCCTTTCTTTAATTCAGGAAAACGGCCGAGTGCTTGTGGATGAACTTTCCAACAATCTCGATCTATCCAAAATCACGATTCGAAAAGATCTTGATTACTTAGAATCCAAAGATCTTCTGGTCAGGACTCATGGAGGGGCCTTGCCAGTTAAGGCCGGGGCGCTGTCCGACCCAACGATTCAGGAGAAGGAGGAACTGCATCACGAGGAGAAGGTCAAGATCGCAAAAGCTGCCGCTGCCATGGTGTCCGAGGGGCAGTGCATCATTCTCGACTCCGGCACCACAACGACCGAGATTGCGCGTTCGCTCTCGTCGCTTCGCCATCTCACCGTGATCACCAACGCCTTGAATATCGCTGCGGATCTGGCTCGGAGCAATTTTGAAATCATCCTGATCGGCGGCACGTTACGCAAGAATTCGTTATCCGCTGTAGGTCCTCTTGCGGAAGACATCCTCAAGGAGATGCACGCGGATATTGTTTTTCTCGGGGTTGACGGCTTCGATACCAAGATCGGTCTGACGACACCGAATTTACTCGAAGCGCGTGTAAATCGCGCCATGGTACAGGCAGCAGAAAAGGTCGTCGCTGTTTGCGATTCCAGCAAATTCAACCGCAGAAGTTTATCCCTGATCGTCCGAGCCTCTGAAATCGATCATGTCATCACGGACAGCAACCTTCCGCCTGAAGAGGTAAAAGCTATTCGGGATGCAGGCATCGAAGTAACTATTGTGTAGTCGCTTTAAACCTGGCACACGTCAATCTGGGCCACACCTTGCAGAGCGTTTCAATCTGCTGATTCATGCAGCGCAAATTCTTGAACAACACGGTTGATAACCCCACTGCTAGAAGGCGCGTCCGGATGCAAGCCCTCTTTCAAGCAGCGAAAAAAGGCAAGCAGCTGACCAACGAGAACATCCAGAACGGACACGTTCTCATCCCCGATCTTTGCAAGTCCTTTGCACTCGATCAGGACATCGACACTGTCTGCTAGGTCTGGCGGAATGTCTTCGCCAAAGATCAACTTCGCACATCCAAGCTTCTTCTGGTTCAGCTCGTGGATCAGATCACACTCGTATGCCCGAATGAGCGGGTCGGACGAGAGGAAACAAACGATGAGAGTTTTCGGATTCACAGCGCTCATCGGTCCATGGCGCAGGCCGAGATACGTCTCACACGTTGCGATCACAGATCCGGCTGTCATCTCTACCATCTTCAAAGCAGATTCCCGCGCCCCACCCATCCGGGACCCACTGCCCAGGAAAACGACGCGGTGGAAATCCCTCTGCGCCAGGCTGGCAATTGTGTCGACACTCGTATCCAACAGCTCTTGCGCCGCGGCGCTGAGTTCCCCAATCAACTCGCGATACTCTTTCGGAGTTCGTAGCATTCCCAACGATCTGGCCGCAAGAACCAGATTGGTGAAGCTACTCGTCATTACCAGGCTGCGATCGTTGGTTTGCTTGGCCAGCACAACCACCCTCACACGAGGGTCATCCTGATAGGTCGTCGCCACCTTGCCTTCCGCGTTGCAAGTAAAGACCAGATGTCGAGTTTCAGGATCTCCTTCCAGTAATACGGCGATAGCACGCGCGCTCTCTGGACTGTCCCCGGATCTTGCCAGCGAAATTACTAATCTCGGTTTTCGATCGGCGAGCGACTTTGCACCATGAGTCACTATGCTGCCACCACCAATGACCTGGGCAACGACCGAAAGTTCATTCTGAAGAACAAGGCGAACACATTCACCGGCATACTCGGAGCTGCCTGAGCCGGTCAAAATCACTGTATGAACCTTGTCTATCGATTCAAGTAGTTCGCTGGAGAGCGAGAGCATCTGCTTGCCCGTCTCCAGCCACGTGGCGGGCTGCTGGAGGATCTCCTGCAAGGTATGGAAGTACCCCGCAGCCTTCTGCTCCTGCTCTGGCCGGTCCATCAATACGGCTACTTTCGATCGCTTTGGCGGCACCGTCTTCAAGGAAGACGCCGCGAGTCGATTGCGCAGAGTAGTAGCTTCAGTCACGCTTTCATCTCCAAAATGACAAGTAATCGCAAGTAAACGATTATCTTACTACAGACATTCGTAGCATAATGATCCAAGACAATCATAAGAAGCAAGCAAATAAATTACTTCTGGTGAAGGCCATGCAAACTTTTCCCGCAAATCGCCCGAGAATTTTCTCCAGCGATTTGCGCGGAGTATGACTCGCCGAACAGCAGCTTTTCTCGTCTTGAACCTCGGTACAAACCTCTTTTTGATCAACGTGCAATGAGCTTAATGTGCGACCGGAACGGGGGTGAGGATATCCTCCTGGGCTGGGTCGCCGCCGGTGGCCAGGCCATGCCAAAGTCCACCCCCGTAAGTGGTGATGTAGATCATCGCCGCATCGTTTGGGTCTGGAACAACACGATATCCCCATTTGAAGCTGTAGCCTTTGATCTGTCTCCAATGAGCACCACGGTCATCGGAACGATAGGCGGCTGCATCGAAGCCCGTGATGTAAAGGACATCGGGATCTCGCGGATCTACAGTCAAGTCAAAGACGTGCTGTGACTTCTGGAAGATCGGCACCCACGTCTGACCGGCATTCGTAGAAAGAAAGACGCCACCCCCGGTGTCCACGCTCTCGCCCTGGCGTCCCCAGGCGGTAAGGTATAAGCGTTGCGAATCGCGCGGATCGATAGTGAGTTTGGTAGGTCCATCGACCCCGGCGGGAAGATTCATTTTCACCCAATGCTCCGCTTTGTCTGTCGAGCGGTAGAGCGCCCCCGGCCCGGGAACCGGCGGATTTATTCCCTCCGAAGAGCGGGCGACGACTAGATAGAGCGTGCCCTCTTTGTCACGCGTCAAGCGCCATGCAAACAGCTGGGCTTCGGTGATGCCATCGTTTTTGAGGGTCCAGGTCTTGCCGTTATCGACCGACTTGTAGACGCCACGGCCGAACGCAGTGACGTAGAGGGTTCGGTTTCCCACCGGACTTTCGGGGTCCAACAAAATGTGTGTGACCGCGGTCGAAGGCATTCCGGTGTTGCTGGGCGTCCAGTGATGGCCTCCGTCGGTGGAGACAGCTACGCCTCCCGTATACCCCTGTGTACTGCGCGTCCTCCACATCTTGGGCCGGGGCAGATCATGCACTCCGCTGAAAGCCCCCCAAATGAGCCCCTTCACCGCAGGGTCGAAGGCGAGCCAGTAGGTTGTGTTGCGCCAGTCTTCGGGGACGCCGCTGCTTGTGCTCTCCCACGAGAGACCGCCATCCTCGCTTTGGAAGAGGCCTACATCTGTGTAGTCGATGAACACATGCTTCGAGTCGAAGGGATCGAACTGGACTCCATGGATCGTAGTCACATCGAGTCCTCGGGTCGTCCATTTGTCACCGGCGACGCGTCGCGAGTTCACGTCTTTCCAGGTCTTGCCGCCGTCGAGTGTGCGATAGGTGCGGAAGAGGTCAGTCGCGTAGCAGATGTTCGGATCGGTAGGCGCTACACCGAGGCTCCACGGGGCATCTGGGAACACAGATTCGGTGTGCGGGATCGCGGCCCGCGGCTCAATCCAACTTCCATCAAGATTTTTCGCGGGGACAGTCGACTCCTTGTAGACGATGTTCCAGCTCTTGCCAGCATCAACCGTCTTGACGATGCCGTTGTATAGGTTCGGACCGCTATCGCCAACTTCCACGCCTCGAGGCCGAAACCCTGCATACGCAATCTCCCCATGTTGATCGCTGGTGGAGATAGCATGAAACGTGACAGTGCCTTGGTCAAGTGCGAGAGAAGGCGTGGCATCGCGCCAGGTGCTGCCGGCGTTCTCAGAGACAAAGATCTTGCCATCGTGCGTCGTTGCGTAAAGCCAGGTTGCCTTGCCGACGTGCGCCGCACTGGCGACGGAGATATCGCTGTTCAACTGGCCAAGCTCCGCTACCTTGCCTTCGCTACTTAGTTTGTAAGCTCCTTTGCCAGCAATGGCGATCAGGCTGCCCTCGTGAAAGGTCAACAGAATGGCACGTTGCGGGATGGGAGCTAGTTGCTTCCAGGTGGCCCCACGGTCGGCCGAGACATAGATGGCGGAGGTGGAGTGGCTTTTCGTGAAGGCCACATAGAGCCGTTGGGAATCGTGTGGATCGATGGCAATTGCCGAGATGCTGCCTGCTCCTGGGTAGACGGTATCGTCCGACGTGAAGAAGATGTCGGAGTGGTCGCCGACCTGGTGTTCAACTGTATTTTTGTGCGGATCGGGGAAGATCATGCTCCATGACTTTCCGCGGTTCTCACTGCGCCACAGGGCCTCGTTCCCGGCATAGATTACATCCTTGTTTGCGGGATCGAAGGCGAAGGTTTCGATGACCGTGCGCAGACTGAACATGCGCCAGGAGTTGCCGTCGTCATGTGTGATGTAGCCGCCGGTCATGTCGCAGTGTTCGACCACCAGGTGAGGGTCGTGCGGGCTGATGGTGGGAGCGATCATCGTCCCGCCGCCGCCCTGGCCGATAACCTTCCATGAGCCGGAGCGAGGAGCCTGTCCCCAGAAGGGGACAACCAGAACAGCCAGAAGGAACAACGTCACTACACGAATTCGTTTCAAAGAAAACTCCTCGCGAGGCAATGAACAATTGATTGATTCTGTATTATGTCCTATTGTTTCTTTTTATAACAGAATACTTTCTTCTGCTTCAAGGCAACCGGTCATGATCAGTTTTCGAATTTCAGCGACGCCGAGAATCACGAATTTCGCTCCGAAGCGCGGCCTCATTGGAGCGGTCGCGATGGTTCTCTTCTCTGTGAACGTTCTCTGGTTTCTTGATGTCCCCATGCCAGGACAGACCGTAATCGCCAGGCCGACCGAGACTCAAGAAATTCTTATCAATCCTGGCATGGGAATCGAAACATTTCAGCGATACAACGGTGATTCGTTGAATGATGGCGTCGTGTGGTCGGAAGAAGGGCCGATCCGCCAACTGAATGCACCTCGTAAGAGTCCGGAGTTTCCAGAATCAACCGTCGCTTACTGCCGTTGGCACTGGGCAACGCTCGAACCAGAGATGGGAAAGATTAATTGGGGCATCATTGATCTCGCTCTCTCGGAGGCCAAACGGCATGGACAGCGACTTGCAATCCGGTTGATGCCGTATGACCCAGAGCATCCGTTGCCAATCTGGTACCGGCAATCAGATGCGAGGCGCGCAAATTCCGATTTATCGAAAGATGGAAAAATTTGGCAGCCTGATTTCAGCGATCCGTTGTATTTCAAATACTGGAGCGCCCTCGTAAATGAATTTGCCAAGCGCTATGACGGTCACCCCGATCTGGATAGCGTTGACATCTCGACAGTTGGCTATTGGGGCGAGGGATGGAGCAATTACATGCCCGATTTTTTGATCCAGAAGAGGCTGATCGATGTGTATCTGAAGGCTTTTCACAAGACGCCGCTCTTGATGAATTTCGACCAGCCGGAAGCGCTGGCGTATGGAACCTCCCATGGGACTGGCTGGCGTTTTGATTGCCTGGGGGATATGAGGAAACCCTGGTCAGCTATGCTCGACTCGTACCCCGAGCAGATTGCGACAACGGGCATTGGAGATGTGTGGAGAACGGCGCCGGTATCCATGGAGACGTGCGGCGTCCCGGAATCGTGGTTCCGCAACGGCTGGGATGTTCACTATATCCTTAGCGAGGCACTCCGTTGGCACGTTAGTACGATCAACATAAAATCGAGCGCAATTCCAAAACCCTGGCAAAACAGCTTTGAGGAACTCGAGCGAAAGATGGGTTATCGCTTCGCGCTAAGGCGTGCTGAGTGGCAGGAGCAGGTTCGCCCCGGAGAGGCCCTTCATCTGAAGACCTGGTGGGTAAACGAAGGTGTTGCGCCAATCTATCGACCTTTCATATTGGCCTTTCGCCTGAGTTCAAACAAGGGCTCTACCATTCTAAGAACGGATGCTGATTTGCGTAAGTGGTTACCTGGCGATGCGGTCTTCGAGGATCCAATATTTGCACCGGAAGGCTTGCCGACAGGGGAGTACACGTTGAGCGTAGCGTTGCTCGATCCTGTTACGTTGCAACCTGGCATTCGGCTTGCAATTGAGGGTCGTGGCGAGGATGGATGGTATGCCTTGGGCAAACTCCACCTGAACGGAGCCCTCTAGCTCAGGTATCGGTATTGGCGATGCACGTGGCGGGTTCTCAGCACGTGCTCATCGACTAATGCGGCTGGACGATTGGCTTTCTGCTTCCCCGCATGAACCATGCCACAAGCAGCCCAACACCAATCCAGATGACACCGAGTATCTGTGCGTTGCCGCTGAGATGCAGCCAGATGAAAGTGCAAACCAGGATTCCGAGCGCCGGGATGAGGAACGGAAATGTGACCTTCTCCTCCGAACGGAACTTGTAGTGGACCAGAGCGGCGGCGTTGACACCGATGAACGCTATGAATGCGCCAAAGTTAAGCAGCTCGGCACCCTGCTCGTAGGTGAGAAGAAAGGCTCCAGTCAAGGCAATCGCACCGACGATGAGAACGTTGTTTCTGGGTACATGATGACGTCGATCGATTGCGCCGAAGACCCTCGGCGGTAGGGAATTGTCTCTACCCATGCTGTACATCAGCCGGGAGGCGCCAAACTGTGCGGCGACTGCCGATCCCAGATTTGCGACCAGCAGCGTTGCGTTAAGCAACTGAAACAGAAAAGTGCCGCCTACGCGTGCGGCCACATGCACGAATGCAGTGTCCACCATGGACGGAGGGAACGGCGTGGTGGACGGCCACGCGAGTTGCGCTACATAGACCTCTACCATCGACAAAATCCCTATGATGAGGCAGGTAAAAACCGTTGCCAGCAGGATGTTCCGGCGAGGGTTTTCCACCTCTTCTGCCAGGGTCGAGATTCCGTCAAAGCCAATGTAGGTGAGAACAGCGACTGAGGTGCCTCGGAAGACGGTCGAGGTCGAGAAGGTCGAAGGGTCGTAGAAGGGCCGGAGAAGATCGAGGCCAGTGGGATGCACCGTGGAGAAGATGTAGCGAACGCCCTCGCCGAGAAAAAGGATAACTACCAGGCTCATGGCGATGGAGAGAATAGCGTTGACACGTCCGGAGGTTTGAATACCGCGCGTGTTCAGATAGGTGATGAGCAGAGCGAAAGAGATCACCCAGAATGCATAAGGGACGTTGGGAACGATGTTGCGGGCGGCCTGGCTGCACCAGATGACGCAGATGATCGGGTTGAGGAGATAGTCCATTAGCATCGCCCAGCCGACGACATAACCAAGCTTGGGGTTGAGCTCCTCGGAGACGTAGCTGAAGGCGGAACCCGCACGCGGGTAGACGCGAGCCATGCGCCCATAACTGATCGCGGTGAACAACATGGCTACCATCGCGATGAGGATTGTGGTGACCACATGTCCGCGAGCGATGTTGCTGACTACACCGTAGATGCCCATGGGAGCCGTGGGCTGGATAATGATGATGCCGTATACGATGAGATGCCACAGCTTCAAGGAACGCTCGAGTTGTGGCGGCGCAGGTGAGCTGCTCGTCTCGTTTGGCACGGATCTTCTACCCTGGGTACACTTTTTATTATTTCTTATTTTGTTTGTACATGAAAATAGGCATCAGGAGAACCGATTTAACGCAATGCAAGCAGGCGTCTCCGTGAATCGCTTTCATCAAAGACGAAGGGCATGCATTGGATGACCGCTTCCCGAGGCGAGTTGACGACCATTAGCAAGATGTCACGGTTGCTCCTGCTGCTCACAGCACGACGATATTAAACGAAAGAGAACTTCGTATATACGACACGTTAGCTGTTACCCTCGGGGAAGAAAATCTGGGGCTTACGTGAGAGTCACTCCGATTTTTCGTGCATCTTGCTTCGCCCATTTTCAAAAACTTGTGGCGCCAGGACAAGAGGAGACAACAAGCAATGAATCGCCGTCAACTGCTATGCACAACTGGACTGGGATTGGTAGGAGGAGCAGTGGCTCATGCCGCAGTTCTCCCAGCCTCGTCGTCAGAAACAGAGAGCCAACCCAAACCGCTAAGCCTTGCCGACTACGAGCCGAAGAGCATGCTGCAGGTACCGGAAACGCATGTGCCGCGATCTCGCTTTCCCCTGATCGATATTCATACGCACATCTCTGTTTCCGCCAAGTCGAAAAATGGCGTGGAACTCGCCCCGGAACGACAATATCTGGGCGCTCCGGAGGAACTGCTCGCAGTGATGGACCGGAAGAACATTCGTTCCATGGTCAACTTGACTGGGGGATATGGTGCTGGACTTACTGAAACGATCAGGAAATATGATCGCGCTTTTCGCGGTCGTTTCTACACGCTCACAGAGCCTTCCTATTCACTGTTTCTAAATCCAGATTATCCCAGGGTGCAAGCGCAGGCTATCGAACAAGCGCACCAGGACGGGGCTCGTGGGCTCAAGATTCTGAAGACGCTGGGTCTCTATTTGCGAACGAATATTACGTCGGGGACGTTGGTGAAGATCGACGACCCGCGGTTCGATCCGATGTGGGACGCCTGCGGTCAACTGAATATGCCGGTTGCGATTCATATCTCAGATCCGGTCGCTTTCTTCACGCCTACGGATCGGTTCAACGAGCGGTATGAAGAGCTCAGCAATCATCCTGACTGGTCTTTTTATGGCAGCGACTTTCCGAGCAATGCGGAGCTGATCGAGGCGCGGAACCGGGTGATCGCACGCCATCCGAAGACGCGGTTCATTGTGCTTCATGTCGGCAACTTCGCGGAAAACCTGGCAAATGTATCGGAGAACCTGGATCGCTTTGACAACATGACCGTGGATATCGCCGCGCGCATTGGCGAGTTAGGACGCCAACCACGGGCAGCACGAGCATTTTTTGATAAATATCAGGACAGAATTTTGTTTGGAACCGATGCTACCCCACATGGCGACGAGTACCCTCAACAAGTGTTCAACGACAAACTCTACGAGATCTACTATCGATTTCTGGAGACCGATGATGAGTACTTCGATTACGCTCCGGCGAAGGTGCCACCGCAGGGCCGCTGGCGTATCTCCGGCATCAATCTGCCCGAGTCTATATTGCGCAAGGTTTATAACGGGAATGCTGCGCGCGAACTGCACCTTACGGTGTCCAGGACTGCGTCTGAAACGCGATAAACACTGCCGTCCACGTGCCCTTTGACGGCAGATGAATCAACAGTGCACCATCTTGCCATACACCGTTATCGGCCGCATGGTTGTTCACAGGGTTCCCCTGGTTCATGTGGATATCGTGAATCCCATCCACTTTGCCAGAGTCGGCATAAGCGCTCCCAAACGCGTAGATCGCGCCGTCCTTATCCGCGATCGTCATATTTAGCAGCGTCACTACCGCGTTCTGCAGCGCACTCGCCCGCACCCGGTTCATCATCCGCTCTTCTTCGCTGCCCTGCGAACGCACCTGCGGCAGCAGAGTCATCTGCTCAAGCGTAATCATCGGCTGCCCATTCACGGTGCTCCGCACATAGTCCAGCGCCAAACCACCCGGCTCGCTCTTCAGCGCGGTCATCCCCGTCGGCAGCGCCAGCAAACCGGCCTCATCCGGAGGCGTAAACCCCTCCTCAATCGCATACAGCACATCCGACCCATCAACCGACTGGATATTCACCGCCGCGGTAAACAGGCCACCGTTGGCCTGCATGGTGATCTGGTAATGCGTGCTCGACCCAGTAACGACCTTCCCCGAAACCGGATCCCCCACCAGCACGCTATAGTTCGTAATCGGCATCTTGCCTCCTTCCGTTCAGATGCAATGACACGCGAAAACGCCGCTACTCCTCGGCCTCTTCTGACTCTGTCGCCGCCACCAGCGACAGCCGTCCCTGCCAATCATCACTCATCAACGGCCGCAGCTGCACCGCCGCCGGCTCCAGCACAGGCAGCTCCTGCTCCCCGATCTCCAGCTCGCGCAACTTGCGTGAGATCGAGAACAAACCGCCGCGGCCCTCTGCCTTCACCAGCATGTCGTCGTAGGCCTTGCCTGCGCCGCGCAGCCGCTTGCCCAGCTCCACGATCGCATCGTGCATTCCCACCAGCTTCGACTGCACGTTCAACGCCTCGGTGCGGATCAACTGTGCGTCTCTCGCAATCTGCGACTGCTTCCACCCATACGCCACTGCCTTCAACAGCGCGATCAGCGTCGTCGGCGTCGCCAGCAGCACTCTGCTCTCAGCGCTGTACTCCAGCAACGACGGGTCCTGCTCCAGCGCCGCCGAGAACAGCACCTCGCTCGGCAGAAAACAAACGACAAAGTCCGGCGACTCCGGAAACTGCTTCCAGTAAGCCTTCCCGCACAACGCATCGAGATGTTTCCGCACCCGCGCCGCATGCGCTGCCATGAATCCCGACCGCAACACCTCGTCTTCGCACGCACTCGCATCGAGAAACGCATCCAGCGGCGTCTTCGCATCGACGATGATGCACCGCCCGTTCGGCAGCTTCACAATCAGGTCAGGTCGAATCGACACATCCTCACCCTTCACAAACTTCTCCACTTCAAAGGACGCATACTGCACCATCCCAGCGAACTCGACGCACTTACGCAACTGCATCTCGCCCCAGTTACCCCGTACCTTCGGAGCTCGCAGCGCAGCCACGAGTTGCGTCGTCTCCTTGCGCAGGTCCAGATGCGACTTCTGCATATTCTGGATCTCCGCCAGCACCTCGCTGTAAGCACCCGCTCGCTTTACCTCCAACTCGTGGCTGTGCGTCGACAGCTTCGCCAGCGACTCCTGCATCGGCTTCAATAACATCTCGATCGCCGACTCCTTCGCCGCCAGATCTTTCACCGACTCCATCTGCTGCTTGTCCAACTCACCCTTCACCAGTTGCATCAACCGCTTGCTGTTCGCATCCAGGGCTTCGGCCGCCAGCGCCTGAAAGCTTGTCTTCAGACTCGTCTCCACGTCCACCAGCGCTCGTATCTTCTCTTCAGCAGCCTTCTGTTCTGCCTCCAAACGTTCCAGCAGTTTCCCCGCCTCCAGCCGCGCCGCCTCACCCGCCGCCCGCAGAGCTTCCACCTCCCGCACCTTCTCCTCGATCGCGCGATCCTTCCCCACCAATCCATCACGAAGCCCCGCAACCTCGGCGTCCCTGGCTGCCAGCGTCGCCACGGCCCCCGCACGCGCCCCCTGCACCCGGCTGCTTCCGATCAGCCACGCGACCACTCCACCCACCACACATCCCACCACGAACCAGACGATCGTCATCACTTCCATCTCCCAAATCTACGCCAAATCTTCGCCAAACCCAACCCGGAATCTCAGCGAAGCCCGTACAACAAATTGCACCTCAACCCATGTATCAATACATCAAAGTCAGCACATGGCATACCATCAGGGGCGTCGCTACGAAAGGCTTACCCCGCCATGAAGGTCACCCGCCGAACCGTTCTCAAGACTCTCGCCCTGACCACCGCCGGCACCTTCGCCGACCCAGCAGCAAACGCTCTCGCGGAAGCGCCGCCGCCAGTAGACGAACCCCTCACCGACCCCCAACGCCCCGCCTACCACCTTCAACCCGCCCGCGGCTGGATGAACGACCCCTGCGGCCCCATCTACTGGCACGGCCAGTACCACATGTTCCACCAGTACAACCCTCACGCCGCCGTCTGGGGAGACATGAACTGGGCCCACGCCGTCAGTCCCGACATGATCCACTGGCAGCGCCTCCCCATCGCCCTCGCACCCACCCCCGGCGGTCCCGACGCCCAGGGCTGCTTCACCGGCACCGCCGTCGTTCAGGATGGCCGCCCCACCTTCCTCTACACCGGCGTCCGAACTGCCCCGCTCGCCGACGCAACCCTGCCCGACCCCAAAAATCCACTCCGCGAGTCGCAATGCCTAGCCGTCGCCACCGACGACACCCTCCGCACCTGGAAGAAGCTGCCCACCCCCGTCATCGCCGCACCGCCTCCCGGCATGAAGGTCACCGGCTTCCGCGACCCCTCCCCCTGGCGCGACGGCAACACCTGGTACATGATCGTCGGCTCCGGCATCGCCCACAAGGGCGGCATGGTCCTGCTCTACCGCTCCGCCGATCTCCGCACATGGGAGTATCTCCATCCGCTCCTCGAAGGAACATGGAACGGCGTCATCAGCAACGACACCGTCGACACCGGCGAGATGTGGGAGTGCCCCGACTTCTTCCCTCTCACCGACGCCGTCACCAAGACCGAAAAGCACGTCTTCATCCACTCCAACGAAGGCAAGGTCCTCTGGCAGTCAGGCACCCTCGACCGCAACGCCATGCGCTTCCATCCCGAAAAGACCGGCGAACTCGACTACGGCCGCGTCGGCACCCAACGCGTCACCTACTACGCCCCCAAGACTCAGCTCGACGCCCAGGGCAACCGCATCCTCTGGGGCTGGATTGCCGAGACCCGCCCCGAGGCCGACTACAGCCGCGCCGGATGGTCCGGCCTGATGAGCCTTCCGCGCACCCTCACCCTCTACGACGGCGAACTCCACATGCAGCCCGCGCCCCAGACCGAGCGCCTCCGCGGCCTCGCCAACACCAAGCCCGCTACCGTACCCAACCTCCGCCAGGAGTTTCACTGCATCCTCCAGCCTGAGACCGAGGGCATCTCCCTCCCCTACATCGTCGCCGACCCCACCGGCCCCATTCTGGACATCCGCTCCGACAGCGATCAATCGCCTCTCACCCTCCGCTTCGACGACCTCTCCATCGCCATGCCCGAGCCTCTCTCCGCCGACGCTAGTCTTCACGTCTTCATCGACAACTCCGTCATTGAAGCCTTCATCGACAGCCGCTTCTGCGTCACCCGTCGCTTCTACGCTCGCACCCCGGGCAAACCGCTCGCCACCCTCATCCTGCCCGGCCAGCTCCGCGTCGTCAGCCCCCAGTCCTTCTCTCTGAACTCCATCTGGGCGATATAAAGCTCCATCTGGGAGATATAAATCGCTCTCTTAATTTCCACACAATTCACCTCTTCTTCCTGATGCCGCTCGCCTGTAACGCACACGCCGTCTCTGCTTTGCTTTACACTCACCTAGGCGCTCAGTATTCTTGAGGTTGGCTGTATCGAGGATCGCGCCGATACATCCGGGTTTTGATTTCAGACGTACACAGGAGAACGAAATGGCAGTTGTAGACGAAAAAGTAAAACAGATTATTGTCGAGCAGCTTCAGGTGGATGAAGCTGAAGTCACCCCGGGCGCAAGCTTTCAGGAAGATCTAGGCGCCGACTCCCTCGACGTCGTCGAGCTCGTCATGCAGTTCGAAGAGGCCTTCGACATTCAGATTCCGGACGAAGATGCCGAGAAGATCAAGACGGTCAAGGACGCCGTCGACTACATCGAAAAGAACCAAAAGGCGGCCAAGTAAAAAATGGAGCAACGTCGCGTCGTCGTCACCGGCCTTGGCTTGATCTGCGGGGTCGGGAAAACCGCTCCTGAGCTTTGGGAAGGCCTCATGGCCGGTCGCAGCGGTATGGCTGAGATCAAGGCCTTCGATCTCACCGGTCACCCCGTTCGCTTTGCCGCCGAGGTCAAGGACTTCGACCCTCTCCTCTTCATCGACAAAAAAGAGGCCCGCAAGATGGGCCGCTTTATTCACTTTGCCCTGGCTGCCTCAGCCGAGGCGATGGCCCACTCCGGCCTGCAAGTGACCGAAGAAAATCGCGACCGTGTCGGCGTGCACATCGGCTCCGGCATCGGCGGCTTCGACGTCATCGAGCGCGAGCACTCCAATCTGCTCTCCGGCGGCCCGCGCAAGGTCTCGCCCTTCTTCATCCCCGGCGCCATCATCAACCTCGCCGCCGGTCACGTCTCCATCAAATACGGCGCGCGCGGCCCCAACGAAGCCACCGCAACCGCCTGCACCACCTCCGCCCACGCCATCGGCGATGCCTTCCGCCTCATCCAGCGCGGCGATGCCGACGCCATGATCGCCGGCGGCACCGAGGCCTCCATCACCC
>Ga0182024_10004904_pt1 | contig 30381 bp, 25 predicted proteins | sample P32metaG_FD_120480 | JGI IMG/M metagenome (GOLD analysis project Ga0182024, IMG submission 120480) | Permafrost microbial communities from Stordalen Mire, Sweden - P3-2 metaG (Illumina Assembly) | ecosystem: Environmental > Terrestrial > Soil > Wetlands > Permafrost | place: Sweden: Stordalen... | reverse complement strand
TTGCGCCCGGCGCAGAGTTTCGGACGGGATGCCATTATCCGGCCGGTGTTGGAAGGCTTCGAATTTGTCCGTCAGCGTGCGGATGCGGTTGTCCAATTCCGCCGGCTCAATAGCCATCACCGCGCTGGCCAGACCCGACAACATCAAACCAAACAATATTTTTTTCATAGAATCCTAGTTTTGAATCGCTGCTGCAACCTCAAGCGTCATCATGTTGATCACGTCGGTCACTCTGCATTAATCTAGGAAAGACGCCGATTCTTCGCAATGGGAAATTCACCCCATGGACGGGTTGAGGTGGCAGGTGCAAGAATAAGAAGCTGGTGGTCCAGTCCTCGCTCAGGGTCTACTGCTTCTGGCGTCAGGCCAATGGATCGTATCCGGCTGGGGAAATACGGAACTGATTGGCATGGGACTTGAAAATGAGCGCGACTATGTTAGCCATCATTCGTAATCTCGCCGCCGACCTCTTGCTTGAGTTTCTGCAACACCAAAATAACGTCCGCGTCCCGATTATAGCGCCGACCGCTGACATCAACCTGTATCGTCCGTGCGCCAGTCGTGCTATCGGATTCGACCAGCGAGAAATAGGCGATCACATCTCCTGTGTCATCCTTGAGCAACCAGGTCTTGGCTTCTATAGGCAAAGCCGAACTCAGCGCGGTAATCGCGGCGCTCCGGGATGCAATTGGGGCGAGAAAGTACGACTTCATGGGTGATACTCAACTGACCAAGCGTTTATAAATGAAACATGCAAAACCAATACGCAACATTTTGGCACGAGGGGCTGTTCTGTTCAAGCTGCCTGAGCGACCCGTTTCTCGCTGGCTTTGGCCCTGGCCCACGTCGCCGGTGTGAACTCCTTGATCTCGGTGATCTTGGCCGGGTTAAGCAGGTGCCGGAAGAGGAAGCTGATGAGCGAGATTGCCACAGCCCATGGTTCAAATCAAGGCTGAGGTGTCTGGATTAATCCCTCCTCTTCCAAGTCGTCCCACCCATACTGTCTCATAACGAGCCGGTGTCACCCATTACGGCGTTATCAGGCCTCGATATTTGTATTTTTTGTCTTCGCTTTCATGGCAACGCGCGACTTTCCAGCCAAACGTGCCAGTGTCGTGCTTAATAGTGTAATATCAAGGACACCGGCATGACACTGGCATAAAAGAGGGAATGCCCTCTTCTGAAAAATTCATCCCAGATCACATCACTGTCCCAACCGAACTTCTGAAGGGCCGCGCAAAATGTTCTGATTAGAAAAATGAGCGATCGTTTAAGCGCCGCGTGGCAAGAAGTAGCCGATGATTTTGCGGGGGTCACGAACGCAAATTTGAACGTGGTCGAGGGCACGCAAGCCCGCATTTTCGTAGAGCGGTTCTCCTTCAACAAAAAATGCCCGCACGGTGTCGAAAGGCGGCTTGGCTTCCTTTTCACGCAGTTTGTGGAGAGTTTCAAAGACGGCCTTGTCCAGATAACGTGCGCGCAGTTCGCGGCCCTTGTTTTGCAGGGGCTTGTCGCCGGATATCTGGCAGAGTTCAAGATAGGCGATGTGAGCGGCTTTAACGAGGTTGAGGTATTCGGCGTCAATGAGGTTGAGGCAATTCCCGAGGTCGATGATGACGCCCAAGACCGCCGGAGTTTTGACTTTGCCGGTTTTTTGTTTTACTTCGTCTTGCGCCCAACGCAAGGCGCGGGCGCGGCTGTCTTCCCAAAAATACAAGCCGCTGCCGAGCCAGTCATATTCGTTGGTGCTGGGGAGCTGTTCTGTTTTGCCGGAAACAATTCGTCGGGCAACTGCCAGATCGCAACCGTGGTAGCCGAGAACTAGCGAGCGGGAAACCATCAGCGATATTGCGGCTTAATCTGACCATTGGCGCAATACATGCCAGTTGAAACCAAAAAGCGGCGAGCCGATCCCTTGGAAGCAGCAACTTTACGCGCGGTTTCCCGGATTTCCCGGATCTCGCGTTTCAGGTCTTGCGCTTTGATGCCTTGCTTAATGATTGTCATAGGCCAAGTGACAAGGATAATCTAAACTCAGTTGAGGCTTGGCGCAAGCACTGTTCTGAAAGTTAAAACAAATTATTGTAATCGCACGGGGGGAATTGACCGGCTATACTCTGTCCCGTGAAAATCGTCGGGCTCCTATTCTTTGTCATTGCGCTCGGGTGGGGAGCGGGCGCGTGCGGTGGCGAGATTCAGGACGCGGCTGCGGCGGGGGGATTTGGCCAAGGTGGATGCCTTGGTAAAGGCGGATCCGGCTCTTGTCTCCAACCGTGACGCCAGGGACTGCCTAACCCGTCACTGGACGCAACGCTGGCAGACGCAGGGTGACTGTGGTTAGTCTTGACGGGGTGGATTCGATCTGAATCGTGCCGCCGTGGGCGGTGGCGATCCATTGGGCGATGCTCAAGCCCAGTCCGCAACCTTCCACCTCGGAACCGTGCGCCGGGTCGCCGCGAAAAAACCGGTCGAACACGCGGGGCAAAATATCCACGGCAATGCCTGGACCGGTGTTGGCAATGGCGTACTCGGCAGTCTCGCCGCTCCGGCGGAGGGACATGGCAATGGAACCGCCCGGTTCATTGTATTTGACGGCGTTGTCGGCGAGGTTGAGCAATAGTTGCCGCAGACGATGCGCGTTGCCCATCACGCTGAGTTCTTCGCAGGCGGTCAATTGGACTTTCACCCCCGCGAGTTCGGCCAGAATAACCGTGTCGTCATGGATGTCGCGCGTCAGCTCGTCCAGGCGCACCGGCGCCATCTTCAACTTGACATGGCCGGTGTCGGCCTGGGTCAAGAGGGTGAGACCGTCAACAATTTTCGAGAGACGGCGCAGTTCGTCAAGCTGGCTGAGGATGCGGTCGCGCTCCAACGGAGGCAGGTTGTTGTCGCGCAATGCCGTTTCCAATTCGCCGTGCATGACGGTCAAGGGCGTTTTCAACTCGTGCGAAGCGTGCAGGGTGAATTCGCGAATCTGCCGGAAGGAATCATTCAACCTCGCCTGCATGGCATTGAGCACGCCGGCAAGTTCGTCCAATTCGTCGCCATTGCCGGAACGGGGCAACAGGCGATCCAAAGTGCGCTCGTCGATGCCTTTGGCCGCCCGGGTCAGTTCGGCCAGGGGCTGAAGCGCGCGGCGCGTCAGCCACCATCCGCCCGCCATTCCCAGGACGACCGCCGGCAAGCCGACGCGAAAAATAATTTCGCCGACTTCGTCCAGCGCATTTTCGCCCGCTTCGGCCCGGTGGCCGTGTTCCGATTGCTCGGCAAATTCCTCGTAGGTGGCCCAACTGATCAGCAAGAGCGAAATCGCCAGCACCACTGCATACCAAATCGTCAACCGGCGGCGGATGGTCACGGCGCGGCCTTCATCAGGTATCCCACGCCGCGCACGGTGTGGAATAGCTTGGGTTCGAAGCCCGCGTCAATTTTCTCGCGCAGCCGCTTGATATAAACATCCACCAAATTGGAGCCGGGATCGAAATCATAATCCCACACCTTTTCCAGGATGGCCATCCGGCCGCAAATACGCCCGGCCGAGCGCATGAGAAATTCCAATAGGCGGTACTCGCGCGCTGTCAATTCGAAAGTTGTCCGGCCCCGCCGCGCCTGGCGCGTGACGGTGTCCAGGGTCAGGTCGGCCACGCGCAGAACGGTGGATTTGGATTCGCCCGCGCCGCGCCGTCCCAGCGCGCGCACCCGGGCGACAAGTTCCACCAGGGCGAACGGCTTGGCCAGATAGTCATCCGCCCCGGTGTTCAGGCCTTCGACCCGTTCGTCAACCTCGCCGCGGGCGGAAAGGAGCAGGACCGGCGTGGCATTTTTCGCCTCGCGCAAACGCCGCAGCACGCTCAGACCGTCCCGACCCGGCAGCATGATGTCGAGCACGATGGCGTCGAATGGCGTCGCGTCCGCCAGAGCCAGGGCGTCGTTGCCGTTATGGCAGGCATCGACGGCGAAGCCCTCGTCTTGCAGAGCCTTGCGAATAAAAGACGCTGTCTTCTTTTCGTCTTCAACGACCAATACACGCATGAGAGGACACGGCGGATGTCACTGGCCCGCCGCCGGCTCCATGGTGTAAACAAGAAGTTTCAACGTGCCGGGAATCATTGGGGGACGCCTCTGACCCTCGACGCGCGGCTCGAATTTTGCCGCCGGCAGATAAATTCGGTGGGTCTTTAGATCCAATGCCATGGTTCTGGCGCTGGGCTCCGTTTTCAACGTCTGCACTATGGTCAGCTTGTCGGGCGCGTCTTCGTGCGCAATGGTCGTTGTGCCATCGCGGCAGGAGCTGAAAGCCAGTTGCGTTCCTGGATCGAAGGCGCAGGCATCGACGCCGTCGCCAATTGGGACCGAAGTAATGACTTTGCCATCCGTGCTGTCCATCATCACCATTGTTTTGCTGCCGCCGGCGCCAATGAATAGTCGGTGATGGGCCAGATCAATGGCCGTGCCGGAACCTTCCTCGCCCGGGGCGATTGGCCAGTTGGCCACGACCTTGTGCGTCGCGGTGTCGATCACGGCGACTTCGCTCTTGTCCTCCAGGTTGTCGTAAACCCGGCCGGCCGCCGGGTCGGCGACGGGAAATTCCGGCTTGCCCTGAAGCGGAATGGTGGCGACAACGTTGCCCGATTTGGCGTCAATGACTGTGGCGGTACTGCTGCGGCCATTGAACATATAAGTCTCCTGGCGGCCCGGCTCATAAACCATTCCGTCCGGGTTCTGGCCAGTGTCCACCTTTGAAAGGGTTTGCAAGGTTTTTAAATCGACAATGTCGACAATGCTGGCTTTGTTTTCGCGGCCATCGCTGACAAAGCCGCGGCCCAATTCTGGCGCAATGGCCACGCCATGAACGCCCGGGGTGTTGGTAATTTTGCCGATTATTGTATCCGTCCCAAGATCAATCACGACCACTTCCGTGCCGTGACTCATGTAAAGATGACTGGTCGATGGGTCCACGGACAGATAATCCCATCCCCCGTCGCCGGGAATGGGAATTTCCTTCAAGAAGTGATACGTGCCTTGCGCGCCGCAAGTCCCGGCGGTGACGAGTCCCAGAGTGACGAGCGCGATCAGGCCCGGAACAAAATTGGAGATGTGTTTCATAATAGGAGTGGATGCTAGGTTGCCTTTGGCGTGAAGTTAAGCTTTTTGCGGCTTAGTCTTTGTCTTCCTTTTCGACTGCAACGATCTCTCCGGTGATTGCGTCCACATTGACTTCGCTAATGCCCTCGGCGTTCGGCTTGGCGATGTCGAACGACCAGATCAATTTGCCTTTCTCCCGCTCCAGCTCCGCTTCCTTGATCTTGCCGTCGGGAACCTTGGTCAAAGCGGTGGCGCGTGCGTCCGCTTCCGTGACTTTCGCTTCCGCTTGCAGATTATTAGCGTGATGGTGTTCGCCCCCCTCACCCGACTCCGATTCGCAACCGACAACCAATGCGGCGGCCAGCAGACAACAGACGTTCAATTTCATGTTCATGTTCATGTTCATAGTTTGTTTTTTATTTATTTGCATCTTCATGAGGCCGAACGGTACGTGGGCCAGGTGAAAAGACGATGAACAAAAGATGACAATGTTGTCATGTTTCGCCCGCTGACCCGGCGCTTTTCCGAGGCGCCAGGACACTCGCCCGGTCCTTCGGGTTGAGAATGCGCCATTGGCCGGGGGCCAGATCAGTCAATTCAAAATTCCCAATGCGGACCCGCAAAAGGCGCAGCGTCGGGTGGCCTGCCGCCGCCGTCATGCGCCGCACCTGGCGGTTTTTCCCCTCAACCAATTCGAGTCCGATCCAGCGGTCTGGCACTGTCTTGCGCACGCGAATGGGCGGCTGGCGCGGCGTAACCTCCGGCGGCGGTTCGATCAGCCAGGCGCGGCAAGGCAATGTTTTTCGGCCCTGGATGACCATGCCCCGGGAGAATTTGCGCAAAGCCTCCGGTGTCGGAATCCCTTCCACCTGCGCCCAATAAATGCGTCCGTGCCCGTGCCGGGGATGGAGCAGTTGGGAGTTGAGCGCCGGTTCATCGCTCAAGAGCAGCAGCCCCTCGGAATCGGCATCGAGGCGGCCGATGGGATAAACGCCGGCCGGAAATTGAAATTCCGCCAGCGTGCGATGGGCTGAGCCATCCGGGGTAAACTGGGAAAGCACCCCGAAAGGTTTATGGAACGCAATCAGCATCCGGCACAAGGGTTAGCAGCCCAAAAACCACACTCCAGAAATTTTCAGAAATATTTTCACATGGACAGCATTTGTCCAGGTGCCTTCGGTAAAGTGGCTGGCGATATGAATACAAATCAAATGGAACTGAGTTTGAAAGCGAAACAAGCGCGAATGACGGCGAGTCAAAAACAACGCCGGCAGGAGCGGGCGCAGTGGTGGTTCGGACAAATGCGGCGGGTGGTGGCGTCGTCCCTGGAATGGAAGCCGCAGAAAGTACAAGGCTAACGGACAACGCTCATTCGCCGGCTGCCCCCTTGACGCGCCTTTTGCGAATGACTACGACGGCCAGCGCGGCAAGTGTCCCAACACCCGCGGAAATTCCCGCCCAAGATGGTTTCGAGGCGACTGTGACGGAGAAGTCGTCAAACCGCCCGATTCCCGATGTCCAAGCCCCGGCGGAGTGGTTGGCCATAATTCTGACGTCGGCCACTTGAGCCTGTTTTGGCGCGTGGATGCCAGGGATGACCATCCTTTTGTAGCTGGTCATATTTGAGTCACCCGTGCGGGAACCGACAAAGATGATCCTTTCCTTAAGAAAATTAGTTCCGGTTACGTCAAAAAATCGCAAATACACCAGCAGGTTTTCCCCGCCAGTTATTTCACCCGGCAATTTGTAGGCGAATGAAAACGTGATTGGGCTGGCTCCATCCGCCGCCGGTCCCAGCGCAAAAGCTTCGGAGCGCCAATCCGCGCGGTTCCCCTTGCCCACCGTGGTATTCCCAATGGTGAAATCATTGTGGCCAGCAGCCGGATCTGTATCATCAATGGATAAGGAACCTGTCCCGCTGACGCCGGAATACCAATGGTCCGATCCGCTTTCGGCTCCTGGATTTACCGGCCCGAGGAAAAGTGGGCGTGCATTCGCCCTGCCGGAAATCGCAGTAATTCCTCCAACCGCAATCGCACAAGCAATTCGACGAAATTTAGAATATACCTTTGTGAGGCCGATTTTACCAATGACTGGCATCTGGAAGCATTATTCCAAATCCGTTGCCAGGTCAACGCGAGGCAACACGTTAACGCCTAAATCCAATTCTCGTAATCTTCGTCAACACTAACGACCAAGCCCAGGGCAGCAAGGGGCATCTATTCCAACGTGATCCCAAGAATGAATGGAGCAGTCAACGTCTTCGCCGACACGTAATCGATACTGGCAATGGCCACAGCCGGTTGGGGATTGGTGAAGGTGCTTTTGTAAAGAATCAACGACCGTTGCGTGACGTCCCAGTTCTTGATCGCCTTCCAGTCTCGGAGCAAATACGGATTACTTCCCTCCCAGGCGCGTTCCGTTCCCGGGTCCATTTGAAAAAATCTGGGGTTGACGCCGCTCTTGTAGAGGGGAAACCACCAGTCAAACACATGCACCCCGGCGAGCATGTCAATGGTGCGTTCGCTCCCATCCTCGTAGTGGAGAACCAAATGCGCCACCGCCGTTCCAAACTGGGAAGAGGGGACCCAATTCGAGCCGTGCAACAAATGAAGTTTGGCGCAACGGCGGTTGATGCGGATGCCGTCCGCCTCGGCGGGAAATGCCTTCTTGATATTTCTCCCGGTCAATTGAATCAACCCCTCCACGTCAAACGGAACCCCGGCGTAAATATTCGTGCCGGCGGGCAACTCCGCCAGATTGTCTTCGTCATTGCCTTCGGGCGAACACGGTGAATCGGTCAATTTCGCGTTGAGGGAGGGCCTCAGATCAATCGTCACTGCGCCAGACGTTTCATCCACCAACTGGCGCGACCTGATTCTGGCCCGTTCCCGCCGAATTTCCTCCGGTCGGTTGGCTTTCCATTCTGCGACCAGGACATTGTGCCGCATGAGAGTCACCTTTTTCACGATGAACGGGGTCGTGCCGGCGGCCAGCAGCAGGCCCACGCCCACGACGATTGCCGTTTTTGTTTTTGTCCATGCCATAAATTTCAATGCTCCTTTAACGAGGATTAAAGTTGAACTGCCAGCCGTCGAGCCCCCGGCCATGGCCGCGGCCGTCACGGATTTTGCCAGCGCCACCGGCGCGATTTGGATGGAATTGGAGGAAATCGCTCCCGCAATAATAGTGGTGGTCGAAACAATTCCATGTTTGACAAAGAATTGCCGCAATTTCTCCAGCGCGCGGGCGACCCGCTTTTTGGCCGTGTCTTCGCTGGCGCCCAGCGCCGCGCCCACGTCCTTAAAACTTTTTCCGTTGAAAAAGCGGAGCACAATGGCGTCATGATCCTTCTCGCCGAGCTGCGCCAGCGCCGTGTCCAGCAAGGGCGCAATTTGGGTCCAGGCCACGGATTCGGGTTCGTTCAAAACGGATTGCATGTATGCCTCCTGTTCGCGGTTTTGGCGGCGTTTTTGCATGGTCAAGGCCCGGGCGCTGACGTAACGCGCGGTGCGGCAGAGCCAGCCTGGCAAAATGGTCTTTGGGGCCAGCGACCCCGCCTTGCGCGACAGAATAATGAAAACGGCCTGGGTGATTTCTTCGGCCAGATGCGGGTCGCGGACGTGGCGCAGTGCCACCGAATAGACCAGATTAATGTGCCGGGACACAAGCGCGGCAAACGCCTCTTCGGCGTGATGTCGCGCATATTCGCGCGCCAGATCCATGTCGTCGGCCATCATCTCATCCATACATCCACGCTGCCGCGAAAAAGGGACAGATTATTTTTGAATGTTTTCGATCTCGAAATTGGCAGGAATCCCGACTCCGTTACACGGCGATAACGCGCCTTTCTGATTCGGAAAGCATTAATCCACAAACAGATATAGGGAGCACCCAAATGCGGCATAACAGTTGTCAAGCTCTGGGGAATGGCTTGTGTGCATGCGCGAATTGTGGTATGGTTCCAGCGAACTTGAAACCGTTTAAAATCACCACCTTCCTACGCCTGGTTGTGTTGTCGTTTTTGTTGACGGCCTTGAGCGTAACGGCAGGACAAGTGATGCACGGGCAAATTCCCTCCGCGACGCGGCATTTGCAGGCCGTCGATCGTCTTGACGGTTCGACTCGTTTGAATCTGGCAATTGGGCTTCCACTGCGCAACCAGGAAACGTTGACCAACTTGTTGCGCGATCTTTATGATCCGGCCAGCCCCCGGTTTCACCAATATTTGACAGCGGCCCAATTCGCGCAGCAATTTGGCCCGACGGAACGGGATTATCAAGCGGTCATGCGATTCGCGCAGGCGCATGGTTTGACTGTCACTGGCACGCATCCGAACCGGACGCTGCTGGATGTCAGTGGAGCTGTGGCGGACATTGAAAAGACGCTGCATCTCCACATGCGGACTTATCAACATCCCACGGAAGCGCGCAGGTTCTATGCTCCCGACGCCGAACCGTCACTGGATCTCGACGTGCCGGTCCTCGCCATTAGCGGCCTGGACAATTTTGTGTTGCCTCATCCCATGAATCTCAAAACCGCCGCCTGGAACACCGGCACGAACATGACAGCTTTTGTGTCCGGATCGGGCCCAGGCGGTTTTTTTATCGGGAGCGATTTTCGGGCGGCCTACGCGCCGGGCGTGGCACTCAATGGCGGGGGGCAAGCGGTCGGCCTTTTCGAGTTGGACGGCTATTATCCGAGTGATATTGCCGATTATGAAACTTTGGCCAAGCTGCCCAATGTGGCGCTGACCAATATATTGCTGGACGGATTCAGCGGGACACCGGGAAGCGCCAATATCGAGGTGGCCTTGGACATCGACATGGCGATTTGCATGGCTCCCGGCTTGTTTCAGGTCATGATCTATGAAGGCACGACTCCCAACGATGTTTTGAACCGAATGGCGACGGATGACCAGGCCAAACAACTGAGTTCATCGTGGGGCTTTCCCATTAACGCCAGCACGGAGCTAATCTATCTGCAATTCGCCGCTCAGGGCCAGTCGATATTCCAAGCTTCCGGCGACAACGGGGCCTATCCAGGAACGATTCAGACGCCATGCGACGATCCTAATGTTACGTCGGTGGGAGGGACATCGTTGACAACGAGCGGCCCCGGCGGAGCGTGGGCGGCAGAGACGGTCTGGTCTGGCAGCGGCGGCGGGATTAGCACCAGTTACACCATACCGGCCTGGCAAACGACCATCAACATGACGGCCAATCATGGATCGACGACAAAGCGCAACATTCCAGATGTGTCCTGCCTGGCGGATATTTCAATTTGGCTGATCGCGTTCAACGGCGAGCAAGGAGCCATCGGCGGATCCAGCGCGTCCACACCGTTGTGGGCGGGATTTGCCGCTCTGGCCAATCAGCAGGCCGCCGCCAACGGACGGCCCAGCATCGGTTTTATCAACCCGGCGATTTATGCCATCGGCCAAGGCAGCGGGTACACCCTCGCCTTTCACGACATCACCACCGGCAACAACACCAATGCCAGCAGTCCGACAAATTTTTTTGCCGTGCCGGGCTACGATCTTTGCACGGGCTGGGGCAGTCCGGCGGGAAGCAATCTGATCAATGCCCTGGCCCTGCCGCCCGATGCCCTGCAAATTCTCCCGGCCACGACCGTTGTCGCCAGCGGCCCGGTGGGCGGCCCGTTCAGTCCGGCTGGGGCAACATTAGTACTGACCAATATCGGGGTGAATTGGCTTAATTGGGCGTTGGGCAGCAGTTCGACCTGGCTCAATGTCTTCCCTGGCAATGGCAGCGGCACATTGATGCCCGGCAGTCCTGCCGTGACGGTGACGTTGAGCCTGAACTCCGCCGCCAACACCCTGCCGGCGGGAAGTTATCCCGCCACAGTGCGGTTCACCAATCTGAGCGACGGTTTTGTCCAGAGCCGCGAGTTCGTTCTGGACGTGGTTGCCCCCCCCGTCATTAATCAGCAACCCGTCAGCCAGAGCGTGCCGTTGGGAGGAAGCGCGACATTCACCGTGGGGACCACCAGCAATGCGTTGTTGTTTTTTCAATGGCGGTTTAACGGCACTAACTTGACCGACGGCAGCAACATCCTTGGCTCCGCCAGCAGAACGTTGACTATTACGAACGTGACCGCCGCCAATGCCGGAACCTATACCGTAGTGGTCAGCAACGCCGCGAACGTGGCCATCAGCGATGGCGCTTCGCTCACGATCACGTCGTCCGCGCCGGTGATTATTAGCCAGCCCGTCAACCAGGCGGCGCCGCAGGGCGGGGCCGCGATTTTTACCGTGGCGGCGGAGGGCAACGCGCCGTTGACCTATCAATGGCAATGGGACACAACGAATTTAGCCGATGGCGGCAGTATTGCCGGCTCCTCCTCCAGCGCTTTGACTATCACAAATATATCCCCGGCCAATGCCGGGACCTATTCTGTGATAGTGAGCAATGCTCTTGGATCGACGCCGAGCGCCAATGCCAGCCTGACGGTTGTTTCTTTGACCGCGCCGGGAGTGACCCTGTCCACCCTCTACTCATTCAGCGGGGGATTGGATGGCGGCAACCCGAACGGTCTGATGCAGGAAACCAACGGCAATTTTTATGACACGACACAAATGGGCGGGTCAAATGCCTCGGGGACCGTGTTCCAAATGACGCCGGCCGGCACGGTGACGACGTTGGACTGGTTCAATAGCGTTGGCAGCGCGGGATCCTCGCCAGGCGCCGCGTTGGTTCAAGGCCCAGACGGCATTTTATACGGCACAACGCAAAAGGGCGGATCAAAGGGCTTTGGGACCATTTTCAAGACAACAACTAATGGCGTCCTGGCTCCATTGCTTAACTTCAATGCCACCGATGGCATCGCCCCGATTGCCGCGATGATCGTGGGTGCGGACGGCGCTTTATACGGCACGACAAAACTCGGCGGGACCTACAACGACGGCCTTGCGTTCCGAATAACCACCACCGGCGCACGCACCATTCTTGGCACGTTCAACAAAATGGATGGCGCCCAGCCAACCGAATTGCTCCAAGCCGCCAACGGCAGCTTTTATGGCACAACAATCGAGGGTGGAGCAAATGGCAATGGCTCCATCTTTCAGATTGACACCAACGGCACATTGACCAGCCTTGCATCATTCAATTACACCAATGGCGGTTCTCTTCCTTTTGCCGGCGTTGTGCAAACGCCCGACGGCAATTTCTTCGGCACGACATACGAAGGAGGCACCTACGGTTATGGCACCGTATTTCAAATGTCGCCGTCGAGTGTAATCACAACGCTGTATTCATTTACCGGCATGGGCGATGGCGGTCATCCCGCCGCCGCACTGACGCTGGGCAATGATGGCAATTTTTACGGCACGACGGCTTATGGGGGCACTGACGGCGATGGCACCGTTTTCAGGCTGGCTCCCAACGGCGCCTTGGTCTCTCTTGTCCAGTTCGATGGCTATGACGGCGCGAATCCCGAAGCGGCGCTGGTGCTGGGGAGCGATGGCAATTTTTATGGCACGACAGAAAATGGCGGCACCAACGGCATGGGGGCCATTTTCCGGCTCAACATTAATTCCCCCACCCTGCAAATCAGCGGCCAACCGGTCGATCAAGACGTCTTTGCTGGGGTCAATGCGGTCTTCAGCGTCGCCGTCATCGGCAACCCGCCATTCTCCTATCAGTGGAAAGAAGACGGAACAAATTTAACGGACGGTGCGGGCATTTCCGGCTCAACGAACCGCGTCCTGACCCTCTTCAACGTCACCCCGGCCAATACCGCAGTTTATTCCGTCCTGGTCAGCAACGCGGGGAATTCGGTCTTGAGCGAGGATGCGGTCCTCGGAGTGATTGTGTCGCCTCCTCAAATCACCGTGCAACCGGTCAGCCAGAACTTGTTGGTGGGGGGAACGGCGGTGTTTTCTGTCACGGCCATCGGCGACGTTCCGCTGACCTACCAATGGCAGAAGAATGGAACCAATTTGACGGATGGCGGGCAAATCAACGGCTCCTCCACCAGCACTTTGACAATCACCAACTTGTTTGAAACCAACAGCGGAACTTATTCCGTAATCGTCAGCAATCTCGTCGCTTCGGTCGCCAGTGCGGACGCCGTGCTGACCGTTGTTGCAGTCAGCTACACCGGCACCACGGTGGTCGCCTTGTATTCGTTCACCGGCGGCAATGACGGCGGCGTTCCCAACGGCTTGGTCCTCGGCAGCAACGGCCTTTTGTACGGCACAACGCAAAACGGCGGTCTTTACGGCGATGGCACGATCTTCAGCCTTTCCACCAAGGGCACGCTGACAACCCTCGTCGCGTTTAACGGGACCAACGGCGCCACCCCTTTAGCCAGCCTGGCACAGGGGACCAACGGGCTTTTTTATGGCACGACAGAATTGGGTGGAAGTAATGGCGCGGGGACGATTTTTAGCATGAACACCAACGGCACGGTCAACAGCATTTACTCCTTTGCCAGCAATATTGACAGCATTGATCCATTTACGTCGCTGACCCAGGACGCCGCGGGCAATTTTTATGGCGCGACCGAGAATAATGCCGCGCCCGGCGACGGCAATATATTCAAGATGCCCCCGGGCGGCCCGCCCGCCACTCTTTACTCCTTCACCGGCGGCCTCAACGGCACCCTGCCGGCAGGGGCATTGGCGTTGGGAAAGGACGGCAATCTCTATGGCATGACTGGAACCAACGCGGAAACCACCAATATTCCCGGCAATGTTTTCAAAATGACTCCGGGCGGCGTGGTGACCAATCTTTACTCCTTCACCGGGGGCTCAAACGGATTTTCTCCCGTTGGACAACTGGTGCAAGGCGACGATGGCAATTTCTACGGCGTGACAAGATTCAACCAGATCCAAAACAACCTCTTCCTTGGCACGATCTTCAGAATAACCCCCGGCGGCGCGCTGACCACCTTGTATTCTCTCGATGGCTTGGTCGTTTATACCGACGGCGCCATCCCTGATGCCGGCCTGATTCAGGGCAGCGACGGCAATTTCTACGGCACGACCCTGGAGGGATACAACATCGACGTCAATGGCGCCATCTACAACAATTCCTACGGCACCGTATTCCGCATCACACCCGCCGGCACACTGACCACGCTGACCGCATTGAATGACTCCGATGACGGCGCCTATCCCGAAGCCGCGCTGGCCGAAGGCGCGGATGGCGCTTTGTACGGCACGACAACCAGCGGCGGTGCGTATGGGCAAGGCGCCATTTTCAAGATCACTTTCACGTCCGCTCCCCAAATCAACACCCAGCCCGCCAGCCAGACCAACGTCGTGGGAGGGCGCGTGACTTTCTACGTGACAGTTTTCGGCGCGCCGCAATTGTTTTATCAATGGCAGCAAAACGGAACTAACCTGACTGATGGCAGCCATGTCTCAGGCTCGGCCGCCCGGGTCCTGACTCTCAACAACATCACTTCGGCGCAGGCCGGAACCTACTCCGTCATCGTCAGCAACGCCCTCGGTTCGGTGACGAGCAGCGGCGCGCTTCTCACCGTCGAAGCGGTGCCCATCTTCCAAACCGCCGCGCAAGCCGGCGGGACGTTTGCCTTCACCTGGACCGCGACGCCGCCGCAGATCTATCAAGTTCAAGCCACCACGAATCTGAGTTCCGGCATCTGGACCAACTTCGGCAACGCGGTCACCGCGACCAATGGCATTATGGGCGCATCCGAAGTCATCGGGACCAACCGGCAGAAATTCTACCGGGTCATCATGTCACCATAGCAAGAACCGTGAATCTTCTGGTTTTTATATGGAGCGCAGTCACAACACGTTCTCAACAAACCCGTTATGCACATTAATCCATGCTTCACCCCATCCTCCCAACTTTGCGCTTGAGGTATAGGTCCGGAAAATCGGCAACACGGCAACAAGTCCTTATAGTCAACGACTTAACCGGCAACACGAAAAGCAACAGATCGGCAACATGTAGCTCCTTTTCGCGTTCTTAATCATAATCGTAATCGTAATCCTAATCCGCCTGTCCGCCATGCCACGCCTTTCCACCGAATTATTGCCCTTCCAATCTTTAAAATGTCAAAGAACCATCCCAATCGTCCAGACGTGCCTTGCGGTGGGAGGGTGCAACCGCGAATGATTTATTTTTTAGCTTAATTTACCTTAATTTACCCGTAATTGCCTCGAAAAATGGGCGGCATAACGCGAAACGCAGCTTTTTTTAGATGCGAAGCGCGGGCGTCTCGCGCGCCGTGTTTGGCGTCTCGCCAGACACGTCTTTGCCCGAGAGTCCGGCGCGAGACGCACCGGACAGCAACCGGGACGGTCGCGCTCCCCAGAATCACTGCGACTGGGTGCGACGCGATGCGACGGATGCTCGCCACGTTTTACGAGAAATCTCCACGCCTTCACCAGGTTTTGACACGGTAGGGTGAGACTCTGTCGAGCCCTTAATAGATCGATCTGGGGTTCGACAGAGTCTCACCGATTTTTCCTTCTGCCCTTGTTGTGTGAGCGCGACCCGCCGTTGCCGATTCGCCCATCCCAACCATTGCGGCGGCGGACTTGTCGCGCCATAGCAGCGCGAAGGCGGAAGCTTTTATCCCGTTCATCCGATCAAAATTCATAATTTTCATTTTGCATGTCCATTCTGGCATAAAAGCCCAAAAACCCGCATCCCATGAACCGATCTTTTTTTTATAACACCAAACCCTTGTAAACATTGGTCGAAACGCGTGTCCGCGGCCTATTTGTCAAGTATGTTTTTTGCGGAAGCGCCCCGAAAGTTGACATCTGCCGGACGCTGGCCTGGGTGGCGCAACAACTGGAAATGGGCCGTTAGCAGCTCGTTAAAAAACTATGGATAATGCTGTTTCGCCAAAAACGGCCCGCCGACGAGGCGGGACGAAGGAGAATACCCCTTGCGGGTCTTCGACTGAGGAGCAACGAAGTCGCCGGGCTGTTTTGGGCGAAACCCTTCGGGCTGAAGTCCTTTTTGACTGTGACTTTGTCGCTCGTCGCGGCCAGATCCCTGCGGATATGCCCGCTCCTCGCTTCGCGCCATAGTCGAAAATTCCTTTCAGCAGCAATGTCCATAGTTTTTTAACGGGCTGATAGGGCTGCGTCTCGCACCTGCTGAAAGGAAAGACAAAAAGTGCAAATATCAAGGACTGGCCAACGCCGTAATGGGTGACGCCGGCACTGCCATTCAGCCGCCCATTGACCTCCGCCACCCAGGTTTCCTAATCCGTTTTGGCATCGAGCTGGCTGGTGATCTAGGCCGGGTCGCAGATGGATTTTACTGGATATTGGGTGCCCAAAGTCGCTTGGACTAAATGCAGCCACTTTGGGGCGTCAGCGGCGGTGGCGCGTCTGATGGTCGAACCCATTAACGTGTCTTTTGTTCTATTCGTCAAGCTACACTGCTGCGATGGTGCCCGCGACAGGGCTTGAAGGATGCAAAAAGACTCATTTTCCCGCTTAATTTCCCCTCTTCCATCCTTCCGGTGCCCACAATGTGTAGGTCCTGCTCCCGTAACGATCTAATTTCAAGATTCAAATAAACATAGCGGGGGTATTGAGTTTCCAGCAGAGAAAAGACTATAATTAGGCGGCAACAACAATACTTGTGGAAAGCGTTAACGCATCTACTTTATGTTGACCTGCTCTTACTACTACTTAAATTCGCGATAATCGTAGTACTTCAAATAAACCAGGAATAAACTCTGTCGATTTTTTAATACTTAATTACCAGGACATTTTTATTTAATAAAAATAGTTGTCCTCCATTACATGCCTTTCAGGAGCATTTTTTGGAAGGGTCTAGAAATTCCCAATTGTCCATTTTTAGTAAGGTTTTCAGATAGTTGGACGCCTTTTTTGCATTTTCCATTTTTTTATAAAAAAATATTTTTCTCTTGACTTTAATTCAAAATTAGTGTACATTAAGATTGGGGCGTCGATAAATGCATGAGGCGAAGAGGAACTCCCTCCATTGGTCAGCCCTAATTGGAAGAAAATAAATGAAAAGAAAAAGCCGAAAAAAAAGACGTTCGAGCACGACCCCGAACGTCCGCAATGGCCTCATTGCGCTAGTGGTGGAAACAATACGTGCAATTGTAGCATATTGCAATAGGTAATCCACGAAACAAGGGAGGCGGGTTTGCCCCCGCCTCCCCCTCTTTAAAATCGAATAACGGCGATATCGTTACCGCTATTAGTGGTGTCGCTCGTATGGAAAGTTACACCTTATATAGGCCCTATACCAGGAATAGTAATTATGCGTACAACGCCTAGTGGTTTTTGGGTTGATTTTGCCTACCGCCGAGGTTATGATGTCGAATGAGACGCCAGCAGGCATTTTTTGAGAGATTTTCGAGGTGCATTTGCGCAGCATTACTTTTACTGGCTTTTTGCAGTGCTTCGAAGGCGACAGTCATTTTTACGGTTTACAACGCAGGGCGATGTACGTCGGGGCGGACAGCCTTGTCAGCCTTAAAAGGGCGGAAACGACCAACGTGGTCGGGACAACCACAAAGCTCTTTGTTGTTTCAGAAACGTGTTGCGCTTCGATGGAGAACTGCTACGGGGGTTTTATCCAGAACCCAGCAGGGGGGAACCCAACTTTGGTCTTTTTGCCAGCAGAACTCACACGGATTTGCAAGAATGACAGTGCGATCCAGGAGCCTTTAGCGGTTAAAATTGAAAGGGTAGTGTCGAATTTCACGTTACCGTTTAGAACGTACGTTAGTTCGGTTGGTTGTACGAATTGTGAGACCCGCGTAACTTTCATGGGATTCGACAAGGATAGAGAGGAATTTTTTATGTGGTCATATGTGTTCACGGGCACCAATGCGCCTGCTCTTAATCGGGTCTGGGCAATTGGTAAGGGAGACGCAAAAGGACGATTCGTTGCTCAGGGACAGGAGTCGTTCTTCGGAACGTTGTTTTCGCTTCCGCCAGGTGGCGAGGATAAGTTAGCGGCACTTAGGACTCAGCAGTTCGTGAAGACCCGTAACGATATTGACGATGGGTTGGCGGTCCCGGAACAGGAGGTGGTTAGTTGGATTCTTGAAATACTAAACGCGGATGAAAAATGGGCAATACCACTCGGGTTTGACGACAGGCCTATTGGAGGGCCGTATTTGATTGTAAAGATTACGGGGGAGGGAATGTCACAGCTTAGGTGACTAAGCATTTGCCGCAGCGAAGTATTCTGGCATCGGGCTCCATTTTTTGGATCATCGTTAAATCTGCCGCGAAACCGACGAAACCCGGCTTTAAAATGGTTCTGGCCTTATTTTTAGGTGGGTTGGATTAACGCTTGGCACGGGCCGCGAAACTCTGACTAAACGCCGCAAAACCTGCCTTTGCCCAAACGCGGTTTCGCGGCGTTTCGCGGCTGATTTGCGGAGGTTTCGCGGCAAGGTGCAAGACCCCGCGAAAGCTTTCGCGGTTCAGAATTGGAGGGTGAGACTCCGTCGAACCCGTACTTTGTCCCCAGAAATCGAGTGACCCCCGAAATGCTTTGGGGTTCGGCTCGAGGTGTTGCCCTACCGATTTGGATTTTATTCCGCCACGCCAAACATGCGAAAAAAATTCAATAACGGGTTCGGGATTAGGATTAAGATTCCCCCTGACCATCGCGGGTTTGAACCGGCCGCATCAATGCCGCTTGCCTGCTGCGTCAGTGCCTGACGTGCCGGTGTCCTCGAAATTACACCATTTAGCTCGACACCGGCACGTTTGGCTGGAGAGTCACGCCACGCCACGCCACGAAAGCGAAGACAAAAAGAGGACACCCGCCCGACACCGGCCCGGTTCATTCATACCCAGTGCTGCGGTGATTGACAGGTCGCGCGGGGAAGCGCAAGCTTTTGCTCATGAAGCGTTTCCCCTTGAAGGTAAACTATGAAAGGGCGCAATTGTGCGGGAAGGGCGTGTTTTCGTTTTGCTCCTTTCCATGAACCAGCTTGCCCAACGGCCTGAGGCGGTGGTTCTGAGTCGTCTAGTGAAGCTGCTGTTGTTGTGTTCCCTGGCGATTTATCTGCTTGTTTGCGTCATCATGGCCATCTTCCAACGCTCTTTCATTTATTTTCCTTCCGTCTTCAGCCGGCAACAGGTGGATGAGATGGCACATGGCGCCAGGTTGGAACGTTGGACAAATTCATTGGGCCAGTTCATCGGGATGAGACGCCTTTCCCCGAGGCAACCGGCGGCTGGTGCGGTCATGATCACGTATGGCAACGGCAGCACTGCCATCGGCTGCGACCATTACGCGAAGGACATTCAAGATGTTGCTGCGTTCGACATCTTCATCCTGGAGTATCCCGGCTATGAGGACCGTCCCGGCCGGCCCAGCCAAAGCAGTTTGTTCAGCGCCGCTGGCGAAGCGTTCCTGACGCTTCCCGCCAACAAGCCGGTTTATCTGGTCGGGGAATCGCTCGGCAGCGGCGTCGCCTCCTATATGGCCGGAACTTATTCCAACCGAATTGCCGGCGTTCTGTTAATTTCACCTTTCAATAGCTTAACCGATGCGGCGCAGGCGCACTATCCGATGTTGCCGGTCTTTTTGTTGCTTGGAGACCGTTTTCCTTCGGATAAATATCTGCGCAACTATCATGGCAAGGTCGGAATCATTGTTGACGGCAGAGACAGTGTCGTGCCGGAGAAGCTGGGTTATCGTCTGTTTGATCGTTATGCAGGACTCAAGAAGCTTTGGACATTTCCTGACGGCGGACATTGCCAAATCACTGAACGACACTCGAACTTCTGGAGAGAGGTCATCGAGTTCTGGCAGACCACTTCAGGTTCCGAAACCGGACAGTAACGTATTTTCCCGAATGCAAAATCTCGCTTTGCTTTCCTTACATTGGCAGGCAACTCATAATAGAGCCGACAGAATTCCGGCGTGCCGCGGCTGGGTATGGTCACGGTTCGCGGAGAATGTCGTTGAGGGGACGTGTTTCGCCGGCCGCATGGGCGGCGTCGGCTTCGCGGTTGAGAGAGTCGAATTTGCCTGCCGCGCCGTCGGCTTTCATCTGGCGGTCCCAATCGTCATCGGTCCAGCCGCAAAGTTCGGCGGTGATTTCAGCCCGTTCTTCGAGAGAAAGCATCTGAATCGCTGTTTTGATTTCCTCAACCGTGCTCATACTTCAGAAGTATACCCTGAGGCGCGATTGTTGGCAACGGCGGGTTTTACTGGCTCCCGACAAGCGTTGACAACTGGTGGCGGGGGCTTATGCTGGAATTGGACTAAATTTGTCCGATATGGAATCTACAACCGATACAATTGAGAATTTTGTCAACTCGGAGTACAAATACGGCTTCGTCAGCGACATCGAAACTGAGTCGTTCGCGCCGGGATTGAATGAGGATGTGGTGCGCCGAATCTCGGAGAAAAAAGGGGAGCCAAAATTCATGCTGGACTGGCGTTTGAAGGCCTTTCGCCATTGGCTGACCATGACGGAGCCGCATTGGCCCAATGTCCATTACCCGCCCATCGATTATCAGGCCTACATCTATTACGCCGCCGCCAAACCCAAGAAAAAGCTGAACAGCCTCGACGAAGTAGATCCACAAGTGCGGGCGGAGTTCGAAAAATTGGGCATCTCCTTGAATGAACAGAAGCGGCTCTCCAATGTGGCCGTCGATGCCATTCTGGACAGCGCGTCGGTCGCGACCACTTTTCGCGAGGAACTGAGCAAGCAGGGAATTATATTTTGCTCATTCAGTGAGGCCGTGAAAAATCATCCTGACCTGATCCAGAAATACCTGGGAACGGTCGTGCCGACGAATGACAACTTTTTTGCGGCGCTGAACTCGGCGGTTTTCAGCGACGGCTCATTCTGTTACATTCCCAAGGGCGTGCGCTGCCCGATGGAACTGTCAACCTATTTTCGCATCAACACAGCGGGTGCCGGGCAATTCGAACGCACATTGATTGTGGCCGACGAGGGCAGTTCCGTTAGTTATCTGGAAGGTTGCACCGCCCCGATGCGCGACGAAAACCAACTGCACGCCGCCGTGGTCGAGTTGATTGCGCTGGACGACGCCAGCATCAAATATTCCACCGTGCAAAATTGGTACCCGGGCGACAAGGAGGGCAAGGGCGGCATTTACAATTTTGTGACCAAGCGCGGCAAATGCGCCGGACGCAATTCAAAGATTTCCTGGACACAGGTGGAAACAGGTTCTGCCATCACCTGGAAATATCCCAGCGTAATGTTGATGGGGGACAATTCGGTCGGGGAGTTTTATTCGGTGGCCTTGACCAATCATCGTCAACAGGCGGACACGGGGACCAAGATGATTCACATCGGCAAAAACACGTCCAGCACCATTGTCTCCAAGGGGATCTCGGCCGGCCATGGCAACAACAGCTATCGCGGCCAGGTGAAGATTCTCAAGAGCGCCGCGCACGCGCGCAATTACTCGCAGTGCGATTCGTTGCTGCTCGGCGACCGCTGTGGCGCCCATACTTTTCCCTACGTCGAAGTGCGCAACAGCACCGCGACGGTCGAACATGAGGCTTCGACTTCAAAAATCGGCGAAGACCAGATTTTTTATTGCAACCAGCGCGGCATTGCCACGCAGGACGCCATTAATATGATTGTCAACGGCTATTGCAAGGAAGTGTTCAAGCACCTGCCGATGGAATTTGCGGTGGAAGCCCAAAAACTGCTTGGGGTCAGCCTCGAAGGAAGCGTCGGTTGAGCGGCGCGGACGGACAACAATTAGAAACGGAAAGAGACATGCTGGATATTCGTAATTTATGCGCGGGTGTGAACGGGACTCCCATTTTAAAAGACCTCAATTTGCAGGTCAAAGCCGGGGAGGTTCATGCCATCATGGGCCCCAACGGCAGCGGCAAAAGCACCCTGGCCCAGGTGCTTGCGGGCCGGAGTGATTATGAAGTCACGGGCGGCGCGGTGGTCTTCAATGGCGCCGATCTTTTGGAAATGAAACCGGAAGACCGGGCGCGGGCCGGGATATTCCTGGCCTTCCAATACCCGGTGGAAATCCCCGGCGTCAACAGCACCTCCTTTTTGAAGGCGGCTTTGAACGAATGCCGCAAGGCGCGCGGCGAAGAGGAACTCGACGCCATGGAGTTTCTTGCCCTGGTAAAAAACAAAACAAAACTGCTCGAGTTGGACCAGTCGCTCCTCAGCCGCTCGGTCAATGAAGGTTTTTCCGGCGGGGAAAAAAAGCGCAACGAGATTTTTCAAATGGCCGTGCTGGAGCCCAAGCTCGCCATCCTCGATGAAACCGATTCCGGCTTGGATATTGATGCGTTGCGGGTGGTGGCGGGCGGAGTCAACAAATTGCGCCGGCCGGACAACGCCACCCTGGTCATCACCCATTACCAGCGGTTGCTCAATTATATCGTGCCTGACGTGGTGCATGTTTTGGTGCACGGGCGAATCGTCAAGTCGGGCGGCAAGGAACTGGCCATGGAATTGGAGGAGCGCGGCTATGATTGGATTTTGGAAACCGTCGGCTCGAATGGCAAACCATGATTGACACTTTGAAACAGCCTAAAACAAGTTCCGCGCCGGAACGCTCCGGGACCATTCCAAATGGTTCGGACGAGGATCGCGTAAAGCTGGCGCTGGCCGCTTTTGCGCGGGGGGATTCGGTCGGTTTTCCGTCTTCATTGCGGGCAATTCGGGATTCCGCGCGGATTCAGGCGGCCAAGGTTGGTTTTCCCACGACGCGGCAGGAAGAGTGGAAATTCACGAACATGGCGCCGATATTGCAACTGCCGCTTCATCCCGCCGAAAAAGGGAGCGCCAAGCTTGCCCCCCAGGACATTGCGCGGTTTACTTTCGGGTTGAATTGCTATCGCCTGGTATTTGTCGATGGACATTTCTGCGCGGACCTTTGCTCGCTGCCCGATGATGGGAATGATTTGCAATTGGGAAATCTGACGGGGCAATTGAAAGCCAATTCCCAGGAAGTGGAGAAGCATCTGGGCCGCCACGCGGAATCCGGCGCGAATTTTTTCACGGCGCTTAACACCGCCTTTTTTCAGGATGGCGCTTTTGTCTCCATTGCGGCGGGCAAAACGGCCGACAAACCGGTTCATTTGCTTTTCATCGGCGCGTCGGAACAGCCCGGCGCCACCGTCCTGCCTCGCAGCCTGATCGTGGCGCATCGCGGTGGCTCGGTAAAAGTTATCGAATCTTACGTCAGCCTTGCCGACGCGGCGCGGGTCACGAATGCAGTGACGGAATTGGTGCTCGGGCCGGAGGCCCAAGTGGAACATTGCAAGCTGCAACAGGAAAGCGAGCGCGCTTTTCACGTTGCCACCATTCAAGCGGTGCAGGCCAAGGACAGCCGGTGGACCTCGCATTCCATTGCCACGGGAGCCCGGCTGGCGCGGAACCAGATACAAACGCTCTTCGACGCCGAAGGGGCCAAAGCCATTCTCAACGGCCTCTATTTGGGCCATGCCGAACAATTGATCGACCATCATACCGTGGTCGATCACGCCAGGCCGCGTTGCGAAAGCCACGAGTTTTATCACGGCATTCTGGCCGACCGCGCCCATGGCGTCTTCAACGGCAAAATTTTTGTCCGGCAGGACGCGCAAAAAACCAACGCCAAGCAGACCAACCGAAATTTATTATTGTCAGACAGCGCGGTCATCGACACCAAGCCGCAATTGGAAATTTTTGCCGACGACGTCAAATGCACGCACGGGGCGGCCATCGGCCAATTGAGTGACGAGGCGATTTTTTACCTGCGCGCGCGCGGCATTGGCGTGGAGCACGCCCGGCGGATGCTGATTCAGGCCTTTGCCAGTGACGTTGTCGAACGCATCGGCATCGAGCCGGTGCGGGCGGAGTTGGAGCAGATGCTCGTGGAGCGCTTCGAACCGGCCAAGGACTAGCGCGCGACGTTGGAACAGGACGATGTATGTCCGACGAATTGAGCGAACTTTATCAGCAGGTGATCCTGGATCACAGCCGCAAGCCGCGCAATTTTCACGTCCTGCCGGATGCCAACCGCAGCGCGGAAGGGAACAATCCCCTCTGCGGCGATCATTTTACCGTCTTTCTCAAGTTGGAGGATGGCGTGATCAAGGACATCAGTTTTCAAGGGGCAGGCTGCGCCATTTCCAAGGCGTCGGCCTCCATGATGACCGATCAACTCAAAGGTAAATCCGTGGCTGAGGCGGAAAAGACATTTGCGCAATATCAACAAATGGTGATGACGGGCCCCGCGGACGAGGAGGCGATGGGCAAACTGTGCGCCTTCGCCGGCGTGCGCCACTTTCCCATGCGCGTCAAATGCGCCATATTACCGTGGCACGCCATGATGGCGGGATTAAAGGGCGAAGCGAAGATTTCGACTGAGGAAATAAAAACGTGAACGATGAAATCATATTGAAGCGCAACTGCGAAGCAGTGCTGATACCCGCCGGCACGAAAGTGACGCTACAGGCCGGAGAACCGGTCGTCATTACTCAGGCCTTGGGCGGCAGTTACACTGTCGTCATTAACGGCAATATGGCGCGCATTGAAGCTCGCGACGCCGATGCCATCGGGCAGGCCCCAGTTCCAGAGTCCGCGTCTGACGCGTCCGCCCCGTCTGACGCCGCAAAAGTGGACGAGGAAAAAGTTTTGGCACAATTGCGAACGTGCTACGATCCTGAAATCCCGGTCAACATCGTGGACCTGGGCTTGGTTTATGATTTGCAAATCCTCCCATTGTCCGCGGGCGGCAATCGCGTCGAAGTCAAGATGACTTTGACCGCGCCCGGCTGCGGCATGGGGCCGGTCTTGCAGCAGGATGTTGAGGCCAAAGTGTCCAGCATTCCCGGGGTGAAGGAAGCGGCGGTGTTCCTGGTCTGGGACCCACCCTGGAGCCGGGAGATGCTTTCCGAGGCCGCCAAACTTCAACTGGGGATGATGTGACGACTCCGCCTTCAGTTCATCCCGCCGTCTCCAACATGGAAACCTTGCGCAAGGATTTCCCCATTCTCGACCAGCAGGTGCATGGCCATCCGCTCGTTTATCTGGACAACGCCGCCACTTCGCAAAAGCCGCGCGCCGTCATCGAGGCGCTGAGCCGGTTCTACGAGAATGACAACGCCAACGTGCATCGCGGAATTCACGAGTTAAGCCGTCGGGCCACGGTGGCGTTCGAAGGAGCGCGCGACCGTGCCGCCCGCTTCATCAATGCTCGCGAGGCGAACGAAATCATTTTTACACGCGGCACAACCGAAGGGATTAACCTGGTGGCCAACACTTGGGGTGTGAAGAACCTCAAACCCGGCGACGCCATATTGCTGACCGAAATGGAACACCACAGCAACATCGTCCCCTGGCAGTTGCTGGCCGCCCGCACCGGCGTGAAGCTCGCCTATCTGCCGGTGACCGGCGATGATGGGCTTTTGGATTTGAGCGGTCTGGATGACCGGCTCGACGACAAACGTGTCAAACTATTTGCTTTCACCCACGTTTCCAACACGCTGGGCACGATTAACCCAGTGGCCAATTTGTGCGCCAGGGCCCGGCGCCGCAACATCGTCACAATGGTGGACGCGGCACAAAGCGCCGGGCATCGGCCCGTGGATGTACAGGAGATTGGTTGCGATTTCATGGCCTTTTCCGGCCACAAAATGTGCGGGCCAACCGGCATCGGCGTGCTCTATGGGCGGCGCGAATTATTGGAAGACATGCCGCCTTTCCAGGGGGGAGGCGACATGATTGCCAATGTCGATTTCCAGACCAGCACCTGGAAGGAGGTTCCGCACAAATTTGAGGCGGGCACACCCGATTTTGCGGGCGCAGTGGGATTGCACGCAGCGATGGATTATCTCACGGCCGTCGGTTGCGATAAAATTGCGCGTCACGACCAGGAACTTTCCGCCTACGCCTATGAGCAGCTTTCGCGCCTGCGCGGCATCCGGCTCTTTGGCCCGAAGAAGGAGCGGTCCGGCGTGGTCAGTTTTCTTTTGAACAACGTTCACGCCCACGATGTTGTCACCGTGGCGGACCAGCACGGCGTCGCCTTGCGGGGCGGGCATCATTGCAACCAGCCTTTGATGAAAAAGTTGGGGGTGGAATCGACCGCGCGGGCCGGTTTTTATTTTTACAACACCGCCGGGGAAGTGGACCGATTGTTCGAAGTTTTGACAGAAATCCAGAAATTTTTCGGCGAATGACTGATTTAATTCAACCGCAGACCGCCATGAAGCGCGTCCTGGAAGTTTTTCCGGGCGCGCAGCGCGCCTTGTTCCGGCATTACCATATCGGCGGTTGCGCCAGTTGCGCCTTTCAGCCGGACGAAACGCTGGAGGCGTTGTGTGCGCGTAATAATTTGAACGTCACCGAAGTAATCCAGCAGATCGAAACCAGCCACGAACAAGACCTCGAATTGGAAATTACCCCCACTGACCTGTCCGAATTGATTCGGACGGGGGGAGTCCATTTGGTGGACATTCGCAGCCGGGAGGAATTTGAAACGACCCATATCGAATCGGCGGTGCTACTGTCGCAACCGGTGATGCAGGAGATACTAGCCCATTGGGCGCGCGCGGATTTGATGGTGTTGTACGATCATCGCGGCCAAAAAAGCCTCGATGCCGCCGCGTATTTTATCGGGCAAGGTTTTCGCAAGGTGCGCTGCCTGCGGGGCGGGATTGACGCCTGGTCACGCGAGGTGGACGGCAAAATCCCGCGCTATCGGGTGGAGCTTTCGGCATGAAAACAAACGACGATTATCAAAAGCGGATCGAGGCAGCCTTGCGCGACCCGAAGAATTTGGGCGAACTGGAGGGGGCCGACGCGGTCGGCACGGCGGGCAGCGCGGCCTGCGGTGACATGATCCGCCTCTGGATCAAGTTTAAGGAGCAGGCGGGCAAAAGAGTAGTTGACAAGGCCACGTTTCAAAGTTTCGGCTGCGAAACCGCCATTGCCGTAGCCAGCCTGGCGACGGAAATGATCCGTGGAAAAACAGCGGAGGAAGTCCTGGCCATGTCCGCCGAAGAGCTGGCGCCAGAGCTGGGCCCGCTGCCGCCAGTCAAGATCCATTGCACCCAACTGGTCGAAAGCGCCCTGCACTCCGCCTTGCAGCCGCAAGCTGCACCGCTGCCGGTTACTGCCCCGGCCACAGCCCCCAGTTTGCTTGAAAATATTTCCCAGCCCGCTGTGCCTTCCGGAAAATTAAAAGTCATCCTGCTGGACGACGACAAAGATGTTCCCTGATTTGCTGCTCCAGCCGGAAACCGATCCGACGTCCATCTACCGGTATCGCGATGGTCTTTATGCCGTGGACGTTTTGACGGCGGCGATCTGCCACTTGGACCTGTTTAGCTGGCTGGCCGAACATCCCGCCGACAAAACAACCATTTGCCGCGCGCTCGATTTGCGCGAGCGGCCCGCCGACGTGATGCTCACCCTGTTCACCGCGATGAGTCACTTGCAAAACGAAGGCGGAATTTTTTCCCTAACGAAGATGGCGCGCGAACACCTGGTCAAATCTTCGCCGTGGTTTATCGGTCCGTATTTTGCGTCCGTCCGGGAACGCCCGGTTTGCCAGGACATCCTGGCTGTGTTGCGCAGCGACAAGCCGGCCAATTGGGCCAGCTTGAAAAATGAGAAAGAATGGGCCAAGGCGATGGAAGGCGAAGCCTTTGCCAACAAATTCACCGCCGCCATGGATTGCCGCGGTGTTTATCTGGGGCCGGTCCTGGCGGAAAAGCTAAATTGCGCAGCACACCGCCATCTGCTCGACATCGCCGGAGGCTCGGGCATCTATGCGTGCGCTTTGGTGGCGCGGCATCCGCATTTGCGCGCCAGCGTTCTGGAAAAATCGCCCGTGGACGGCATCACCCGCCAATCCCTGTCCGGACGCGGTTTCGCCGATCGCATTGACGTGATTGTCGGGGACATGTTCGCCGGTCCGTTCCCGAGCGGTTTCGACCTGCATCTTTTCTCCAATGTGCTGCACGATTGGGGTGAAGGGCGCGTTAAACAATTGCTGGGAAAATCCTTCGCCGCGCTTCCGGCAGGTGGAATGATAGTGATTCATGGCGCGCACATCAACGCGGACAAAACCGGGCCGTTGCCCGTGGCCGCTTACTCGGCGCTTCTAATGACCATCACCGAAGGCAAGTGCTATTCGGAAAAGGAGCTGGCAGACTATCTGCAAGAGGCGGGTTTCCATTCTGTCAATCATATTCCTATCGCTGCCGACCGCAGCGTCATCACCGCTCGCAAGGGTTGGGCCGTGGGCCGGCCCGCGTGATGATGCGCGAGCCCCGTTTGTAGGTGAAGTAGGAATAGGTCCATTGCAGCAGGACTGCCGTCTTGTTGCGGAATCCGATGAGGAACAACAGGTGGACAAGCAACCAACTGACCCACGCGAGCCAGCCGGAAAATTCAAGCTTTCCGATTTGCGCCACCGCCGCCGAGCGTCCAATGGTCGCCATGGTGCCTTTGTCCCAATATTTAAATGCCGGCCGCGCCTTCTGGCCGCGCAAATCGTCTTGGATGATCCGGGCGGCATGGCGGGCCATCTGCATCGCAGCCGGAGAAACGCCCGGGACCGGTTTGTTGTGGTCGTCCATTACCAAGGCGAGATCGCCAATCGCGAAAACTTCCGGGTGCCCCGGCACACTTAAATCAGGATTAACCTTAGCCCGGCCCGCCCGGTCCAGCGCCACGCCCAGTTTCCGCGTCAGTGGATTTGCGGCGACGCCAGCGGCCCAGATGATGTTGGCGCTTTCGATGCGCGTGCCGCCGCTCAATTGCAGAAAACCATCGCCGATATTTTCGACGCTGACGCCGGTTCGCACGTCCACACCCATCTTGGTCAATTTCGCCGCGGCCTTGGATGCCAGATGCTCGGAAAACTGCTGGAGCAATCGCGGACCGGCTTCAATTAATATCACATGCGCCTGGCGCGGATCAATGCGCCGAAAATCCCCCTTCAAAACATGCCGGGCCAATTCGGCAAACGCCCCGGCCAGCTCAACACCGGTAGGTCCGCCGCCGACAACCACAATAGTCATCAAACGTTTATTCTCGGCCGCATCGGTGCTATTCTCCGCAAGTTCAAAGGCCAGCAGAATCTGGCCCCGGATGCGCAATGCGTCATCGAGCGACTTTAGGCCATGGGTAAATTTCTCCCACTCGGGATGCCCGAAATAACTGGTCACGGCGCCGAACGCAAGCACGAGGTAATCATAGCGCAGGACGCTGCCGTCAAATTGCACTTCGCGGCGCTCCAGGTCGAAACCCGTAACGTTACGAAGCAGCACCGTCACATTGCGCTTGTCCCGCAGAATCGAGCGGATGGGTTGGGCAATGTCCGGCGCGGAAAGGCCGGCCGTGGCAACCTGATAAAGCAACGGCTGAAAAAGATGGTGGTTTTGCCGGTCCACCACCGTCACGTCGGCATCGGGACACGAAAAGGATTGACAGAAGGTCAGCCCGCCAAAGCCCGCGCCAAGGACCACCACTTGCGGGCGGCTTTCTTGTTGCGCAGCCTGCGCGTCTTCGTTACCCGAACGGTTCAATGGTGCGTGGCATCCTTCAGGTTTTTGTTTTCGGTGAAGGTCAAGGCGGCCGAGTTCATGCAATAGCGGCGCCCGGTTGGGGCCGGGCCGTCCTCAAAAACATGGCCCAGATGCCCATCGCAACGGGCGCAAAGAACTTCCACGCGGGTCATCCCGTAACTATTGTCCTCGTGGGTGATAACATTCTCCGCACAAACAGGCTGGAAAAAACTCGGCCAGCCGGTGCCGGAGTTAAATTTGGCCTCGGAAGTAAACAGCGGCAAACCGCAACAGACGCAGTAATAAACTCCCGGTTTATGTTCATCGAGCAAATTGCCGCAGAATGCGGGTTCCGTCCCTTTGTTGCGGGCGATGCGATATTGATCGGCGGTCAATTGCTTGCGCCATTCCTCGTCCGTTTTGACGACTTTGGGTGTTGAGATTAACGGGCCGGGCTGGCCTTTATCATCCAGCAAACGTATTTGAACCATAACGATTTGATTGGTGTTCGGAATATTTGTAGAAGCCTGAGGCGCCTGCGCCGCCTGCTGTGCTCCGCAACCAGCCGCCAGCCCCAGCAACGCGCCGCACAATATGACATTGAAAGCAGTCATTGGCGTTATTGTACGCTTCGGAAGTAATTTTTCAAGCGCGGCAAATCAACCATTGTCAATTTTCAATTGTTCATTATCACGGGCCGCCCCGGTACATCGCGACCCCCTTGTTGGTTGAGAAGAGACTCCAGAGGGATGGGGTGAAGCAAGAAAATTTTGGGTGAAATATGGGGAGCTTTGATGGCCAGCAAATCGGCTGG
>Ga0182024_10004903_pt1 | contig 30387 bp, 23 predicted proteins | sample P32metaG_FD_120480 | JGI IMG/M metagenome (GOLD analysis project Ga0182024, IMG submission 120480) | Permafrost microbial communities from Stordalen Mire, Sweden - P3-2 metaG (Illumina Assembly) | ecosystem: Environmental > Terrestrial > Soil > Wetlands > Permafrost | place: Sweden: Stordalen... | reverse complement strand
GTCTATGGGCGCTGTTGAACTGGGGAGCAAAGCAAGAGCACTATTATTTTCGTCATAGGTTACACGCCCAACTTCAAACCAGCCATCCCGGTGCCTCTCCGCGAATGATAGTTTTGCGTCGCGCAAGGTTACTTCCGCTTCATAGGTGAACTTATCGCCATCTTGCTGGTGCGCTGCGATCCACTCCTCGTTACGCGCGCGGTTTCGCAGATCGTCGTCGCTGATGGTGGCAATTCTTGCCTCGATCTCCGCTGATTTATCTCTATAACTCTTGCTGTACAACTTCAGAAAATCATTTCCTCGAGGAGGATTGAGCAATTTCAAGTATTCGGGGTCTTTGCTCACAATTTTCTGGGCTTGTTGTGGGGAGGGCGCCATGGCCGCAGCCTGTGTCACTTCGCTTGCTTGAGAGAAGCCTTGCGCTGCGCATGTCAGGATCGCCAGCAAAATCAGGTTTGCGGAAAGGATTTTGTGAGTCATAGCCGTTTTCCCGTGAGAGCGCCTGGATCAAGTCTAGAAAGCACCGCCTGATATTCTAACCCTTTGGGGTGTGCGAGTGTCGAACCCTTAATGCAGCCGGAGAGTAAAAGGAAAGCTATTCCGGGAGACTGCTATAAGTGGCATTTCACAGAGGAAGAGAAATGGCCTCCACGTCAACACGACCAGAAACGACGCCTCAACCTAACCTGCACCGGAGTATGTCTTGCGGCGAAGAAATTCGCCCCATGAATGGGCCAAGTCCCAATAAGTCGCTTTCGGGGATTTGGCCGCTAAAATATCGCAATTCATCTTCCTCTGGTGAGAAATTCCTTGTACGTATTGCGGTGCGGTCGTAAAATCCCCGAAATAAATTGCCAAGTCGGAGACTCCTGATTTATCGCTATGAACTCAAGAAAAGACGCCTGAGTGGAGGACTGCATGAAGATTCCTGTGAGCCTCGCCATAAGCGCTCTCGCGCTATTCCTCTTTTCCTCGCGCCCGGCGTATCCTTCCCCTCAACTTGATCACTCAGCGGATACGCAGGCGATTCGTGATGTCGAAGCTCGCTGGCAAAATGGCTGGAACCGTCACGACGTCTCAGCCCTCGCCGAATTATTCACGGATGATGCGGATTTCGTCACCGTAATTGGAAGATGGTGCAAGGGCAAGAAAGACTTTTACGATTATCACATGCGGCTCTTTCAAGTAATGTTCAAAGACAGCATCTGGAAAACGACCGATACGCAGATTCGATTCCTGAAGCCGGACGTGGCAATCGTGCACGTGAATTGGGGCATCACCGGGGACCGCGATGCGGACGGGACGCCCCGCCCCAATTCCCGGGACGGAATATTTACTCAGGTGACGGTCAAACAAAACGGGCTCTGGTGGATCAACGCCTCGCAGAACACAAACATTGAGCCCGTACCCACACAGCTCAAATAATGGATTAGTTTTTCAGTCCGGATTTCTCGAGCGAGGTCCTTTCACTGCAGACGGAGCAACATCGCTGATGGGATCCGCCCGGTTCGTTTATCCCGCACCCGAATAAGTCTTGCGGCGGAGAAATTCGCCGGCGCCGGGCTTGCCTGTGAATGCGCCGTTGTCGATGATGACGCGGCCGCGCGAGAGCACGGTTTTAGTTACGCCCTTCACGCGCATTCCTTCGTACATCGAGTAGTCGATGCGCATGTGGTGTGTCTTCACACTGAGCACATCTTCCGCGTTGGGATCGAAGATCACGATGTCGGCGTCTGAGCCGATGGCGATGGTGCCTTTGCGCGGGTACAGGCCGAACAATTTTGCCGGGGCAGTGGAAACGAGCTGCACAAAGCGGTTGGCCGAAAATTTTCCGCCGTGCACGCCGCCGGAATAAATCAGGCTGAGGCGGTGCTCGACGCCTGGGCCGCCATTGGGAATTTTCGAGAAATCATTTTTGCCCAATTCTTTTTGTTCCTTCATGCAGAAGGGGCAATGGTCGGTGGAGACGACTTGCAGTACGTCGCGCCTCAGTCCCTGCCAGAGTTTTTCCTGATTCCACTTTTCGCGGAGCGGTGGAGTGAACACATATTTCGCGCCCTCGAATCCCGGCGCGTCCATATTGTCTTCCATCGAAAGGTACAGATATTGCGGACACGTTTCGGCGTAGGCGGGCAGGCCGCGATCGCGCGCCTCGCGCACTTTTTCCAGCGCGTCGTTGCAGGAGAGATGCACGATGTACACGGGCGCTCCGGCCATTTCCGCAAGCGCGATGGCGCGCGAAGTTGCTTCGCCCTCGGCGGTGGTGGGTCGCGTGAGCGCGTGATATTTCGGCGCGGTTTTTCCTTCGGCCAGGGCGCGCTGCACCAGCACGTCAATCGCGCCGCCATTCTCCGCGTGCATGCAGATCATGCCCCCATGCTTGGCGGCCTGCAGCATGGCCTTGAAAATGGTGGCGTCATCGAGCATGAACACGCCGGGATAAGCCATGAAAAGCTTGAAGGAAGAGACTCCTTCGCGCACCAGCGCGCCCATTTCTTCCAGCTGCGTCTCGCCCAGGTCCGTGATGATGCAATGAAAGCCGTAATCCGCCACGGCTTTGCCTTCGGCCTTTTTCATCCAGGTGTCGAAGGCGTGGCGCAACGTCTGCCCTTTGTATTGAATGGCGAAATCGATGAGCGTAGTGGTCCCGCCAAAGGCAGCGGCACGCGTGCCGGTCTCGAAATCATCTGCGCTGGTGGTGCCGCCGAAGGGCATGTCCATGTGCGTGTGCACGTCGATGCCGCCGGGAATGACGATGCAGCCCGCGGCGTCAATCAATTTTGTGGCGTTTTCGATGGGGAGATTTGTGGCGATGGCGGAAATTTGCCCGCCGTTGACGCCGATCTCGGCGGCGTACGTATCCGTTGCGGTAACGATCGTGCCATTGCGAATAACTGTGTCGAAGCCCATCGTTCCCCCATAGCCGCCGGAATGAAGACCACGGCATCTTAGGCCATGCGGGGAAAGCGTGGCAAGTTTGAGTGGCATAGGTTTAAGTGGCGCGGGCTTCAGCCTGCGGGTTTTAGTCTTAGCAAGGCCCAACACCCGCAGGCTGAAGCCCGCGCCACTTAAGCCCATGCGACAAACGAGACAGTGATGCGCGTTATGCCGCACCGCGGCAAATTCGTTCACAATTGTGCTTGCTGGGCGATGCTAGAATGACGCTGTAATTCCGGCCCCGATGCCCGGTGGAAAAAGTGCTCCACCGGGTTGCGTGTTTCAGGGGAGACCACCAAATCGAGGTACGCGCATGTCACTTGGAGAAATCGCTCCGAAACTATCACCGGAAAAATACGAACAAAATTTTGCCGACATCGCGCCGCCCATGAACGCGCGACAGGCGGCCATCGAAGCCGCCCGCTGCCTGTACTGTTTTGACGCGCCATGCATGCAGGCTTGCCCCACGCGCATCGACGTGCCGGGTTTTATAAAACGCATCATGACGGGAAATGTGCGCGGCGCCGCGCGCGTCATTCTCGAAGCGAATATTCTGGGAGAAAGCTGCGGCCGAGTTTGCCCCACCGAAGTACTGTGCGAAGGCGCTTGCGTGATGGTCGAAAAAGGCGAAGAGGCCATCGAGATCGGCCGGCTGCAGCGCTACGCCGTGGGATATGTGCAGGATCGAAATATTCGGCTGTTCCAAGCGGGCGCGCCGAATGGGAGGCGTGTGGCTTGCATCGGTTCGGGCCCCGCGTCACTTGCGTGCGGGGCGGCTCTCGCGCGAAAGGGTTACGGCGTGACGGTGTTTGACCGTCGAGAGCTTGCCGGCGGATTGAATACTTACGGTATCGCGGCCTACAAATTGCGCATGGCCGATTCGCTGCGCGAAGTGGAGATGGTGAAATCGTTGGGCGTTGAATTCCGCCAGAATGTGGAAGTCGGAAAAGAAATTAGCTTCGAGAAACTTGAAAAAGATTTCGACGCCGTCTTCATTGGTGTTGGCCTTGGCGAAACCTGGGCCATGGATATTCCCGGCGAAGATCTGCACGGAGTGTTTGGCGCACTGGAATTTATTGAGCCGACAAAATCGAAACCTTTTTCGCAGGTAGCCATCGGACGCCGCATCGCCTGCATTGGCGCGGGGAACACGGCCATTGATGTGGTCACCGCCGCGCGCCGCCTTGGCGCAGAGGCCGTATATCTCGTCTACCGGCGCAGCGAGTTGGAAATGCCGGCGTTTCACTATGAATACGAATTGGCCAAACAAGACGGAGTGCAATTCCTGTGGCAAACGCAGCCGGTGCGCATTCTCGGTTCCGACGGAGCGGTCACGGGATTGGAATGCGTTCGCACACGCCTGGGCGAGCCCGATGCGCGAGGCAAGCGCGCTCCCGAAACTATTCCCAACAGCACATTCAAAATCGATGTGGACATGGTCGTGCGCGCCGTTGGGCAAAAGCAGGCCACGGATTTCTTGCGCGCCGTTGCGGGAATCGAGGTTCGCAAAAATGGCAGCGTGGCCACAGACGCGCAGCACCGCACCGGCAATGAAAAATATTTTGCAGGCGGCGATTGCGTGAATGGCGGCAAGGAAGTGGTGGATGCGGTCGCAGAAGGAATGGCGGCCGCGCAGGGAATCGATGAGTGGCTCGGCGCGAACCAGAAAGCGTGAATCGAAATATGAGTATACGAAGTCACGAAACACGAATCGCTAGTCACCAGTCACCGCCCCGGAGGCGCCACATGGCCGACTTACGCGTAAAGTTTTGCGGCATCGAATCTCCGAATCCATTTTGGCTGGCCTCTGGTCCGCCGACGAATACGGCGGGGCAAGTCATGCGCGCGTTTGACGCGGGATGGGGCGGCGCGGTTTGGAAAACAATTGGCGAGCCGGTGGTGGACACTTCCTCGCGATACGGATCTGTGGATTACAACGGAGCGAAGATGGCGGGCTTCACCAACATCGAGCTGATCAGCGACCGGCCCGCCGAAGTGAATATTCGCGAGATTGCAGAAGTGAAAAAGCGCTACGCGAAAAACCTGGTGATCGCTTCGCTGATGGTGGAAACCAAACGCGAGACGTGGCATGACATCGTTCACCGCGTGGAAGATGCGGGCGCGGATGCGCTGGAACTGAATTTCGGCTGCCCGCATGGCATGAGCGAACGCGGCATGGGTTCCTCCGTGGGACAAGTGCCCGAGTACACGGAAATGATTACCTCGTGGGTGAAAGAAGCCGCCAAAACACCGGTGATTGTAAAGCTCACGCCCAATGTCACGGACATCACGCGCGTGGCGCTGGCAGCGGAAAAGGGCGGCGCGGATGCGGTCAGCCTGATCAACACGCTCAATTCCATTATCGGCGTGGATTTGGAAACGTTTTCGCCGATGCCCGACGTGGGCGGGAAATCCTCGCACGGCGGCTATTGCGGGCCGGCCATGAAGCCTGTGGCCTTGCACCTGGTTTCCTGCGCGGCGAAAGCGGTGAAAATTCCAGTCATCGGCATTGGTGGCATCGGTTACTGGAATGACGCCGCCGAACACATCGCGCTTGGCGCGTCCATCACTCAAGTTTGCACGGCGGCGATGCACTATGGTTTCCGCATCGTTGAGGACATGATCGACGGCCTCTCCGCTTACATGGACGATCACGGCTTTCGCAGCATCACGGATTTTCGGGGCCGCGCGCTGCAGAATGTGAAGGATTGGGGAGACCTCGACCTCAACTACAAAGTTATCGCCGACATTAAAAAAGATCTGTGCATCGGCTGCCAACTTTGCTACGTCGCCTGTGAGGACGGCGCGCACCAGTGCATCGAGCCTTACACGGTAGCGGGCAATGGCAAGAAAAATCCGAATGGAATGGGCGTGCACGTTCCGCGCATCATGGAAGAAAAGTGCGTGGGCTGCAACTTGTGCGCGCTAGTATGCCCCGTGGATCAGTGCATCACCATGAAGCAAATCGATACTGGCCTGCCGTTTGAAAGCTGGAAGATGCGGGTGAAGAGGCTGGGAGCAGTTCAGTAGCACAGGCACTCTGCCTGTACGGTTTTCTAAACATTTAACGCGTCCACAATATAATCCGTCGCGAAAAGCGCGCAGGCAGAGTGCCTGTGCTACTGGCGCGGGGAAGGCATAATCGCCCAATACAACACGAAACTGGCCGCGAATCCCACGAACCACGCATAGTCGTACAGCGCGCGCAACGTGGGCACTACCAAGCCGATGAACGCAACGCCAGCCCCGGCCGCTAGCGCCGCCATGCCACCCCAGTTGATCCCGCCGGAAAATTCATAGAAACCGCGACGCTGATACAAATCTTCCACAAGGATGATCTTCTTGCGCACTACAAAATAGTCGCAGATCATTACCCCCGCGATCGGCCCAATAAATCCGGAATAACCGAGCAGCCAGCCGAAAATATAGTTGCTGTAATTTGCCAGCAGCTTCCAGGGCTGAAAAACCACGACGCCCACCACGCAGGCAATCAATCCTCCGGTGCGAAAACTGATGAGGCGCGGCGAGAGATTAGAGAAATCGTTTGACGGCGAAACCAGGTTGGCCGCCACGTTTACGTTCAGCGTAGCCAGCAGCAGCGCAAGCATGGCGATGACCACGGCCAACGGATTGCCAAGGCGCGCAAGAACCTGCACGGGATCCCAAATTGTCTGTCCGAAAATTATCGCAGTCGCGGAGGTGACCGCAACACCGATGAAGGAATATAGCGTCATGGTTGTCGGCAAACCCAGAACCTGCCCGAGGACTTGCGCACGCTGGCTCCGCGCGTAGCGCGTAAAATCCGGAATGTTGAGCGCCACAGTGGCCCAGAATCCCACCACGCTCGTCAGTGACGGAATAAAGAAACGGAAAAAATCTCTGAAGGTCTGAAACTTGGACGGTGTAGCCAGCATGGGACCAAAGCCGCCGGCCTTCACTACGGCCCAGGCCAGCAGCGCGATCCCGATTGCCAAAAGAAACGGCGCGGTGACGCCCTGAAGAAATTTGATGGTCCGAATACCCAGCACGATGACGATCACATGCAAGAGCCAGAACACGGCAAAGCAAATCCAAACTCCCGCGGCATAATTGCGCCACGCGGGAAACAAAACCACAACCATGGCGTTAACGGCCTCGCCGCCAATCCAGGTATTGATGCCGAACCAACCGCAAGCCACCAGCGCGCGCAATACGGCTGGAACATTCGCGCCAAGGACTCCGAACGACGCGCGCGCAAGCACCGGGAAGGGAATTCCGTATTTCGCTCCGGCGTGGGCGTTGAGAAGCATGGGCGCGAGGACCAGCACGTTTCCCAAAAACACGGTGAAGATGGCCTGCTTCCAACTCATTCCCCCGGCAATCATTCCGCTGGCCAGCATGTACGTGGGAATGTTGACGCTCATGGCGATCCACAGCGCGGCGTAGTTGTAGGTGCTCCAGCTGCGCTGCGAGGAGGGAATTGGCGCGAGGTCTTCGTTGTACAGCGAACTGGAGCGAACTGTTTCGGCATCCAGAACGCCGGGGTGGATGCCGTCCTGGCCGGAATTTTCGGCTGTGCTCATCGGTCAGTAAATGCCGCGCCGCAGATCGGGCATTTGCGGAATTTGGATGTCCACAACGCGGCCTTCGCCTGTGAGCTTCAAAAGAATACGTGAGGCCGAGCCCACATCCTTGGTGCTCCAGTCCGAGGTCGCCATGGGTTTCGCGGGTTTGTCCGCTTCGCGCCACAAAAGATCCTCACCCTTGTGATCGAGCTTTTCCGGAGCGATTTCGTAAACTTCCATTTTATGCACGTAAATCACCAGGTAGCGCGAGCCGATCTGCAACAGCAGCGGATCGAATTTTTTTCCGGCCTGAAATACGTTCCAAACTTTCGGCGCGCGCGAATCCACCTGCAGAATCGCATCGGGGATCGATTTCCAGACAATCTTGTCTTTGTCGGCGGCGCCAATCGTTGCATCCAAAGCAAGCGCCAGCACCGCGATCGTTCCTGCCCGTACTAAGCTAATTCTCCGCATGGGATTTTAACCTCAACAACAAAGCGTCCGCGAATTTCACGGCATTTTGTAGCCCGCCTCTTCAGGGGCGGGCGGCGGCAAGCTGGCATCAGCACACCCGATGCACAGGCCTCAGGGCCAATCTACAGGCAACCGGCGCGATTTCACGATCACATATTTATTCTTGCGCGCAAATTCCATCAGGTCCACCAGCAGTTTCACGTCGTTCTCGCAATACTTGCAAACCTCTTCCTTGCGGCCATCGCGCCACCACTGCACCACTTCCAATCCGTCTCCAGTTTTCTGATTGCCCAAGGTTTCCCGGGCGAGGTCATCGAGCTTGATGCGGTGCCCCAGACGGCGGTGCAAATCCACCAGCAGGTCGAAGGACTTGCCAAGCAGCTGCTTCACGGGCTGGTAGGCGCTGAGGACTTCAAAATCGAAGCGGTCTCCATTAAAGGAGACAATGCGGTCAAACTGGCTGAGTTCTGAAATGAGGGCCTTGGCATCCGGCTCAAACCAGCGCCGGAACTGATTCTGCTGGTCCCAGGTTACGGCCACGGCCAGGCCGAAGCGCGCGATATTGGACCAGCCTCCCTCAACTTCATGCGAAAGGCGCAGCGTTTCAATGTCGAAAAAAATCTCGCGAGTAATATCGGGGAAAAGGCTGGGTGTGGTCGCCATTTGGTATAGGAAAGCCGTCAACCTCAATTTCTCGGTTCACGGACTAATTCCAGCCTTCGGATTATAGCTTCAGGAGATCAGAAAGGCACCAGCTTCCCGTCGGATTCCAACTTCCGAAGCATCTTGAGAAGTAGGGCGCGATCCGATGATTCCTGAGACTCGGCGGATTCGGGAGGATGAGGAGTTTGGAATACTTTCGCTGCCAGGGAGGGTGTTAGGAGACGGGTGGACAACCAGTCAACTAAAATCGCCTTTTGCCCCGATTCCAGTTTTTCAAAAGCAAGACCCATGCCCATTCCTACATGATGAGTAATTACCTGCGCCAGCGCCACGAAATTTACATCATTGCTGCTGAGCTGCAAAAGTACCCTGGAGTCTTTGGGGAAGGGATTCAGCGTATCAATGTAACAGCCGGCCATGCTCAAGTCCGAGCAGCGCGCCCGCAAGCGCACTCCTGAATTCGCTTCGATTAGTGTCGCTGCCGCCGAAAACAAATGCCGCACCGAAAAGCGCTGATCACTAGCGGGCTGCTCTACGGAAACTGACGAAGTGGAGTTCGTGCGGGATTGTGAGTGCGTCGCTTGCTTCAATTGAATGGCCACACCCGTCCGGCCATTAGGCAGATGGTCAAGGCGCACAACTTCGGCGCTTTCTTCCGGCGATGAGTCGTTGTCATGCGCGGAGTCAAAGGGAAACGTCACGCGCAGGCGCATCAATTTGTAATAATTTCTGCTGGTGGTAACGATATACAGGTTGGCGCGGGAGGCGTTCAAAGTACCCAGGACTTCCTCGAACCTTGGGTCATTCCTATCCGCGGGACGAAGGCGCACAAGCACCTTCGCGGAGGCTCGCCGCAGTTTCCTGCGCTCCGACCGGCTTTTGGACGCAGGCACTGCAGCTTTCTCATTTTCAGCCTGAACGCTATTTGTTGGGCAATCCATTTTTTTCAGAGCTTCCTGTAGCTCAGTCGTCTTCACGGTGCTCGCATCGTTCTCCATGATCAGGCTAAGAGTTAAGCGATTCTTCTCTTCTTTCTTTTTATTCCTTATTCCTAGAATGCCATTCATCTGATTGGCGTCCTTCTGGGCAGGATCGCTTTGCCCCTCACACTTCTAATTGTCTCAGTCAAAAATTGTCGCTTCAATGGGTGGCTGGGACCAATCGAAAGGGTACCACGGTCCTGGTACCCTTTCGGGGGAAGGCAGGTCAAAGAGCGAACACATAAGGCGTTTTGCATCAAAAGGTTACAAGAATGGAGCTCGCTACTCCTGAACCGCAAGTAAGCCAATTTCTTCCTCAATGGCCCGCGCCGATTCGGGCGATATTCCCACGAACTCGACGCCCACGCCCACACCCTTCAGGCAGTAGCGTACTTCGCATCGAGTCTCTACCAGGAAACCGCTTCGCGAAAGCCGGAAGCGCAGTTTCAGAACCGAGCCCTCGGCGAACTCCTTGACTGTATTGATGAACATGCCGTGGGCGCTCAGGTCAGGCGCTCGCAGGACGATATCTTCCGACAACCCTTCGTAGACCATGGAGAGTTCGCTGAGTTGAGGATAGCGCGCATCCCGCCGTGCAGCGCTATTCGACTTATTTTCTTTCTTGTTCATGACAGTAGCACTCCTTCCGGTGCTAACTCTGCTCTTGGTGATTGGCTGGATGGGGATTCAGGCACGCAACGTGTCCCACAGTTCGGGCAATAGTTGAAGGCAGGAAGAATGTGCAGAGTGCACTGGGCGCATTCCGAATAAAGGGAAGCTTCCACCGGAACCACCCGCAGGATTTCCTCCAAAGTCGTCTCACCGGCCATCACCTTATCCAATGCATCTTCCTGCATGAGACGCATTCCGCTGGCCCTCGCGGTTTCGCGGATTTTTTCACTGCTTCCATTGTTTCGAATGATGTTTCGTATGGAATCGTCGATGCGAAGTAATTCGTAGATTCCTACCCGGCTCACATAGCCGGTCTGGTTGCACTTATCGCAGCCAACCGCCACAGCCATCTTTTTCGGCGTTTTAGAGGCCCCCAGTTGAATCAGGCGCGCTTGAAAATCAGGAGTCGCGGCTTCGACGCTGTGGCAAGAGCAAAGTAGGCGGACCAGACGTTGAGCCAGAATGCCGGTCACGGACGAGGCGATCAAATAGTTCGGGATGCCCAGATCGAGCAGACGGACAATCGCCGAGACGCTGTCGTTGGTATGCAACGTGGTAAGCACCAGATGGCCTGTTTGCGCCGCCTTCATGCTGATTTCCGCGGTTTCTCGATCGCGAACCTCACCGACCATGATTATGTTGGGATCCTGCCGCAGAATGGACCGCAGGCAGCTCACAAAGGTCAGCCCAGTCTTGGTATTGACATGCACCTGGTTGATGCCTGCTAGCACATACTCGACGGGGTCTTCTACCGTGACGATGTTCACTGAAGCCTGGCGCAGCTTGTTCAGGGAAGAGTAAAGAGTGGTGCTCTTGCCCGAGCCTGTTGGGCCCGTCACCAGGATCATGCCCTGCGGCGCCGACAGAAGCTCCGTGAGCCCTTTGGCAACGTCGTTTGGCATTCCCAGCTCTGCGAAGGAAGTCAGCGGCGCGCTGGTCTCCAGTAACCGGATTACAACTTTCTCGCCGTATTGCGTGGGCAGGGTCGAGACCCGAAGATCGAGCTGCCGGTTGCCGATGGCAACCATAAATCGCCCGTCTTGCGGGGCGCGGCGCTCCGAGATATCCATATCGGAGAGAATCTTGACCCGCGAGATCAATGAGTTCTGCAGGGTTCGTGGCACTAACTGGTGATCGTGCAGCACCCCGTCCACGCGCATGCGAACCACGGTGTCTGAGGCGCGTGGCTCGATGTGAATATCGCTTGCCCGCTTGGACATGGCAACTTGAAGCACTTCAGAAACAAGTCGCACTGCCGGTGTTTTCTTCTGGCGCAAATCGGCCTGTACTTCCTGAATGGCCTCTTGATTTGCTTGCCGCGTACTTGTGGAAACGAATTCCACTTCTTCGAATTGTATTCTTGCCGCTGCGCGAACGGTACCGTAAGAAGAGGTGAGCCCAGCTACGCCACCATAATGATTTTCGATGGCTTGGTGCAATTCACTGCGAAAGGAAAGTCGGGGGGAAATCTCCTTGCTGGTCTTAAATCTCAACTCACCCAGGGCGGCCAGGTCTTGCGGCGCAGCCATAATCACAACCAGCTGCTTCTGCTCCATTCGCAATGGCAGCACGCAAAGCCGTTCCGCCATCGATCGGGGTATGAGCTTCAAGGCCTCCGGGTCCGGTTCGATCGAAGTGCAGTCCAGGTAGGGAACGTGGGACACTTCCTCCAGCGCCGCACCCAGATCTTCCTTGCCAACGAGGCCCCTCTCCAGCATCAATTCGCCGAGATGGATCACTTTCCCCTGTTGCTCCCCAATAACCTTGTGCAGGTCCGAGGGCGAAATCTGCCCACGGTCGCGCAATATTTCTCCTAGTTTTTTCTTCTTCATGGAGTCCTCAACACACCATCGACAACCCCTCAGGAGAATGTTCGGGGAGTCAGCAGCCACCAGCACTCATGGGGAATGGGGCTATTTATACGGTAACAGTACTTTCTCTTTCTGGAAAATGGTAATAGGGCCGGCTGTTTCAGAATTGCAAATAGCTCTTGCAACCGATTGATTGTAAGTATGTTAATTTTGGTCTATTGCTGGTCGCTGTCATGGCGAGGCGGAACTGATCCGCCGAGGATCGGCGAACCCGGATGGAGCGGCAACGGCGCAGCTTTGCCGTGCAGCCGACCTGCCAGGTTACTGCTGAATCTCCGCAAATGATTGATCGAGGATTCGGGCTGCTTCGTCCACATCCGCCTTGCTGATATTCAGCATGGGTGACAGGCGAATGACGTTGTTGTACAGACCGCCCTTGCCGATCAGCAATCCGTGCTCGCGGGTGCGTTCCAGAAGCTGCGCGGTTGCTTCAGGGGCAGGCTCTTTGGTTTGGCGATCCTTTACAAGTTCGATCCCCAGCATAAGGCCCTTGCCGCGCAAGTCGCCGATCACCGCATATTTTTGCTGCAGTTCATCGAGCTTGCCGCGCAAATAATTGCCCACCGTTTGCGAGTTCTGCAGAAGATTTTCTTCTTCGATGAATTCGATGGTCGCTTTTGCCGCTACTGAGGTCACCGGATTTCCACCAAACGTGGAAATCGTCAGGCCTTGATAGGATGCCGCCAATTCCTTCGTGGTGATGGTGGCGCCGATGGGCGTCCCGTTGGCCATGCCCTTGGCGCAGGTCATGATGTCCGGAATTACTTCCCAGTGCTCGATGCCAAACCAGTTTTTTCCGGTGCGGCCAAAGCCCGTCTGTACTTCATCGGAAATGAACAGGCCGCCATATTTTTTTACGGCCTTGAAAACAATCTTGAAATATTCCGGCGGCGGGGTGATGAATCCGCCGACTCCTTGAATCGGCTCGGCCATGAACGCAGCGATCTGTCCGCTGGTTCCCGTTTGGATTAAATTCTCAACGTCATTCGCGCAGGCCACTTCGCAGTCCGGGTATTTCAGGCCCAGCGGGCAGCGGTAGCAGTAGGGATTGATAGCGTGCGCGATCCCCAGGCTGATGATTCCCGATTTTCTCCAAGGGGCCTGCGCCGTCACGCTCTTGGTGAGCGACGATCCGCCGGAGTAGGCGTGGCGCAGCGCAACGATGTCAAACGAACCGGTGGCCATTCGTGCCAACAGAATCGCGGCTTCGTTGGCCTCGGTGCCCGAGCTGGTGAAGAAACTGGATTTCAGCGCGCCCGGTGTAATCTGGGCAACTTTTTCGGCCAGAGCCACGATGGCTTCGTTCGGATAAAGCGTGGAGAGATGTTGCAGCCGGTCCACTTGCGCCTTGATCGGCCCGGTAATCCTGGGATTGGCGTGGCCCACCGAGACGGTGAGGATGCCGCCAAAAAAATCGAGATATTTTTTCCCTTCGACGTCCCACACATGCTGCATCGAGGCGTGATCTGCCACCAGCGGTTCCTTGTAAAAATTGGTGACCGCCGGCCACAGATATTCCTTGTGCTTGCGAACCACTTCTTCGCTGCGCGTCGTCTGTTTGGGTTGCGTGGTCATTTGAAATCCTCTCGAATGCCGTGGCCTGTGACCCGTGGCACGTGATCCGTGGTTCGTGACCCGTGATTCTATTCCCGTAATTTGAAATTTGTGATTCCGCCACGGGTCGCGAATGATGTTACACGGGTCACGGGCCACGGAACACGGGACACGCTCTTCAATCCGCGGCTTGCGTGCCGCGCGCCGTCTGCGTGCGCGTGATTTCGCCGTAGGTTTCCGGGCGGCGGTCGCGGAAGAATTGCCAGGTGTCGCGCACTTCCTGCATTTCGTCCAGATTCAAATCGGCCACCAGCAATTCATCCTTGTCGCGGCTGGCTTGGGCGATGATTTTTCCGCGCGGATTGCAGAAATAACTTTTTCCGTAAAATTCGCCGATCTCCCACGGCTTTTCGACGCCCACGCGATTGGAAGCGGCCACGAAATAACCGTTGGCGGCAGCGTGCGCCGGCTGCTCCAGTTCCCAAAGATATTCGGACAGTCCCGCCACGGTTGCGGACGGATTGAAAACAATTTCCGCGCCATTCAATCCCAGAATTCGCGCGCCCTCGGGGAAATGTCGGTCGTAGCAGATATACACGCCCACCTTGCCGAATCGCGTCTCGAACACCGGGTATCCCGCGTTTCCCGGAGTGAAATAAAATTTTTCCCAGAATCCCGGATGGCAGTGCGGAATGTGGTGCTTGCGATATTTGCCGAGATATTTTCCGTCCGCGTCAAACATTGCAGCCGTGTTGAAATACAGCCCGGTCATTTCGACTTCGTACACCGGCACAACCATGGCCATGCCGTATTTCTTTGCCAGCTTCTGCATGCGCGTTGTGGTCGGGCCGCCCGGCACGGGTTCGGTCAGCTCGTACCACTTCTGCTGCTGCTCCGCACAAAAGTAGGGTCCATAGAAAAGTTCTTGCAACCCGAGGATCTGCACTTTGCGCTTGGCTGCCGCGGCAATCAGCTTTTCATGCTTGGCGATCATCTTCTCTTTGATTTGCGAAAGGGAAAACTTCGTGGGAGACCATTCGCAATGCGCCTGAATAAGACCGCAACGCACGATTCGAGCCATGCCGCACCTCCGCAGAATTGAAACAGCGAGTGTACTCCGCGGCGGCGTAGCGCGACAAGACCTGTGCTTGCGGGGCTTTCCGGGCAGTGACTTACTTTGGTGTTGTGTGCCGGGCCGCGACATGAGGGCGCATCGGGATGAGTCAACGCAATAGACATTGAATTTCAGGTGGAACAACTCTGCCAGCAGTTTCTAATTTTTTAGCTCAATCGCAGTATCGCAACACGGTGAGGCCGGGCTTGGAACCCTTTTTGTCGCTTTGAAAAGTGAGAATGAAGAAGCGGTCGTACTCGGTACGCGCAATCGGCGGAATTTCGGGCGCACCCAGCGCCCGCAGAATTCTCGGCAAAGTCGCGTCGTGCCACACCACAAGAATGTTCGCAGCTTTATCCGAGCGAATCGCTTCGATCAGTTTATCCGGCGTGCTCAGCGGAATCGCCACCGGCTTTAATTTCAGCTGCTCGGCCAGAGGCGCCGCGGTTTGTTGCGTGCGTTGCAGATCGGACGTGTAGATTTGCTGAATATGTGCGTCCGCAAGCATCCTGGCGAGGCATTCGGCGCGGCGATGTCCCGCGTCGCTCAGCAGAGCATCGGTATCCTCAGACAGCTTGTCTGCGTGACGCACAAAAAAAATGGTGCGCACGTTTTGAGCGTGCGCACCGGAAGCAAATATAAAAGCAGCAAAAATGCAACTTGCTGCAATTCTTGCGATTTTGTTCACGAACAATCTGCCTGTTCCAAACTATTTCTCCCGAGACGGTTCCCAGCGCAAGCCAGCAGAATACGTTGGCTGGTAGTACTCGCGCTGGATCATATACTGCGGGCTGCCCTGATAGAAACCGAACACTTCGTTATTCAGATCAAGAGCTTGAACCAAGACCGACAAGCCGTGATTCAGCCGAACGCTGCCCTGTGCGTCTACCTGGACGTGCGTGTAGAAGTAGACGTCGCTCAGAGGCCCTTTGATTCCCCCGGGAGCTCCGTCCGAAAACTGATAGGCGTCGATGCTCGCCTGATTATAGGAGACGCCAAAGCGCAGTGAGAAACGGCCCCGATCGTAAGTCGGGCTAATGTTAAAAGCATTAGGCGAGGTTCGCGGCAGCGTGGGATGATCCGAACGCCCAGGAATTCCGCTGGCCTGAGACGCCGTGTAGCCGTAGTTGGCGGACAAACCTAGTCCGGCCCACGCTCCGGGCAGCGATGAAAAGTGCTGGAGGTAAGCCACCTCAACTCCACTGATCCATCCGGACCCCGCATTGACCCATTGCGAGACCAGATAATCGCCCGTGGGGCCACCGGGGGGCGTGAACGGGTTAACTGTGGACTGCTGGTTGACGATGGGGTTATGCAGGAATTTATAAAAGTACCCGGCGGAGAAGTCTCCGAGTGTGCTGAAATAGTGGTCATACAAAACGTCAACCCCGTCCCCAGTCTCGGCACGAAGATTGGGATTGCCAAGCGAAGCTTGGAACGGATTTGAACCATTGCCCTTGACGGTCCAGCTGACAGCCTCCGCAATTTCGTCATAATCGGGTCGAGAAAGTCCGCGCGCATAAAAGAAGCGGAGATTGTCGTTTGGAGTGATGGCGTATTTGAGCGATGCACTGGGCAAATAAGTGATGTAGGAGCCGTTGAACTTAGCGGGGGTCACCGTGTTGGTATCCTGTGAAATCGAAAAATTGCTTACATTGTCGCTGGTCCCCTCGATCCGCAACCCAGCGATAAATCGCCAGCGGCTCGAAAGGTCAATGGTGTTCATTAAGTAGCCGGCGCTGACTTTCTCGATCACGTCGAATTCCTGGCCGTCTTGTCCCTGAGTGGTGCTGAAATTGAACATTCCCTTGTTTGCATTGTAAAAAGCGAGCGCGTCTTCCAGACTCGGGTTATATCCCAGATTATAGTTCCCACCGTTATAGTAGCTATGGTTAATCAAGCGATTCGGGAAGTCCGTCATTGGGATCGTGACACCGGAATTTGGAGTGTACGTCTCCACATAGCCGTCGTTGAACTTATGCACGTTTCGGAATCTTCCGCCGATTTCGATGGTCGCCAGGTGCGAGCCAATGTGATAACGCTTCGCGCCCGAGCCCGATGCTTCAATATTGAGTTGCGCGGAGGGCCCTAGATCGTGCGTGATTTTAGATAACTGATAATTAGCTGGGTTGGAAATCTCCGAAAAGCAGGACCCGCTCCATCGCGGCAGAAACTCGTTGGAAGTATTAGCCGGATCGTATTGGCACGTGCTTGTAGGTAGATTTGAGCTCGGCCCGAATTGCGCATCGGAATACGGTGAATTGCCATACCAGCCGCGCGAAACGGCCACATCCCACGCAAACCAGGTCGTCGTCAAATTGTGCACGCCGCCGAGAACGACGTTCGAGATTCCGATGTCCGGATTTCGAAGCTCTGCGTCGTAGGAGGGTGGCTGCCCGCACGCCGGCGAATTGCTATTGCTATTGGCCGCGCAGCCGACGTTGTTAGGATTGAGCACCGAAATCCCAGGGGTGTTGTCTGTCAGCGTATAAAGAAACCTGTCACCGTAGTTGTGAAAGTCAGCGTAGAACGCACGAATGTAAATGTTCGAGGCTTCCGAGAACTTATAGTTGGAGCTGCCCGCGAGTCCCCAGCGCGACCGGAAATACTGATACTGCCGAATGTCCATCGCATCTTTCCAGTTAACCTGTTGTCCACCCGGCATAGTGGCAACATCGGGAACGGGTTCGATGTCGTCAATTCCCCGGCCATTCCAGTCGTAGGAGCCGCCTATCAGTACGCCGAACTTCTTGTCTGGGCCAAATCGATAGCCAATTGTGCCTGTATTCTCTGTTTCGCTGCGCCCGTGAATTATGGGCGTATAACCCCCAATGCTGCCGATCGAAATTGTCGGCTGATCTGTGGCCACCTTGGTGATGAGGTTTACCGAGCCGCCGATCCCGTCGCCCTCCATGTTCGGCTGCAGCGTTTTGCTGATTTGGACCGATTCGACAATGTCTGCTGGAACCGCGTCAAACTTAACCTGTCGAACCCCAGGCTCAGGAGAAGGAACATTCACGCCATCAATCGTGGTGTTGGTCAACCGCGGCTCAAGTCCCCGGACTTGCACGTACTTGCCCTCGCCTTCGTCACGCTCCAGCGTTACGCTGGGCAGACGGCCGAGAGCGTCGGCCAGGTTGGCGTTCGGCAAGCTGCGGATCACTTCCGCGGGCATCACTTGCACGAGATTGTCGGCATTTCGCTCGATATTGACGGCTTCGGCCTCGCCGGTCACGCGCTCGGCGGTCACCAGGATCGATTCATTTTGCGATTGCAATTTGAGCTTCCCGGCAATATCCGCGACCTGTCCGGCCGCAACGGTCACCTGCTGTTCAAATTTCGCGAATCCTACGTAATTAATCGTGAGGGTGTAGCTCCCCGCAGTGACGTCGTTGATGTAGAACCGTCCTTGCTCGTCAGAAACCGTATTGAAAACCGGAGACGCGAGGGTAACTTCCGCTCCCTTGAGCACGGCGCCGCTATCGTCGGTAACAATTCCTGAAATCGCTCCTTTACCTCCCTGAGCCACGCTCTGCCTCGTTTGGCTCAGAAACAGCAGTATCAAAACGAATGTTTTTGTTAATCGCGATAATTTAACGGATTGGCAAGTCATTATCCCCTCCGAGGATTTGGACTTCAACGGAACGTCAATACGGGCAAAGTTGGCCGAGGGCAGATGTGCATCGGGCAGAGTCATTTCAAGAGGCACATTTAAATGGGCAACTATTACGCGGATGTAAATATCCTGTAATGTGGCCGTAAATTTTCGGGCCAATTTCAGTAGGTGTGGTATTCGTGAATCATTCGCCAAGGAATCGCAGTAGGAGTTGCCCGCCTATACCGTTATTCGATTCGAATTTAATAAACGGAACGGAAGACATAGGAAGCAGGCAGGGTGGATCAATTCGCGAATTTGTTTGCCAGGTTCAACTGATTCCAAAGAGTCCTAATTGGGGGGCAATCGGCTTTCAGTTTGGCGGGGCTCCAGCGAGAATGTGAGAACACGATTTTGATTTAAGTAAGGCCCGTCCGCCGCGGCGGACGGGCCTTACGTGAGGAGGTCTTAGCTCTTCTTCACTTTGCGCGCCCACAGGTCCCAGTCCTTGGGGAATTCCTGATTGCCTTCTTCGGCCAGATGCGCTTCTTCCGCGGAAAGTGTTTCAACCTTTCTGCTGCCGGCCTGCAGGTGCATTTCCGAATTGATTTTCAGATATACGCTGCGGCCAACGGAATGCATGATGCTATTCCCGACGGTGACTCCGCCATGGCCGCGCATCAACGCTGCGGGAAATTTCCCCAGTCCCGCCGCAAGGGCTTTGCCCTTTGCAGCATCGTTAATTAACATATTGGTATTTCCGAATGCCTTGCGAATATCAAAAGTGGGCAAGCCCGTGCCGATAAATCCGCCCATGTGGTAGATCGGCAGGAGCGGCTCGTTGATGGTTCCCATCAGCACCACGGTGGGAGCGTGCGTATGCACGATGGATTTGACGTCCGGCCGGGAGCGGTAAATTTCGGCATGAATCCAGCGCTCGCTATACATCCTGCGTGTGTCGCCGGCGGCTGGAACGCAGTCGAAATCCAGCTCCATGATGTCGTTTACGGTGACCAGATCGGGCGCCAGCCAGCGCGAAATGTAAAAATGATTTGGATTGGCAGGGTTGCGCACGCTGACGTGGCCGTAGCCGTCCACCACTCCCTGATCCTGCAGAATGTGATTGGCGGTGACCAGGTCCTCGAGCAGCGCTTGCTTGTCTTGCTTATCTTGAGGCACCGCCTCGGGAAGCGCAGGGGCCGGCGCGGGCGTTGCTTTCGCTTCTTCGGTTGCACCCAGCAACGCGCCCGTCAGCAAGAGGCTCGAGCCAGACAGAAAGCCGCGGCGGCCGAATCCGGCCTTCAGCAGATGATTAATCTCCATTAATGAAATCTCCTTGAAAAACGATTTTCAAAACTTTGCGCCAAACGGGACGCTCCCGAGGCCACCCGCCAGGGAAGTGTTTTCAAAGCTCGACCAATCCTAATTTGGAAACAATTGGCAACACATCGGATACACCGATTGGCGGCCCCATGTCAATCCTGGAGTGCTAATGGGAGAGTGCACGGTTTGACTTCCCACAAATAAGTGTGCTGCATTTCCCATATCGGACGAAAGTAAGCTATCCTGACGGCGTTTGACCTGAGAGAACATTGAACACAGAAACGATTTCAGCGTTTTTGCGGCGGTTCTACCGCGCCGTCCTTCGCGTCGTTCCCAGCTGCATTACTTTGTCGCAAGCGGTTGCCTTAAACATGTTCCTGGCGTTTTCTCCCATGATTCTGGTGGTGCTCGGGGCGGTGGCCGGTTCGGCCGCATTTCGCCAGGCGCTGCAGGGAATTATCGACCGGCTGCGTATCGTGCTTCCTCCTGGCACGCTGGGCATCCTCTACAATTTCCTTGGGCGCAATAGCACGCGATCCTGGCAATGGGTTTTGCTGGGGCTGGGCGGGACGCTGTTGGCGGGCACGCAAATGATGAAGCTGCTGATGGAAGGCTTCCGCATGATTTACGGGGATCAAGAGCGGCCGGGCATCGTCAGCATCCATCTGCGGGCGCTGCTGTTGCTGACCGCCACAATCCTGCCATCGATTCTGATTGTGAACCTGGTCGTGTTTGGCAGGACCGTGCGCAACCGCATGCTGCATATTTCATCGATGCCCGTGCTCATTCGATTGGCCTGGAGTGGTTTATACGTGATCGTCTCCCTGTTAATTGCCCTGGTAGTGCTCACTGTAATTTACCGGGTCGGGCGGCCTGGTCACCAGGGACTAAAAGCTCACCTGCCCGGCGCGGAAGTTGCCACTGTACTCTGGTGGGTGGTCAGCATCGCTCTGGGATTTTATTTGCGCACTGTGCCTTACAGTCTCATCTACGGCGGCCTGGCCGTGACCATTGGCATCATGCTCTGGATGCAAATGACGGCCACCATTCTTCTGATCGGCGCCGCATACAACGCCGAGTTGCACGATTCCTCGGAACGACCTACAACCCGATTTGGGGTAGAATAAAAACAGAAGAGTTCGGTTGCGGGAGGCAGCGATGGGCGAAATGCGCGTCGAGTGCTATGCCGGTTATCGAGCCGATGAACGTCCTACCAGGTTTACCTTGCGTGGGCATACCTTCGAAATCAGGGAAGTGCAAGACCGCTGGTATTCGCCCGGCGCGATTTATTTTCGGGTGCGCACCGAGGACGGCGACTATTTTGTCTTGCGCCATGATGAACCCCAGGACGTTTGGAGCGTAGATGCCTTCCGATCCGCCCGGGAACGTTTGGATTTGCCCGAGGCCGGCCAGGTCGGGTTGACCTGACGGAGGAGGTTAGAGGGGGTAGAGGGCAGGGTGCAGGGGAAGACATGAAACCTTTAACCCGCAAGCGGCTCCCTGTCACCTGCAACCTGCCACCTACCGCCTGCCCTCCGCGTACTGTCAGGGCACCGAGCCATTTCCATCCGCAACTTTTCTACGCACATAGGGTTAAACTCATTGCGTGAGTTGGAAGCCCTGACTCTGCCGTGCCAGCCGCGCTTACTCCCATAGGGGAGATTTGAAAATGAAGAGAGCTTCTTCCCGCAAAACCAAATTGCCCTCGACTCGGCCGGCATCACTTGACGGGATGATTGTGATTTTCTTGTTGGCCGCGGCGACTTTTGCTGCTCCGTATCTTCTGGGCGCGGCGGACAATAAAGACGGCAGAGGAAAGTCGCAGGAATCTTCGAGAGTAGGGAAGGTTCTGCCCACCGGGGGCTTGACCGAGGACCAGGCTACCCTGCAAGCGCTCAATCGCTTGGGCTTCGGCCCGCGCCCGGGCGACTTGGAACGTGTAAAGCAGATGGGTCTGCAAAAATGGGTTGACCGGCAACTTCATCCCGATTCGATTGATGATTCCGCTCTCGATGTGCGTCTCGATCGTTTCCCTACATTGAAAATGTCTTCTGCAAAACTTCTGGACGAATTTCCCGAGCCGCAGATGGCCGCGCGACGCGAGGGAATTTCGATTGAGGAATACCGCAAAGAGCAGCAGGAGCGCATGAAGGCGGCCATGCAGCCGATGCAGGGCGAGCCGCAGAGCGACTTGCAGATGGCCGATGCGTTTCACATGCCCAATTTCGACGCCGTGGACAACGATCTCAACGCCAATCCGGCGAAAGGCAAAGGACAAGGCAAAGGGCAGGGCGGCTTCGGCAACAACATGATCAATTACCAGCAGGTTCGTTTGCCGCAGCGCATTGTTGCCGAGCTGTCCATGGCCAAAATGACGCGCGCTGTGTACAGCGAACGCCAGCTGCAGGAAATGATGGTCGATTTTTGGTACAACCACTTCAACGTATTCGCCGCCAAGGGCGCCGACCGCTGGCTCATCACCGAATATGAACGCGACGCCATTCGCCCCAACGCAATGGGGAAGTTTCGCGATTTGCTGGGAGCCACGGCTAAAAGTCCCGCCATGCTTTTTTTCCTGGATAATTGGCTCTCCGCCGATCCGGTCGCCTGGCAAAAAATGCAGCAACAGCAGCAGGAGCGCCGCCAGATGCGCGGTGGCCCATTCGGCGGACAGCGTTTTCCGCAGGGGCAGACCGGCCCGAACGGAAATCTGAACGGAAATCCGAACGACCCGAACGCCAACGCAAAACAAAAACAAGAGCGCGGCTTGAATGAGAATTACGGCCGCGAGCTCATGGAATTGCACACCCTCGGCGTGGATGGCGGATACACGCAGGACGACGTCATCAACGTGGCAAAAGCCTTCACCGGATGGACCATCAAGCAGCCGCGCCGCGATGCCGAATTTTTCTTCGACGAGCGAATTCATGACACCAGCGTGAAGACCGTTCTCGGTCACGAAATTCACGCCGGAGGAATGAAAGACGGCGAGCAAGTGCTCGACATTCTGGCGCGCGATCCGCACACCGCGCATCACATTTCCTTCGAGCTGGCGCAGCGTTTCGTCTCCGATAATCCGCCGGCGGCGCTGGTGGAACGCATGTCGCAAACATTCATGAAATCCGACGGCGACATTCGCGAAGTGCTGCACACCATGATTTACTCGCCTGAGTTCTGGTCGAAGGAAACCTATCGCGGCAAAATCAAGACCCCCTTTGAGCTGGTGGCCTCGGCGACGCGAGCCGTGAGTGCGGAGGTGGAAGTTCCGCTGCTCCTCGTGCAATGGACCAGCCGCATCGGCCAGCCGCTCTACCAGTGCGAGCCTCCCACTGGCTACTCGGACAAAGCCGATGCCTGGGTGAATACCGGCGCGCTGCTCAGCCGCATGAATTTTTCGCTGGCGCTCACGTCCAATCGTATTCGCGGCGCACAAGTGGATATCGGTTCGCTTTTCGGCGGCGACACGGCCGCCAATCCGCACGCAACTCTTGACAGTGCCATGCAACTTTTGCTGGGAATGCCGGCGTCGCAGGAAACGCGCGACACTCTGGAGAAGCAGCTGGACGATCCGCAAATTTTGCAGGCCAGCCTGGACGATCCAGTCAAGCACGTAAATGTAGCCATGATCGCGGGATTGGTATTAGGCTCGCCCGAATTTCAGCGCCGTTAAGTAGGACAGGTTTCAGCCTGTCTTCTTTTCGGATTGGCATCGCAGGCGATTGAAGTAGAGGAGAAACACGATGAAAGTTTCACGACGCATTTTCCTGAAGGGTGGCGGCGTGGCCATGATCGGCATGAGCTCCATCCCCGCATTCCTGCAACGCGCGGTCGCCGCCACGGCCATGCCCAACAAAAAGAAATTAATCGTCCTCTTCCAGCGCGGCGCTGCGGATGGCCTGAATATTGTCGTGCCGTTCGGAGAAGAAAATTATTACAAAATTCGCCCCACGATTGCGATTCCGCAGCCACGCAACGGCGGTGAAGGCGCGGCAGTGGACCTCGACGGCTTCTTCGGCCTGCATCCGAGTCTCGCGCCTCTCGGGCCACTATTCCACAAAGGGCAGCTGGCCATCGTTCATGCCGCTGGTTCGCCGGACACCACGCGCTCCCATTTTGATGCACAGGATTTCATGGAGTCCGGCACTCCGGGCGTGAAAGCTACGGACGACGGCTGGCTGAACCGCACGGTAGGCGGCATGAGCGAGCAGGATGCCACGCCTTTTCGCGCAGTGGCCTTGGGCCCGAATCTTCCGCTCACACTGCGCGGCGCAGCGCCTGCCATCGCTCTCGCAGACGTCAAGCAATTTCGCGTGATGAGCCAGTCCAACGCTGTGCAGGGTGGCTTTGAAGCGCTGTATGCTCAGACGGTCGACAAAGTTTTGCGCGGCACGGGCGCGGAAACTTTTGAAGCCATCGACATGCTGCGCAAGGCCGATCCTTCGCGCTTCCAACCCGAGAATGGCGCCGATTATCCAAAAAGCCGCGTGGGCCAGACGATGCAACAAGTGGCGCAGCTGCTCAAAGCCGATATCGGAATGGAAGTCGGCTTCGTGGACACTGGAGGCTGGGACAATCACGTGAACGAAGGCGGCGCGCAAGGCCAGATGGCCAATCTGCTGCGCGACCTGGGACAAGGTCTCGCCGCGTTCCATCAGGATTTAGGCGACCGCATGGAGGACGTTGTGGTCGTCACCATGTCCGAATTCGGCCGCACCGCGCACGAAAATGGAAACCGCGGCACCGATCACGGCCACGCCAATTGCATGTTCGTGATGGGCGGCCCTGTGAAAGGCGGAAAAGTGTACGGCAAGTGGCCGGGCCTGGGTCCGGGCCAGCTGAACGAAGGGCGCGACCTCGCGCTCACTACTGATTTTCGGTCCGTCCTGGGAGAAGTAATCGCCGGACACTTGGGCACCAGCAACCTGCGCTCCGTGTTTCCGGGTTTCGACAACAGTCCAACGAAATTCCCGCGCTTGCTGAAGGCTTAGCCGTCAGCACCAGGGTGCCGCACCCTTGCGAATTTCAAGGGTGCGGTTCTTCCAATCCAAATTCCAGTCGGTGCGCGGAAAACCCGCACCCTTGAAACCTCAAGGGTGCGGCACCCCAATTGCCTTTTCCTGTCGGGCTTAGCCCCAAAGTTTTCACCTGAATTCGGTCGACTTAAATCGCTTCGAACCGAACCAGGATTTGATACTATCTCTCATTCGTATCGAGAATAGATGGAATGGGTCCAGCGGAACGGCTTCTGCATTTTGTAGGACAGCCACTCTTGGCTGTCCTCTTTTTTGTGTGCATATGAGCCTGCACGTACTGGTGAGGACAGCCAAGAGTGGCTGTCCCACAGAATTCAGATTCAGATTGGTGTTGCCGGCAAACCCGGCAATGTCTTCTTGGGAGGACAGATCGAAATGAATCGCTGGGTGCGCCTCATTGGTTCGGTTATCGCGATGGCCATGATCGCGAATTTCCAGTATGCCTGGGCATTATTTGTAAAGCCCATGATGGGAGCCACTGGCTGGAAATTGTCCGACGTGCAATGGGGCTTCACGCTCTTCATCGCATTTGAAACCTGGGTGCAGCCTTTTGCCGGGCGATTCATGGATCGCTTGGGGCCGCGTGTCTTCATGTCCGTCGGCGCGGTGATGTGCGGAATTGGTTGGGTGGGCATGGGCCGGACGCACACTCTGATGGGCCTGTACGCGCTCTATTCATTGGCTGGGATCGGGGCGGCGCTGGTGTATTGCGGGTCCACGATTGTTGGATTGAAGTGGTTTCCGGACAAGCTTGGGCTTGCCTCCGGTCTAATTGCCGCGGGCTTCGGGTCCGGAGCTGCGCTCTTCGTTCCGTTTATCTCCCGCATCCTGCGCACGGAGAATTATCACTCCGCATTCTTGTATACAGGTGTCGGGCAGGGAATCGTCATCTTACTGGTATCGCAGCTCATGGTGAATCCGGATCCCAACGATCCGCAGATTGCAGGCAAGAAGGCGGGAAGCAAATTCAAAGTTAGAGCCAACGCGGAACAGTTCACTTCCTCGGAAATGCTCGGCACTTATCAGTTTTATATGCTTTACGCCATGATGCTGATGATGGGCATCGGCGGGCTGATGGTTACTGCCCAAGTGGGTTCCGTGGCGGACACGCTTGGCATCGCCAAGGCCGTCTTTACGCTGGCCATATTCGTAAATTCTCTGGCAAATGGCGCCGGGCGCATCTTCTGGGGCTGGGTATCGGATCACGTGGGCCGCGAGCGAACCATGATCATCGCCTTCCTGATTCAGGCGCTGGCCCTTGTCAGCGTTCTTCGATTGGGACGCAACTCTCCGTTTTGGTTTGTCGGACTTCTTGCGCTGGTACTATTCACCTGGGGCGAAATTTACTCTCTCTTTCCGGCCGCCATGGCGGATTTTTTTGGCATCAAAAACTCCGGCTCCAATTATGCGTTTATTTACAGTTCCAAGGGCGTGGCTTCCTTCCTGGCTGGAGGACTTGCAGCCTTGCTCTTTGAGAAGATGGGTTCCTGGACCATCGTGTTTTACGGGAGTGCAGCGCTGGCCTTCATTACCGCTATATTGGCGGCAGTGTTGATCGCTGTGCCGCATCCATCCAAACTGAAGACAGCGCCGATCGCCGCACCCGCGAAGATTACGGAACCGTAGGACAGCCACTCCTGGCTGTCCTACAAAATCGCGGCGGTTTTCCATCGTTTTTTCATTCCCGCGCATTTCTGGTAAGATAGTCCTCGCGCCCCTTTTGCATTCCCAAACTACTTGGAGGTCAGGCCCGTATGGCAAGTCCAATCGTTGAAATCCAGATTACCGCGCCGGTTTCCGAAGCTCATAAGTCCGTGCTGACTCCCGATGCGGTCACTTTCCTGAAGAAGCTGGCGGCCACATTTGAGGGGCGACGGCAAGAGCTTCTGGCCAAACGGCGCGAGCGGCAAGCGAAGATCGACAAAGGCGAATTGCCGGATTTTCTTCCTGAGACCGCTAATATTCGCAAGGCCGAATGGTCGGTTGCTTCCATTCCTGCCGACTTGATGGATCGCCGCGTGGAAATTACTGGGCCCGTCGACCGCAAGATGATCATCAACGCGCTCAACTGCGGCGCGAACGTGTTCATGGCCGATTTCGAGGACTCCAACTCCCCGACCTGGACAAACAACTTGGACGGGCACATCAATATTCGCGACGCCATCAATCGCACCATTACTTTTACCAGTCCGGAAGGGAAGAGCTACAAGCTCAACGAGAAGACCGCCACGCTCTTGGTTCGCCCGCGCGGATGGCACCTCGATGAAAAGCATTTCCTGGTGGACGGAAAACCTATTTCCGGCGCCTTTTTCGATTTCGGCTTGTTTGTTTTCCACAACGCCAAGAATCAGATCGCCCACGGAACGGCCCCCTACTTCTACTTGCCGAAGATCGAGAGCCATCTGGAAGCGCGCTTGTGGAACGACGTTTTTAATTTTTCCGAGGATTACCTGGGAATTCCGCGAGGAACCTATCGCGCCACGGTGCTGATCGAAACGATTCTCGCGGCGTTTGAGATGGACGAGATCCTGTACGAATTGCGCGAGCATTCCGCCGGTCTCAATTGCGGACGCTGGGATTACATTTTTAGTTTCATCAAGAAATTCAGCAGCCGGCCTGATTTCATTCTTCCGAACCGCGCCGAGGTCACCATGACACAGCATTTCCTGGCCTCCTACGTGGAACTGCTCATCCACACCTGCCATCGCCGTGGCGCTCACGCCATGGGCGGAATGGCCGCGCAGATTCCCATCAAGAACGATCCCGTCGCCAACGAAAAGGCACTGGCCAAGGTGCGCGAAGACAAGCTGCGCGAAGTGAAGGCAGGGCACGACGGCACATGGGTCGCGCATCCCGGCCTGGTCGCGGTTGCCAAGGATATTTTCGACGCGCACATGAAGGGCCCCAATCAAATCGACACCAAACGCGAGCCGGTGAACATCACCGCGAAAGACCTGCTGGCGATTCCCAAGGGCACAATTACAGAGGAAGGCCTGAAGTGGAATATCGACGTCGGCTTGCAATACCTGGCCGCGTGGCTGGATGGAAACGGTTGCGTGCCCATTTATAACTTGATGGAAGACGCCGCCACCGCGGAAATCTCACGCACGCAGGTCTGGCAGTGGTGTAAGCACGGCTCGAAATTGGATGATGGAAAAACAGTTACGCCACAGTTGGTCCGCGAGGCCACAGCATCCGTGCTGGAAAAGCTGAAGAATCAGATTGGCGCGGACAAATTCAACGCAGGGAAACTTCCCACAGCTGGGAAAATTCTGGTGGAACTCATGACCAGTCCCAATTTCCACGAGTTTCTCACCACCGACGCCTACGCCTACCTGGCCTAGGCCGCAGTCTGCATCTAGTTTGCAGGGGCACGGCATTGCCGTGCCCCTACAGGCGCATCGTGACGGACCGCCGCACTATGGCGACTTGGCGTCGTCCCCTAAAAAACCAACCCGCCTAATTTCGTGTCCGGATTATTAAATATCTTCCGAAAATTTTAGGGGCAAATACCCTGCTTGCAGCCGCGCTTATGTTCGTCCGGAATGTCCTCATATCGCGCGGGCACGAATCCATTGCGGTTGGGCATTTGCACTTTTGGCAATGTCTTCTCGTTCAACACCTGGTCTTCCGGGATGATCTTGCTTTTGGAAAGAATGAACGCGGTCAGCGAGTACACTTCGTTTGGAGTGAGCGTCCCGCTCTGGTTTCTGGGCATGGCCCGCCGAATGTAGTCCCACACGGAAGTCGCGTAGGGCCAGTATCCCCCGACGGATCTGACAGGTTTAAGCGTGGTCAGCGTCTCGGTGTCGGCTATCCCGCCAATAATGCGGGGCCCAATTTTTGCGCCCATTCCCTCAGGGCCGTGGCACACGGCGCACTTTTCCGCGAAAATCGCCCCCCCCTCTTTTGCGGTTCCTTGCCCAACTGGGAGCCCCTTGCCGTCAGGCCCCACGGAGATGTCCCAGGCCGCAATTTCCTCCTTCGTAGGCGTTTTGCCAACATTCGAGTAGGAAGGAGCTTGCGCCAGAGCAGCGCTCGCCGCCATCAGAACTATCCCGCAACACAGAAATCTAGAAAAGCGCATTTTGGACGCTCCCGTCCTTGTTTATTTTCCAGGGTTGAATGGCGTTGAAATCGCCCACGACTTGTTCGGTTTTCTTGAAGAAGTCCACATCGGCGTTCCAAAGCTTGGCCACTTCCACGATGGTCGGTTGCACCGTTCCGGTGTCATCCGTGCAGCGAGATTGCAGGGTGGCCTCATTTCCATCCCATGTCCAGGGGATGGAGAATCGAGTGTGAGCTTTGCGCGCGATGGGATCGTGCAGCTGCGCGTCCTTCCAGGTGCGGCCGCCATCGGTAGAGACTTCCACCCGCTTGACGGTGCCCGCGCCGGACCATGCCAAGCCGGTGATTTCGTGAAAGCCGGGGCCGGGCATGTGATATCCGCCGGCGGGCCGAGTGATGACGGATTTGGGCCCCAACTCGAATTCGAACCAGCGCGATTTGCCGTCGAGCCTCATACTGGGGTATCGGCTGGTTTCCATCATGGCCATGTAAGGTTCGTCCACCAGGGCAATGCGCCTCAGCCATTTGACGTTATTAATCCCTTGCCAGCCGGGAACAATCAGGCGCAACGGAAAACCCTGCTCCGGGCGCACGGGTTCTCCATTTTGGCCGTAGGCCACCAGCGCGTCATCCCACGCCTTTCCCACTGGAATGCTCTTGGAATGCTTGGGCTCATCGGCGCCTTCCGCGATGATCCACGTCGCGCTTTTTTGCACCCCAGCTTCCTTGAGCAGCAGGGACAACGGAACTCCCGTCCATTGGCTGCAGGCGGTGAATCCATGCGTTTCCTGAGGAGTCGCATTGACCGAAACGCGGGCGTCTCCGCCCGGACCTCTCGGCGAACTGTTGCCGTGGCACTCCACGAAATGAAACCGCGTGACGAAAGGCAGGCGTTTCAATTCGTCCACGGAAAAAATCAACGGACGATCAACCATGCCGTGGATCAGCAAGCGATGTTCTTGCGGGTCGATGTCGCGCGGCTCGAACCCGTGAGAAATGGTGAAGTGAAGCGAGGCCGGCGTAATCATCCCTTCCAAATCCTGGATCGGAGTCCGAAGGCCGAACGCCACCTGTTCGTCTTTTACCCGCCGCTCCGGATTATTAATGCTGCCATTTCTCACTGTGGTGACGAAGTGGGAACGTTCGCCGTAAAGATGTAATTCGTCCACTTTCTCCATTGCCGGTTCGGCAGCAGCCGCGGCTGGAAGCGCGCTCGCCGATGCGCCAACAGCCAATCCTGCCAGCGCCGCACCGTTCTTGAGGAATCGTCTTCGATCGGTTTTCTTTGGGTTCATAAGGGCCTCCTGTCCGATTAATCGAAATGGTATCACACGATCCAGTGGCATAGGCTTCAGCCTGTGCGCTTTGTTATCGCGGTGCGCAAAAATGAAACCAACGGGCTGAAGAGTCTGTGTGAGAACTCAAGATCGACGCGTTGGGGGAGCGCCCGCCTTCAGGCGGGCACTTTGGAATCAAGCAGATGCCCGCCTGAAGGCGGGCGCTACATGATCCAAGACCGAGTTCTCACACAGACTCTGAAGCCTGTTCTACTTGACCAG
>Ga0182024_10004902_pt1 | contig 30389 bp, 24 predicted proteins | sample P32metaG_FD_120480 | JGI IMG/M metagenome (GOLD analysis project Ga0182024, IMG submission 120480) | Permafrost microbial communities from Stordalen Mire, Sweden - P3-2 metaG (Illumina Assembly) | ecosystem: Environmental > Terrestrial > Soil > Wetlands > Permafrost | place: Sweden: Stordalen... | reverse complement strand
GACTGATCCGGGGCATACGGCCGAAAGCTCGTCGGCATGCCTCATCTTACGTACATCGGGCCGCCCGAGTTTCTGCCGCGCAGGCTCCTAGCCGGCAATCTGTACAACGACGACAAGATCCTGTCGGTCGCGCATCAGTTCCAGATTCATTCCGACTGGCACACGAAACGGCCGACAGTGTGAAGGATCGAGAATCTGGCGACCTCAATCACCCGATTCGTCAATGGGGCGTGGTAGGATTTCCTCGGCCTTGGGTGCCCACGACGGGCATAACGGGGAAGTCCGGTGCAAGTCCGGCGCGGTTCCGCCACTGTGAGTGAGGACGCGTCGCTTCGATCGACCACTCGGCCGCACAGCCGGGGAAGGTGAAGCGACCAGCAGCGATCGCCGCTGCGCCTCCGAGCCAGGAGACCTACCCAAGGGGTACGCGGCTGTCTTTCTGCGGAGTCCAGAAAGCATGCGAATCCCCTTCGCACGCCTGTCCCCGTCGCTAGCCTGCCGCCCTGTCGTCGGAGAAACGCCATGGGCAGCCTTGGGTTCGTTCGTCGTGTGTCGTTCCTCGTTCTTCTCAGCGCCTTCGGCCTTGTGGGGTTGGGCGGATCTAGTCCGGTGTTCGGTCAGACCCCCGGCGGGTCGCACGGGCCAGTCGCCCCCTCAATCGCCGGATCAATCACAGACGCGCTCGGCGCGCCTGTAGCGGGTGCGACCGTGACCCTGCTCGAGGACGGCCAGCCCCGGGGAGACGTCAAGACCGACGCGAACGGGAGGTTCGAGTTCGCCGCCATCCGAGAGGGCCGGTATCAGGTGCGGGTGAGCGCTGCCGGTTTCGAGCCTCAGACGGTCGACCCGTTCTTCGTCGCCGGGTCCGGGCGCGTACCCATCAATGTCTCCCTCCAAGCCGGCCTCCAGGAACACGTCGTCGTGACCGCGACTGCGACCGAGATGCCCACCTCGCAGGTGGCCGCGTCGGTGACCGTCGTCGATCACTCGATGCTCGATTCGCTGCTGAATCCGGACCTCCTGAATGCGTTTCGCCTGATGCCGGGCGTCAACGTCGTGCAGACCGGTTCGCCGGGCGGGACCACCTCGCTCTTCATTCGCGGCGGCAACTCGGATTTCACGAAGCTCCTCGTCGACGGCGTGCCCGCCAATGACATCGGCGGCGGCATCGACTTCTCGACGCTCGCGGCCACGGGCATCGATCACGTCGAAGTGCTGCGCGACCCCAACAGCGCGATCTATGGGAGCGACGCGATGGCCGGCGTCGTGAACGTCACGACCAGACGCGGTGAAACGCGTATTCCCGAGGCGTCGCTGACGCTCGATGGCGGAGACCTCTCGACGTCGAGCGAAGATCTTTCGTTCGGCGGCGCGGCCCGGCGCTTCGACTACTTTTCCGAGGTCTCGCACTTCGATACGAACAACGAAGTGCCGAACAGCGCGTACCGCAACACGAGCTACGCGAGCCGCTTCGGCGGCCTCCTCGGCGGCTCGATTCTCGTGACCGGCACGTTGCGCGTCAGCGACGGCATGGCAGGCAGTCCGAACGCCATCCTGATCTACGGCATTCCGGACGACTCGACCGAGACGAATCGGTACACGTTCGGCAGCGCCGCCGCCACCATCCTGCACAGTGACCGTTGGCAATCGACGATCCGTTTCGGCGTCATGTCGAGACAACAGGACTTCCTGACTCCGGCGCCGATCGGCGAGCCGTTCGATCCGTTCGGGACCGGTGCGAACTATCTGGGCAACACGGTGACGATCACCGGCGCCAACGGCGACAGCGTCACCGGTCGGGCCATCCTCGACTTCGGTGGCACCTATCCGGCGCCGTACACGTCCGACGCCGGCCATGACTCAGTCTCGGGGCAGACGACGTATCGAGTGTCGGATCGGATTGAAGTGTCGGGTGGGGTCCGGGTCGATCATGAGAGCGGCGCTGACGGCGCCGAGGCTTCACCCCCGGCGTCGACCCGCACCGACGCCGGCGGATTCGCCGAGGTCCGCGCGACGACGGGCCGGCTCTTCGCGACCGGCAGCCTCGGCGTCGATCACGACGAGAGCTTTGGCACGGCCGCGACGCCGCGGGCGTCCGTGGCTTTCTATGTCCGGAAGCCCATGGCGACCGCGGCCATCGGCAGCACGAAGCTCACGTTCAATGGCGGTACCGGAATCAAGGCGCCAAGCGTGGAGCAGGAGCAATCGTCGTTGTTCGCGGTGGCCGCCACGGTGCCGTCCCTGGTGAACGCCGGGATTACGCCCATCGGGCCTGAACGGACGCACGGCGTCGACGGCGGCGTCGAGCAGGCCTTCTGGCGGGAGCGCGCGCATGTCCGTGTGACCGTGTTCGACAACCAGTTTTCCGACATCATCGAGTTCGTGAGCAACACGGTGCTGCCGGAGTTGGGTATCCCCGAGACCGTGGCGGCGGCCCTTCCCGGTGGCGTCTACGTCAATTCGTCGTCGTACTACGCGCGCGGCGTGGAGACGTCAACGGACGTCCAGATGTCTCCAGACCTGCGTCTCAGCGCGTCCTACACGTATCTCTCGGCCGTCATCACGAAGTCGTTCACGGGCGGCGTGCTGGCGCCGGCGATCAACCCCGCCTTTCCCAACACGCCCATCGGGGCCTTTGCGCCGCTCGTGGGCGCCCCGCCATTTCGTCGCCCGGCCAACTCAGGTACGCTGGCGGTGTTCTACAACCATGGCCGGATGTCGGTCGCCGTGGCCGGCCAGTTCGCGGGCAAGTCGGACGACAGCACATTCGCCACGGACGGCTTCTTCGGCAACTCGATGCTGTTGCCCAATCATGACCTCGACGCCGGATACGCCCGGATCGACGTCACCGGAGCGTATTCCGTGCGCCCGCGCGTGAAGGTGTTCCTCGCGGTCGAGAACGCGTTAGATCAGTCGTACGCGCCAGTGTTTGGCTATCCGGCGCTGCCGTTCACGTTTCGGGCCGGTGCGACGGTGACGCTTGGCGGCGATCGGCGGTAGCCTTCGCACGGCGCCGGCAACCCACGTGCGATCAGAATGAGGACAACATGCGCAGCATCAGCACCATGAAGGGCGACGGCGGCGAGACGAGCCTCGCGGGAGGCGTCCGTGTCTCGAAGGCATCCGTTCGCGTCGAGGCGTACGGGACGATCGACGAGCTGAACTCGACGATCGGGTTGGCGCGCGCCATATGCACGGACGAGGAGATCGGGGCGTTCGCGAAGGGCGTGCAGCTGGAACTGTTCAAGATCGGATCCGCGCTCGCGACGCCACCCGACAGTCCCAAGCCCCAGGTGCCGCTGGACAACGCGCTCGTCGATCGGCTGACCACGGAAGTGCACCGCATCGAGGCGATCGAGGGCGTGCTGGGTGACTGGTCCATTCCCGGCGAGCATGCGGCCGCCGCAGCGTTCGACGTGGCCCGGACCGTCTGTCGTCGGGCCGAGCGAGGCATCGTGCGCTTGGCGGAAGCCGGCGACGCGGTGTCACCTGTCGTGATCGCGTACGTCAACCGCCTGTCCGATCTGCTGTGGCTCTTCGCTCGCAAGCTCGAGCACGACGCCGGCGTGAACTCGTCGCTGCGCGACGCGACGGGAAAGGCCGGCAATCGCTTTTCACGCGCGTGGTAGGGACCTGGCGCCTCGGGCTCGCCCGCGCCGCGGCGGTCGCCGCCGTGACGGCCGCGGCTTGGCCGGCCCTCGTCGCCCGGACGCCTGTGCGCCCGCACTCGCAGGAAACGATACCCGCCCGCATTGTCTCGACGTCGCCGAGCATCACCGAGACCCTGTTCGCGCTCGGCCTCGGCGATCGCGTCGTCGGCGTCTCGCAATACTGCCGGTTTCCGCCCGAGGTGCAGAAGCTGCCGAAGGTCGGCACGTTTCTGCAGCCGGACCCCGAACGTATCGCCGCCCTTCGGCCCGATCTCGTCTTCGTCCACAGCGTCGCCGGCGATCTGACCGGCCGCTTGTTGACGATGCACATCCGGGCCGTCGCGGTCGACGAAGGGACGATGGCGAGCGTCTTTGAGGCGATCCGGCAAATCGCGGACGCGGCCGGTGTGCCGACGCGCGGCGAGGCGCTCGTCTCGGACATTCAGCACAAACTGGACGGCGCCGCCCGCGCGGTCCCGGCCGGGCCCCGCCCGTCCGTGCTCTTCGTCATCGGCCGGCGTCCCGGTACGCTCGCCGACCTCGTGGCTGCCGGCCCGCACACCTATCTGGACGCGCTCATCGGAATTGCCGGCGGTCGTAACGTCCTCGGGACTGCTGGGTTGCCGGAGTATCCGCGCATCTCGATGGAGACGGTGCTGCGGCTCGATCCGGACGTCATCGTGGACACCGTCGACATGGGCGAGACGGCGGCCGAGCGTCTCGCGCGCCAGACCGTCAACCAACGCCTGTGGGCCGCGTACCCCAGCCTGCGTGCGGTGCAGTCGAAACGCGTGTACGCCCAGACGACCGACGCCCTCGTCGTGCCCGGCCCTCGAATCGTGGAGGCGGCCGAATGGGTCGCCGCGCTCATTCGGCCCCGATGAGCGCCCGCCTCGCGGTCGACGCCGTGTCGTGGCGCGCGGGCGCAACGCCCATCGTGTCGGATGTCACGTTCGACGCGGGTCCCGGTGATTTCGTCGCGCTCATGGGGCGGAACGGCGCCGGCAAAAGCACGGTGCTCGACATCGTCGCGGGTCTCCGAACGGCGTCTGCCGGAGATGTGCGATTCGACGGACGTCCGGTCGGGGCCTGGTCGACCGGCGACCGCGCGCGCCTGGTCGCGCACCTGCCGCAAGCGGTTCGGCCCGACTTGCCCTTTCTGGCGGGCGAACTCGTGCTCATGGGGCGCTATCCGCATACGGATCGCTGGTTCGAATCGGACGCGGACCGCGAGGCCGTCGAGCAGGCCATGCGTCGCACGGGCTGCTGGAATCTCCGGGCCCGCGCCATGCGCACCCTGAGCGGCGGCGAGCGTCAGCGCGTGCTCCTCGCGGCGTGCTTCGCGCAGCAGCCGCGCGTGTGGCTACTCGACGAGCCGTCGACGTATCTCGACATCGACCAGCAGATTCACTGCTTCACGGCGCTCCGCGAGGAATGCGATCGCGGTGCGACCTGCGTGGCCGTGACCCACGACGTCAACCTGGCGCTCACGTATGCAACACGGCTCGTCGTCCTCGACGCCGGACGTGTAGTCGTCGATCTGCCCGTCGCCGAGGCCGTCCGGTCGTCGGGCTGGCTGGCGCATTTCTCGTCGAGGCTCGAGTTGATGACGACGCCGAGCGGGCGGCCGTGGGTGTCGTACTCGTGACGGCGGCCGTACGCGTGGCGGCCGATCGCCACGGCCGAACCTGGGTCGCGATCGCCATCGCGGCGTTCGCGGCGGCGGCGATCGGCTTGCCGCTCGTCGGACCGTTCCCGCTGAGTGTCCGCCGCGTGCTGGCGGGGCAGGAGCCTGACTGGTCGATCCTGATCCACCTGCGGTTGTCGCGCACCCTGCTCGGCTTGTTTGCCGGCGGGGCGCTCTCGCTCGCCGGCACGCTCTTCCAGGCGATGTTGCGTGACGCGCTCGCCACGCCTTACACGCTCGGCATCTCGTCGGGCGCCTCGCTCGGCGCGGTGGTCGCCATCTGGGCCGGCTGGCTGCCGATAGCTGGCGTGCCTGCCGTCTGGGTCGCCGCGCTGGCGGGCGCGTCGGTCGTCCTGGTCCTCGTGATTGGCGCCTCGATCGAAGGCCGGCAGGTGACGTCGTTCCGGCTGCTCCTGTCGGGCTTGGCCGCGAACAGCGTGTGCATGGCGTTCATCCTGGTCATTCATGGCCTGGTCGGCGAATCGCAGTTGTTCTCGATCGCGCGCTGGCTGATCGGCAGCGTCGACGCCATCGACTACGACGCGCTACTGGCCTTCATCGCGGTGGTCACGTTGGCCGCGGTGCTCGTCTTGCGCGAGGCGAAGTCGTGGAACCTGATGACCGTGGATCCCGCCTGGGCCGCGACGCGCGGCGCCCGCGTCACCCGTTTGACGCTCGGTGCCTATGCGGCCGGCGCCGTGCTGACCGCGTCCACGGTCGCGCTCACCGGTCCCATCGGTTTCGTCGGGCTCATCGTGCCGCACCTCGTAAGGACGAAGCTCGGCGCCGACCATCGCGTGCTGATGCCGTGCGTCTTTCTCATCGGCGGCGTGTTGCTCGCCTCGTGCGACGCGATCGGCCGGATCGTGGTGGCGCCAGCCGAGGTGCCCGCGGGCGCAATCATGGCCATCATCGGTGGGCCCTATCTCGTCTGGGTGCTGCGGCACCGAAGCGACAGATGAAATCGATGAGGGAGATGCCATCAATGACCGCGCGTCCCTTCTTCATCGGCGGCACCGCCTCCCACGCGGGCAAGAGCTGGATGGCGACGGCCCTGTGCGCGTGGCTTCGGCGCCGTGGCGTGCGCGTGGCGCCGTTCAAGGCGCAGAACATGTCGAACAACTCGTTCCCCTGCGCCGCCGGCGGCGAAATCGGTCGCGCGCAGGTGGCGCAAGCCGAGGCCTGCGGACTGCCGCCCGAGCCGGCGATGAACCCCATTCTGCTCAAGCCGAACGGCGACGGCACGAGCCAGGTCGTCGTGAATGGCCTGGTGTGGAAGACCTTGACCGCGCGCGACTACTACGCCCACACCGCTGAACTGCGGGGCGTCGTCCGATCAGCCTACGACGATCTCGCCCGCCGATTCGACGTCGTCGTCATCGAAGGTGCGGGCAGCGTCACCGAGCTGAACCTCCGGCCGTATGACCTGGTCAATCTCGATCTTGTCACGCGCCTCGAAGCTCCCTGGATGCTGGTCGCAGATATCGAGCGTGGCGGCGTCTTCGGATCCGTCATCGGGACCTTCGACCTCCTGACGGCTGACGAGCGCCGCCTGTGCCGAGGGTTTGCCATCAATCGATTTCGGGGCGACCTGTCGCTGTTCGAAGACGGCGTGCGGCTGATCGAGGTGCGGACCGGCGCGCCGTGTCTCGGCGTCTTTCCGTATGCATCCGACATTCATCTCGACGCGGAGGACAGCCTGTCGATCCAGCTGCAGAAGCGGTCGGCCGCGCCAGATCGCGCCACCCTCGCCGTCATTCGTCTGCCGAGCGTGTCGAACACCACGGACTTTCGCCTGCTGACATGGGCCGACTGGGTGTCGTCGCCGCCGGCAGCCGACTACGACTTCATCGTGGTGCCGGGCGCGAAGTATGTCATCGCGGATCTGGAGTGGCTGCACGCAAGCGGGTTGGCGGCATGGATTCAGGCCCAGCATCGGCGTGGGGCGACCATTGTGGGCATCTGCGGCGGCTATCAGATGCTCGGCCGGTCGATCAGCGACCCGACCGGCGCGGAATCTCCACGTCAGCGAGCGCAGGGACTCGATCTCATTCCGGCCGAGACCGTGCTCGGCCGTGAGAAGACGACGCGGGTCGTCAAGGCCACGACAGGCGGCGGTGTCTCATTCGGCGCCTATGAGATTCATCTGGGCGAGACGACCATCGACCGCGAGGCGGCCTTCCTGCCGTTCGCGCGGCTCCACAATGGCGCGCTCGACGGCGTTCGCGCGCAGCGGGTCATTGGGACGTACCTGCACGGCGCCTTCGAGCATCCCGCGGTCTGCGCCGAGGCCTTTGGCGTGCCGATCTCGGGGCTGGGCTCCTCCGCCCGCGACTACGACGGCCTCGCCGACTGGTTCGCCACCGCGGTGCGCCAGCCCGAATCGCTGGGCCTCGACTGAGGGAGAATGCCGCAAATGACGTGGGAAGGATTGCTCGATCGAGAGGACGTGTCGCTTCGACGGTCGGGGCGATTCCTGGTCGCCGAGCTTCACGGACCGCACCGCGTGCTGTCAACGTCCGTCCGCAACGGCGGTCAAACCGATCACGTCCACTTCTTGCTGAACCACCAGAGCTGCGAAGGCGCCGCGCATCTCGATCGCCACCACATGATGACGGCCGGGCTCGACGCCTATCACGACATCGCGTGCGCGGAGGCCGGCGTTCCGGCCGTCGAGACGGCGCTCATGGGCACGGCGGCGAACATGAACTACCTCGCCGTGTCGACGCAAGAAGACCAGGGTATGGCGGTCACTGCTGCCGTCACGGCCGGCGTCGAGGGCAACGCGACGACCGCCGGCGACGTCGCGTCGTGGCGCGAGACGAACGCAGGCATGACGAAGGTCTCCTACGCCGGGACGATCAACACCATGCTGCTCCTGCACCAGCCGGTCACGCCGGCCACGCTCGCGCGGGCCATCGTGACGATGACGGAAGGGAAGAGCAGCGGGTTGTTGCGGCTTGCGGTGCCCAGCCGACAGGGACCCGACCTCGCGACCGGCACAGGCACCGATCAGTACTGCGTGGCCTCACCAGTTGATCCGGCCGGCGGCCGCCGGCCCCTCACGTCGGCGAGTCCGCATGTGAAGCTGGGCGAGCTCATCGGCGTCGCGACGCGCAACGCCACGATGGAGGCCGTGCGCTGGCAGAACGGACTCGAGCCGAGCTACACGCGTGGCGTGCTGCACGCGCTCAGCCGGTACGGGGTGCGAGAGGCGACGTTTATCGACGACATCGCGCCGTTCCTCGATGAGGCCGGCCTCGAGCTGCTGCGCAAGAACCTGAGGGCGGCGCTCTACGAGCCACTCGTCGGCGCGGCCGCACACGCCCTGGCGGCGGTGTGCGATCGCGCCCGCCACGGCATGTTGCCCGAGTCCGTCGCCCGCGACGCACGGCTGCAGCAAGCGGCGCTCATCGCGGCCAACCTCGCTGCACGCGTGGAGCGATGGCCCGAGTTCCGCGAGACGCTTCGCGCGCACGCCGACGCCGATGCGAAGACCTTGGCTCTCGCGGCGCTGGCCCTGGGGTGGTCGGAGAAATGGCGCTCCAGTTCATCGGCGTAGGGCACACGGCGCTCGCGCCGGGCGTCTTGGCGCCCAGCGCCCTCGCGCTCGCCGTGGCCGTCGGGCTGGATCTGATTCTTGGCGACCCGGTGTATGCCTGGCATCCGATTCGTCTCGTCGGAGCGACGCTCTCGGCCTTCGAGCGCGCGCTTCGAGCGGTCGGCGCCGACGGGTACGTCGGTGGCGTCGTGCTCTTCGCGTGCCTCGCGGTCGTGTGGGTCGTCGGTCTTTCGGGACTGGTCGTCGTCTCCGCCCGGCTGCATCCGTGGGCCGGGTGGGCCGTGCACGTCTTCCTGCTCTACAGTCTGATCGCGCTCGGCGATTTGCTGCACCACGTGAGACGGATTGAAGCCGGCGTCGCCGCCGACGATCTTCCGCGTGCACGCGCGGCCGTGAGCGCGCTTGTCGGTCGCGACACCGATCGGATGGACGGCGCCGCCTGCCGGCGTGCCGCCGTCGAGAGCCTCAGCGAGAATCTTGTCGACGGATTTACCAGCCCACTCGTTTGGTACCTCGTCGGTGGCCTCCCTGGCATCGTTCTGTTCAAGGTGGTCAGCACGATGGACTCGATGGTCGGGTTCAAGACGCCGCGCTATCTGCGATTCGGCTGGTGCGGCGCGCGGCTGGATGACGTCATGAATTACGTGCCGGCGCGGCTGACGTGGGTGCTGATCGGGATCGTGGCTGGCGGGGTCCCCGGCGGATCGGCGCGGAAGGCCTGGCGCATCGGCCTCGGTCAGCATGCGACGCTGCCCGGACCGAATTCCGGCTGGAGCGAGGCGGCGACCGCCGGCGCGGTCCAGCGGCGGCTGGTCGGACCGATTTGGAATGGCGGCCGGCTAGTCACGGACGTCTGGATTGGCGACCCCGCCGATCCGCCCCTCGCCACAGCCGGTGACCTGCGGTGTGCTGTCAGGCTCGTGACCGTCACGGGCCTGGCTGCGGCCGTCGTCACGTGTGCGCTGCTTTTCGCCGGATGGTAGTCGAGTAGGCTCCTACTGCGCGGCCGTCTCGGCCTCGAACTCCTCGTACGTACCCTTGAAGTCGTGAACGCCGTTCGGGCCGAAGTGCCAGACGCGCGTGCCCACCTCTTCCATCAGGTCCTGGTCGTGCGTCACGAGGAGCACCGTGCCCTCGAACTTCTGTAGCGCGATGTTCAGGGCGTTAATCGACTCGAGATCGAGGTGGTTCGTCGGCTCGTCGAGCACGAGCAGGTTGGGTTTCTGCAGCATGATGCGGCAGAAGAGGAGCCGCGCCGTCTCGCCGCCCGAGAGCGCATGCGTCGGCTTCAGGCCCTCCTCGCCGCTGAAGAGCATCTGACCGAGCAGGCCGTGGATCTCCTGCCGTGACGCATCGGGATCGAACTGATGCAGCCAGTCGACCGCCGTCCAGCCCTTCTCGATCGCGCCCGTGTGATCCTGGGCGAAGTAGCCCACGGACACTTCGTGGCCCCAGCGGACCGATCCCGCGTCGCGGTCGGCCGGCGCCGACGGGAGGTTCGGGGAGTCCGCCAGGAGCGCCTTCAGCATCGTCGTTTTGCCGAGGCCGTTGCGTCCGACGAGCACGATCTTCTCGCCACGATTGACGATGGTGCCAAACGGGCGAATCACGGCGTGCCTGCCGTAGCTCTTCGCGAGGCCGCTCACCTCGAGCGCGACCTTGCCAGACGGCCGCGCCATCGTGAACTTAATGTATGGTCGTTGAATATTAGACCGCGCCAGTTCCGTCGTCTGCAGCCGCTCGACTTCCTTGCGGCGCGACTGCACCTGGCTCGAGCGCGTGCCGGCCGAGAACCGTGCGATGAAGTCGTTGAGCTGCGCGATCTTCTTGTCGCGCTGCGCGTTCTGCGCCTCGATCGTCGACCGAATCTGCGTTTTGGCCACCACCATGTCGTCGTAGCCGCCCGTGTAGGTGATGATCGTCTCGTAGTCGATGTCCGCGGTGTGCGTGCAGACGGCGTTCAGAAAATGCCGGTCGTGCGAGATGACGATGAGCGTCCCGTCGTAGCGGACCAGGAACTCGCGCAGCCAGTGGATCGAGTCCAGGTCGAGATGGTTCGTCGGCTCGTCGAGGAGCAGCGCTTCCGGATGACCGAAGAGCGCCTGGGCCAGGAGCACGCGCACCTTCTGCCCGCCCTGCAGTTCGGCCATCGTCCGGTGATGCAGCTCGTCAGAAATGTCGAGCCCCTGAAGCAGGATGGCCGCATCGCTCTCCGCGCTGTAGCCGTCCTCTTCTCCAACGATCCCTTCCAGCTCTCCGAGGCGCATGCCGTCGGCGTCGGTCAGGTCGGGCTTCGCGTAGAGGACATCCCGATTCTGCAGCGCCGTCCACAGGCGATGGTTGCCCATGATGACCGTGTCGATCGCGCGGATCTTGTCGAACGCGAACTGATCCTGCCGCAGGACGCCGAGCTTGTCCGGCCCGGCGACCGTGCCCTTCTGGGGCGTGAGTTCGCCCGTCAGGATCTTCATGAAGGTTGATTTCCCGGACCCGTTGGGACCGGTCAGGCCATACCGCCGGCCCTCCGAGAACGTCGCGCTCACGTCGTCGAAGAGCAACCTCGACCCGTAACGCATGGACACGCCTTGCACCGAAATCATTGCCGCTCCGCCCTTGGCCGCGGTCTTCGTCGCGGCAGAACCATCTATTGTAAACCGGTGTCTGGATCGGGCGCTTCGTCAGCGCGTGATGAGTCCCCAGATCGCGAGGCCGAGGCCAAGTCCGGTCCCGATGAACGAGATCCGCCAGAAGAACTTGTTGTCGGCGAGGAGCGCGATCGAGCACAGCACGATCGCCATCTCGAGGCAGACCTCGGCCGCTTCGAAATAGCTGGCGCGTGTCGCGATCGAGTTGGTCTCTTCGTCGCGGGTGACGTTTTCTTTCTGGATGTCGTCGGCCTGCTTCTTCTCGTCGTTGGCCTTTTGCGACCACGTCGTCGCCAGCGCCGCGCCCGAGGCGCCGCTGAGTTCCGCCAGCTTCGCGTCAGTCGCGTACATCTGTGACCGCGTGTTCTTGGCCTGATAGTAGGCCCAGCCGTCCGCAGACTTCGTTTGCATGACGATTTCCTCGGTGTTCAGCCGATGCCCCATGAGGACGACCGCCGCCAGCAGGGCGGCGACAACAGCCGTCGTGAGACCGACGACACGCTGATGGGACTCGCGCGCGTCTTCCTGCAGTTCCATCAGCTCCTTGGTTTCCATGGCTGTCTTTTTAGCACGAGCCCGAGTCCCTCAGGCGGTATGCGTTGCCTTCAGACCTTCAAGCCTCCAGCCTCCCAGCCTGTAAGCTCTGGGCCTTCCCGCCTTCCCGCCTTCCCGCCTTCAAGCCCTGAAACCTCTAAATGAGACGGATCTCATCTTCGTGATAGGATGCCACCGTGTCGGCCGTCGCCGTTCGCCTCAGTGATCTGCGCTCGGGGACCTTGGCCCGCTTTCATGAGGCCCGCCTGGACCCCGAGGCGGTCAGCCTGCTCCGGGCGCTCGGCCTCACCGTCGCGTGCCAGCTCAAGCTCTGCAAGACCGGCGAGCCCTTCATCGTCCAAGTGCGCACGACGCGCATCGGGTTCTCCAAGGCCGTGGCCCGCGGCATCTACGTAATTCCCCACGCCTCCAGCGTGGCCTGACGATGCCCGCGGCGGCGGCTCCAGACGAAACGACGTCGACGCCTCCAGCCCGTGCCACGGCCCGCGCGGCCCTGCTCGGGAATCCGAACACCGGCAAGACCACCGTCTTCAATCGCCTCTGCGGCGCGCGCGCGAAGACGTCCAACTTTCCGGGCACGACGACCGAGAAGCGCGAGGGCCGCTGTCGTCTGACGCCGACCGTCGAGATCGCCGTCGTGGACCTGCCCGGCCTCTACCAGTTGCAGTTGTCCTGGCCCGAGGCGCGCATTGTGCGGGACGTGCTCCACGGCGTGGCGCCCCATCCCAAGCCCGATACCGTCATCGTCGTCGTCGACGCGTCCAATCTCGCGCGGAACCTCGTCCTGGTCGGCGAGCTGCTGCAGGAAGGCGAGCCCGTCGTCGTCGCATTGAACATGACCGACGTCGCCGAGCGCCGCGGCCTGCGAGTGGACGTCCCGACGCTTGTGGCGAAGCTCGGCGTGCCCGTCGTGTCCATGGTCGCGTCGAAGGGGACCGGCTTTGCCGACCTTCGGCACGCGCTCTCCGCCATGCTCACCGGCCACGTGCCGGCGCGACCGCCGATCGGACTCCCGCCGGCGGACCTGCCACCCGAAGCGCTTTCGACCTGGGCCGACGGGGTCGCGGATGCCGCGATTGTGGCCACACCCGCACGCGCGGCCGACGAACGGTTGACGGAGCGGCTCGATCACGTCCTCACGCATCCGGTAACTGGGTCGCTCGTGTTCGTGCTCGTCATGGGTGGGCTGTTCTGGACCCTGTTCGAGTTCGCGGCCGTGCCAATGAGCTTGATCGATGAGACGTTCAAGCAGCTCGGTAACCTGGTCCGCCACTTCCTGCCGCCTGGGCCGGTCCGTGCGCTCCTGATTGACGGCATCATCGGCGGCATCGCTGGCACGGTGGTCTTCCTGCCCCAAATCATGTTGCTGTTTTTCCTGATCAGCCTGCTCGAAGATACCGGCTACCTGGCGCGCGCCGCCTTCGTGAACGATCGGCTGTTCCATCGCTTCGGCTTGCCAGGCCAGGCGTTCGTGCCGTTGCTCACGGCTCACGCCTGTGCGGTGCCAGGCATCATGAGCACGCGACTGATTCCGGATCGCCGCGACCGGCTGGCGACGATTCTCGTGCTGCCGTTCATGAGCTGCTCGGCGCGGCTTCCGGTGTACGTGCTCCTGACCAGCTTGCTGTTTGTCGGGCAGCCGGCGCTCGCCGGCCTCGCCTTCGGCGGCTGCTATGTTCTCGGTGCCGCCGCGGCCTTCGTCAGCGCGGCGCTATTCGGCAGAACGGTGCTCCGCGGCAGGGCGCGCCCGATGATGCTCGAGCTGCCGAGCTACAAGCGGCCGTCGATCCTGAACGCGCTTGTCACCGCGAAAGATCAGGGCCTCGCGTTCCTCAAGACCGCGGGCACGATCATTTTCGCTATCTGCGTCGTGATGTGGTGGTTGAGCGCCTATCCGTCGTCTGCACCGCCGGCGCGCGTCCTCGAGCTGCGGGCCCAAGCCGCAGTGGTCAGCGTGCCCGTCGAACGGGCGAAGGCGCTGACCGACGAGGCGGACGCACTCGAAAGCCAGTCGCGCCAGGCCTCGAGCTTCGCCGGACGGGTCGGCCGGTTCGTGCAGCCCGTGTTTCGGCCGCTCGGCTACGACTGGCAGCTCACCGACGGACTGCTCACGGCGTTTGTCGCCCGCGAGGTCTTCGTGTCGACGATGTCGGTGCTGGCGGGCGCTGGCGGGCGCGAGCTCCAGGAGGCCGGCGTGCTCGAGCGCATCCGGGGCATGACGCGCGACAACGGCACGCCCGTGTTCACGCGCGCCACCGCGGCGAGCGCCCTGGTCTTCTTCGTGCTCGCGATGCAGTGCCTGGCCACCCTGACCGTGACGCGAAAGGAGGCGGGGGGCATCAAATACGCCGTACTCCAGTTCGCCTACATGACGGGCCTCGCGTACGTCGCCGCGCTCGTCGTGTTTCAGGCTGCCCGGGCGATGGGAGTAAGCTGATCCTGTGCAGACGGCCATCGTGTCCCTTGTCGCTCTCGGGGCGCTCCTCCTCGTGGTCCGGCGCGTTGTCGGCGCGATCCGGCCCTCGAAAGGGAAGACGGGGAAGGTCGCGTGCCCGTCGTGCGCGTCCGGATCGGACGCATGCGGCACGAGCGCGTCGAATGCGGAGCCGACCATGTCAGGCGCTGGGGGAACGTCCGACGTGCAGCCTTTAGTTCTCGTGCGATCGAAGCCGCACTGAGCCCCGCTTTTTGCGCCTCGGCGCGGCTGAGGAGGCCCTCAAGCCTTCCCGCCTCCCAGCCTTCAAGCCTTCTCTTGAGCCCCAAGCACGTAACCTGTAGGGCGCGAAACGCCACTTCTCTGGCACAGTCTTATCCTCTCGTGCGGCCCGCGGCCGGAAGAATCGCCGTGTGGCCGACGGTATTGCCCTTGCACGCCTCGGCTAGGAGCGTTGTGTGCGCGTGCAGGAATTGGTACGCCATCTCGAAGATGACGGCTGGCTGGAGGTTCGCCGCTCGGCGGAGGTCCGACAGCTTTGTCATCTCCTACGACCGGGCGTCGTCACCATCGCGGGTGACGAAACCACGGAAGTCCCGGCCGGCACGCTGCGGTCGGTGTTCTTGCCGGCCCCGCATGCGAACAGGGAGAGCCCCTCATGAAATACGCGGTCGTCATCGAGCGAGGGTCGACGTCGTACGGCGCGTCGGTCCCGGACTTGCCGGGATGCATTGCCGTCGGTGCCACGCGGGAAGCGGTCGAACGGTTGATTCAGGAAGCGATTGCCTTACACATCGCGGAACTTCGGGAAGAGGGCTTGGCACTCCCTACGGCTGACACGCGCGTGACGACCATCGACGTCGCGTAACCCCCCCCCTGTCCGCCGGCGATTTCCGCCGCCACCGGTATAATCGCGTCCATTCGCTGCGGCACTGGCCGCGGAGTGAGGCGCACCATGCGATTTCCGACAGGTCTGGCGAGCGGCACGATGATCGCGTTGTTGGCTGCCGTGACGAGCGCGGGGTGCGGCAGCGGATCGGCACCTCCCCCTGCCGCCGCCGGCTCGGGCGACGCGGCATTCGACACGTTGGTCGGCGAAGTGCTCGCCGACGAATATGCCCGCAACCCCACATCGGCCACCGACTTGGGCATTCACAAATTCGACGATCAGCTCGAGGACTACTCCCGGGCCGGCGTCGACAGCGCGCTCGCGGCCGCACGTGGCTTCAAGACGCGCCTCGAGGCCGTGGACGAGGCGACGCTCTCGCCAGCCAGGCAGCTCGATCGCGAGTTCGTGATCCACGCGCTCGACTCGCGCATCCTGCTTGGCGCCGAGGTCAAGGGGTGGGCCAAGGATCCCGACAGCTACAGTAGCGGCATCACCAATACCGCCTTTGTCATGTTCAAGCGCCAGTTCGCGCCACCCGAGGACCGCCTGCGCGCGCTCATCGCCCGCGAGCGGAAGATGCCGGCAGCCCTCGACGAGGCGCGGAAGAACCTGGAAAACCCGCCGCAGATCTACACGGAAATCGCCATCGAACAGGTGGACGGCGATATCGATCTCTTCAAGTCGGCGGCGCCACAAGCCTTCGCGGCCGTCACGGACGCGGCGCTCCTCAAGGACTTCAAGACGGCCAACGCCGCCGTCATCTCGGCCCTGACCGCCTACAAGGCGTGGCTCCAGAAGGACCTGCTGCCGCGGTCGAAAGGCGAGTTCGCCTATGGCGCGGACCTGTATCATCGGCGACTCGTCGCCGACGAGATGGTCGACACGCCCCTCGATGAGCTGCTGCGCATCGCCGAGGCCGACCTCCACAAGAATCAGGCCGCCTTTGCCGCGACCGCGAAGCTCATCGATCCGAACAAGACGCCGATGGAGGTGCAGGCGCTGGTCGAGCGGGATCATCCGCCGGCCGGCAAGCTGCTTGACGCGGCGCAGGCGACGCTCGACGCCATCGGCAAGTTCCTCGTCGAAAAGCAGATCATCACGTTGCCGAGCGCCGCGCAGGCGCGCGTGAAAGAGACGCCGCCCTTCTTGCGCGCCACGACCTTCGCCTCGATGGACACGCCCGGGCCGTTCGAGACCCACGCGACCGAGGCGTTCTACAACGTCACGCTGCCCGATCCGGCCTGGTCCGCCAAAGAGACAGAGGACTACATGCGAGGGTGGTACTACGCCCTGATCTCCAACGTCTCGGTCCATGAGGCCTGGCCCGGGCACTACGTGCAGTTCCTCTACGCCAAAGGCTTTCCATCCGACGCGCGCAAGGTCTTCGGTGCGAACTCGAACATCGAGGGCTGGGCGCACTACTGCGAGCAGATGGTCATCGACGAAGGGTTCCACGCCGACGATCCGAAGTACCGACTGGCGCAACTCCAGGACGCGTTACTCCGAGATTCGCGCTTCGTCGTCGGCATCAAGATGCACACGCAAGGCATGACGATGGCGCAGGCCGATGAGTTTTTTCAGAAGGAAGGCTATCAGGTGGCGCCCGTGGCGCGGGCAGAGACCAAGCGCGGAACCAACGACGCGACGTACGGCTACTACACCATGGGCAAACTCATGATCCTGAAGCTGCGGGACGACTACAAGGCGCATCAGGCAACGGTGGGTGGGACTTACTCCTTACGCGATTTTCACGACGCCTTCATCAAGCTCGGGCCGCTGCAGTTGCCGCTGATGCGCAAGGCATTGCTCGGCGACGTCGGGTCAATCTTTTAGACCTTCTCGAATTGAGCTCAGGATCGCCCGGACGAGCTCGTCCGGGACCGGCGCGTCGTCGTTCCCCCCGCAGGCCGCCCGGCCCGCGGCGACCGTCTGTTCGTACTGCTGCACGAAACAGCGGCAGTTCGCGCAAAGGGAGAGGTGCCGCTCGAAAGCGCTCTGGACGTCTGGCGCCAGGTCCCGCGAGATATAAGCCGCGAGGAAATCCGTGAGGTCCCGGCAGGTCATCCGTGGCCTCCGGCGAACCGTGGGGCGAGCAGCGTGCGCAGGGCCATGCGCGCGCGATGGAGGCGAATCTTCACGGCGTTCGAAGTGATGTCTAGCATCTTGGCCGCTTCCTCCGTTGACAGCCCGTCGATATCACGCAAGAGCAACACGACGCGGTACGACTCGGGCAGCCGGTCGATCGCCTCGCGCACGAACGCCGCCGTCTCCTTGCGTCCGAGCGCCACGTCGACTGGCTCGTCCCAGGACGCGAACTGCTCGGCGTGGTGGCCGTCGGCCTGGAACGCCGGGAGGAGCCCGTCAATCGATTCCTCCGCCCGTCGCTTCTTCGATCGTAACCTCATCAGGGCCGCGTTGACCGCGATGCGATGGAGCCACGTCGAGATGCGCGCGTCCGCGTGGAACTGCTGCCGGGCGCGGTAGGCCGCGACGAACGCTTCGTGCACCGCTTCACGGGCTTCGTCGTCGTTGCCCAGAATCCGCCGCGTGACTGCCAGCAGCCGTCCGCCCTGCTCGCGGATCAGGGCGTCGAATGTCCGGCTGTCGCCGGCGCGAAGGCCCGTCACGATCGCGGGATCGTCCCGCAGCGTCTCATTGCCCGTCGCCGCCATGTCGGCGAAATCGTACCACGTCGCCCAGATGCTGCAGTTGAGATGCCGCAGCGGAGCGGGACGTGTCGGACCGCACGCGAGGGCCTCCACCGCGCCAATCCGGCCTGCTATGATCGAATTGATGAGGTCGCGTGCGCGTGTGACGTGTTTGTGTAGTGCTGTTCTGTTGATCGTGGTATCCGGTCGGGGTCTCGGCGCTATCGATCACCAAGTCGCCCAGACGCACACAAAGCCTCAGGCTCGTCCCGAGACAGAACCCATCCCCGAGGCGGCGGCGAATCCGCAAACCGGGTGGGACGAGCGTGTGATCCACGTGCCGGTCGTAGGGCAGGCGCACATCTACGCCCCTCACCATCCAACTACGCCGAATGTCGCGCTCTTCATGAGCGGCGACGGCGGCTGGGACAAGGGCGTCGTCGACATGGCGCGCCGGATGATGCCGAAGGCGATTGTGATCGGCATCTCCTACGTGGCGTTGCGCCGGGCTCCGGGCCCGACCACGAAGTGCTGGATGCCCTCGGGCGATCTCGAGGTGATTGCCCACGACGCGGAAAAACAACTCGCGCTGCCGGCCTACCAGCCGCCGGTACTGGCCGGTTATTCCTCGGGCGCCACGGAGGTCTACGAGGCACTCGCGGCCTCGCCGTATTCCTTTGCCGGCGGCCTGGCGATGGGCTTCTGTCCGGATTTGCCGGCGAGTCACTCCGTGTGCCCGTCGGACAACTTCAAGCCGCCGCCGCGCGACGTGAAGACGAACGTCGTCATGTTGCCGAAAGTGCCGGGGTTGCCGCGCGAGTTCTACGTCGTGAACGGCGTCCAGGACCAGGTCTGCAAACCAGCCCAGATGCACGCGTTCCTCGACGATATGACGAACGCGCACTTCGCCGAGGCGCCCGGAACCGGGCACGGCTTCAGTCGGCCGTTCCGATGGGGTCCGGCGTTCGACGAGGTGTACGGCAAAGTGCTCGACTCGGCTACGACCGCCAATCATCCGCAACACTCAGTGACGCCAGCTGCCCCGGGTACGGCGGCGGCCCTCGAGCCGCGCTTCGAGGCCCTGAAGCTGCCGCTCGAGTATGTGTGGGCCGATCGCACTCGGGCGTTGCTGGTGTTTTCGTCAGGCGACGGCGGCTGGATGCCCCTCGATAGGGGCGTCGCGGGCTATCTCACGGCCCATGACGTCAGCGTCGTGGGCCTCAACACGCAAAGCTATTTGTGGAACGAGCGCACGCCGGACGAATGCGCAGCCGACCTGTCGCGCATCCTGGATGTCGCCGAGGCGTTGCACGTGCCGATCTTCGTGGGCGGGTACTCGATTGGCGCGGAGATCACGCCCTTCATGATGAACGCGTTGAAGGACGCGGATCGCGCCCGGGTGAGCGGCGAGGTCCTGATCGCGCCCGGTGAGACGGCCACCTTCGAGTTCAAGGTCGTGAACATGCTGTTTCGCGCGAAGCAGACGCCGTACGTCGTCGCCGATGCAGTCAAGAAGGGACGCGTGCCGGCCGTCTGCCTGTCGGGCAAGGACGAGGAAGCGCGCGACACCGCCTGCCCCAGCATGGGCACGGCGGCCGACGAGGTGACGCTCCCGGGCACGCACCACTTCAACGGCAAGTACGACGACATCGGCAAGGTCGTGATGGGATTCATCGACAGCCACCTACGCTAGAGCCGGCTCCCTCAGCCCGTATCACGCGCCACCGAACTGGAACGCTCCAAGTGCTAACGCGGCTGCGTCGCCACCTTGCGATATCCGCTGGCGATGAGCGCGGTGACGCTGTAGAGGACCCCGGGCAGCGACAGGCCGCCGGGGTACGCGAAGTACTTGGGCTCCCACTCCGGATCGAATTTGTCTTTGTAGGCGCGGAGCCCTTGGAAGTTGTAGAACGTCCGGCCGTAGCGATAGACGTAACTCAGGATCCGGGTCCACAGCGACGTCAACTCCGAGGACTCGAGACCCGAGAACGGCGCCATCCCGAGGTTGAACGCCTCGTAGCCCTCGGCCTTGCCCCAGAGCATCAGGAAGACGAACAACCCTTCGATGCTGTTCTTCGGCGCCGTGCGCCGGTGCCGCATCAGGTCGATCGACAACTCGACCTTCTTCGGGCCGGGCCAGATGTTGGCAAACGCCTCGATGCGGCCCCCGACGTCCAGGACCGCCACGGGGAACCGACGCAGATAGCTCTCACTGAAAAAGCCGAGAGAGAATCCCTTCTCGGCGGCGCCCTTCATGGCCAGCCAGTCGTCAGAGACGACGCGGAGTTCGGGCAGGATGGCCGGCACGTCGGCCACGGGCACGATGCGGAACGTCGCGCCCTCCTTCTCGAGTTTGTGCCAGAAGAGACGCATCTTCTTGCGGCTGCCGCCGTCGAGTGAAAAGGTGGCGAGCGGCACGATCGCCTCCTCGCCCGCTTTGGCAAAGGCGAACCCAAAATCCGCGTAGCGATGCAGCGAGTCCTTTTGCACCTGGTAGAACACCGGGATGCCGTCGGCGTCCTCCACGACTTCGAGGAACCGTCGGACGAGTCCGCCGGCCTCGCGCGTCGGGCCGACCGGGTCGCCGAGCGCTACCCAGGTCCGGCCGTGGATCGCATACATGAGAAACGCCGTGCGCGCGTCGTTCCACAGAAGCGCTTTGTCGCCGAGATACACGAGATACGGCGTGGACGATCGCTGCCGCTGGATCACACGATCGGCATCCGCCAAGTCCGCCGCCGAAGGCACCTCGAGGAGTGGCGCTGCGGCCCGCAGGAACCGCGCGAAAAAGATCATCAGCACAATCGCCACGCCGGCCGTGGACTGATAGAACCACCACACCTCCTGGCTCTGCGGCTCTCGGAACGCGGCGAGGCCGAGGAGCACCGATGACAGCACGACGAAGGACACGGACGTGAACCAGCCCAACGAGAACGTGTTCTCGAAAAGATTCGATCGCCGGTCGAATTCACGCCGCGCGCGAATCAGCAGGACGAGCAGCAGCATGAGGACCGTGGCCTCCTCGAAGTCGAGGCCCTTCAGGATCTCGGCGACGATGCCCACGAGGATGCTGCCGACCGCGAGCGTCCAGGCGGCGGCGAGCCGCCGGATGAGCGCCTGCGAGAGGAGCAGCAGGCCGAGGCCGACGAGGCTGCCGATGAAATGCGACAGCGCGACGACCGGCAGCGGGATCTCTTGGAGCAGAAAGGCCAACCGGGCGGCCGCGGCCGGCGTCGCGCCAGAGAAGAGCAGAATCGCGCCGGCGATGAACGCAAACCCGCCGATGAGCGGAGGCGCGAGAGAGATCGTCAGCGCGCCAAACGACTTGCCCCACCGTCGGAAGAGATGGCGGCGCTCCGCCCATTCGTCCGCGACCAGGATGCTCAGGCCGGCAATGAGCGGCAGCAGATAGTAGATCGCCCGATACGCGACGAGGGCCACGAGGAGCTTCGGCTTGTCGACCCTGTGTACTTCAACGGCCGACCCGAGCAGCAGCAGCATGCCCGCCTCGAGGACGCCGAGGGCCCCCGGCACCTGGAAGATGAGTCCCACGAACTGCGCCGTGAGAAAGGCGCTCATCGTCTCGAGGAAAGGCGGCCGCGGGGCGGGGATGAGAATCCAGAGGATCAGGGCGGCGAGGGCCCAGTCCACTGTTGAGAGCGCGAACTGCGCGCCGACGAGCGCCGGCGAGGGTAGCCTGAACGAGGTCCCGAAGAGGCGAATCGGCCCCCGACGGACAGCCGACGCAATGAGGTAGCCGGCGGGCAAGGCTAGAAAGAGCGCGCCGAGCGGCGCGGCCCATTCGTGCCCACGCAGCGTCACCAGCGCCTCGGGGGGTGCGACTAGGAGGCTCCAGCCGCCAAGCAAGAGAAGGCCCAGACCGAACGTCGCGTTGTAAAACCCGACCACGCGTCCGATCTCGTCGTTGGAGAGGCCCCACCGTGAGTAGAAGCGATAACGGGCCGTCGCCCCCGTCAGCCCGGCGAACCCCAGGCTGTTCGAGACGGAATAGCCCACGAACGACGCGAGCGTGATGCGCCACCACGTGAGACGTCGACGCAGGTAGACGAACGCCAACTGGTCATAGCCGGTGAGGATCGCGTAGTTGACGACGGTGAGCGCGACCACCAGGCTAAACGCGGGCGGCGGCACACTATGCACCGCGTGCCAGAGCCCAGCGACCGTGTACTCCCGGAGTTGATCCGCGACCGCGTAAATGGCCGCGAAGAGAAGCGCGACGCCCAAGAGCGGGGTGAGTCGTCGCCACCAAGACGTCATGCCGAACTTAGATCATATACACCGGAGGGGTTGACCGGATTCCCTCTGCCTCAGCCGCGAGCCGGCGCCACACGTCCGATCATCCAACCGTACAAGCCGGCCACGAGCGCGACGAAAGCCACGGCGCCGAGCGCGTTGGCCGGCGCAAACGTGGCCGAGACGAGCGCGAGCGGCGCATCGGACGAGAACCCCACGATGAGGCCCGCGTTGAGCACGCCGAACAGGCTCTCACCGACGATCAGGCCAGACGCGACGAGGACGCCGAGCCGTTCAGCGCGAGCCGGCTCGACCGATCGCGCGGCACGCCGGTTGTACCAATGCCCCACGACGGCACCGACGACGACGGCGAACGTCGCGGACATCGGGAGGTAGATGCCGATGCCGACGGCGAGTGGCGGAATCCGCAGCCACCTCGCGACACCCAGCAACGCGTCGATCACGATGAGGCCGATGCCGACCAGGACGCCGATACCGATCATGCGCCAGTCGAGGTGGCTGCCGATGACGCCCTGCGCGAGCGCGGCGATGAGCGTCGCCTGGGGCGCCGGCAGCGGATGTTGCGCGACGACACCGATGTTGGCGGCGCCCGCGAACCCGTACGCGTGCGCGAGAAGATTCAAGATCGGGGGAATCACCGCCGCGCCGGCCACGACGCCGACAATGAGCGCGACCTGCTGCCGCCAGGGCGACGCGCCGACGAGTTGCCCGGTCTTTAGATCCTGTAGGTTGTCGTTCGAGATCGTCGCGCACGCAAAGACGATGGCCGTCACGAACAACGCGAAGGCCACGAGGGCCGGTGCGGTCGCCTCGGTGGGGCGCTCGACGACAAGGAGAATCGACGCCGAGAGCACGATGGCCAGGATGCCGACGCCGGAGATCGGGCTGTTCGACGCGCCGATGAGTCCTGCCATGTAGCCGCAGATCGCCGCGATCAGAAACCCGCCGAAGAGCACAAACGGCACGGCGATCGCTGTGAGGGCCCAGGCGTCGCCGGCCACAGCCGTCGGCGCGACAAACCGGAGGCAGAGTCCCGCGGCGAGCACGAGACACGCGATCGTCAGCGTGATAATCCACCAGGCCGACAGATCGCGGTCACGTTCGTCGTCACCCTTCGAGCCTCGCGATGTCGCGATCGTACGGATGAGGCCGCTGACGACCGGCCGCGTGAGCGTCGCGAGCGTCCAGATGGCGGAGATGGCGATCGTGCCCGCGCCGATGAACCGCACCTGGTGCCGCCAGATGTCGTCCGCATGCGCGGCAAACGCCACGCCCACCGCGGCCGGCTCGAGGTGCGTGAGGATCGGCACGGCGCCGACCCACGCGATGAGCAGGCCGACTAGCATGGCCACGCCGACCGAGAGTCCGACGAGATGTCCGGCACCAAAAAGCGCCAGGGAGAAGGCGATGTCGTAGCCGCTGGCGCTCGTGGAGCCCAGCCGGAAATAGCCCTGGATCTCCGCCGCGACGACTTGCGTCGCCGAGACCACCGCGAGGCCCCCCGACGCCACGGCGCCGAGCACCACCGCCACCAGGCCCTCGCGCGCGTCGCCGGCGTTCGAGCCGGCGTCGCCCCGCGTACCGGAGCCGACCTTGAGGACTTCGGCCGCGGCCACGCCTTCTGGATACGGCAGGTCGGACGTCGTGACGAGCGCGTGGCGCAGCGGGATCGTGAAGAGCACACCCAGGATGCCGCCGCTCACGCAAACCAGGAACGACGTCCAGAACGGGAAACCGGTCCACCAGCCGACAATCACCAGGCCCGGGAGGACGAAGATGATCGCGGACAGCGTGCCGGCGGCCGACGCGACCGTCTGCACGATGTTGTTCTCGAGGATCGACGAGTCGCGTACCAGGCTCAGGAGCGCCATCGAGATTACGGCGGCCGGAATCGACGAGGCGAAGGTGAGCCCAACCTTGAGGCCAAGATAGACGTTGGCCGCCGTGAAGACCGTGGTGATGAGCGCGCCGAGGACGAGGCCTCGAATCGTCAGTTCCGCCACGCGAGGGGGCTGCGCCATCAGGCCATAGCCTAGCAGCCCGCTCGGCTGATTACCGCAGGAGCACCCGGTCCGCGACCGTCGTCTCGGCCTTGAGGCGGATGTCGCGCGACGACGACCCGACGAACACCGAGCGCCGACCGGGAGCGATCGCCCAGTTGTTGATCACGACGGACCAGTACGACCAGGCGCGGGGATCAATATGCAACGTGAGAGTCTGCGCCTCACCGGGCGCGAGCGTGACGCGCCCGAAGGCCGCGAGCGCCTGCGACGCCAGCGGCACCGGCGGTGAGGCCGGAGGTCCGACGTAGACCTGCACGACTTCCGTGCCGACACGTCTCCCTGTGTTCCGAACGGTAACTCGGACGTCGTGGCCGAGTTTATCGGGGCCACTGGCAGGGGTCACCGACAGCGCCGAGTAGGCGAACGTCGCGTACGACAGCCCGTGGCCGAATGGAAAGAGCGGCGCGATGCCCTTCGCGTCATACCAGCGATAGCCGACGAGAATGCCCTCCGAGTACGCGCCGTGCCCATCGACGCCGGGGTACCGTGCTGGATCCGCCGTGGGCGTATCCTCAGCGCGACGCGGAAATGTGACCGGCAACTTGCCGCTCGGCGTCGCGGCGCCCGAGAGAAGGTCCGCCGTCGCCTTCGCCCCTTCCTGGCCGGGGTACCACATCTGCAGGATGCCGGCGACCTGGTCGGCCCACGGCATGAGAATCGGCGCGCCGTTGTTCAGCACGACGACCGTGCGCGGATTGGCCACGGCGACCGCTTCGATGAGCGCGTCTTGAACGCCCGGGAGGGAGAGGGAGCTTCGGTCTCGACCCTCCGATCCCTCGTCGTACGCAAAGACGACGGCCGTGTGCGCGTGTCGCGCACTTTCGGCGGCCTCGGCGATCTTGCGATCGCGCCAGCCGGGCGGGATCCAGGCCAGGCGGATCTCCATCGGGGACTGTGCGCCCGCCGCGGCGATGACCGTCACCGTTCGTGTTTGACCGGCGTCGAAGTGCACGGTCGTGACGGGGTTCGTCAGGCCGATCGCCGTCGGGAGTAGACCGGCACCACCGCCTCCGCCCCCGCGGCCGCCACGGCCGCCCGCCGGAACGGCTCCAGCCGGCGGCGCGTCGAATTGAATCGAGCCTCGTCCGCCCGAGGTTTGGAGCCGAATCTCGTAGTCGCCGGCGTCTTTTGCCGAGAGCGTGCCCGACCAGGTCGTCGTGGATCCGGCCGGCAGCGCCCGCGGGCCCGTGAAGTCGACCTGGCCATTCGCAGTCGCGCCGCCAGTCAGCGACAATTGCGAGGCAGGAATCGCCTCGCCGTCGAGGTCGTACCCGACGTCATAGCGGATGGACGAGCCGGAGCCGGCGACGGCTTTCAGTTCCTCGAGCACGCTGCCTGTGTGCATCGGCGGCACGCGCGCACTGCCGCCGCCGCCCACCAGCAGCGTGCGCGCGGTTGGCCCGCTCACAGCGAGCGAGCGGAAGTCGTCGCGGCCGAGAGGGAGAATCGATCCGGTGTTCTTCAGAAGCACCGCGCCGGCGGTCGCAATCTCCAGCGCTGCCGCCGACGTGGCGGGAATCGTGCCCATCGTGGTGGCCGCCGCGCGGCCTGGTGTGAGGAGCCCGAAACGGGCCATCTGGACGAGGACTCTTGTCACGGCCTGGTTGACCGCCGCCTCGCTGACGTCGCCGGCGCGAACGCCGTCGGCCAGCTTCCCGTAGTTCGTGCCGCCGGGCATCTCGAGGTCGAGGCCGGCCGTGAGCGCAGGCCCGGCGCTGTGCGTTGCGCCCCAGTCCGACATCACGAAGCCGGTGAAGTCCCATTCTTTCCGCAGGACGCCGGTCTCGAGGACGGCATTCTCCGACGCGTACGTGCCGTTGATTCTGTTGTACGAGGCCATCACCGACGCGACGTTCGCCTTGACCGCTGCTTCGAACCCCTGCAGCTCGATCTCGTGCATCGTTCGCTCGTCGACGTCGGCGCTCACCGACTGCCGGGCGTTCTCTTGGTTGTTTTCAGCGAAGTGCTTGACCGTCGCCATCAGGCCTTCGCTTTGGATGCCTCCGATCTCGGCCGTGACCATCCGGCTCGTGAGCAGGGGATCCTCCCCGAGCGTCTCGAAATTCCGACCCCCTTGCGGCACGCGGACGATGTTCACCATCGGCGCGAGCATCACGTCCTGGCGGAAGGCGCGGCCGTCCTGGCCAATCGTCTGGCCGTACCGAAGGGCGAGATCTGTCGAGAAGGTGGCTGCGAGTGCCACGGGTGCGGGCAGGGCCGTCGCAGGCCGGCCGGTCCGGACGCCAGCCGGTCCGTCCGACAGGCGCAGCGGTGGGATGCCGAGCCGCGGCACGCCCGGCAAGTAGCCCGCCTGACCGAGACTTTCCGGATCGCGATCGCCATGAAGCAAGGCGATCTTCTCGGGAAGCGTCATCTGGCTCAGCAGGCGGTCGGCGATCGCAGCGGCATCACGCCACGGCAGCATTGACCCCGGCGGCGACATGCCCGGTGCCTGCATTGCGGGTGACCTCGGCACCGCGCCGGCAGTCGCGACGCCCGCGAGCGCGACCGCAAGCGCGGCTCGACTGATCAGATTGACCATGATTCGCCGAGGCTAGTAGCGCCCGGCGCGGCGGTCAAGGTCCGCCAAGAGGGCCGTCAGAGGCGTGACAACAGGGCGCCAGGGTTGGCGTCACCGCGCGAGCCAGAGCGTCTTCGCGCTGAGGGCGTCGCGCCGGAACCCCGCGGCCTCGTGCAGGTCCGCCAGTACCGGCGGCAATGCGTCCACGAACCGCCACTCGTCCGAGCGGCCGCCTGCCGCCTCGAACGCGGTCGACCAGTCGGGCCACCACGGTGTCGCTCGACGCCCGATCGGCTCGACGACGAGGACGGACGCGCCGCGGGAGGCGGCACCGAGCATGCGCGCGAGAAGCTGCGCGCGCGCTTGGTGGTCGAGTTCGTTGACGCTCCAGCCCGCGACGACCGCCTGGACATCGTCCAGGCGCGCGCGCAGCACATCCGACCGGCGGATTCGGCCGTCCAATCGGAGCGTTCGCCACGTCCAGGTGGCTTCGTCCAGAGCCCAGGTGTGCACATCGAAGCCGACGATGCGCGGCGGCGTTGGGCAGGCGACCGCCCATGCCGCCGACGTCACGCCCGTGCCGCAGCCGAGATCGCCGATGACATCGATGTCCCTCGCGGCAGCGCCGACGGCGTCGACGATCCTGGCGACCGTCAGGAAGTGCAGCGGCCCGTAGAACGCGGCGAAGGCCGCGCGTTTGGCGGCCGAGTCGAGGGGCGACCGGTCGGGAAGGGAGCCCCGACGCTCGACGTACCGGGCCGACAGGGCCCGCACGGCTTTCAAGAATTCAGGGTTCGTGAAGGCGCCGCGATGACGCGTCTGGAGCGCCGCAATCCACCCGTCGACGTCAGCCGCCATGGCGCGTTGCGGCGGTCGCCATCGTCGCTCGAAGGTGCCGCGAAGGCAGCGCGTGACCAATGTGCGGTTCGAGCGTGCGCGAGGCGGACGCGACGTCGTCGAGTCGGATCCCGGTTTCGAGGCCAAGTCCGTCCAGCATGTAGAGCAGATCCTCTGTGGCGAGGTTGCCTGACGCGCCCGGCGCAAACGGGCAGCCGCCGAGGCCGCCGGCCGACGCGTCGAAGGTCGAGATGCCGAAGTCGAGGGCCGCGAGCACGTTCGCGAGGGCGCTGCCACGCGTATCGTGGAAGTGCAGCGCCAGTCGATCGGCGCCGACCGTGGGGACGAGGACGTCGAGCACCCGTCGGACCTGGCCGGGGTGCGCCACGCCGATCGTGTCGCTCACCGCCACCTCGAACGCGCCGAGATCCAGGAGGCGCCGCGTGAGGGCGACGACGCGGCTGATCGGCACGTCGCCTTCGAATGGGCAGCCGAAGGCCGTCGACAGGTAGCCGCGGAACGGGAGGCCCGCCGCCCGTGCGTCGTGCGCGACCTCTTGATAGGTCTCGAACGACTCGTCGATCGACTGGTTGATGTTGCGGCGGCTGAAGGTCTCCGACGCGGCCGCGAACACGGCGGCGGTCGTGGCACGGGCCGCCAGCGCGCGATCGAGCCCGCGCCGATTGGGCACGAGCGCCATGTAGCGCGTGCCCGGCCGTCGCGCGATGCCGGCGAACACGCGGTCCGCGTCGGCCATTTGCGGCACCCACTTCGGGCTCACGAACGCCGACACCTCGATGACCGGCGCACCCGCGGCCGAGAGCGCGTCCACGAACGCGATCTTCGCCGCCGTGGGCACGTCGGCGGACTCGTTCTGCAGTCCATCTCTCGGACCGACTTCGACGATAGTCATGCGGTCGTCAGCTTCCAAGCCTTCCCGCCTTCCCGCCTGCAAGCCTTGTCCTCGTTCATTCCATGTCCACGAGGACCACGCCCGGTTGAACCAGCTCTCCTTCTCGACAGTGGACGGCCGTCACCACGCCGTCTCGCGGCGCGCGGATCGGAAGTTCCATTTTCATCGCTTCGAGGATGACCAGCGCGTCGCCCATCGAGACGCGCGCGCCGGGGATCGCAACGACGCGAACGACCGTGGCCGGCATCGGGGCCGAGAGGCCTTCGCGCCCGCGGGTGCGCTCGCGGGCGGCGTCACCGGCGCGGTCCACATGAATCTCGAAGAGTTCGCCGCCAAGCGCCACCCAGACGACGTCGGCCTCGGCCGCAGCGCAGGCCTCGATGGGTTCATCGCGTGACCTCACGCCGCCGGCGATGTGGCAGCGGCCATCGCCGACCTCACGCACCTCGAACGGTTCCACGACGCCGCCGAGGGTGACGCTGGTCCCGGACGCGTCAGCCGTCCAGTCGCGATCGCCTTCACGCACGCGAATGCGGGTCGCCATGACGTGTCGTCTACCAGGCCACCGGGCCCAACGTGATCCACGGATCGAACGCCGCGTGGTCGTCAGCCCCAACGGTCGCCAGGGTCGGGCCGCGCACGGCGACCGCGGCCGCAAGTGCTGCGGCCGCCTCTCGAAGCCAGTCGGCAGGGGCGCGTGCAATTTCCGCGAGGGAATCTTCGATGAACGTCGTGTAGGTGCGATGTGCCTGGACTTCAGGCGTCGCCAACAGCCGAAGGAGGAACGGCAGGTTGTGATGGAGCCCCAGGATTTCAAACCGGCGGATCGCGGCGGTCATTCGCTGAAGGGCGGCATCCCGCGTGTCGGCGTGTGTGATGACCTTCGCCAGGAGTGGATCGTAGTACACGCCGACCATCTGACCCTCGCGAACGCCGCCGTCGATGCGAAGGCCGTGCATGTCCTCGCCCTTGGGTTCGCGGTAGCGCAGCAGGCGGCCGGACTGGGGCAGGAGGCTCGCCGAGTCTTCGGCGTACACGCGGCACTCGATGGCGTGGCCCGACGCACGCACGTCCTCCTGTCGAAAGGGCAGGCGTTCGCCAGAGGCCACGGCCAGCTGGAGATGGACGAGATCCAGACCGGTGATCGCTTCGGTGACGGGATGCTCGACCTGGAGGCGCGTGTTCATCTCGAGGAAGTAGAACTCCGCGTCGTCTCCGTCGCCTGTGAGCAGAAACTCGCACGTGCCCGCGTTCACGTAGCCGACGGCTCGGGCGGCGGCGAGCGCCGCCTGCGTGATTCGCTCGCGGAGCCGGGGCGTGACCGTTGGGCCAGGGGCTTCCTCGACGACTTTCTGGTGCCGGCGCTGCAGGGAGCAGTCGCGCTCGAACAGGTGCGCGATCGTGCCGTGCGTGTCGGCCATGATCTGCACCTCGATGTGCCGCGGCCGATCGATCAGCCGTTCGACGTAGAGTGCTCCGGCCGCAAAGGCCCGCTCCGCCTCACGTCGGGCCGTCGCGATGGCCTCGGCAGCGTCAGGCTCGCGTGAGACAACGCGCATGCCCTTGCCCCCGCCTCCTGAGGTCGCTTTCAGGAGCACCGGAAATCCAACCCGCCGCATCGCCGCCGTGATGTCGTCGTCACGCTGTGAGGCCGGGGTGTCACCGGGCACGACCGGCACGCCGGCCGCCCGTACGGCCTCGCGCGCCGCT
>Ga0182024_10004901_pt1 | contig 30389 bp, 30 predicted proteins | sample P32metaG_FD_120480 | JGI IMG/M metagenome (GOLD analysis project Ga0182024, IMG submission 120480) | Permafrost microbial communities from Stordalen Mire, Sweden - P3-2 metaG (Illumina Assembly) | ecosystem: Environmental > Terrestrial > Soil > Wetlands > Permafrost | place: Sweden: Stordalen... | reverse complement strand
CCCGACGCGCGACCTCAGCGACATCCCGCCTGAACTCTGGTGGGAACTTCTTGGGCATCTCGACATCCTTCCCACCCGGCCACGCCGGGCACAAAGAGTGTCAACCAGACCCAGGGCAGACCCCCTTCAGGCTCAACATCGATGATGCACATTGGCTCATAACGACCGCGGACGTACTAAGCAATCAGCGCGTGTACCGCATGCGAGCCGAAATGCGGGAGCGCCTTGGTGAAGCGCTCCGAATTCCACAACGGGAACGGGCGGAACTTGACTGTATCGAGAGCGATGACATTTTCGTCGTTATCAAGCCCGGCTCAATAGTCGACCGAAGTCACGTTGCCGATCTCAGTCCACTGCTACGTCAATCGGTCGTTGCTGCATGCGCAGCCTTCGAAACCTACATGGCGGACACCATCATGAAAGAGATCGGTGGCGTGATGCGCAACAGCGATCCATTACCGACCCGGTACGCAGACATAACTCTGAACGTCGCTCAGTGGTGGCAGATCCAAGACGGGTACAAGAGGCGCGGCTGGGGCCTGCGCGAGCTAGTCATCGAGCCTCGGATTAGGGAATTGAGCAGCACGGTACCAAGCCAGGTAGGACAGCTGCTCTCGCTTCTCGGCGTACGGGACTGGGTTAACAAGGTGAACAGAGCCCGTGGCCGGTCGGCGAAAACGGTCGAAGACCTCGACCGGATTGCGACGCGGAGGAACCGCATCGCACACGAAGGCGACCGCGTCGGCCGAGGGAGGGCGGCAATCACGATTGACGAAGCGCTAGACGAGATCGAAGTGATCGAGTCCATAGCGACTGCAATAGAGAGCGTCGTGGCTAGTGAGACCGCCTGGCTGCGCCAAAAGGCGACCCTCTGACTTCCAACGGCCAGCCGGCGGCCGAACCAGCCCCGTTTCGGCGGACCAACACGCGCCTACGCTGATGAAGAACCACCACAGCCCATGAACGAGCACGGGCGCGGTCCCGCAGTTTCGGAATGACTCGGGGATTCCCGAGCTGCGACGCGATCTGGTGAACCTGGCGAGCTGGGTTTGCGGCAGCGGCATCGTCGAGCACCAACATGGTCGCCGGTCGACGTCACCTTCGCAAGGTGAGTGATGGCGAGGCTGGTGCCACAGGCCAGCGCTCCAGGCCGGTCCCGATGAGTGTTGGGTCGAGGTCGATCGCGAGCCGGTCATCCACGTCGTTGCGGATTGACCGGACCAGGTCCTGGAGCGCGGTTCGTTGGGGGGTTCGTAGGTTGTCGGGTCCGTGGTCGGTTGGACAGCGGCGAGCTGGGTAGATGCGGAGATCGCGTCGACCTCGGCTCGCGGCGACGTAAAGGGCAACGGGGCTGGTTCCCTCGACGGTGAGCATCCGACCCGTCTCGTAGGTTGTGCCTTGCGCGGCGTGGGAGGTGAGTGCGTAGGCGTGCGTGAGTATCCCGGCGGTGCTCGGCTGTGCTTCCCGCTGGAGGGCGGTGCGCGGAGCGTAGATCTGGCCGCGGTGGGCAAAGTCGACGACCAGACCGGGAGACCGGTCGTGGTCGGGTCGGACCTCGATGACGACGCCTGTGGTTCCGTTGCGGAGGTAGAGGTCGGGCTGGCTAGGCGGGTGGAGGTCGTGAGCAGGTGCGCGGCAGATGACTTCGTCGCCAGCCTGGAATTCCTGTCCGGCGATGCTGAGCGTCGGCCCCTGGGACGCGCACAGCTGCTGTCGAGCTGGTGCGGAAGGAACACCTGGGCTGATGTCGCCTCGGGATTAGCGGCGCTGTGGGTTCGAACGTGCTCGCTTCCGGGTCAGATGACGCTGTAGCGACCCCAGCCGCCCTCGCGGGTGTAGCGAAGCGTGGTTGAACCGAGTACGCACCAGAGTTCGTCGACGCTCGCGGGCATCGCGATGGGCATCTCGGGTACCACGTCGGTGCCGAATTCGTTGGCAGTGTGGTACTCGGGCTCTGAGTGGTCGAAGACGAGGACCGCGTGACGGCGGGCCCAGGAGCCATTCGAGAGCGACTCTAGAAGGTTGTTGCTTAGAGGCGAAGCTAGCCATGCGTTGATTCGGTGAGCCAATGCGTTGAGCCCCTCTCGGACGTAGCCGTAGGAGAAGATGAGCTCGACCCCTGGCGGATACTCGGGAAGGGGAGCATGGCTCATGCAGATGGCATCCTGAGTGGCAGCAGTAATCCGCTGCAGAGCATGCAAGACCTCGATCGTGCGGGGTCGTGCGCCGCGAGTGCATGTGATGCCGACGCCCTCGAGTACCGCGAGATCTGGTTCGATCAGTCTGGCGAGACCACGCACCTTCGGGACGGCGGTCTCACCGCCGTCGAAGTGTGCATTCCATTCGGCGATCCGATCCTCACGTCGCTGGATGATCAGCCCATCCCGGGCAAGACGAGCAACGGTCGCATCGTCAGGGTCAGCGGGGAAGTCCGGTGCTGGACGAAACTTCTCGTACATCGTCGGGACTTCGAGAAGCACCGACCAGTATCGACTAAGCATGCCCGACTCGAAGTACGGCTCTGTGCCGATCTGGTGGCCCAGTCGGCGGAACTCCTCGGCCGTGACTGCCTTGACTTCGAAACCGTGCTCGTTGCCGTCTGCGCTGTAGTCGACCCACGCGACGTCCCGAGCGGCCTCCCGGACGAGCGAAATCTCGAGCACGTGCTGGACCGCGACTCGGGCTTCCCGCTCGGACTCGCTTTCCGGCTCAGCCACCCTTTCAGCCTAAGGGAGGGTCGCCTCCACCACGCCGAAATTGCGCGTCGAACCCGGGTCGACCACGCGGGAGACTGCCAAGTCCTGCCTGCACCGTTACCGTCTTCGCCGGAGGACCAAGTGGTCGAGATTCGCCGCTACCGGCTTATGCCAGCCACCTTCAACGCTGGCCATCACATGCTCAAAGAGGCGGACCCGACCTGGGAGCCAGCCGTGATCGAGCTCCACGAGCGGAACCGCACGTCCATGATTGACTCTCTCAAGCACCTTCATGGCGATACCCGAATCGGCGAGGTCATCCGCAATGAGATGGACCTCGGGAGCGATCCCTGGTCGGTCCTCGGCTGGCACAACGACCTCTGGCTCGAGATACGACACGCGTTCACAACCTGCTGCTACTACTCGGCCGCAACGGCGGCGGGTGCTCTCGGCGAGCGCATCGCCAACCATTTGCTCGTTGATCTCGCCGACGACTGCGCGTCGTCCGAGGACCGCGCCACGATTGAAGCGCCCAAGGCGCCCACATTCCATACGGCGTTGACGATCTTGAACAGATGGGACGTCCTCGAACCGAAGGCGCTCAGCCTGTTCGAGCACCTCCGGATCTTACGAAACGCCCTGGTGCACTTCGACGCCGACCTGTACGACAACCTGCGGGACCGTAGTCTCGCTGCGGTAACGACTTTGCGTGACGCGATAGACGCACAGTTTGGTGTGTTCATTCCACGTCGCCTCATACCAGGGATAGCTGGGGCGATGTACTTGAAGAAGCAAGTCGAGGACGAACCATTCATCCGGCGCTACGTTCTCCCGCTCGCGTTCGCTGTCGGTCCCCGCAACACAGTTGCTCCGCATCCACCATCGGGCTACTGGACGGTAGGTGAGGATCCGACGGTGCTCACTGAGTTAGACACGGACTCGGAATTCGTTCGCCTTATGCGGCCATGAAGTGATTGGCGTGGACGGTCTGAGTCAGCGGGGTGCTCGTCCCCTGGGTGGTGGCCTACTCGTTGCGGCACAGGACTTGAAGTGGCCGCGTTGCCGGGTGGCTCGGTATGTGGCTACAGCTTTGGTGCCCGCTGGGACAGTTGACGATCGGCAGCCACCCTCGAGTAGGACCAACGCTCGCTGCAGGTAGAAGGACCAGGAGCTCCCGTTAAAGAGTCTGAACCACTCAGTTGTGAGCCGCCGGCGTCAGCATGTCCGGTGGGACGCGAGTGAGCCCCAGCTCAGAGGCAGTAGGGAGGTCGTCGACGCGTGTGAGGGCCAGCGGGTCGAAGCGCAGTGCGTAGGCTTGTCGTTTGCCGGGCGCGACCAGCCACAGGTAGTCGGGCCGCATCTTCCAGAGTGCGTCGGCCAGCTTCCAGGCCTCGTGCTCGCGCCCTTTTCTCGCGGGCCGGTCGACGGGGCCCGTCGGGGCCGCCGAGTACCGGGCTGTGACCCGGACCGCTAGGTCATGCGGCTGGGCCGGGTCGACCTTTGCCTCTCCAACGATGACGGCATGGCCCGTGTCGTCGAGGACTGCATGGTCCAGACGACAGCCTGAGTCGCCGGGCTCGAAGAGCACCCGTCGCGGGTCGTAGCCCAGCCGAGCGATGAGGTCCACGTAGCACGCGAGCTGGGGGATGTACTCGCCGTTGAGGATGGTCTGCTTGCCGTAGAAGCTCAGCAGAGCCCAATGGCCCTCCGGGCGCGGCCGGTCGACCGTATTGAAGCGGCCGTTGGGCAGAAGCTCGATCAGTCCTCGGCGCACGCCTTGTCGCAGTTGCTCAAGATCCCTTTGGTCGACCTGGAAGGCAGGGGCCGTGAGCGGGTGTCCGTGTGGGCCCTCGAGCGCACACCGTTCACAGTGCTCGATCAGCCAATCGGTGTATTCGGTGCCTCGCACGCTGCCATTGTCCCATCCGGTTGGGACACCCAGCGCGATACGAACGGCCCAGCTCTCCGGCTGCTCGGCCTCAACCCTGCGCGGCAAACTGCATCACTACGATCCACGCTGATGATCCTCAAGGCCCTCCGGCGACACGGCGTGACCTGGTCAGGCTTGGCTGGTCATGGCCGGGGGTGATGCTCTCGCAACGTCGCTTGGACTTGGAGTCCTCCTCGATCTGGAGGGCGGCCTCACCCTTGACGACTTGCGTGAACGAGTCAGCGACTACGCGATCGCGACGGACTACGACGGCAGCCTCAACGCCCTCAAGAAGCGCATAGGAGCGGCACTCGATCTGGACAATGCGGACCATCGAACAGCCGTGCTCACCTGGCTGCGCCAGTGGGGATGCAGACACCTGAACCGGGCGAGTGAGGCGGTCTCGACCGCCGCTCTCTCCGAGTGGGCTGAGACATGGGTGCCGCACCTTCCTGAACCATCCCGGCCCCTCCCCGAGCTATCCACGGACGACATCACCACGGTGGCCGTCGCATACGGTCACCTCGCTGAAACAGTTTCCGGTGCACGTCGTCTCACGAGACGTGAGGTACCCGTTCACTTCGGCCCCACCGCTGCCGCTAAAACGATGTACGCCCTACGTCCCAACGCGTGCGCTCCGTGGGACGACCCGATACGCGACGGGCTCGGGATGGGAGGCAACGATGCGGCATACCGGGCTTACCTCCAGATCATCGTCCGGGCGCTCACGCAAACTGCGGCGAGAGCAGGCGTCGCAATGAAGGACCTGCCGACGTGCGTCGGTCGTCCGGACTCGTCGCCACCGAAGCTGATCGACGAGTACTTGTGGATGAGGATCACGCGAGCTGTTGCCGCATGATCCTCCGCTGTACGACGCAGCCATTCACATCGCTTTACAGCATCTCACACCGCTCCGTGGTCTTAAGGGACTCGATGATGGAGCCGTGACGTCGTTCACCTGAGTGGCTGGCGAGTCCGGCTGAGCGTGACGGTGCCGTCACGGGGCCGGATGCAGGATCGGACTGTGCTGACAGAAGAGGTCGGAGCCGTGATTCGTAGCTACACCCATGTCTAGATGATGGCTGCGAAGCAACCCGGATTCGGCAGCCGCTCGCGGGAGCCGATTCGGGTCCTGAGCGTCCGGCAGCCCTGGGCGTGGGCGATTGTCTCCGGTTGCAAGGACATCGAGAACCGCTCATGGCGGACGGGCTACCGGGGCCGCATCTATATCCACGCAGGTCTCAAGCGGGCACCGCGCGACCAGCTGGCGCGTTTTGAACGATTAACAGCCCGGCTCGGCATCGCGGCATCGTGCGACGACGTTCGTGGCGCTGTCATCGGCTACGTCGAACTGTTCGACTGCACGACTCGAGCTGTCAGCCCCTGGTACGTCCGGGGCAATCAGGCATGGCACCTACGCGGTGCAGCCGCCTTGGCTCGACCAGTTCCCCTTGTGGGTCGACTCGGGCTCTTCGAACCCGATGCCTCGGTTGCCCGCCGACTCCGACGCGCGAGCCGCCGAATCATTGACATGCCGAACTGACGGAGCAGACGCCAGCGGTCCTTATGGCTCGAGTTCAAGCACGGCGTGGACGAGAGCGTGATCGCTGAGCCTGCACGCCTCGTCGTAGTGGTAGTCGATCGACTCGACCCTGAAGTGATGGGTCCAGATGCTGTCGTAGCGATGGGGCGTTCCCGGCGAACCTTCGCGTGTCCCGGTCCGATACGAGGTCGCCAACGGCCCGGAATCGTTGGTCCGCGCGCGGATCGCGTCGAGCTCGGCCGGATGCGCCTCCAGCCAGTCACGCAGGGCGTCGGTGAGGGGATGGATCTTGGCGGGACCGACCAGCTGGTCGTCGCCCGGCGCGCCACTCAGGTTGGCGCCGCCGGTTTGCCAGTGGGTCCGGGTCTGCGCAAAGTCGGGGTGATCGACCTGTGGCGTATTGGCGTCCATGCCGATGATGACGGGCCCGGTCAGGGGTTGGAGCCATTGGGCGATCTTGACTGCTTGAGCGGGCTTCTTCTCGAACCAGCTCACCCCAGGAGGCGCGTGAAACGCCCCCGTTACCACCGCGGCGCCGTCCACCAAGACGTCGACGACCAGAGTGCGCTCTGGGACCGGGACGTCGGTCATCAGCCGGCCGGGACCAACCTCGATTCCTCGTCCACCAATTGCACAGCCCAGCTGCCGGCGCTGACCGTCCCAGGGCATCAGCACGCGATGGTCCAACGAAAAGCGGAACCAATCCAGATCCGCCCCCTTGCACAAGGCCGCGATGGAGTCCCGATTCGCCTCCTGGAAGAGCACCAGATCAGGTTCAAACGACGCGATGTACGTCGCCTGCTCGATGGCTGCCGGCCCAACACGGTGCCGGAGATTCCAATCGATGACCGAGAGCCGCCGTCCCACGGGAGAGAGCATCCCAAGTCGACTCAGTCGCTCGCAACAGACGCGTCGGCGGCTGGCTGGCCGTCTCTCCACCAGCGCACCCAGCTCGCAGGCGGGCTATGAGCCCAAGGGCCGCACGGGACCGTCGCGGGGCTGACTGTGCCGTCGAGCGAGCGCTGCCGACAATGGTCGTAGCTCCAGCGCCGCTCCCCGTGCCAGCGAATGCCGTCGTGATGGTACGCCCGCTTCGGAAGCCAGGCACCGAGCTCAATCATGGCGTCGCGGTACGCCAAGCGGCGGCGCTGGGCGAGCAGCCCCGAGCGTTCGTATTCGCCGTCTGGAAACCGGGCCCGTCGCCCATTGCAGTAGGTGCAGGCGAGCCGCAGATTCGCCAGCTCGTTCGTCCCGCCGCGAGAAACGGGCCTGACATGGTCGATGGTGCAACGCCGGTCAGCGTCGCCGAACTCGAAGCCGCAGTACCAGCATCTGTCACCGTCACGCTCGAGCAGACAAGCGACAGCAAGGGCACGCCGTGAACCGCCGCGAAAGCCCCGAGCCATGGCTCCACTTTCGCGCCCGACTGCGACGATGCTCACGAGTGACCCGTGCGCTTCCCGCAGCGCTGGAGAGCTCAAGCGATAGGTGCGGAGTTGAGATGGGACTGGTGGAAGCGTAGATACGGTCCGCCCGAGTCCGTGTGGGCCGGAACTACAGCGATGTAACCGTCACAGGGCGCTCGTAGCGTCTAAACCATGCAAGAAGATGCCGAACCCGAGCAGTCTTGGTCGTGGCGGGGCTGGGAGAAGCCGAGTCCCGTTTCGCAGCTCCGTCTCGTCAAGGACCCCCGAGTAGCGGTTGCCGTCTGCCCTGGATGGCCGACTCGGCGACCAGGTCACCGCGCCACCGGACGATGTGGAGGGATGGCGAGAGCCGGTGCTTGCAACAGCTGAGACTGCCAATGGGTCGGTCATTCTGTCGGTGTGAGCTGCCGCCTGCGACGGGGCGACGCATGAGCCGGCTGATACTGCACCTCCCAAGCGTCCCAATGGTGCGGCAACATGAGCCCCGCAGGGGAGCGTCAGGGAGCTCGACGTGCAGGGGGTTGGAGTGATGGATGGTGAAAGCCCATTGGGCGAGGGTGCTCTGGTCTATTGGGAGCAGAGCCCGGGCGAAAAGTATGGAGTCATCGAACGCCTCGGCGCACGGGTCCAGGTCTTGTTCGATGACGGCGAGCGCCGGATGTTCGCCACTCGCAGTGCACCACTTGTCCGCGTGCAGCTTCCTCCGCAGGTACGCCGTCGCAGTACTGACCAGCCTGGATTCCTTGTTGAGTCGGTCGATCTCGCCGGCCGTCCCGCCTGGCGAGTGAGCCTCCTTTCGCAGCACGGGATGCAGACGAAGACCGTGCCGGAGGCGGACCTTCGTCCCGACAACGCGGTGGGCCCGGTCGAACGAATCAAGGCTGGTGACCTGGGTACCCATAAGCAGGCTCGACTCACCCTGACGGCTCGCCACCACCACCTCGAGCATCTTCACAACGACTTGGTGTCACTTGCCAACGCGAGGGTCGATCTGAAGCCGCATCAGGTTGGTGTCGCCCACCGTGTCGTGACGAATTATCCCCATCGTTTCCTGCTCTGCGATGAAGTGGGCTTGGGCAAGACGATCGAAGCCGGGATGATTCTCAAGGAACTCCGGGCGCGAGGAGGCGCACGGCGGGTGCTCATTATCGTCCCACCCAATCTTCAGCGGCAATGGCAGTTCGAGCTAAAGAGCAAATTCAACGAGACCTTCGCCATTCTCAACACTGACACGGTTAAGTACCACGAGAGAATCGGCAACGAGGGCAGCGCGTTCACCGCCTTCGACAGTGTGATCGTGTCGAGTCATTGGATCACCCAGGGCAAGCGTCCCGAAGCAGTCACCAATGCAGAGTGGGACTTGGTCATCCTTGACGAGGCTCACCACGCCCGTCGACAGAAGTGGGGCAACAAGGTCGAGCGCACAAAGCTCTACGACCTCGTGGCACGCCTCGCGGATCCGTCACACTTTGGACATAGGGGCCTCTTGTTTCTCACAGCCACTCCCATGCAGCTGGCGAGCTATGAGCTTTACTCCCTCATCGAGCTACTCGATCCGGCACTGTTTCCGACGGAGCAACATTTCGAGCAGCACCGGCGCTCGATTCCCGGACTGAGCCATCTCGTCGAGGCGCTTCATGAACACGGGTTCCCGATTCCCACTGACGATCCCGAGGACACCATCGAGCGCGTGGCCGAGTGGCTCAATATCGATATCTCCCTAGCCGCTAAGCGACTCGCGGCCGGACCCACCGAGATCACGGCCCTCTGTGCGGAGCTCAGCGAGCGGCACCTGCTCAGCGAGGTCATGATTCGCAACCGCAAGTCGGTAGTCGGCGGCTTCATGCCGCGACATGCGTTTCGCTGGCCGGTCGAGCTCTCGCAAGTCGAGCTCGACGCGCTCGACGCTGTCGAGCACTACGTCGCGGAAGGCTGGAACCGCGCTGAGGCAAGCAAAGACAACGCAGTCGGCTTTGTTATGACCGTCTTCCAGAAACTCATGGCGAGCAGCATCCGGGCACTACGGGCTTCCCTCGATGGCCGCAGGATCCGCCTGGCTTCGAAACCCGGTGTAGCAAGATCGCTAACTGACCTCGAGGACGCCCTCGACGACGACGGCGACGCTGGTGAGGTCGTAGCGGGTGTTGCCGCGGCGAACTCTGCCGAGATAGAGGAACTCGAGTCGCTCGTTGAGCTGCTCGATCGCATTGAGGTCGACAGTAAAGGCGAGGCGTTCCTCAAGCAGCTCGGCGTGATCTTCGAGGAAAACGAGCACTCCCGAGTACTTGTGTTCACAGAGTTCCGCGAGACCCAGAATTACCTCGCCGAACGAATCCTTGACCGCGGCTGGAACGCGCATCTCTTTCATGGCCAGATGTCAGCCGAAGCAAAAGACGGGGCGGTCGAAGCGTTTCGCGAAGGCTCCGGGTCACAGGTGCTGATCTCGACCGAAGCCGGTGGCGAGGGCCGTAACTTTCAGTTCTGCCACCTCTTGGTGAACTACGACCTTCCCTGGAACCCGATGCGTGTCGAACAGCGGATCGGGCGGGTCGACCGCATCGGGCAAACGGAGGTCGTCCAGATTTTCAACATGTGGGTCAAAGGAACCATCGAGGAGCGCGTCCTCGATGTCCTCGAGCGCCGGATCAACGTGTTCGAAGAGACTGTCGGCGGTCTCGACCCGATCCTTGGTGACACCGAGAAAGACCTCCGAAAGGTCCTTCGACTCGCCCGTGGCGAGCGCGATGCTGCTCTCGCGGCACTTGAGGCGACGCTTGAAGAGCGAGTGCATGAGGCGCGTGTCGCGGACGAGAAGCTGCAGGACTTCATCATGAATACCAAGAGCTTCTCACGGGAGATCGCCGAACGGATCGCCGGGCAGCCCACGCCCATCACACCAGACGATCAAGAGCGCTTTGTAACCGCGCTCCTCGCGGATGTTCGCACCTACATCCCGGACGACGACGATGGCGAGCGGCAGATCGTGTTCAACGAGCCGTTCCTCAGCGACTACCCGGAGTTCGTGAAGGGTGGTCCGAAGCTCCGAGTTACCTTCCGGGCGGACCGCCGCCGCGATTCGGAGTATGTCGAATATATGGCGTTTGGTCATCCGATCGTCGACGCGCTGATGGATCGCGTCCTTTCGGAGGGTTACCCGGGTGTCGCCGGCGCTCGCCGTCTCGAGGCCGATCGCGACCTCGCGCCGGTCCAGGGGTGGCTGTTTGCCTACGTCATCAATGTTCCCGGTATTCGGACGGTTGAGCGCCTTGAGCCGGTCTTCGTGAGCGACACCTCCGAGCTCGACACGGCTATGGCGGCAGCGCTCGTGCATCGAAGCGCGGGGATGTCACGGGAGCAGGGTATTCCACCCGAAAGGCTTCCGCTCGATGGGCTCGACGTCGCCGCGGAGCTCGCAGAGCAGGTTGTCGCGGCACGTCTGAACGAGCTCGAAGTCGAGGTGAAGGCTGAATCGCTTCGTCGGCTCGAGCGCGAACGGCATCGGATGGCCGCGTACTTCGAATACCGGGAGCGGGCGGGCCGCGACCGCCTCGAGAACAGTCGACGGGTCCTGATCAACATGGAGGACGCTGCCGATTCTGAGCAGCGCCGGATCATTCCAGTGTGGCGGGCCAACGTCGAGCGCGACGAGCGACTCCTCGACGAGCTGGCCCGCGACCGGGTGGATCGTTTGGCGGAGCTCGATCGTAGAGTGCACCCGATCGGTGACTACCTGCTCGCCTCAGTGACGCGGATCGAAGTCGTTTCCGCATGATCCTCGGCCGCCGGAGCCGTGGCAGCTAGCGTCGCCAGACAGGAAACCTCGGGAGGTCGAGCGCAGGTGAGCCGGCGCACCTACGGCGTGAAAATAGTGCGAGGACCCGTCGTCAAGCTCCCGCCGCACGAACTCGCCTGCGACGGAATCGACGACCTCTTGGGCCTCGCGGGCAGCATCCGCCAGCCGCTCGCAGCTGACCTGTTCTGTGGCGCCGGCGGCTTGAGTTTCGGACTCGAGGCCGCCGGCTTTCGCGTGGTTTTCGGTGTCGACCACGATCCCGTGGCACTAGAAACGCACCGCCATCACTTCGCCGGGTTGACGCTCGACCGCGACCTGTCTGAGTCGAGGGCAATTGAGGAGATCGCCGAGACAATCCGCCTGGCCGGCGTGCGAGTTGTTGCGGGAGGCCCGCCGTGCCAGCCCTTCTCGCGTGCCGGACGATCGAAGATCAGGAGCCTCGTCGGCGCTGGCATGCGGCCTGCGCGAGACGAGCGGCGCGACCTTTGGCAGTCGTTCCTCGAGATCGTCGAGCTCGCCACCCCCGACGCGGTCGTGATCGAGAACGTGCCCGACATGGCACTTGGTGACGACATGCTCGTCCTGCGCACAATGGCCGAATGGCTCAGTGAGCTCGGATATGGCGTTCACCCGAGACTCATTGACGCTTGGAGGTTCGGTGTCCCGCAGCATCGCCAGCGCTTCTTCCTCGTCGCGATTGCAGACGACGGGGACTTCGAATGGCCGCAACCCGAGCATCACACCGTCACGGTGCGGGACGCGATTGGGGACCTCCCGCGCGTGGTCGGCGGTTACCGACCACCGGGGGGAGGCGACGGATACCAGCACTACGCACGGCCGGCATTCACAGCGTTCCAGCGCCGGGCCCGTGCCGGTCGGCCCGCGACCGATCGCGGTCGCGTCCACGATCACATCACCCGGCCCGTCCGCGAAGATGATCGGCGCGCTTTTGAGCAGATGACCTCATCCACCCGATACTCACAGCTTGCGCCCGAGCTGAGGCGTTACCGGGACGACATCTTCGATGACAAATACAAGCGACTCCCAGCACGCGGCCTTAGCCGGACGATAACCGCGCACATCGCGCGCGATGGCTACTGGTATATCCATCCGACGCAGCACCGGACGTTGACAGTCCGTGAAGCGGCACGACTGCAGACGTTCAGCGACGGAGTCCGTTTCTCGGGCCCGCCGTCTGCAGCGTTCCACCAGATTGGCAACGCGGTGCCGCCACGCCTGGCGGAAATTATTGCCTGTCAGGTGAAGATTGCACTGAAGCGGCGACGCACGGTCAGCCCGCTCCCTCGCTTGATCACCGAGGAGCTTGTCGATTGGTGGCGCGCCGAGGGTGCGACTGCGCGCCCATGGCTTGAGAGTGGGCGCGCCTGGCTGGTTCTGCTCGGCGAGGTGTTCCTTGCGCGCGCGACCGCAGCTGACATCGCTGCCGTTTGGCCGCAGCTCAGCCAAATGGATTCGCCTCGGCGTTGCGTCAGCCGGACAGATCAGCTCCAAAGTCTGGCTGAGTCCATCAGTCGGCGAGACCGGGTAGCTCCGGTCCTGCGGCTTGCCCGCTGGGTGTCGGCTCGGCCGGGTGCGCTGGCGGACGGTGACGTTCTCCGCCACGCGCCGGGAGTTGGGGCCGATATCGCCGCACTCGCTGCGCTCGTCTCGGGAACAGAGAATCCCGTGGTCGTCAGCGGTCCGGCGCTCCGAGTGGCTGCGCGGTATTTCGATGTCGATGTCGACCGCGTTCATTGTCGGTCGGACGGGCGATTGGCGGTTGCGCGGTTGATCGGCGGGGCAGATGACGCGAACGAGGCTCACCTCGGGCTCATCGAGCTGGGCAGCCGGATGTGCAGCTCCCGCCGACCACAGTGTTCAGAGTGCCCACTGAGGCCGTGGTGTCGGTGGGCGCGGCGGTCGCGTGGTCGCCAGCTCCAGCGGACCTGATCGGCCGGATCGGTCTGTACCGCTTCGCGCCCGACGTCATCCTCACTGCTGCTCGGGCGAGGTCGATTGCCGCGCCGGTGTTCTTTATCGACCACGCGGCCAGGCGGCGGTCCCCGTTGCGAGTCCTTGCTCGCACAGCGACGCGATGGGGCAGTCCTCACATCGGGGTGCGGTAGGTCGGCAGATCGCCGAGGCGAGGTCGATGACGCCCCACCAGTCCGATGCCGGCGCCGCCCCACCAATGAGCGTCTCAATGGCGCGTCGGACGTCGGCCCGTCGGCGCACGTCGCCACGTAGCTGTAAACCCGCGACGCGCTTTGCGACACGCACCGTGTTCGTGTCGACGAGCACCACGTCGCGGTTATCCGTAACGGACACCACTGCCGCTGCGACATAGGCCCCGACCCCGGGGAGGTTGAGCAATGCGTCATGGTCCGTAGGCACCAAGCCGTGATGATCCCTTACGATCATCTCAGCGGAAGCCCGCAGGTTGCGCGCCCTCCAGACCAACCCGAACGGCCGCAGGACTCGCTCCACAGTCGCTAGCCGAGCGCGTGCCATCGCTTGGGGTGTTGGGAACCGCTGCATGACCGACGGGAGGTGGCGTGCCACCTGATCGGCCCGGGTCCGCCGCAACAGCATCTCAGCCACGAAGACCTCCCAGGGTTGCGGGTTGGCCTCTCGCCAGGGAAAGTCTCGTCGCAATCCAGTAGACCATTGCCGTAGCGCTCGACGTCGGCGAGTCCCAGCGACGCCAACGCCCTCGCCAATCCTCGGCACAACACCGACCGTACGCCTGCGGCGCGTCCTCCAGCCGCGTATGGTCAGTGTCGACGAGTGGGGCTGAGGAGGAGCGGTGGGCGAACGACTCCCCTCGGGCGAGGACTCTCGCGGCGATGGGACAATTCGGGGGCTCGGGTGACTGATCTAATCGAGCGGCAGCGAGCCGTACGCGATGACCTGCTCACCGCTCTGCGGCGTGAGCTGATGGGACCGTACGACGGCGAAGACGAGATGCTGCGCGAGCGTCCGTCCCTCCGCTATCTCCTCGGTCGGCTCGCTCCGGCGGGGACGGCGGTGACCCCGGAAGAGGATGACGGGGCGGCGGACTCCGAGGCCGACGACGACGATGACGCCGGGGAATCAGCTCCACTCTTCCTCGCCATGAATCCGTCATCGGTCGGCCTCTCATGCATGGTGGCCGCCGGGGTGATATCCGTCGCAGTCGAGGCCGCATGGGCGGACTACGTACCCGACGAAGAGGCTTGGACCGACGAGACCGGTAAGGCACACACCCGCAAGGTGCACAAGCGTGTATCGCACGCCGAGCAGGTCCTCATTGCGCTCACTCCCACCGGCGAGATGCAGATCCGCGATCTCGCAACAGGCGCGCGGCTAGAGTGGATTGCTGAAGCACTCCCGGACGGGCGCACCTCGCTGTCCGCGTTTCTCGTTAACCGCCGCGAGGCAAGGAAGGCTTCCCGGCCGGATGACGACGAATGGATGTTTCAACCAGTACTCACGCTCCGCGGAGATGGCGGGGCCGGAATCTTCGAGGCGCGCAAGCTCGAGGATGTAGGTGAGCACCGGGACCCGGAGCTCCACGCGGCCGAGCTGCTCTACTGGCTCCGTCCCGAGTACGCCGTTGGCCACGGATGTGCAGCTGAATGGACGGCTCGTCCACAGGCGCGGGAACGTGCGACCGAGGTCCGAACCGAGCTCCTGCCTGCATATGAGCTACCGAGGATCACGCCTCGCGAAGACGTCGACGTCGAACTCGGGATGCGTGCCTTCGGTGGCGATGGCCCCGACGGAGTTCCAGCAGCTCAACTCGCTGAGAGCCTTTCGCCGCTCATCGCTGAATACGGAGCCTGGGTCGACGGCCTGGAAGCAGTCTTGCCCTCAGTGGAGCACGCTCTACAGGACGTCGCGCGTGACCACATCGACGGCTGCCGCGCTGCACTCGATCGCATGCGGGAGGGTGTTGAACTGCTGCAGACCGATTCCCAGGTACGCGAGGCTTTCTGCTTCGCCAACAGAGCCATGGCGCTGCAACGCGAGCGATCGGTGATCTCGCTTGCCCGTCGACGCGGAGCTCCTCTCCCCGATGCGAGCGACGTTACGGCACGCTGGCGTCCGTTCCAGCTCGCCTTCATCCTCTTGAATCTCCCGTCGGTCGTCGACCGACGCCACCCCGACCGTCGCGTCGTCGACCTCCTGTGGTTCCCCACTGGCGGCGGCAAGACAGAGGCCTACCTCGGACTCACTGCCTTCGTATTCGCTATGCGTCGCCGCCGCGCCCACGCAGCTGGTTATCGCAACGATGTTGGCGTCTCCGTGCTCATGCGCTACACGCTGCGACTCCTCACCATCCAGCAGTTCCAGCGCGCGACTGCGCTGGTGTTGGCGTGCGAGCACCTGCGGCGCGCGGAGAGGTACTGGGGCGATGAGCCGTTCAGCATCGGGCTCTGGGTAGGACACGCGGCGACGCCTAATGCGTATTCGTCACCAGGAGATCAGAAGGGCGCGAAGGAGGCGCTCGAGCGAATCGCCAACGGGCATCGAGTGCGGGAGGGCAGTCCGATTCAGCTGCTCTCGTGCCCGTGGTGCGGGGCGCCGCTTGATCACAGCAACTACCGGGCCGACGACGAGCGCGAGCGCATCTACGTCACCTGCTCTGACGACGATTGCGAGTTCTCACCCTTGCGGTCGGAAGGTATGCCCGTCCATCTCGTCGACGATGACGTTTACCGGTCGCTGCCATCCCTTGTTATCGCGACCGTCGACAAGTTCGCGCGCATGCCATGGAACGGACGTGTGCAAGCGTTGTTCGGGTATGTCGCACGTCGCTGTTCCCGACATGGGTTCATTTCGTACGGTGACCCAAATCACTCGAATAGTCACCGGGAGACTGCAACGGCAAAAGCCGCGACAGTCGATCCGTCAGATCGGGTCGAGCCGCCCGGGCTGATCATCCAGGATGAACTTCACCTGATCTCGGGGCCGCTCGGGACAATGGTGGGGACCTACGAGGCCGCGGTCGATCACCTCAGCTCGGTCGAGCTCGACGGAGAGAGGCTTCGGCCAAAGGTCATTGCTTCCGCAGCGACAATTCGGCGGGCACAACAGCAGGTCGGCGCGCTATTCGAGCGTGGCCTTGCCATCTTTCCACCTCAAGCCTTTGACGCGGGCGACTCTTGGTTCGGACGGGAGGTGCCGACGGTCGAGGAACCGGGCCGGCTGTATGTTGGGATTTCCGCGCCTGGGAAATCCGTCAAGACGGCGCTCGTACGCGTGTACGCGGCCCTCCTCTCCCGAGCACGCGCGCACCTCGATGCTGATGCCGAAGCCGGCGATCCGTACATGACGCTCGTTGGGTATTTCAACAGTCTCCGTGAGCTTGGTGGCGCCCTGCGACTGGTCGAAGACGACGTCCCAGGGCGCATGAGGGTGCTCAGTCGACGAGATAGGGCCTACTGGCCTTACCGCGATCTCTTCGAGCGAGAAGAGCTAACGAGCAATAAGAAGGCTGAAGAAGTCCCAAATGTCCTCGCCAAGCTCGAGCGTCGATTCACGGCCGAGCGTCCTGAGAGCGGCGCGTATCCCGTCGACACACTGCTCGCCAGCAACATGATCTCCGTTGGCGTTGACATCGACCGTCTGGGTCTGATGGTGGTCAACGGTCAGCCGAAGACGACAGCCGAGTACATCCAGGCAACCAGCCGGGTCGGGCGGCAGACACCTGGGATCGTAGTGACCGTTTACAACTGGACGCGTCCTCGTGACCTGTCGCACTACGAGCGCTTCCGGTCGTATCACTCGATGCTCTACCGCTTCGTCGAGGCGACGTCGGTTACGCCATTCTCGTCGCGGGCACGCGATAAGGCACTTGAGGGTGTACTCACATCGCTTGTACGCCTGGGAGATCCTCTGATGACACCTGAGCAAGCGGCGGGCCATTTCGATCCGTCGGATCCGTGGGTTCGGGAAGTGATTGATGCCCTCGCGGCACGAGCCGAGTTGGTCAGCGCCGACGCCGACGGGTCGGTCGAGCTCCGCACCCGAGAGGAGGCATTGGACGCAATCGACCGGTGGGTCGGAGCGGCCGGAGCGTCCGAGCTCTGCTACACGCGCAACGGGCTCGACAACAAGAAGAAGGGGGTACCCGCTACTCGTCGGCATCTGCTTGGTGAGGCCGAGCGCAGTGACCACGGCGCGCCTTTCGAGGTGCCGGGCTCGCTGCGCGAGGTGGAAGGCGAGATCCCCGTCTACCTGCCGAGGGGCGCGGTGAACCTATGAATGATGACGACCCTGATGCCGAGGATCGGGTGGCGGAAGTCGGGGTCGAGACGCCCACGCTCGACGAGGCAGAGCGCAAGCAGAGTCCCAATGTTGGCAAGCTACGACCAAGCCAGGTTGTTACCCAGCACGGGCCAGGAGCCATTGTTGATCTTCCGGAGCTCTCAGTCGTAATTGCCGGAATCAACCACTGGTTCAAGGCGCCGGCGGACCGTGTGCTTGAGCCCCGGCTTGAAGCGTACCTCGGGGTTTCCGGGCTCTACCGCCCGCCACAATGGACGAAAGGGCGTCGCGGCGGGGTCCCGGCCTTTGTCTTCCCTGAATACCTCGTCTGCCCGGTCGAGAAATGTCGCCGGCTCGCGCTCTACGACGAGTTCGTGTGGAGGTCTGGGGAGTTTCGATGCAATGCGCCCATACACGCGGGGCGCGAACGTAAGCCCTCTGTCTTCCCGGCGCGCTTCCTCATCGCGTGCGCGCATGGGCACCTCGATGACTTCCCTTGGCGCCCGTGGCTACACGGCGCCGAGACCTGCAGCGGCGAAATGAAACTGCGGGACCTAGGTACGTCGGGTGCCGCGAGCGATCTCCAAGTCGAGTGCGAGGCCTGCAAGAAGAAGCGCCGGCTCGGCGACGCCTTCGACGTAGACGCGCACCCCGCATGTTCGGCACGCCGTCCCTGGCTAAGTCCCCAAGACCATGACCCAAAGGGCTGCGACCAAACGCCGCGAACGATTCTCCGCGGTGCATCGAATGCCTACTTCTCAGTCGTTGCCAGTGCGTTATCAATACCGCCGTGGTCAGATCCAGTTCACATGGCTCTTGCGCCGTATATCGACATGCTGACGAAGGTCGACACGCTCGAGAAGCTGGAGCAGCTGGTCCCCCTCGTCGACTTCGGCGATCTACTCGAACGCTTCACAATCGACGATGTGTGGAAGGCCCTCAACGCCAAAGCCGACCCAGATGAGGCAGACCTGAAGCTCCGCGAGTACGCAGCGTTCCGGAATCCCGAGGTAAAAGTCGAAGAAGGCGCAGAGTTTGAGGTGCATCGACGAGCGGTCCCGACTGACCTCGAGGGTCACCTGGGCGATGTCGTTGCGGTGTCTCGGCTTCGAGAGGTTCGCGCTCTCCGCGCGTTCAACAGAATCGATTCAGTCCCCGACTTCGGTGAGCGCTCGGATGTAACGGAGATTGAGAATCGCATGGCACCGATCGGACTCGCCGAGGACACATGGCGACCCGCTGTCGACCTCCGCGGAGAGGGAATCTTTTTACACCTCGACGGACTCGAGCTCACCGCTTGGGAGCGCCGACCGAAAGTCCTCACGCGGTCTGCCGATCTCGAACAGCAGTTCCGCGAGTCGTGGAAGTTCGCGACCGCCGCGCCGTTCCCTGGAATGCGCTTCGTGCTACTCCACACGCTCGCACACGGACTGATCCGGCAAATGTCCTTCGATTGCGGCTACTCATCGAGTGCGCTGCGCGAACGTATCTACTGCGGTCGGGATCAGAGCGAAATGTGCGGCATCCTCATCTACACCGCGACCAGCGACTCAGACGGGTCCCTGGGCGGTCTCGTCGATCTTGCCCGTCCCGAGCGGCTGGGCCCGATCATTCACGAGACACTGCACGACGCCAGGTACTGCGCCTCGGATCCGCTGTGCGCGAGCGGTGAAGCCGGTGCCCATGCCCAGGTCAACGGCGCGGCTTGTCACGCCTGCCTCCTCATTGCCGAAACCTCGTGCGAAGTAGGCAACCGTATGCTGGATCGCGCAGTGCTCGCGGACACCGTGTCGGCGCGAGGGATCTCCTTCTTTGGCTGAGCGAGCCGACCCGGTCGCTGATCTCGTGTTACACGAGCCGCCAGCACGCGTGCTCGAGCTCGCCACGGCCATCGAGACGGGGCGACTCAAATTGGGGGCTGGGCCGACGGCGCTTGCTCGGGCTATTAGCGGCGGGCCGCACACCCTCCAGCGCGTAACGAACGCGCTGGAAACCTGGGCGGAGGGTGGAGGCGACCGGTCCCTGCTCGCGCGGAGTCTTCGCGGCCTTGTTGCGGTTCGTCAGGCGACGGAGGCTCGGGGACCGAGCTGCGAACTCGTCTGGACGGGACAGGACGCTGGTGGTCCACCGGTTCGATCGACAGCCCAGGCCGTCGATGAGATGCTCCGGAACGCTCGCCGGAGCGCACTGGTCGTGTCCTATTCCGTGGTCCTCGGAGGTCTGGCAGGCGAGGCAATCGTGGAGAGGCTCGTGCAACTCGCCCGCGAGGGCGGCGCCTGCACCGTCATTGTGGACGCTCGCTGGAACGACGGGCTCAGCGTGAGGCAGGTGCAGCAGCATTGGCCGACGGACGCCCCGAGACCGGATTTGTGGTCCTTCACCAATCCAGACGACGCCATCGCCAAGCTGCACGCCAAGGTTCTGCTGGTCGATCGACGGGATCTCCTGGTGACATCGGCGAACCTGACGGGCTATGGCATGCAGCAGAATCTCGAGTTTGGCCTGCGCGTGAGTGGGCAACCCGCGGTTGACGCGGCTGACCACTTCGAGGCCCTACTCCGGAGCGGCGCGCTCGACCGGGTCACCTGGGCGTAGCTCGTCCGGTGTGGGAGTGGAGGGCGGCCAGATCCGCGACAGCGACTCTGACCGGCTACTCGGCTCGGAACGGTGCGATGATCGTCGCGCTCGCGGCGCCGTCACCGTGGTGCTCGCCGAGTACTTGGCAACGGTCGCTGCCATGGCGGAGCCAGAGTTGAGCCGTCCATGCGCATAACACTGCGTCGATCAGGTCCTCACGGTGCTTGTAGGGAGGGTCGTGGAAGGGCGTCGGCTCCGCGACCAAGTTCGCGGTCGTCGGGTGTGATGCCAAGCGAAGAGGAGGATCGGCACTCGCCCGCCCAAACGAGGAGGTCAGGTCAGTGCTTACTTCATGGGTTCCGAGCTCTATGAGTCGACTTCGGTCCTTGATGGCCCCGAACTTGATCTCCAAGTGTTTACTCGAGCCGTTCGCTTGCGCCCCGCGATCGCCGCATTGGACATCGTTCAATTGGCCCTCCACTCTGCAAGCATTGCGATCGAGTATGTGGAGGCGACAGGCTTCTCTGGCGGTGCCCCGGACCTTGCCGAGTTGACTCGCCTGGCTGCAGATACGCCGACTATCGAACTCCAGATACTGGAGCTCAACACCGGGTCCTTGTTCGCGCGCCTCCGACCGATCTTTACCAGCCGGGCGGGCGATCGAAGTTCCTTGCGATCGTGACACTTGCGGGTGCCATTCTGGGATTGGTTGTCACGCCATATGCAGCCATCGCTGTAGCCGTCGTCGGTGTAGCCGTCGCATTCGCGCCCCTCGAGAAGGCGACCCTGCCGGCACTTCAGACTGTTGACGTGGGCGACTTGGCACAGATCCGGGAGCTCGATATCAAAGCGACAGAGCGACCCGCCTCCTGATGGTCGCCGTGGACGAGCGGCACGGTACTGATCGCTGCTGGAGGTGGAGGTGGCGCCGCGCCGATTCTGCTCCGAAATTTCGGGCCGGCTGACTCGCGATCTGCTGAACCGCGAATCGCGGTGACTCGCGGTCTGCAGAACCGCGAGCGGGTGCGCCCTGCGCGCTGACTCGGGCGATGTCACGCGCCCAGTGCGGTGACTCGCGGTTCCGTAGACCGCGAGTCGCGCGTTGATCGATGGGCTTATGACCCATCTCGGACATTCCCGTTTGCCGTCGGAAGCCTATGGGGACGCATCAGCCCAGGCTTGAGCCGAACGCCGTAACTGGTTTCGACTAGTTCGGCTTGGGGTTAGATCCGCACGAGCTCTTCAGCAACCCCGGTACGGACTCTGGGTTGAACCCGGCTGGCCAGGTTGTCGATCCGTCGTAGACCGCTCCGTCCCACTGGCTCACCTGCGCCAATCCTTGCGCACCGGCGAAATCAGTCCCGCACAGTCGAGCGCCCGCGAGAGAGGCTCCAGCAAGATTGGCGCCGACCAGCTTGGTACCAACCAGGTTTGCCATCAGTAATGAGGCGTCGGTCAGGTTGGCATCTGTCAAAGTCGCGTGCTGGAGGTCTGCCAGGTCGAGGTTCGCATAGAGAAATCCCGCCGCGTTGCTGGGGGGACCTGCTGCGGCGTCCTCACCGGCCGGCGGCGGGAGTGGCGAAAAGTTCCCAGCGGGAATCCTGGCCAGCGAAAGATCGGCGCCCGCCAGTCGGACGCCGCGCAGGCTTGCAGCTTCCTTTTGGGAGTCTGGGTCAAGCCGTGCGTCGCGGAGGACCGTCCTTGAAAGATCGCTGCCGTCGAGTTTGGCGCCCGACAGTACGACGCCCGTTAGGTCGGCGTCGGTGATCTTCCGGTTCTCCAAGAGGGCGTCGGTCAGATCCTGGTTGCGCAACTGCAGGGAGGAGAGATTGGACTGGAGGCTGAGCTTCAAGAGGAGCTCGCTCCGCTGGGATTGCTGCTGGGCGGCAGTGCTCGCCTGCGTTGTGTCATGCGTTGCGATGGCCTGGGTGAGAAAGAGTGCGCCCGCGACTACGGCTCCCGTGATGAGGCCTACACCGAGCTGCACACGTACATCGGTTTTAAAAAGTCGTCTCGAGGCTCTCGCCGCGTTCGAGGCTGAATCATCTACGGGCCAGAGGAGCCATCCACCGAAGAAGAGAATGCCTGGGATCAGAGTTCCAAACCCCCATGCGACGCGCGAGTCAGCCTGCCTCCATAGAATCAATCCGCCTGCGATGCAGAGAACGGCCAAGAAGGCGAATAAGGCGATGGCGCGGTGCTTCTGGCTCAAACTCAACCCTCTCGCTCCTAACCCACGTCGTGAGTCTGGTTCGGTACCGCACCGCCGTCTAGTGCCAAAGTGAGCCATCATCGATCTCGCCGAGCGGGACCGTCATTTGCCCCGTGACTGCGGGCCTCGTATCCCACCTCAAGTCGCCGAGAGAGGTCCTGATCAGCAGTTGACTCGCGGTCCCGTAGACCGCGAGTCGCTCTCGACTCGGCCGCGCGCGATACGTTCTTGCCTGACCTGGCACCCGCAGGACCGGCGGCGCTCATGATCAGGACACGACGACTCCTCGTGCGTCGAACGGTTAGCGCCTGCCTCGGCGCGCTCATGGTTGGAGGTGCCGTAGCTGGGGTGACGGCGCTGACCACCGTGCCCGTTTCGGCAGATACCTTCTCCACCCCGGGGCCATTCACCGCTCAGGTCCCGGCCGATGCCACCACGGCGACGCTCGTGGGGGTCGGCGGGAACGGGGGCGTTGGAGGGAACGGGAGACTCACCGCCGGAGCCGGTGGCGTGGGCGGGGTGGTGACCGCCACCGTCACGGTCGTCCCATGCACCACCCTGACCATCGAGGTCGGTGGCAATGGCGTGGCGGGCACGGTCGCGAACGCGACCGCGGCCGGTGGGTCGAACGGCGGTGGGTCGGGCGGGAGCTCAACCCAGGCAATCGGCGGGGGCGGAGGCGGCGGTGCTTCGGAGGTCCTCAACAACTCCGGAACACGCCTAGTGGTCGCCGGCGGAGGCGGAGGGGGTGGCGCCCTTGTCGACGGCGCCCCCGCTGCGAACGGTGGCGCCGGAACCTCTTCGACCACCTTCACAACCGGCAGCGGCAGCGGCGTCGACGGCGGAAACGGAGCCAGCGGGGTGTTCGCGACCGGCGGCCACGGCGGGACCGGGACGTCGGGCGGGACGGGTGGCACGGGTGCGGCCGGCGCACCGAACGGCACGACGCCCGCCGGCGCCGCCGGCGGCGACGGCGGCTCGGCAACTAGTGGCGGTCCGGGTGGTGGGGGTGGTGGCGCCGGTTACTTCGGTGGTGGTGGTGCTGGCGGCGACAACGTCACGTTCACGGGCGCGGCAGGAGGCGGTGGATCCAGCTTTGCGATCGCCGGCGCCACCAGCGTGTCGTTCGGTGCCTCCACGGCCGCGTCCGGGTCCGCCTCGGTCACGTTCAATGGTTCTGCCGCGTGCACCGCGCCCGCAGCGATCACCGCGACGCCGAACTTCACCGGCTAGCTCGACCAGCGTGACTCGCGGTCCTCTAGACCGCCAGTCAGTTCCATCAGGCATGGGCCTCGATCGACTCGCGGTGTGAGCAACGGCGAGTCGCGGTGTTCGGATCCTCAGCGGCACATTGTCGCGAACCTAAAGCCTGGTGAATCGCAGTTTACGCAGAGGCTCCAGCCGGCGTGCCTGAAGCCTGCGAAGAATGACGCGCTCAAGAATGCTGGTACCGGCAATGAAGATGGACCGTCTTGGCTCACGCGTCCGGCAGCTTCGTAGCAAGGTCGAAAGCTGCCGTCGGAGTTGCCGTCGCGATGTCCACGGCCGTCTCCGGATTGGCATTGCTGGCAGCCGCCGCGCCGGCTGCCTTCTGCAAAAAGCGCTTATCGATCTCGCCTGTGATGACTCGAGCGCCACCGACACCCGCAAGCACAGCACCAATCAAGGAGCTCAAGCTGATGGTATAGACAAGAGCTGCCGTCGTCGGCGAGGTGCCGTAGACCACCACGTCCTTTGCCGGACCGTATAGACCCCACGTGACCGCAGCGGCTAAGGCGCCGATCATCATGTTGCCGAGGAACCCTGCTCTCAAGACGTTGGTCCTCGCGTCTCGCTTCGGAAGCACGAAGCCGTTGTCGGTGAGCAGAGCGTTGAATAGGCCCCCGACCGCGCCCGCACCAGCGACGATTAGCAAACCCCACCAAACCGAATTGCCCGCCGACCCCGTTGTCACGCCGATCAACGTCATTGAAGCCCCCCGCGCTCAGTTCAGATGCGGCGACACCATAGTGCGGGCGGCTTCGACGGGAGCATAGTGAGTCCCAGGTCAGGCGGTTCTTTGGCGTCCGCGGGCTCGGGCAACAGGCTCGGTTGCGCACGTGCCCGCAGTGGGCTGAGCAAGTCGAGAGCTGCACGGTCTCGAGCCGATTCGGGTGCACGACTCGCGGTCATGCTCATCGCGAGTCCCTTGCGCGCAGCTTGGCAGACTATGGCATCTCGATTTCGACCGAAACTGGGCAATGGTCGCTGACCGACCAGACAGCGTCGAGATACCCGATACCGCGTCTTTGGCGATCAACCCCGAGTCGGTCCGGGCGGCAGTAGCCGACCGGCGATCTCACGAACCGCGAGTCGCCAGCTTCGGAAAGTGAACTGTGAGGCATCCTCAGTGCATCGGGTCGCAAATGTCACGGCATCTCTGCAGATGCGAGCGGACGTGCTGGCCGATCACCCCGGGAGGGAGTGCCCTCTGCAGCGCTGCGATGCGCTCGGTCTGAGGAAGGTGGCGGGTCCGGGCCCGGGCCCACCTGATCAGCGGGGCGATCTTGTCGCCGTCGCGACGCTCAAGGACGATGCCGTAGATCTCCGCGCTGGGCCACCAGGCCACGTCGACTTCATGGTCGAGCCACGCCTCGAGTGACGAGTCCACACGGCCCTGATATCTACGCAGCTGAGATGCGACACGCCGGCGGGCACGACGACGAGCACGTTCAAGATCCCGGCGTGCCTCGAGCCTGCGGCTCGATGGCAACACCGACCGGCTCATCTCGAGCTCCTTGACGGGCCCGTGCACCTTGCGGGATCGACGACTGACGGGCATGACGGCCTCCCCGAGGCCAGCGGGAACCTCCCAATGGCCCTAGGCCCTGTGATCGCTCGGCCAGGGGCAAATCGCCGGCTGCTCGCATGTGCACTCCCGAATGAGGCAAGTCCCTGATCTTCCAGGTGCTGTCAAGACCCCGATCGCGGTCCCGGCCTGACTAGCGATCTTCTGGATCGCCAGTCGAGATCCCTTCAGGTTGAGCCTCGTGAATGGCGCCGATCTCGGAACACGGCTCAACGAGTCACCTCCCCGCGGTCGGACCAGCCCGCGAGTCTGTACGGCTCCCGGCGTCGCGGGACGTGCTTCCGCCGGGGTTGGTCGGCGAGCAGGCCTACTCGCACCTCGCGTGGGTGCGGTGAATTGCACAACCCGAATAGACCTTGACTAGCACTCGTCGCGGAATGCTCGCCGACGCTTCGAAGCGATCAAGTCGTCGAGACGTTGCCGACCCTCGCCGACATCTTCTTCGGGTGCCGCGGCTACGTCCGACACGTGGTCTCGCCCCAACTTTGACTGGGTGATGCTCGTCGATTTCGCCAAGACTTCATCGTTGACGGTGGACCACTTCTTCCTTAGCTTCATAGGTAGATGATCTCAAGTCTGTGGTGGCATACGAGCTCGTTCGTCATGGGCGCGACGCAAGAGGACACAAGACAGGGTTGGTGGATGGAACTTCGTTCATGGCGACTGTTGACGTTGACATGACGGACCCATTCATCCTTCGACCCTCTGTCAACACCACTGCTGGGCCAGCGAAGGATCCAGAGACGGCCCATCACGGGAGGATGCAATGACCCCAAGAGGCACGGCCACTCGTCGCTATGACCACAACCTGATCCAGTCCCTGGCACGAGGGGCAACGCAAGTGGACGCCGCGCGCGAAGCGCGTGTTTCGACGCGGACTGTGCGGAGACGCCAGGAGGACCCGAACTTCATTGAGCAGGTGCAGCATCAGCGGGCTCGGCTCATGCAAGAGGCCGGCGGGCGCGCAGCCGCTCTGAGCATTCGAGCGATCGAGACGCTCGAGGGTTTGCTGGTCTGTGATTCGCCGGCGACCCAGCTTCAGGCCGCCAAGTTCCTCACCGACTTCGCGAGTCGAGCTGTTCTTGATGTCGCTATTGAGCAGCGCGTCCAAAGGCTTGAAGCCCACGTCCAGGATGGTCAGCAGTGACGCGGCGGCGAATCGAGACCCGTTTGGCTCGCCTCGAACAGACCTTGATACCCCGCGGCTCGGTCGAACCAGATGAGGCAGAGCTCTCGGAGCGCCTCTACGAAGCGTGTCACGCCGACGCACGTAGGCGCACACTCGAATGGGCAGTTGTCCACAGAGAGATGAGGCCACAACGGAGGTTCCCTGCCGCCTGGATCGGAGACGGGCCTTGGGTATGGGCTGGCGAATACCTCAGCTGGGAACCTGGCCATCCGAAAGGATTGGCCGCGCTTGAGCAGTTCAAGAGCCTTACGGAGCAGTTGCAGGAGGCAGCAGAGAACTTCGGACGCATGCTCGAGAAGGGTATGGAACTGATGGAGGAACAGATCACTATCGGAGAAGGCTTCATCTATGCCCGCGTCATCGAGAGGTTGCTGGCCGAAGAGGAAGCTGCCATGCGCCATGAGCTCGATACGCATCCTCTCCGGCCTCCAGCGGACATCGCCCGAGTCTTCGAGTGCTTTCCGTGGGAGGACCGCCTTGTCCACTACTCGTCGTCGCGGCCAAAGGCGGACACAACCGGACAGCCAACGGCGAGCAGGGCAGCCGGTCTTGCACAACCGCTAGTTCACCCAGTCTGACCCGAGTGCGCCTCCAGGCTCGGCATTCTCTACACGAGGAACGAGAGGGGACAGTTGGAACGACGGCTAGGCCAGGCCCTGGCCGTTGACAACTACTGCTCAAGGGTTCAGAGAGCATTGACAACTTGAAAGCAGAGCCCTCGGCGCCGGATGGTGCCGAGGGCTCAGGGCCGCGATCGCGCGCCCCTTCCTGTTCCGGCCTGTGATGTCTTCGCAGGGCGAGCTGAGCCGCCCACGACGCGCGGTTCCCGAGACCGCGAATCGCTGTCCCGATCGCGACTCGCGGTCCCCCCAGACCGCGAATCGCGACTCGCGGTCCCCCCAGACCGCGAATCGCGACTCGCGGTCCCCCAAACCGCGAGTCGGGTCCCCAGTCCTGTCGCCCTGACTCGCGATCCACCGAACCGCGAATCCCGCGCGCGGGCAAATCTGCCGATGTTCACAGACGCAGTCGGATGTCCGCGCCGAGACATCATGGAGTCGACGGCTCCGCATGGACCTACAGTGGGTCGATGCCGAGCACTCCCGTCGTGTGTCGTCATTGCGGAACGCAGATCGAAGAATGCGACGCCGTGAACGAAGGGTGGATTCACTCGGGGTCGCAGGAAGAGCACTGCCTCGACGCCGACGGCACCTTGCAAGGTGCCCAACCCTCCCGGGAGCCCTCGCAGCATGGACAGTCGTTATGGGCCCGCGTCCGCCACGCGTGGCGCGCCACCGGACCGAGCCATGCCTGAGCGCGGCGCCAATCGCGGGCAGCTTCGCCCCTCAGCCGAGCGCGGGACCGGCGCCGGAGGCTGGTAGTCGACGTGTTGGCGCGACCAACCTCGCGGAGCCCTCTCTGGCGGCTGCAAGCGGTCGCAGTCTGCTGACTCGCGATCCACCGAACCGCGAGTCGGCCTGCGACAGTCAGCGTCCGATATGGGGTCCGACCATCGCCGTGAACGTCTGGGCAGTCGAGTCCGATACGCCCCCGACGTAGCCCGCAGATCAGCCTGCCGGGCCCAGTGGGCCAGTGTGGAAGAAATTCAGCACCAATGAACCACCCGGATCGTTCTGGGCGGCCGTCACGCTCAGAATCCTCAATCGATTGCTGGTCCAGAACAGAACGCTCGGCGCTGACGACGTCGACGGGGCGCATCCGTAGTCACCGGCAAGTGCCTTGCTCGAGCCGACGCTATAGCCCTCTTCTTTGGGACAGGCGCTTGCGCCGGCGTTTTCACCAATTTGAATGCTGGATTCCGCCAGGTTGAAGCTATACAACTCGTTCATGCTCTTGACATTCGCGAACTGCTGATAGGTAACCGCGTCTGGAACACCCTGGCCACCGAGAGGGCATTTGACGGAGGCGAGAAGGTCTTTCACGTACGGCTTGAGATTCGAGGGGGGATTCTTCTTGAACGTCGCCGTGTTCCCAACACATGTACTCCTGAACGACGGCGGCGCGTGTTTGTTGATCAGCGTCTGCTCAGCCTTGGTGTTCTTGGCAACGACGGACGCGCTGACGCTCGAAGCCATTCCGCAAGCGAGACCCAAGGCCAAAGCAATGGACCATCCGATCCGCGGCCTCATCCTCCCCTCCAGCCGAACAGGCCGGCGGATGGAGGACAGTTGTCTACTCATCGCGCACGATGATAGGTGGGTGCGCCTGGGGCCCCAGGACGAGTGGATGCCATGCAGAGGTCTCTTTCGGGCGGTGACCATTGAACGTACGGGCGGGCAGAGGTCGGGTCGGCCGGCGCGGACGCGGTGGCTGCTCGACTGCCGGGCGCGACCCGCGATCCATCAGATCGCGAGTCAGCGATGTCGCGTCGGCGGCATATCGATAGCCACAGATTACTGAACCTGCGACGAATGGGTCCTTGGGCGACAGCAGGTCCGCTCTTACGCAGCGGGCAGCACCGCTGGCGCAATGAGCGCGGGATCGATCGTCACTCGCTCAGGGATGGTGACGGTGATTGGCTCTGCGGCGTCGAGCAACTTCTTCGGGCTCACGATTGTGAGTCCGACCAGGATGCCAGCGCGGTCATAGCGCAAGGCGTGGCCCTCGGGCGACTCGTCGAAATCGCCCGCTCGGTCGGGTCGGCCGACGTGGAGGTACAGCACATCGGCCTCCGCGTCGTATTCGACATGGTCGAAGGTCGTATTGCCCACCTTGATCTTCATGGCATCGATCTCCGAGCGAATGCAGTCAAGATAATCCCACGGTCGATCGACTCAAAGCGTACGACAACTTTGAGCCAACGACTGGGCCCGACGTCTTCACGGTAGAACCACTGCTCCCCGAGGGTCGGGCCCGGCCGGCGGCGAGACGGCACCCGCACAGTTTCGAGAATCTCAGTCTGGTAGGCCGCCAGCTCGGGGTGCCCCTCTGTGATGTGACCCCAGCGCTCTGCTGTAAGGGCGACGGTTCTGCCGTCCGGGTCGACAGTGGTTGCCGGGAGACCGTCCGCCATGCCTCAAGACGTTAACTACGCCCTGAGACACTGCCCTGCGAGACGGGAGCGTCCGACTCGCGGTTTCCAAGACCGCGAGTCGTACCTGGCCTGACGCGCGGTCGTCGAAACCGCGAATCTGACTCGCGATCCCCTAGACCCGAGTCGGGCCTGCACCTCCACGTGGCGGGAACAGCCGACGCCCAGCTCGCGGGTATTCCTAGACCTACAGGTCTGGCCGCCTGATTGCAGTCCAACGATCGCTCACGTCCCAAACTTCAGCCCAGTGTTCAATGTAGGTCTCGTCCAACTCGATACCACTGGCAAGGATTGACTCGATGTCGGACAGATCGCGTGGTCGTCCGGCGATGAGCTTGTGCACGATCACATCCTCGGCTGTAAGCACATGATCCTGAGAGCGCTGCAGAGCGAGTTCCTGGTATTCGGTCACTGGGATCATCAGGTCGACCGCGCAGGCCGTCTTGGTCGCACGGATCAGGTAAACCGCGCCGGCATCGTCGTATGGCCGCACGTCAAACCCTTCGGCGACTAGGGCTTCGATCAGCCCGGCGTCGTCAGACACGAGCAAGTCAACGTCGTTCGTAGGCCTCTCGTCGACCCGGTAGCGCATCGCGGCGAGCGCACCGGCTACGGCCCACTGAATACCGAGGTAGTCACAAACGGCGGTGACGATTTCGAAGCAGTCCAAGCTCTTGGGCCCGCCGGACGAGGCCGGTTTCGGGGGGCTCATCTGGCTCCTTCAGCTCGGGTAGCCCAATGGACGCGCGCCGCGGATTAATCCAAGTCCGGAACATCCGACGCTGCTCGGGACTGGCGGGCGTGAATGATTCAATCTCGCGCAGCGCCTGTGCCTGCATTTCCATGCGTGCACGATCGCGATCGCTGGCT
>Ga0182024_10004900_pt1 | contig 30390 bp, 20 predicted proteins | sample P32metaG_FD_120480 | JGI IMG/M metagenome (GOLD analysis project Ga0182024, IMG submission 120480) | Permafrost microbial communities from Stordalen Mire, Sweden - P3-2 metaG (Illumina Assembly) | ecosystem: Environmental > Terrestrial > Soil > Wetlands > Permafrost | place: Sweden: Stordalen... | reverse complement strand
CTTCCTCTCGCGTAAAAACCTGCTCGACTACGACGAGGTGATGGACCACCAGCGGACGATTTTCTACGGCATGCGCCAGCAGGTGCTCGAGGGCCGCGAGGTCGATCAGATCATCTGGGGCATGATCGGCGACGCGATCAATGACGCGGTCAACAAATACATCACCAAGGATTACGTCGCGGGCACAATCAGCGAATGGACCCGCACCAACTTCGAAACCACCATCGAGCCCACCGATTTCCGTGGCATGCGCGACATCGACGAGCTCGAGGATTTCATCAAGGACCAGGCCAAGGCCGAGGCCGAAACCAACATCACCGCGACGCTCGGCGAGTTCATGGGCGAGGACGACGACCCATCGGGCTGGGACACCAAGGGCCTGTCGAGCTGGGCGATGAGCCGCTTCCACGTGAACCTGCCGCAGAACCAGATCCGCAAGATGGACTCGCGCGAGCTGGAGGACAAGCTTCGCATCGCGGCAATCGAGCAGATCGAGAAGCGCGACGTATCGGCGCTGCAAAAGTATCTCGAACCGATGTATGCCGAGCGCGAGCTGGCGGCATTCGCCAAGGACAAGTTCGCCATCGACATCGATCCCAAGGACATGATCCTTCCCACCGGCCGCGATAACGACCGCAAGCCGCCGGAAGAGATCGCCAAGCTGATCGAGACTCGTGCCCGCGAAGCGTACGCCCGCCGGGAGATCGAATATCCGGTCGATCACATGATGGCATTTGCGTTTGGTCAGGGCGACGGGCAGACCGTCGATAATCCTTACGCCGCCGATTATGTTCGCGCTTGGGCACGGGCGAAATTTGGCGTCGAGCTCACGCTGGAACACCTGGCCGGCCTGAGTCTCCGCAAGCTGCGGGACGAATTACTTGGATACCAGGAGAAGGCGCTGCTGGATGGCGGGATCGCTTCCGAAATCGACAAGCTGATGGCGGAAAATCCGACGCCCGAAGCGCAGGTGGCGGCGTTCAATAGCCGGTTCACCTCGAACTTCACCCCGAGCATTTTCGAGAAGAAGGCCGCCGATCGCGCCAAAGCCGAGACTGACGGGCAACCCGCCCAGCCGCCGCGCGATATTCTGTTCCTCAAGGCCCGCGGCTTTCTCCGCCAGGAGCTGACCGATCTCGAGCAGTTCGTCCTGATCCAGATCTTCGACCAGACCTGGAAGGATCACCTCTATGCGATGGACATGCTCAAGGGCAGCGTCGGCCTGGCCGGCTTTGCCGAGCAGGACCCGCGCATCATCTACAAGAAGGAAGGGTTCGAATACTTCAAGCAGATGATGGCCGGCGTGCGGGACAAGGTCACCGACTTGATCTTCCGCGCCCGGATCGTCGGCGCCCAGCAGGCCAAGAGCGCCTACCGCGAAACCGCCGCCGTGCATGAGGAAGCCGGCGGCTATGGCGTCACGGAAAACCTCGCCGCCACCGCCGGCGTCGAGAAGGGCGCCGAAGTGCATCCGGCCGAGGAATCGCAGGGCGAAGCGGTCAAGACCAAAACCATCGTCCGCGAAGCCGCAAAAGTCGGCCGCAACGACCTCTGTCCCTGCGGCAGCGGGAAGAAGTATAAGAAGTGCTGCGGGGTGAATGTGGCTTGACGGGGGTCCGCGCCAGGTGACGTCGCTCCTTCCGCCGCTTGCGGCTTCGCGAATCAGCACGTGTGCCGATTCGCGAAGCCGCAAGCGGCGGAGGGAGAAATGATCCTTCGCGGAATGCAGTTCCTTGGAAGCCGCGGTTTTCGCTTGAGCTTCGGCTCGGCAGACTTCGGTGAGCTCAATCGAACCGGAGCCTCGCCCTCCCAAGTGCGTCAGGGTGGAGTGATTTCGGCACGGTTTACGAGACGCTGTGGCCGAGCGCCCTTGATCAACAGCGCGCGGAGCAACCGCCGCCGAAGGACCTCGCGCCAGCGTTCAACCTCGGCGGGGGAGTCGGTGTCCAGCTTGATGAAGCCGCCGGCTTTGGTGCGGTGGCCGCCGCCTTCGCCGATTTTGCGCATCAGGCGTTTGGCCAGGTCTGCCGCCGACATTTTGCTGCCGCTGCGCGTTCGCAGGCTGAGGATCAGCTTTCCGTCGGTGACGGCAGTCACCAGCGCCCAATCCACTTTGTCGAAGCGCAGCAGAAAATCGGCCACCACCGCGGGCCGCTCGAGCGAATCGATCTTGTCCAAATGCGAGACGATCACGTGATCGAAAAACGTCGCATTCAGCAGTCCTTCGGAGAAGTTCACGTAGTAAGACTGCGGCAGGTCCGCGTAGCGCATCTGATACAGCTTGCGCGGGTCGGCCAGCAGCGTGAGGCTGGAAAGGGCGATGTTGTCCAGTTCCCCCGGCGTTCCGGCCGCTCCGGCCAGGTCCGATTCGATCGCGTACAGCAGCGTGGCCGCAAGGTCGGGCTTGATCGGAACTTCAAGCTCCATGAAATAGCTGAAGATGATCGAGCTGGTCGCGCCGACATCCGTGCGAATGTCGCAGAAGCGACAATGCGGGTTGGGAAACCGGCTGCGATGGTGGTCGATCACGCCAAACGCCGTCACGTCCGGCGGCAGGGGGCTGAACGGGAAAGCAGGCTGAGTATCCAGCAGGATGATCGCGTCGAAATTCTTCAGTGAAGCTTCGTCCCAAGGGATCAGATTGAGGTTGGCTTGCCGGACAAAGACTTCGTTGATCCCGCCGCCGATTCGGCCCTTGATCGACATGCTGACGGTCGCGCCTTTGAGGCGTTGTTCCAGCAGCACGCATAGAGCCGACGCGCTGGCCAGCGCGTCCGGGTCGGGGTGCAGGTGACTGGTGACGAGGATATTCTTCTTATCCGCCAGCAGTTTCAGCAGCTTGGCGGCGCGCGGGCGGCCGCGCGCGCTCCGCTCCACCGCCACGGCGGAACCGGCCACCGTTCCCACACAGGATTCCACGAACGCCGTCATAAGTTCATCAGGCTAAAGGCCTGCGCCCGAGATATCGACGCGCCCAGACGGCCGGATGAGCACCGGTGCTGCCCGTCCGATAAAGTCCGGCGAAGGCGACTGACGCCGTGCTGAGACAAATTCCGTGCCGTCGCAATTCTAGGAGGGATGGGCCGCGGGAACGACGTGGGATCGAAACACTCCGCGGATTGCCGGCCGGGTCATAAAGCGCAGCACGACCAGCGAGAGCATCGTGCCGATGAGCCACACGATCAGCCCGGCGACCTCGTCCTGCCCTCGCATGCGGACGTATTCCGACCGCGCGCCCGGGAGCAAAAAACGGCCCCAGAAGAAAATGCCCACGACACCATAGCTCGCACTGGAGATTGCCCAAAAGAGGATGCCGTACAGTCCCCATCGCTTGAAGTGATAGCATCCCAGGCTCGAAAACAACAAGACGGTGGATAAACCAAGTTCCACAAACGTGGAGCCAAAGCACCACCAGTCGAGCGCGTTGTTGTTCGCCGACACCGGCCAACCGAACGTGATGAACGAGCCAAAGTTGAACGGCAGGCAACTCATCCCCAGCGTCCCAAAGATCACCCCAGCCACGGAGATCACGCGGACGATAGAGGATCGATCGTCGATGCCGCGGTAATCGATGGATGAGGGGGGAAGAGTTGCCATGGAAAGCGCTCCCGGTCGCTGGCGCTATCTATTAGCAGATGCTCCCGATGGTGAGAATGGTGAATTCCGCGAGAACCGCGCTCACGGGAACGTGATGAGCGCCGCTTGCCCTTCGCGGGGTCTTAAAGAAATTCGAAATCCGCGAAGGGCAAGCGGTCGGGCGGTCGTCTCGATTAGTGGGGCGCATCCGTCCGAAAGGGCGGCGCCGGCAGGCCGGCCTTGTTGACGAGATTGTCCGACATCCCGTTATTTGCCCACCCGTATCGCACCGCGGTGGGATGTTGCACATCGGGAGAAGTCACAACCACCGAATCTCCCTCGATCTTCGCATCACCCCACACGAATGTTTTGTCGTCGCCCGAAATCGCAAAGCCCTTGAGCGCCTCGCCGCCCTTGGCTTCGAGGCCGCCGCCCAAGTGATCGAAGTGGAGGACGGCCTTGTTGCCGTCCACGTCCATCTTGGTAAACGTCGGGCCCGCGTACTCCACATCCTGTCCATAGGCCAGCGCCAGTGCGTCAAGGGCCAGGCGTCGGCCGACTTCCTGTTTGTTTTTGGGATGAATGTCCTTGCCATCTCCAATGTCGAGGGCGACCGCGATCGCGCTGTGGCCCACCGTCTTGGCCGTCATGTCCTGCGCTTCGCGGAGCTCGGCCCATTGCGACTCGGCCGGCTTATCGACCTCGGGCATGAAGGAGGCAAGCTGCACGATCAGGAACGGGAAATCCCCGCCGCTGAAATGGCCGCGCCAGTCGCGGATCAGCGTCGGAAGTAGCGTGCGGTATTGAGCGGGCCGGCCGGCGTTCGATTCGCCCTGGTACCAGATCGCTCCCTTGATCGCCAGCGGCTCAAGCGGCGCGATCATGCCGTTGTAGAGGACCGTCACCTGGTTGGGATTCCATGCTTTCTTCTCATCCGCCGGGGGCTCGTGCGGAAGGTCGTGCAGCGACTGCGTGAAGTCCGGCATCTGCTCGAGCGATTGCTGGCTTGCCCACGCCTCGGCGATCGTTCCGCCCCACGAGGTGTGAATCAGCCCGATTGGCACGTGCAGCTTCGCCTCCAGCTCGCGGCCGAAGAAATACGCCGCCGCTGAGAAACCGCCCCAATCGCCGACGGTGATGTTCTTCGGGTCGCAGACCAGCCACTTTCCCTGCTCGCCCTTTTTCAGGAAGCCGCTTTGCGGCTCGTACGCCACGTTCTCGGGAACGGTGAACAACCGCACGTTTGGGTGATCCGCGGCGGCGATTTCTTCCTTGGCATTGTTCCCGTTGGCAATCCCAAATTCCATGTTCGACTGCCCGGAGCAAATCCAAACGTCGCCCACCATGACGTTGGCGAGCTTGACCTCTTCCGGTCCCGAGACGGTCATCTCGAACGGGCCGCCCGCGGTCAGCGGGCCCACCTTCGCCAGCCACTTCCCGTCCGGGCCGGCGGTGGCGCTGGCGGTCTTGCCGTTGATGGTGACCTTCACCTCCTTGCCCGCTTCCGTCCAGCCCCAGACCGGCGCGGGCATGTCGCGCTGCAGCACCATGTTGTCCTGAAAAATCGGGTGCAAAAACGGCTTGGCCGCATGGGCGGGAAGCGACAGCAGAAGTAGAAGCAGCAGGGCGGGGGCGACGCGAGGGTGTCTCATGGTGTTCCTTATTCGGGGTGAATCCGGGGTTGCTATCGCGTGTTGGTCCCCGCGTTTTCCCTCTCCCGGAGGGAGAGGGAGTAAAGAGGCCGTCGCGCCGATACGTTTTCCACTCGGTCAACGCAGCCGGAAGATATAAACGCGGTCCAAGGCGATCAAGTGATCGAAAGGCCAGAGGCGGTATTCGAGCTCTTTTTCCTCGCCGAGTTCGATTGCGACCGGGATCAGCGTCCACTCGCCCGGCTTTACCGCATCGGGGCTGGGCTTGGTGCCGCCGAACGTGACGCCTTTACTGCAAACATCTAAAAAGCATGCATCACCTTTTTCGATGGGATGAAGTTCCTGAACGCGGTAAACGATGACGTATTTCCCCGCGTCCCACTTCTCATAAATGCCCCAGAGAAGGATGCCGCGCCCGCCTCCCACCGCCGCGGACTGGCAATACGATCCCGCCACCGGCTCCAGCTTGCCGCCGTTGCGCTTGAAGTCCGAGGCGTTGTGATACCGCACGAGGTCGATTTGCTTTACGTCCTCGAGCACCTCGGGAAATTGGCGCTTGATCGACACGATGACATCCCCGGCCTCCTTGGCATCAGTATGATTTTGCAGCCTCGAATCGCCCGGCTTGTCCGCGATGGCCGGCTCCTTTGCCAGCACATCGGGTGGCGTCGCGCCACCGGCCGTGACCTCTGCGATACGTCTTTCGGCCTTCAATTTGGCCAGCCCGGTCAATCCGGTTCCCGCCGCCTGATACCATCCGGCGGCGTGCAGGCGCAGATTCTGTTTGGCCAAACCCTGCTGCTGCTCGGCCAGGGTCCACCACGCATCGGCCAGCGCGACGCGGTCCTCACCGCCGGAGGATGATGCGGCGGCGTGATCGCGGATCACGAGTTGCTGCAACGCCGGGTCGTTGCCGAGGGCGATTTTCGCCAGACCCGGGCGCCAGTCTCCCTTGGTGAACGCCTCAAATTTGCCGACGGCGAGATTGGCTGCCGGATCGGCGGGGCTGGTTTGTAGCTTTGCCAGCGAGGGGCCGAGCGAAGCATAGGCGGCGGCAAGCTCGTCCAGCCAGGCGGCGCGGGCCGACAGATGCTTGGTGAGGGCGGCGCTTCGACCCGGACCGAGCGCCGTCACCGCCAGTCCATTCAGTTCCTTGGCTACTGCATAGCGATCCTCAGTAACGGCCTGATCGCCGACTTGCTCGGCGCTGCGTGCGAAGTCCAGCCGGTCTTCGGGGCGTCGCGGCAGCGGGGCCGCCTTCTTCATCAAGTCGGCCTTGAGAGCAAGCCCGTCCACCGACCACCCGGCCTCGATCCGGCCCGCTGCCTTGAGCGCCAGCGTCACGTCGCCCGCCGACGCCGCCAGATCGGCGGCCTGGGCCAGCAGCGCATACCGCCCGGCCGGATCGTCCTCAGTCTGGTCCGCCGACTCGATCATCTTGTTGGCCAGAAAGGCTTTGTCGTGGGCCGATCGAGCGTTGGTCAGATCATTCTTGAAGACTTCTTGCACTTGCGCGGTCGCCCGCCTCTGCGTGGCGGCGTCGGGCAGTGCCGGCCGGGTGGCCGGTCCCGCCGCAAGGCAGAGCGGCAAGCACGGGACAATGAGCCATAACAGGCGAGTCGAACGCATTGGCGCTTCCTCGGGTAGAGCAACGCGCCGCTTGCGGCTTCGCCGACGAAGGGACGTCCTCCGGAAGGATCCCTCCGAGTCACGTCCCTTCGTCGGCGAAGCCGCAAGCGGCGGTCGGAGGGGAGCTTCTTGGAAGCCGAGTTTTTCCAGCAACCGTCGGCTCGGGCGGAGCCCGCCCTCCCAGATGCCGGCAAGTAGAATGTTAACCCAGTATCTCCGTTTCAGTTACTATTCTGCGCGGCGGACAAGGCGGCATGCACAAATTCTTTGGGATGCCAACCCGAGGCGGCGAGCTCACGGTCGTGAACTGCCTTGTTTGGTTTGATGATCTGTCCCTGAGCGTGTCGCGGGCGCCCAGGAGGGCCAACGCGTGATAAACTGATCGGAAGTGCAACTTTCAGCCTAATGGCGCGTCCCAATGGATGTGACGGCGTCAAGGTCGCTTGAGGGAGTTTCGCATGCTGCGTCGAACGATCCTTTGTGGAAGTATCGCGCTCCTCATGTTGGGCACGTTGTCTGCGGCACCCGCAGAGAAGTCGGAAGCCCCCCTCGATCGTCAATCCAGAATCCGCGATCTGGAACAACTTCTACGAGACCAGCTCGCACGCAACCGCGAGCTTGCCGGCCAGTTGGCCGAGGCGAAGTTCGAGATCAACGACCTGCGCCAAAAGATGGCCGTGATGCAATACAAACCGCTTAACACAACGATCCCCGCTCAACCCGAACAGCGCCTGCCCGATGGATGGCAATCGCGCCAGTTCAATGGCGTGCAGTTCTACCTGGTGCCACTGGGTGCGCAGTCGGCTCAGCCCGCAACGGTGCAGAGGCCCTAAGATTTTGACCCCCAACCGGGTGGACTATACTTCCGCCTCGGGCACCTTATGGGGATCATCGGCCTCACGTTGTGCGCCTTCGGCACCTTGATCGCGTGCCTCAACTTCTATATCAGCTTCCTCCGGTACCCCCTGCATCGTTGGCGCGGAGGAACACGCGATGATTATCGTTGGGTGTCCGGAGTGCCCATGGTCGGCTCGATTTCCCTCTGGACAGGCGCCCAGTTGCTCGCGGTTCGACCTGCACTCGCGTGGACAGCCCTCGTGATCTCATTTTTTGACACCGGCGGGATTCCCGCGTTTTGTGTTACGATGATTTACATGCAGATTTTCCGCCCGAGTAGGGACACAATTAAACGGTTGTGAGCGACTCGGCGCTTACGTGCGAAGTTACAATGCCTCGGCTTTTTCCAGTGAGCCGCTTTCACTCCGATTTATTCCCGCAAAAGATTCCTCTCCATGGCTGACGTCCAACTTCAAGCGCTTACCAAGATCTACCCCGGCGGCATCCGCGCCGTCGATCAGATCGACCTGACGATTGCCGACCGCGAATTTGTCGTCCTGGTTGGCCCTTCCGGGTGCGGGAAGACCACCACGCTGCGCATGATCGCGGGGCTGGAGGAAATCACCGCCGGCACCATTCGCATCGGCGGCCGCATCGTCAATGACCTCGTTCCCAAGGACCGGGACGTGGCAATGGTCTTTCAGAACTATGCGTTGTACCCGCACATGACGGTGTACAAGAACATGGCGTTCGGCCTCAAGCTCCGCAAGAGGCCAAAAGGAGAGATCAGGCAACGGGTTACGGAAGCGGCCCGGATTCTCGATATCGAACATCTGCTGGCTCGCAAGCCCCGCGCCCTGTCCGGCGGGCAGCGGCAGCGGGTGGCGGTGGGGCGGGCGATTGTGCGCGAGCCGGCCGCCTTTTTGTTCGATGAGCCGCTCTCCAATTTGGATGCCAAGCTCCGCGTCACCACCCGCGCGGAACTCAAGCGCCTCCACCAGCGCCTCAAGACCACGACGATCTACGTCACCCACGATCAGGAAGAGGCCATGACCCTCGGCGACCGCATCGTGGTCATGAAAGACGGAATTATTCAGCAGGCCGATGCCCCATTGCAGACCTACCATTGGCCAAGAAATCGGTTCGTCGCCGGGTTTATTGGGATGCCCCCGATGAATTTCTTCGACGGACTGATTATGATGTCCGGTGGAGACATGCTGTTTGAGGAAGGAATCTCGCCTTCCGGCGGTAGAATTTCGCCGGCGGGAGCGGGTTTTCGTCTTCCTGTTCCGGCCCGTTTGGCCGGACGGCTGGCGGGATTTGTTGGCCGGCCGGTGGTGCTGGGCATCCGCCCGGAACATTTTTACACCCGGCCGCTGGACGCGAACTCGATGGCCGTGAACCTGAAAGTGAATGTCGTCGAACCCTTGGGAAACGACATGGATGTTTACATGAGCACAAACTTGAACGATCATGTGATCGCTCGGGTGGAGGCCGAATCGGCCCAGGGCGGAGCCCTGGGGGACGGTCTTCGAGCGGACGCGCAGGCGACGATGTACGTCGATCTGCGGAAAGTCCACTTTTTCGAGCCCGGAGACACCGGGATGAATTTGAGCCTGACGAACGAGCCCGATCATGCCGTTGCATAACGCACCAGCATTTTCGGTCGCTTTGGCGGAACGCCCCGCCATCCGGAGGATCTTCGGATGAGCGGGTGATCGTTTTTCTACAGGTTTCTGCTCGAAACTGTGGCCGCCTCTTGAGGGCGGTTTTTTGTTGGAACAATTAAATAGCGAGGACAGTGTTATGCCAAACCCGGAACTGATCCGGATCGTGGACGGGATTGCCCGAGACAAGAACATCGAGCGCGAGCAGGTGTACGTCGATATCGAACAGGCGGTCGCGTCGGGATTGCGCAAACAATTTAATACTGAAGACACCAGTGAATTTGCCGTGACCGTGGACCGGACCAACGGGGACATCTCGGTCGCCCGGCAGGGCACCGTGGTGCCGCTGTCGGTGATGGGGCGCATCGGCGCGCAGACCGTCAAGCAGGTGATGATCCAGCTCATCCGCCAGGATGAACGCGGCAGCATCTACGAGGAATTCAAGGACCGGGTCGGAACGATCGTGACCGGAGCCATCGCCCGCTTCGAGGGGAGCACGATGATCGTGACCCTCAACCGGGCCGAAGGGATCATGCCGCGAAGCGAGCAGATCCCCGGCGAGCAGCACCAGCCGGGCGAGCGGATCCAGGCGCTGATCATGGAAGTGCGGGATACACCCAGCGCCGTGAAGATCATTCTGAGCCGCAGCCACCCGGAACTGATTCGCCGGCTGTTCGAGCGCGAAGTTCCCGAGGTGGGCGAGCGGACGATCGAGATCAAGGCATTGGCCCGCGAGCCGGGCCACCGGACCAAGATTGCCGTCAGCTCGATCGACAGCAAGGTGGACGCGGTGGGCGCCTGCGTCGGCGTGCGCGGAAGCCGCATCAAGAACATCGTGGACGAGCTCGGCGGCGAAAAGATCGACATCGTCCGCTGGAATGAATCGTCTCAGATCCTGATCGGAAACGCCCTGAAGCCTGCCGAGGTAACAGAAGTTGCCCTCTGCTTCGAGCTCGGGCGCGCAACTGTCGTCGTGAACGACGACCAGCTTAGCCTTGCGATCGGCAAGCGCGGTCAGAACGTGCGTCTGGCGGCGCGTCTGACCGGTTGGGACGTGGACATCCTCACGCCGCCGGAATTTTCGGCCGGCGTGGAGCGCCTCGACCGCACCCTCAAGAGCGTCGAGGGCGTCGATCAGGACATGGTCGACAAGGTCATCGCCCTGGGCCTGATCGACGTGCGGGACATCGAAGAAGTCGGCACCGGTCCGCTGATGGAGGAACTGGGGCTCGCCGAGGCGACGGCCCAGCAAATCGTGGACAAAGCAGCAGTCGAGGCCAAGCTGGTGGCAGTCGAACAGGAAGCCAAACGGGCCGCCCAGGCATCCGCGCGGGCGTCGGCCAATCGGCCGAACGCCCTGGAGGCGGCCCTGGCCGCCGACGCGCCGGCAACCCCTCCCGCCGAGGAATCCAGCGCCGAAACCAACGGCGAGGCGAACATGCCCGGCGCGATGGAAGCATCGACCGGCGGGTCGCCCGAAACCATCGCGCACAGCATTCAGGCGATGGGCGCAGGCGAGGAATTGTCGCCCGAGGAAAAGGCTGTGCATCCCGAAGGCGTGAATGAAGACGCCGATGAGGGCCGCGAGGACTTTGCCGACGAGGACGAGGACGGGGACACCGCGGCACTTGCCGAGGGACGTCTCTCTCCTCCGACGAGCACGAGCGACGAGCCGCGCTAGGAGACGAAGTTGTCCGAACGCCCCCACGCCGGGGCAGAGCGGCGCCGGGCGCGCCGCGATGTCGAAGCGCCCTCATCGCCGCGCCGCCCGGGCTTCCCGACTTGAGGGAGCCGGGGCGGCGCGGCGGATGCGGCTTCGGAATTCGGGCGCAACCGGCGCCGCTTTGCCCCGGCGTGGGGGTAAGTCGAACAGGAAGTTGTGCTCCGCGAAACTGACCTGCGGGCCGCGGAGCACGTATAGAGGATGTATCGCTGATTCAGCGAATCGCCGGGCGGCGGACGAGAGTTTACCGATCGGTTTTGAGAGCACGGCCGCAGGTCACGGCCCCTCTCGTGTCTGTTTCTTACGGAGCGTGTTTTGGCTAAAGGTATTCGAGTCAATCAACTGGCCAAAGAGCTGGGCGTCGAGAGCAAGTCCATTCTCGCCAAGTGTCGCGAGGAAGGTCTCGGCGAGAAGGTCCCCAACCACATGAGCGTGCTGAGCGTCGGCCTGGCCGAGACGGTGCGCGAGTGGTTTAGTGGCGGGGCGGGTGGGGGCGGCACGGCCGTCGAAATCGCCGCGCCGGTGGCGGTCGAGGTCAAGCCCAAGCGGGTCAAGACCAAGGTCCGCAAGCTCACTGATTCCGACGAGCAGCCTACGGAGACCCTGCCCGCAGAGCATAACGGTGAAGCCGAGGAGGCGCTTCCCGAGCCGGAAGCGCAAGCGCCCGTCGCCGAAGCGCCATCGGCCGAGCCGGTGCATGCGCCGGCTCCCGCTGCGCCCAGCGAACATTCGGAGATCATCGCGCCGGCGCTAGACCGCGCCGCATCGATGCCCTCGGTCCCCGTTGCACCTTCGTCCGCGCCCGCGCATCCCGCTCCGCTTGCGCCGGCGGCGTCCGCCGGGACGCCCGCGGCCAATGGCCCGGGTCGCGCCCCGGCAGACCCGAATCGGCCGCCCGTTGCCCGGCCCACGATCACGCTCAGCAACCGCGGCACCGGGCCGGCGGTGGTCGAGCGGAAGGCCATCACCCCCGCTCCCAAGCTGCTGATTCCCGAGCCGGCCAAGATCCAGGGCCCCAAAGTCATTCGCGAAGAGAAGCCCGACAATCTTCCCGCCCCGCGGCGTCGGCCCACGCCGGGCAGCGGCGGGCCGGGCGGCCCATCGTTTACGCAGGCACGACCCATCGCTGGGCGCGGCGTGAAGGTTTCGGAGGAAGAGGAATCCGAAGAGGCAAAGAAGAAGGCCGCCGCCGCCAAGGGCCGCGCCAGCCTCTCCAACCGTCGTCGCGGCCTTGATGGCCGTCGGGGCGAGGCAATGGAAAAGCTCCGCGACTTCAGCGAGCAGGACCTCAAGGAGCGCCAGGTCCGCCTCAGCAACGCCGCCAGCCACAAGGCCGCGTTCGACAGCCATCTGCGAAAGAGCGTCGGCCGCGGGCAACATGCCCAAGCCAAGACCGCCGTCGAAAGCGGCGAGCCGGTTCAGATCGAGGAACCGATTACCGTCAAGTCGCTCTCGGGCGCACTAGGCGTCAAGAGCAACGACATCATCTCGAAGCTGATGCGGCAGGGCGTCTTTGCCACCGTCAACCAGACGCTCGATTCCGACACTGCCGGCACGATCGCGCTGGAATACGGCGTCGAGCTTCAGATCGCCCAGGAAGCCAGCCTCGAAGAGGATCTGTTTGAAGAGTTCGCAATCCGCGAGGAGTCGGGCGAGAACCTGCAACCGCGCCCGCCGGTGGTCACCATTCTCGGCCACGTCGACCACGGCAAGACCAGCTTGCTGGACAAGATCCGCAGCGCCAATGTCGCCGCCGGCGAAGCGGGCGGCATCACGCAGCACACCGCGGCGTGGATGGTGCAACTCGGCGACAAGCGCGTCACCTTCATCGACACGCCCGGCCACCAGGCGTTCACCGCGATGCGGGCTCGCGGCGCGAACATGACCGACATTGTTGTGCTGGTCGTTTCCGCCGCCGAGGGCGTGCAGCCGCAGACGATTGAGTCGCTCAATCATGCCAGGGCGGCTGAGGTCCCGATCGTCGTAGCGCTTAACAAGATCGACCGGCCGGATGCGAATCCGGATATGGTGCTGGGCCAGCTCAATTCGCACGGTCTGGTTCCAGTCGAGTACGGCGGGGATACCGAAGTCGTCCGCACCAGCGCCGTCACCGGCCAGGGCATTGCCGACTTGATCGAAATGCTCGACTTCCAGGCCGGCCTGCTCGACCTTAAGGCAGACCCAACTGTGCCGGCCCGTGGCACCGTCATCGAGTCCAGCATCAACCCCGGCCTCGGTCCAGTCGCCACCGTTCTGGTGCAGAACGGCACCCTTCGCGTCGGTGACACCCTGCTTGCCGGCCCGGGCTACGGGCGCATCCGTACGTTGCTCAACGACCGCGGCGAGAGCATCCAGGAAGCGACGCCCTCCACCCCGGTGGTCGTCGCCGGTCTGAGCGACTCGCCTTCGGCCGGCGATAAGTTCTTCGATCTGCAGGACAACATGGACCGCGCCAGGTCCATCGCCGAGGAGCGTTCGACGCACATGCGTCAGACGCAGCTCGCCCAGCGCAACACCGCCACCACGCTCAACAACCTGTACGACCAGATCCAGGCCGGACAGGTCAAGACGATCAACCTGATCATCAAGGGCGACGTGCAGGGCTCGGTCGAGACGCTGACCAAGACCGTCACCGACGCCAACACCGACGAGGTGAAGGTGCGCGTGATTCACTCGGCGGTCGGCCCGATCAACGAGAGCGACGTGGAACTGGCCGACGCATCCGGCGGCGTCATCATCGGCTTCAACGTCGTCCCAGACGAATCGGCCCGATCGATGGCCGAGCAGCGGCGGGTCGAAATTCGCACCTATCGGGTCATCTACGAGATCTTCGATGACCTCAAGAAGGCCCTGTCCGGCCTGCTCGCCCCCGAGATCCGCGAGAAGCTGCACGGCCATGCGGAAATTCGCGCGGTCATCAAGGTCAGCAAGATCGGCAACGTCGCCGGGTGTCTGGTCACCGATGGCCACATCCAGCGCGGCAGCCGCATCCGGCTGAGCCGCGGCGGGGTGGTGGTCACCGACGACATCGCCATCGAAACCCTTCGTCGCGTGAAGGACGATGTGAAAGAGGTCAAGGCCGGCCTCGAATGCGGCATCAAGCTCGCCGGCTACGATGACATCAAGATCGGCGATGTAATGGAAGCCTACATCCGCGAGACGATCCAGCGGACGTTGTAATCTGGGGGCGAACCTCGTGTTCGCCCTCCTGTAGGGGTGAACATCGTGTTCACCCTTTTGCCCGAATCGCGCTAGCCGGGCGAATAGAAGATTCGCCCCGACAACATGACCATCGGCGTCTTGCAGTTGGAACTGACCGTGACTGACGCGATGTCGCTAAAGGACAAGCGGCGGGTGATCAAGAGCATCAAGGACCGAATCGCCCACGCCCACAATGTCTCCATCGCGGAGGTGGGCGCGCTCGACGAGCACCGCCGATCGATCCTCGGCATGGCGATGGTCTCGAACGATCCTCGCTATGTCGAAGGCGCGTTGAGCAAGTTGGTGGACTTCGTGCGAATGGTCCCGCAGGTGAGCTTGATCGATTACCAGATCGAACTGCTATAGAAAGAAAGACGATTCACCGCAGAGACGCCGAGGAGTGAAGATGACGCGGAGACACGGGGACGCGGTGGCGCGGTGACGCGGGGAATAACGGATATCCCTTCCTGTCTCCGCGTCTCCGCGTCTCCCCGTCCCCGCGTCCCCGCGTCCCCGCGTCTCCGCGTCGACTTCACGTCCATGCGGTGAAGAGTTTTGCTTATATGTCTCGAAGAACCGAAAGATTGGCCAGCGTGGTTCGCCAGGAACTGGCGACGATGATCCTGCACGAGCTGGATGACCCGCGCTTGACCGGGATGCCGAGCATCACGCGGGTGAAGGTGGCCGACGACCTGTCGATGGCCGACGTCTATTTCACCAGCATGGGCACGCCCGGCCAGCAGACCGCGGCCCTCAACGCGCTGCGGCACTCGGCGGGCGCGATGCGGACGAAGCTGACCAAGGCGCTGAGCATCCGGCAGGTGCCGTTCCTCCGCTTCCACCTGGACGAACAACTCAAGAAGGAACTGGACCTCCTCAGCATCATCGATCAAGTGCATCAGGAGAACGAGGAATTGGATCGCAAACGAGCGGAAGCGAAACAGCCGGACGGGGAATAAAAGTTAAATCTGAAATGTTGTGGGTTGTTTGTTGCAGGTTGTGGGTTGATCGGAACCAACCAACCACCCACAACAAACTACCCACTACCGACAATACTTAATGAAAAACGCCACGAAACATGCGGATGAGTTGCGGTCGCTGCAGAAGCGGCTGCTCAAGCAGTTCCAGCCCGAGCCGCGACAGCCGCAGGACCCGCTCAAGGCGCTGGTGCGCGGGGCGATGTCTTACGACGTGCCCGACGCCAAGGCCGAGGAAGCCATGCGGCTGATCGACAAGGAGTTCGTCGATCTGAACGAGCTGCGGGTCGCCACCGACCTGGAAATCCAGGAACTGCTCGGCACGCGCTATCCCGGCATCGAGCGCCGCGTGGCGATGATCACGCAATCGCTTAACAACATCTTCGAGCGCGAGCACACGCTGAGCCTCGACCGGCTGAAGACCATCAGCCGCCGCGACGCCCGCCAGTTTCTGCGCGAGCTTCCCGAGATTCACCCGTTCGTCGAAGCGTACGTGATGCTCTTTTCCTTCGACGGCCACGCCGTCCCGCTCGACGACGCGACGCTGGCTTACCTTCGCGAGCACGGCGTCATCGAAGACGGCGCAACCCTCGACGACGGCCAGCGCTTCGTCGAGCACCAGGTCAAGGCCGAGGAGTGCTACGATCTCTACGTCGTGCTCCGCAAAGCCAACTCCGACGACAAGGGCAAGAAGAAGTAGGAAGGAAATGCCGAATGCCAGGTGCCGAAGGCCGAATCCATCCATTCGGCATTCGGCATTCGGCATTCGACATTCAGAACAATGACCGACGGCCTCCCCGAATCCACCCTCCGCCTGGCGTTGCCCAGCGGCAGCCTGCAGAACTCGACGATCGATCTCTTCGGCCGCGCCGGGTATCGCGTCAGCTTGCAGGACCGGAGCGTTTTCCCCCGCATCGACGACGATACGCTCTCGGCAGTGCTGTTCCGCGCCCAGGAAATCAGCCGCTACGTCTGCGACAACATCGTGGACTGCGGCCTGACCGGCCACGACTGGGTGGTCGAGAATGGCAATGAGCAGGATGTCGTCGAAGTCTGCGAGCTGGTCTACTCCCGCGCCTCGAGCAATCCCGTCCGCTGGGTGCTGGCAGTGCCGGAGGAAAGCCCGGTGCGAAAGCCCGAAGACCTCGACGGCAAGATCATCGCCACCGAGTTGGTGAACACCGCAAGGCGGTACTTCGCCTCCAAGGGCGTGAAGGTGAACGTCGAATTTTCCTGGGGCACCACCGAGATCAAGGCCCGCCTGCTCGACGGCATCGTCGAATCGACCGAGACCGGCTCATCGCTGCGGGCCAACAATCTTCGCATCGTCGAAACGCTGCTGACCAGCACCACCCGCTTCATCGCCAACAAGCAGGCGTGGGCCGTCCCGTGGAAGCGGGAAAAGATGGAAAACATCGCGATGCTGCTCAAGGGAGCGATCGAAGCCAAGGCGAAGGTCGGCCTGAAGATGAACGTGCCCGAGGCGCGGCTGGCCGAGGTGGTGAGCTTCCTCCCAGCCGAAAAAAGCCCCACTGTCAGCCGCTTGGCCGACTCGGCCTGGGTTGCCGTTGAAGTGATCCTGGAAGAAAAGCAGGAGCGCGAGCTCATCCCCCGGTTGAAGCGCGCCGGCGCGACCGGGATCATCACCTACCCGCTGAACAAAGTCATTCCCTGACGCGATATGAAAGGGTTGAAGCGCTGCACCCACCCGCGTAGCGGCGCGACCGCAGGTCCGCCTCTTCCCACGACGCGATGGACCTCGGATCTCGTTTATTGATCCGGTAACTCGATGGATTCCCCCGCCCGATCCGCTTGAAGCACGGTCCCGGTTTCCGCGCACATTGCCGAGAGCATGCCCGATGGCGTCAGAGCCGATGCGGTATCTAGCAGCACAATATTGGGCCCAAACACGGGAGTCAGGTCCGCCCCGGCCGGATAATTCAGCACCGGCGTGTGCCCAAAAAAACCGGTTCGCTCCCAGCGTTTGGGCTGGCGGATCTGCGCATCGGTGAACCGTCCCCACAGCAGCCGATATCGCAGCGGCAGGTCCCCTTCAAGCTGCGCGGCAATTCCCGGCGAATCGTCCGGCCCGTCGGGATTCCAGTACCCGTGTGCGGCGAAGAAACCTTCCGTTTCGTACACGGCCTTGAGCGAGCGAAAGAACCTCCGGTGTGACGCTGGCACCGGCTTGATGAACTGCTGCACTTTCTCCAGGGTGGGCTGATGCATTGCATGATCGAGTTCCGCCCAATCGGAGCCATAGCTCATCAGCGTTTCAGCCAGCCCATGCTGCATGAACCAGGTGAACGCCGTCAGCGGATCCTGCGCGCCGGGGTGGCAGATGTAGCAGTCGCCGTGGAGAAGCAGGTCGAACACGTCGTCATGGTTGCCGCGCAGGAATGTGGCGTGCGGGAGCGACAGCAGCAGATCGACCACCTTCCGGCTCTCAGGGCCGCGGTTCACGTAGTCACCCAGAAAGATGAGGTGCGCCGCCGGGTCGTGCCGGGAGATCGCGCCGATCAATGACCGCAGCGGGCGCAGCATGCCGTGAATGTCGCCGATGATCCATCGCATCTTCGTCCCACAATATGCGCCGCACGCCTTTCCGTCACGGGCCGCCGTGTATAATCCCTTCTGCGCTCCTGCCGCCGCTCGCGGCTTCGCGAACGAAGGGAACGTGCCGCGATGGGAAGCAAGACCCCGGCGGTTTCGGGGTTCATCGTTCGCGAAGCCGCAAGCGGCGGTCCGGAGGCGTAGCTTTTGCCGCCGATGAAATCAGTTCAAGGGAAAGGAGCCAACCATGACCACACCGTCCAAGCTTGGCGACGAACAGATCGCCACCCGTCTGTCAAAACTCCCCGGATGGGATCGGCACGGGAACGAAATCAGCAAGACGTTCCGATTCAAAAACTATTACGAAACACTGGCATTTGTGAACGCCTCGGCGTGGATCTCCCACCGCGAAGACCACCACCCCGACCTTGAAGTCGGCTACAACGCCTGCAAGGTCCGCTACAGCACCCACTCCGCCGGCGGCATTTCCGAAAAGGACTTCGACTGTGCGGCCAAGGTCGAGGCGATGATGAAGGTGTGAGGAGGGTTCAGGGTTCGGGGTTCAGGGGTCAGGAGGACTAGGATCCCTGATTCGTGTGGAATTACGCACGACTGAAACGTCCGCGACCCTGAATCCAATAGGTTCGAATTGAGAGGCTCACCCCTGACCCCTGACCCCTGACCCCTGACCCCTGAACCCTTCCTCCCCCATGCCTTTCCCCGCACTCCTGCTTATCCTCGCAACGCTGCTCCCGCTGGCATCGTGCTTGGTGCTGGTGGCGATCGGCCGGCGCCTCGGTTCTCCGCTGGCCGGTTACGTGGCGACGTTTTCCATCGCCGCCAGTTTCCTTTGCAGCGGGTGGGGGATGCTGCGATGGGTGGGCGGCGGCAACTATCACGGCCAGCCGTATGGAACGCGCATCGCCGCAATCAATCTAACCTGGCCCGCCATCCCGATCGGCACCGCCGCGACGCCGCACGGGTTCGAGCAGGATCATCCCGGCTGGCTCGATTTTAGCGTCTATCTCGACAGCCTCACGCTCTCGCTGTTCGTCACGGTCACGCTGGCGGCGATGCTGGTGCATCTGTTTGCGATCCGCTCGCTGCGGCGCGATCCGCGGTTCGCGCGGTTCTTCACGTGTCTGTCGCTGGTCTGCTTTGCCACCCTCGCGGTGATCGTCAGCGGTGGGCTGCTGCAGATGATTCTCTTCCTCGAGTTGGTCGGCTTTGCCGCCTCGCTGCTGGCCGGGTTCCGCGGCGCCGATGATCCGGCGGCTCGCGCCGCGGGAAAGCTGTTTGTCGTCAACCGCGTGGCCGACGCCGGGTTATTCCTGGGAACCGGAATCCTCTTCAGCTATGTCGGCAACCTGTCGTTTCCCGAGCTTTGGCTGATGCTCGGAACCGCCGCCGGCGGGGGCACGGTGATGCTTCCCAACGGCGCGGTCTTCCCCACCGCCGCGCTCACCGTCGCCGGCGTGGCGATCTTTTTTGGCGCTGCCGCCCGATGCGCCCAGTTCCCGCTTCACGTGTGGGCCGGTGACGTTGCAGAAGCGGTCGCGACGGCGGGCGCAACGATCTTCGGCTTTGCCGTTGCCGTCTCAGGGCTTTACCTGATCGCCCGCCTCTTCCCGCTTTTTACCCCGTCCGCCCGGCTTCTGATCGCGATCGTGGGAGTTACCACGCTGACGATGGCGGCGCTCATCGCCGCCGTGCAGCCCGATGTGAAAAAGACGCTGGCGTTTGCCGCAACCGCCCAATTGGGGCTCATGGTGCTGGGCATCGGCGTCGGGAGTTGGGTCGGGGCGATGTTTCATCTCGTGGCCGGCGTCTTTATCCAGGTTCTGCTCTTCCTTGCCGCGGGGGCAGTCATTCGCGGCGCTCGGGGTGAGACGCAGCTTTCCCAATTCGGCGGCCTCTTTGCGCGAATGCCGGTTACCGCGCTGGCCGCGGGCGTCGCAGTGCTGGCGGTGTGCGGGGTCGGTTGGCGCGGCATTGGCCTTAGCGGCTACTTTAGCCGCAGCCTCATCCTCCGCCACGTCGCGGCTTACGCGTCCCTGGCAACCGGCGCTCACCGAAGCCCGGCCTACTCGTGGCTGTTCTTCCTCTCGATGTTCGCGATGCTGGTGCTGGCCTTTGCCATGTCGCGCTGGTGGATGCTGGTCTTTGCCGGCGCGCCGCGGGACCGACGCCTCCACGACCACGCGCGCGAGATCCCCACGCTCCTCTGGCCCCTGGTGGTGCTGGCGATCATGACCGCATTGGCTGGTGAGTGGCTGGGCATTCGCGATATGCTGGAAAGTTCAATCATCGAGTCCCGCAAGACGGTGCAGAATCAAGCCGAGGCGAGCCAATACAACCGGCCCGCCGCGAGCCGGACGTTCGACGAAGTCTGGCCCGGCGGTGAATTGGGCGATGACCCCGAGACGCGCCCCGACACCGGCGGCGCGCCTCCAGCGATGACCGCCGCGGCACTGGCCGAGGGGGCCAGCCGGAATTCGCGATGGGTTTGGCCCGCCACTGCCATCGGCATGTTGGCGGGCTTGCTACTCTATTTCCGCGGGAACGGTCTGGCCGGCCGGTTGTCCCGCGTCCCGCCACTCAGCTGGCTGCACGCGTGGCTCGTGAATCGAATGTTTTTTGACGAGTTGTATGAGTCGCTTTTTGTGGTGCCGGTGCTGGGCGCGGCGCGATGGGTCGCTTGGTTTGATCGCAACGCCGTTGACCGTTTGGCGCAGCTTCCCGCACGGCTGTTCCATCACCGATCGTCCGCCGAGGGACTGAGTGCTGCCCGGAAATCGCGTCCTCTTCCTCCCTCTCCCGCCGGGAGAGGGCCGGGGTGAGGGGAAGTCGGAGGTGAGGTTGGATCAGCGCCGATCCGGTCCCTCCGCACCTCGAGACCGAGATCCGCCGGGCCTGACATAATGGGATTTCTTGACCACTGGCTCCTGACGATTCTCCTCCTTCTGCCCGCGGCGGGAGGCGTTGCGATCCTGTTCATACGCTCGCCCCTCGTTCGGTGCCGAACGGCGCTCGGCCTGGCGCTAGGCACGTTCTGCGCTTCGCTTCTGGTCCTGATCCTCTTTCACCGCCAGCCGGGTCCTTACGAATACGCGCCGGGCGGCATCGTGCAGATGGTCTGTCAGGCGGAAATCATTCCCGCGCTTCATGTCAATTACCGTGTCGCAGTGGACGGCCTCTCTTTGCCGTTCGTTCTGCTGACGACCCTCGTCGGCGTGCTCGCCTGCGGTGCATCCTGGAACGATAGCGACCGGTCGCGCATCTATTATGCGATGATTTTCTGGCTCGAGTCCGCAACTCTCGGGGTATTTCTTTCCTTCGACCTGCTGCTCCTCTGGGTGTTTCTGGCCATTTCGCTCATCCCGTGCTGCGCCCTGATTCTGCTCGGGGTGCGCCAGCGGCGCGGCCGGGCCGTCATCGCGTTTCTTACGCCGATGCTGATCGGAACCGCCTGCCTTTTCGTCGCGGTGCTGGGCGAAAGGCTCATGAGCACGCGATGCTTTACTGGCGGGACGCTCGATTTGCTCCGCCTTAGCTCGCGCCCCTGTGCCGACCGCACGCTATTCCTGTTGATGCTCATCGGATTTGCAGCCCGGCTTCCGGTTTTTCCCGTTCACTCGTGGCTTGCCGTTGTCGCGGCGGAATGTCCGCCCGCCGTCATGGCGATGCTGATCGGCCTTGTGCCGCTCACGGGCGGCTACGGGTTGCTTCGTGTAGTGATGCCGCTCTTCCCGGCCGTCGCGGGTTCGTTATGGTGGATGCTGGCGGGCGTCGGCATCATCACCGTCCTTTACGGTGCGCTCAATTCCATTGGGCAGACCAACCTGCGTTCTGCCCTCGTTCATGTCATCGTCGCGATGAGCGGCTTTGCGTGCATCGGCATCGCCGTGCTCACGCCGGCCGGTGTAAACGCCTCGGCGATGATCCTGCTCAGCCAGGCCCTGGTCGGCCCGTTCACTCTCATACTCGCATCGGACGATTTCCGTCGAGAAGGACTTTGGGCGGCGCCCTTGGCGTTCGGCTGGATCGCCGAGCTCATTCTCCCCGGCCTGCTCGGCCAACTGATGGTCGTGCTCGGTGCGTTCCAAACTCATGCGGCATCGCCGCTGGCAATCGATCTACTTATCGCGGCAATGTGCGTAGGGATTCTGCTGATTGGAACGGCCGGAACACTTAACCTGCGACGACTTATATCGCCGGGCGAATCCGCGTCAGCGCCGGCGACGACCGTCCTTGCGTCTGTCGCCATCGCGGCACTTCTGCTGGCCATCCTGGCAAGCCCTTTCTGCTTCGTGTTTACGCACGGCGCTCTGGAGTCAATACTTCGGGCGCCCCGCTGATGGCACTTCCGAGTCATCGCGTGGTAATGGTGAGTAATTGGGGGCTGTCGGTCGCGGCGAATTCGACCGCCACTCCGTCGGAGCCGGCGGGCTTGGAGGTGATCGCCGGCCTGGCGTCGGTGGCGGGATCGTATAGCGAGACCGAATCGATGCGGCCCGGCAATCCGTTGATCGTCACCCGGTAAGGCTCGGGCTCGAAGTGCGTCGTCGCATCGTAGGTCATGGCGTACACCGCGATGACGAACCTGTGCGCATCCACCTGAAACGGCAGCACCGCGAACGCCTGCCGCTGCAAAAGCGGGGGATGGGTGCCGTCCCCGTCAAAGATCTTTCGCGGCTCGCCGAGCTCGGTCACATCGACCCGCAACGACGCAGTCGTGTCGGGTGGCTGAGCGCCTGCGAAAGCGCGAGTGAGGTTCCGAATCGCCTTGAGCGGCGGCGTCGCCACGTCCTCCCACCTGGCATCTGCCGGGATCGACGTGATTTCGGGCGGCAGCAGTCCCATGCCTTTCACATCGTGCTCGTAGGCACAGAAATAGTCCAGCGTGTCGATTCCCTTGTTGATCCACAGGCAATAGGAGCGCAGCGCGCACTTGGTCTTTAGGTCCCAGCACCCGGCCGGATCGGTCACGTCGCACTCGGGCGGCGCGACGCCGTGCTCCGTCATGTAATGGTGAAAGTGCTCCGTCCCCGGCGGATGGGCCTTGCGCGCCTCGGGGTTCAGCAGCCGCATTAGCGTCTCTGTCTTCACGTAAAGTTGAGCCCAACCTTCGGGAAGCCGCGTTTGCAACGTCGGGGTGAATCCGTCGAAATTGGATTTCGGATTGTCTTCCTCTTTCGGATACGTTTTTGTCCCCGTCCCGTACGGGTGATAGCTCTGCCCGTCCATGCCGGGCGGAAGCTTGGGGACTGGGCAGTGGAAGAAGGTCGTGTTGGAAAAGCCCCAGATGAGGCGCGCTTGCGGATGGGCCTTTTTCACCGATTCCACCGTGCGCCGCGCCAGTTCCCAGCACGATCCGCCGGGCAGCAGGAAATTCTTCGGCTCCGGGAACGGCAGGGGGCTGTAGTAGTGCTTGGCTTCGGTGAAGTAGGAGCCGAAGCTCAGCTCGTTCCAGATCTCGACATCGAATTGATCGATCCCCGCGGCGCTTGCCATGTCGGTCACGAGCGCCGCGTAATGAAGCCAGCCCCTGGTCGTGTCTTCAAATTCTTCAGTGCCGACGGGAAACAGCGGCACGTACTTTAGCGTCGCCATCTTCACCGGCTGGTCTTTTTTCAGCTCCTTTGGCAGCGGCTTGCTGAGCCGGCACTCGCCGGTCTTCGGATCGATTGCAGTAATCAATCCCTCGGCCGCCGCGGAGCTGGTTAGGTGATTGATGCCCGAGTGCCCGATCACCAGGTCGGTGTTGTCCGTGAACTTCACCGTCCGGCTGCCCGCCGGCGCGTCCTCGGCGAGGCGCTTTTCAAAGAAATGGGTCGGACATGGCGCGCCGTGATTGGCATTCAGCAACAGGTTGGGCCGCACGCCATATTGCTTGCACAACTCCAGCAAATGCCGCAGGCGGTTTTCGTTGTTCAGGTGCGTCTCGTCCCACGCCACCGCATCCCAACCCACCTCGATCCGAAACGATTTGATTCCGCTCTCGGCCAGCACCCGCACGGCCCAGTCGTCGGCCGCGGGCGGCAGGTTGTAATTAATACCAATGCCATTGACGAGCGTCTCGGCCGGCCGGGTCTCCAGGAATGCGTGCCAAGGCTCCTTGTAAAAACTATGCTTTCCCCCCGGGCATTCAAGCTGCGAAGGATCGACGTAGGGCGTGACCGCGTTTTCATCAGCGATCAAGAAGCTCGGCAGGCAAAACACGGCGCAGAACGCGAGGCGATCGAATCTCATGAGTAACGATACCTGAAGGAATCGTGGGCGTTTGCGAGGACTCCTGCTTTGATCGGCATAGGTGACGTAGCTCCCTCCGCCGCTTGCGGCTTCGCGAATCAGCACCTGTGCCGATTCGCGAAGCCGCAAGCGGCGGAGGGAGAAGTGATCCTTCGCGGAATGAAGTTCCTTGGAAGCCGGGTTTTTCGAGCGAGCTTCGGCTCGGCAGGAGCCTCGCCCTCCCGGGATGACTTCGCCCTGGTTGTCAAAGCGGCTGGTAGAGAGGGGGCGACACGCCCGATCTCCGATGGTTATAGTGAGTTCGCAGGACAGTCACGGAAGCGAACAACATTGCCCCGGATGGCGTGCTACGTTACTATTGCGTTCCGTATAACCCGAAATTGCAGAGTCCATTAAACCATCCGCCATGAGCACCCGTCCCGGCTTGATTCCGCAAGTGGCTCCCTGTCTGGTCAGCCATAACATGGCGCTGGGAGGGGCGCAGACCGCGATTTTGCGCATGCTGCTGGCCGCGCCGCAGTGGGTGCGGGAGCGGACGACGCTTTACGTGCAGTCCGATGACATGCCGCTGCTGGAAGCGGCAATCCAGAAGCACGGCTTTTCGGTTGGCGCCATCACCACGCAGCCGCCGGAGGATCCGTCCTGCTGGGTGCTCAGTTACGGGAAAATTGCCGATCTTCCCCCGCGGCCCACGTCGCTCATTCTTCACTCCTGGGATGATGAAGGGTGGCGCTACGTCACCAAGACCTATGGCGGCATGCGCGGGCTGACGGTCGCGGGCGTTTCGGGCCAGGTGCTTGGCCGATATCGCGACTGGATCGAGCAGGGCGGCCACCAGATCGCCGGCGTCCTGCCGCCGCCGGTGACGGAGTGGACGATCTGCCAGGGCGAGCGCGATCCGCACCGCATCGTCGTCGCCTGGATGGGCCGGCCGCTCGAGAGCAAGGGACTTTTCAGCCTTCCATACTTGCTGGCGATGGACAAGCGTCTGGTCGTTCGGGCCTGGACGGGGGCCGACACCGCCGGCCTGCCTCACACTCGGAAGGTGCAGGCGCAGGCGATGGAGAAGCTGATCGCGCTGGCCGACAAGCTCGGCGTGCAAGACCGGCTCGACCTGCGGCCGCTCGATTTCGATCCGTTCTCTTACAAGCGCCGACTCGAAGGCGCGCACGTCTTGCTGGGCAACAGCCGGCGCGAAGGGTTTCTGATGACGGCCGCCGAGGCGCTAAGCTGCGGCGTGCCGGTGGTCGTCACCCGATCGTGCGGCGTGGCGTCTTTCGTGCGCGAGGGCGTCAACGGGTGCCTGATCGATTGGGACGACGATCCGCAGGAACTGGCCCGAGCCTCCTATCGCGGCATCCTCTGGGCTGCGTCGCTCGATCCGATGGCGTGCCTTGGCTCGGTGGCGGATCTGTCCCTGGGCGCTCGATATCGCCAGGTCTACGGACAAACTCTGGCGGAACTCACGCATACGAGCCTCCAACATGCCAATCCGCGGGTGACCGTCGGGCTTCGCATTCACAAGGGGATGCCGATCGCATCGCTGGATGACGCGGCAAGCAGCCTTGCATCGCAAACATATCGGCAATTCAAGACGATTCTGCTTGTCGATGGCTCATGGGAATACGGGCAGATGCTGGCCGAGCGGTATCAGTTGCCGCTGATCTGCACCGGCCTGGAACCGGACATCACGCATTGCTCCGGCCTGCACCGACAGGCAGTCGAGCGGTGCGACACCGAATTCTATAAGCCGCTGGACTACGACGATCAGCTTCTGCCGGAATATCTCGAGCGCGCCGTTGCCGCGATGGATGAGCGGAAGCTCGACGTTTATGGCTGCATGCTGATGACGCTCCAGAACGGGCAATTCTCCCCGCGCTGGTGGCCGAACAAGCCGGTCGAGACGATGTTCAGCGGCAACAGCAACGACAACCAGTTGCCGCACTCATCGGTGTTGCTGCGGACGAGCAAGCTGAGGGAAGCCGGCAACTACGCCGAGCGCGCCATCGGCCTGGGCGCCGACGACTACAACACCTGGCACCGGATCCACAAAGCGGGTGGCAAATTCTTCCGCGACGATGTGCGAAACGTCGCTTACCGTATTCACGAGAGGAATTCGCTGCCAATTCGCAAGCAGCGCTACGGCCAGGGTCAGAGCAGCGGCCCCTCCCGCGGCGCGCTGATCGCCGGCGCCACGGCGGCATCGGTGGCGCTGATGGTCGGCCCGGGCCTGAACTCCGCCGCCGCGGCAACGCCGGCGGCGGCCAACGTCGGCCAGCATAGCTCCGGAAATATTTCCCTTAGCGGCGTCGGCGACCTGGTTCCCATCCGAACCACCTCACTCCGACAGATCATGGTTTCCAGCGTCGAGCAAGCCAATGCGGCGCTGAAGCAGAAGCTCAAGTCGGCGGTTCAGAAGATGTGGAACTCGGCCACGGGTAAGATGCCGCCGGACAAGTCGAGGCCGAAACCCGATTCGCCGACGTTCAGCAATGATCTGTTGCCGCCGCACTCGTAATCAGGAACAATGCAAAATGCAAAACAGGCAATGCAAAATGCAAAATGAAGTTCACCCCCCATTTTTCATTTTGCATTGCATGTTTTGCATTTTGCATTGAGTTTTGTCTGAATCGAATCCCATGTACCGAACATTCGTCATCCTCCGCCACGCGTTTCTCGAAGCGATCCTTCAGCCGATCTATCTGCTGCTGGTGGCAGTCGGGGCGGCGATCCTGATCGTCTTCGGGTTGCTTCCATTCTTCACGATGGGCGAGGACACCATCATGTTCAAGGCCGTCGGCCTGGACGTGATCCTGATCCTGACGCTCATTATGACGCTGTTTGCCACGAGCAAATCGATCTTCGACGAGATCGAAGATCGCACGATGCTCACGCTGATGAGCAAGCCGGTCCGGCGGTGGGAAGTGCTGGTTGGCAAATACCTGGGAATCATCCTGGCCGCGATGCTGGCCATTGGGATCATGGGCGCGATCCTGATCCTCTGCACCTATTACCGCATCCCCAATGATTATCAGATCCGCCCGTGGACGTTTGATGACCGCGAGCTAAAACAAATCAGCGACCTGCGGCTCATGCACATCGCCGGCCTCGTTCCCAGCCTCATTCTGGTCTGGTTCGAGATCGCGGTGTTGGCCGCCATCGGCGTGGCGCTTTCGACGCGGTTTTCTCTGGTGGTGAACCTGCCGGCAGTCATCCTGATTTACATCGCCGGCAACCTGACGCGATTTTTGTTCCCGCTCGGGCCCGAACAATCGCCCATCCTGAAGCTGTTTGCCCGCGCGGTGGCGCTGGTCTTTCCCTACCTGGCGAACTTCGATCTGCGCAGCCTCACCGTCTACCACGAGATCGCCATTCACGGCACTCGGTTCTGGCCCAAGCCCGGGGCGGTGGACGCCGACGTGGTCTACATGAGCCAGATCTGGGCTTACGTTGGCATCGCCGCCCTGTATGGCTTTGCTTATTCCGCATTCGCCCTGAGCGCCGGCATGTGGATGTTCAAGAACCGCGAGCTGGGCGGAGCGGAAGGTTAATCCGCCGACGCGGCGCATCAACATTTCTCGCTCGCCCGATGCGCCGGAACCCACTCCTCGCCTTTTTTGCGTCTTTCCGCAGTCCCGAAAACGCTTTCGGATATCATGCCACGCATGCCGGCCCCCATGATCCGTCTCGCGGCCCAGACCGACCTGACCGCGATCAATGAGATTTACAACCATTACGTGCTGCACTCCACCTGCACGTATCAGGAGGAGCCTTCCACTGCCGCCGAGCGAGAGGTGTGGTTCCTTTCGCACGGGCCGAAGCACCCGATCACAGTGGCCGAAGCGGAAGGCCAGATCGTCGGCTGGGCATCGCTCTCGCCATTCCACACGCGATCGGCCTACCGCCGGACGGTGGAGAATTCGGTCTACGTGCGCCACGACCGCCAGCGGCAGGGGATTGGGTTGGCGCTGCTGGCCGATTCGGTCGAGCGGGCAATGACGCTGGGGCATCATACGATCATCGCCGGCATCGACCGCGAGCAGGCCGCCAGCGTGAACATCCACCAGCGGCTCGGGTTCGAGCCGGTGGCGCATTTGAAGGAAGTGGGCTTCAAGCTCGGCCGGTGGTTGGATGTAGTGTATTTGCAGAAAATGCTGTGAAGATCCGACGCGGGCTTGATCCCATAAAAACCGCCGCTTGCGGCTTCGCGAACGATGAACCGCGAAGCCGCCGGGCACTCCTTTCCCGTCTGGGCACGTCCCTTCGCTCGCGAAGCCGCGACTCGACTGAGCTCGTCGAAGTCAAGCGGCGGTCGGAGTGACGCGATCGCGTCCCGCGCACAGACGGCGCGTGTGGACCCACACACTTTGTGCGGCAACAATGACGATTAGCGAACCGCCCCGAGCCTGAACAGGAGTTGTATTCGTGAGGCGCATCCCGATTACCGCGTGCGTGATCTTATCGATCTCCTGCCTTGTCCTCCGCGCCGATCAGGCCGAGACGCGTCCCGCCGCCTCTGATGAATCGATCTCGGCGCTGATCGACCGGCTTGCTGACCCGGACCCGGCGCAACGCGACGCGGCGGGCAAATCGCTGTGGGCGCTGGGACACCCGGCCGAGCCGGCGCTGCGCAAGGCGGCTGCCGAGGGCAACCCGGAGATCGCCCGCCGGGCCAAGGCTATCCTGCGCGACTTCACTTACGGCCTCTACCCCGATGCGCCGCATGAAATTTTCACGCTGCTCGACCAATACCGCAAAGGCGACCCGCAGGAAAAGCGGGCGGCAGTTCTCGGCCTGGGCGGGGCCGGCGTTCCCGGCATCCGCGTGCTGCTCAAACTCCGCGAGGAAGAACGCGACCCCAACTGGAAGGGGCTGATCTCGCAGATCCTCACCCCGCGCGAGCACGAGGTGTCGGCGCTGATGCTGGCCGATGGGCAAGCCGCCGACGTCGAGCAGATGCTCGAGCGGTCGGCGTTCGATTCGCCGGTCGCGGCGCAGGATTACGCGGCATTATTGCTGTTTAACGGCAAGCTGAAGGACACACTCGCCACGCTGAAGGTTCAGCCGATCACCGACCGATCTGCCCCGGTGCTGGTCGCGCTGGCCCGGGCCGCGGGAGACCCGGCGACGGCCCGGGCGGCCGCGGAGAAAAGTTCCAACCCCGACCTTCTCGATGCGATCCTGACCGAACAGGGTGACTGGGCGGCGCTGGCCGCCCGCCTGGCCGCCGGCGGGCAACGGCTTCCGCCGGCCGAGCGATTGGGATACCTCTGCGCCTACTACCGCCTGGCCGGCGATCAGAAGAATGCCGACGCCACCGCGGCCCAAATCATTCAGCGTGCCGCCAGCGCGCCTCAGGATTACGAGCCTTGCGCCGAAAATCTGTTTCTCAACGATCATCCCGAGCAGGCGCTGGCCGTGCTGGCGCAGCACGACGATTTCCTACAGCTTTCCAACTATCTGGCCCCGCGGCTGCAGTTCGCCGAGGCGTTGAATTTGCCCCGCCAGGCCGACCAAGGCCAGGCCGCGGCGGCGCTGCAAGTGAAGGCGCGGACGGTTGGCACGCTGTTGTTTCTCGGCCAAACGCAGCAGGCCAGGGACATGATGACGGGCGTGGTGGCCGAGAACCGCATTCGCAACGACTTTGAAACCTGGGTCGCGCTGGTGGAGAGCGCGCGCGAGTCGGGATTGAAGCGCGAGGCCGATGAGTTTGCCGTCGCCGCTCTTGAGAAGGCCACGCGGGAATCGCCGCTGGCCATGCTCTTCGACAAGCTGCGGCTGGGCGACGATACCGCGGTGGTGCAGTGGTGGCAGTTTTTCCGCCAGCAGAATCACGACGAGCCGGTCGCCGAAACTCTGCATCGTTTGCACGCCCTCTTCGATGGCGCCGTTCCCGAGCCGGAACTGGAGAAGCTTTCGGAGATGGCGCACCGATATGCGGTGGACCTGCCGGTTGCAGAACGAGCGGCTTTCGAGCAGACCGTGGCCGACACCCTTGCCGCCGCCGGCCGCGACGACCTGGCCTCGAAATGGATCGAGCGACTGGAGGGCTCGGGCATCCTCGCGCTGATTCACGCGGGAGACTATCGCGCCGATCGCAAGGATTGGGCCGTCGCCGCGCGCGACTACGATCGCGCCTGGGAGCACGACCGCACCCGGGCCGACGCCCTCTACCTTCGCGGCTGGGCGCTGTCTCAGGGCGGGCAAGCTCAGGAAGGCGCGAACCTGATGCAACGCGCCCGCGAATTGCCGCTGGGCAGCGAGAGCGCCCGCTTCGAGCTGGCCGAGACGCTCTCGCGGCACAAGCTGAAGGACGAGGCCCG
>Ga0182024_10004899_pt1 | contig 30397 bp, 24 predicted proteins | sample P32metaG_FD_120480 | JGI IMG/M metagenome (GOLD analysis project Ga0182024, IMG submission 120480) | Permafrost microbial communities from Stordalen Mire, Sweden - P3-2 metaG (Illumina Assembly) | ecosystem: Environmental > Terrestrial > Soil > Wetlands > Permafrost | place: Sweden: Stordalen... | reverse complement strand
TCGCGGAGCACGACGGCTACCGGGCGATGACGAAAAAATTGTGGCTGCGCACGGTGCGGTTGTATGGCTACCACGCGCTGCTGCTGGCTTTCGTGTTTCTGGTGGCGGTGCCCATTGCAGCGCGCGGCAACCGGCCGGGTTTACACAATCTGCTGGATTTCTACTTTATTGCAGGCCCCAAGCAGGCGGTGACGGAAGCGTTTCTGCTGATTTATAGGCCGCCGCTTCTGGACATTTTGCCGATGTACATACTTTTTCTGGTGCTGACCTCGGTGGTGCTGCTAGCGGTGCGGCGAACCGGATGGGGATACATTCTGGCGGTATCGTTTACGGTGTGGGCGTTTGCGCAATTCGGTTTTCGCAGCCATGAACATAACTTCATGATGCGATATATCCCGACGCGAATCCCGCTAAATGAAACAGGCGCGTTCGATTTGTGGGCGTGGCAATTTTTGTGGGTGGTTGGACTGTGGATGGGCGTGCGGTGGGCAAACGACGATTTGCCGGTGGAGAGATGGGCGAAGCGAGCGCTTATTCCATCGGTGATTATTGTGGGTGTGTTTTTCGGGATGCGGCACCTGATCTCGCACGGGTTGGAGTTGGGCCCGGCGGAATTCATGTTTGACAAGTGGCACCTGGGACTGGTGCGACTGGTGAATTTCACGGCGGCGGCGGCGGTGTTAATTTGCGCGCAGCCGGTGCTGAAGTACCTGGCGATCCGGCCGCTGGTGCTGATGGGGCAATCTTCGTTGCAGGTTTTTTGCACGCACCTGTTGTTTTGTTTTGCAGGACTGACGCTGATGGGCAACGCGTCGATGCTGAGCGGATGGAGACAGACCGGGCTGCTGACGGCGACGTTTGCGGCGATGATGATTACGGCGAAACTGTTTGCCAAGAGTGAGACCAAGCGGGAACCACAAGCAAGACCGGGGCTCGTGTTGGGGTCACAGGCTCAACCGCAAGCCGAGAGCGCGTAAGACGCTCAGCGCGTTACACGTCCCCAATGATTGAACGCGCTGAGTGGGAGCGGCGTAATGGATTGGGCAAGGTGAGCGCGCGGCTTAGTTCCACGTGGCGGCGTTGTGCAAAGATAGAAACACCCCTTCAGCGTTAACGCGATTTTTTTCTTTAGAAGATCGTGAGCGCCTCCCTAATCTCAGGCTGCTCATGGTGCGTTTCAATACCAACCATACAAACGGCTGCGTGTGCGTTGAGCCCTGTGAAGGGAACAACAGATGAACGTTCGCCTGCGGGTGTTGCTGATTGTGGGCGTGGGCACAGTGGCGCTGATCGCGATGCTGTATGCCAGTTCGCGGTATTTGATACTGAACCGCTTCGTGAACCTGGAAAGCCTGGAAGCGAACAAGACAACGACAGCGGTACAGAGAACCTTCCGCGAAGAAATCGACCGGCTCAACCTGTGTAACACGGACCTGTCGGTGTATGACGCCACTTATGACAGCATGCCGAAACCCACGAAGGAATATCTCGATTCGGTGCTGGGCGACGGGCCAAACGGTTGGCTGGAGCAGAAACAGGTGAATTTCCTGGTGATCACCGATGCGGATGGGAAGATCGCCGCAGCCAACGGATTTGATCTTGGCGGAATTGGCCTGGTGGATGTGCCGGAAGATTTGAAAGCGGATCTGAGGGCCAATAGCCGGGTGGTGGAGTTTCGCGGTCCGGCGGACACAAACGACGGCCTGCTTCTGCTGGCCAGTGGTCCGGTGCTGGTGGCGGCCCACCCCATCGTTCATACCAATTACGCCGGGCCAGCGCGTGGGGCGCTGATCACGGCGCGTTATCTGGACGCCCAGCTTTTGCACCAGATGGCGTACAACAACGGAGCGACGTCGGTCACGGCATTTCGACTGGATCGACAGTTGCCGGCGGAGTTGGCGGAAGTGCGCCCGGCACTGTCGGCGGCGAAACCATTTTATGTGCGAGTGATCGACAGAGGGTTTATCGCCGGATATGTGTTCATCGCGGACATGTATGGCGAGCCGGCATTGATATTGCGAGTAGAAATACCGCGCGCGATTTATCACGAGGGGCGGATCAGCCAGTTAAATGTGGCCGCGGCGACGTTGTGTATCGTGCTGGCAGCGGCGCTGGCGATCGTGTGGCAATTGCAAAAATTCGTTATTTCGCGACTGGAAGGATTGAATTCCAGTGTGGTCAGTATTGCGGCGAGTACCAGCCTGAGCGGACGAGTGTCGTTTACCGGCAGTGACGAAATCAGCACGCTGGCCAATGGAATTAACGGGATGCTCGAATCGCTGGAGAGCGCGCAAGAGCGGAAAGCCAAAGCCGACGAAGAGCATCGCGCGGAGCTTGAGAAGGCCAAAGATGCGGCGGAAGCGGGGAGCCACGCCAAGAGCCAATTTCTGGCCAATATGAGCCACGAAATCCGGACGCCGATGAATGGGGTCATCGGGATGATCGAGTTGGCGCTGGAGACAGAATTAAGCCGCGAAACGCGCGAGCTGATCGCCACGGCCAAGTCTTCGGCAGAATCATTGCTGGCGTTGCTCAACGACATCCTGGATGTATCGAAAATCGAAGCGGGAAAATTACAACTGGAGGTGGTGGAGTTCAGCTTGCGAGACAACCTGAACAGTGCGGTGAAAGGACTGGAACTGGAGGCCCGCAGGAAAGGCCTGAACTTATGGTGTTCGGTGGAGGCGGAGGTACCCGAGCGTTTGCAAGGAGATCCAACACGGCTACGACAAATCCTGGTGAACCTCATCGGAAACGCGCTGAAGTTTACGTCGGAGGGAGAAGTGGCGCTGCAAGCAAGGTGTGAAGCGGAGACTGCGGATACGGTGACGGTGGAGTTTTCGGTGCGCGACACAGGGATCGGCATTCCGGCAGCAAAACAGGGAGAAATTTTCGAAGAATTCACGCAGGCGGATCTTTCCACGACGCGGAGATACGGCGGCAACGGATTGGGACTGGCGATCTGCAGGCACCTGGTAGAGATGATGAAAGGAAAGATCTGGCTGGAAAGTACGCCGGAGGTGGGAAGCACGTTTCACTTCCGTCTGCCGTTCGGGGTGGGAAAAGGTGCGGCCAGTCCGCCGGTGTTGGTGGATGTTAGCGCGTTGCGGGAGGTCCGGATTCTGATCGTGGATGAGAATGTGGAAAGCGGCAAAAATCTGGAGCAACTGCTGGCTACGTGGGAGCTGGAACCGACGTGGTGCCGGGGCGGTCATGACGCGATGGTTTGTCTGCAGCGCGCCCACGCGGAGGAGAGGCCTTTTCGTATTGTGGTAGTGGAATCGCGAATGAAGGAGATCGACGGTTTTTCGCTGGCGGCGTGGATCAGGCGGCAGACACCCCTTAACGGGACCATTATTTTCATGCTGACTTCGGTTGGTTTGCGTGGAGACGCGGCGTTGTGCCGCGAGCTAGTCATCCAAGCGTACCTGCCCAAACCGGTGAAAAGCGTCGATCTGCTGCAGGCGCTGCGGCTGGTATTGGGAGCGGAGATTAGCTTCGGGGGAAACCTGCCGCTGCTGACAACGCACGCGTTGCGCGAACAGCGGTCAAGGCTGCACATCCTTCTGGCCGAAGATAATCGGGTGAACCAGATGTTAGCGCTGCACATACTGCGGAAGCGAGGGCATACGGTGGACGTGGTGGAGAACGGCCGGCAGGTGCTGGCGGCGCTAGGAGGGGTAGTTAGCAGCGAAACGTTTGATCTGATCCTGATGGACATGCAGATGCCGGAACTGGACGGCCTACAGGCGACGAGGTATATCCGCGAGCAGGAGGCGGTCACTGGCGGACATCTGCCCATCATTGCGCTGACGGCCAATGCGATGACCGGAGATCGAGAAGCATGTTTGAACGCCGGAATGGACGACTATGTTTCCAAGCCGCTGCAAGTAAAAGAGCTATTCGCGGCTATCGAACGGGTGCAAGCGTCGTCGGCCACCTCTGCGGTGATTTATGTGGATACGACTGCGGATGCGACTGAACCCGCGGTGAAAAACGTGGATGGGTAGAGTTTTTGGATTCTGCCAAGGATTGATCCGTTTGGCAGATTCGCTGGGGATCGATGCCACCCGGTGCCCGGGTTTCATTAGATTGAGTATTGACCGAACTGGAGGTTCGAGAAGGGGTGGCCGGTGCCGTCGTGTATAATTGGCGATAGGAGATTTCTGCTGGAAACATGGCGGAAATAGAGAAAACAGTGCGTGCTGAAGCGTCCGTGCGAGTGCGGCGGGCGTGGCGTTTTGCGCGGACCCGCGCGCGCGAACTGCGCATGATTGTGAAGGCGCTGGCCTCCACGAAGCATCCCATCCTGGTACACATTATTCCGATGCGCCGGTGCAACCTGGCGTGCTTGTATTGCAACGAGTTCGATGACGTCTCGGAGCCGGTGCCGCTGGAGGAAATGAAGAAGCGGCTGGATTTGCTGGCGGACATGGGCACGTCGATTATCACCATCAGCGGAGGGGAACCGCTGCTGCATCCGGAGATCGATGAGGTGATCCGGCATATCCGAAGGCGCGGGATTATCGCCGGGATGATCACCAACGGATTTTTCCTGAATCAGGAGCGGATCGAACGACTGAACCGCGCGGGGCTGGAACACCTACAGATCAGTATTGATAACGTGACGCCTGATGAGGTGTCGAAAAAGAGCCTGAAGACGCTGGACGGGCGCCTGGAAATGCTTTCACGGCATGCCGTGTTTCAGGTGAACATCAACTCGGTACTGGGAAGCGGAGTGAAGAGCCCGCAGGATGCGCTGCAGATTGCGCATCGAGCGGTGGAGCTGGGGTTCACCAGCACTGTGGGCATTATTCATGACAACAACGGGCAGTTGAAGCCGCTAGGCGAGCAAGAACAAAGCATTTTCGAAGAAATCATGGAGCTGGGTAAGCGCTCCTATTCGCGATTCAATGAGTTTCAGCACAACGTAGCGCGCGGGCGGGAGCACAACTGGCGGTGCCGGTCGGGGTCGCGCTATTTGTACATTTGCGAGCGCGGGTTGGTGCACTGGTGTTCGCAGCAGCGCGGATATCCCGGGATTCCGCTGGCGCGATATTCGCCGGAGATGCGGCACCGGGAATATTCGACGGAGAAATTTTGCGCGCCGCGATGCACGGTATCGTGCGTACAGCAGGTGGGGATTCTGGACAACTGGCGGGGACCGCAGAACCTGAAGCCAACGCCGATGGATCCAGGACCTGCGCCAGAGCTGGTACAGATCGGGACCGGGTTGGGCGGGCGGTAGCGAACGGCAGGCGACATTTTAGAACTGCTCAAGCCCTATCCAGGTTGCTGAGATTCGTGTTTCCGCGCGGTTACCCCGGATTGCTGAAACTTGTATTTAATTTCTCGAAACAAGGCACGCGCCCGCGATTGACCCACACCGTTGGTATAACAACAATGAAGCATGGCCGAAGCAGCGATAGATATTGAAAATCTCACCAAAGATTACCCGTACGGGTTCCTGCAACTGAAGAAGAAGCGCTCGCTGGAAGGTCTGACGATGCAGGTGCAGACCGGCGAAGTGTTTGGATTTCTGGGACCGAACGGGGCGGGCAAGTCGACCACCATCAAATTGTTGATGCGTTTGATTTTTCCAACGGCGGGATCGGCGCGGATTCTTGGAAAGCCCATCAGCGATATTGCCATGCACCGGAACATTGGTTACCTGCCGGAACAACCTTATTTTTATGACTACCTGACAGCAGAGGAAGTGCTGGACTATTTTGCGCGATTCCACGATTTCAGCGCGGAAGAGAGGCGCGCGCGTGTCTCGGGCATGCTCAAGAAAGTGGGATTGGAGTCTGCGGGGCAGATTCAACTGAGGAAATACTCGAAAGGCATGCTGCAACGCGTGGGGCTGGCGCAGGCGATTCTGCACGACCCCGAAGTGGTGGTTCTCGATGAACCCATGTCCGGGCTGGATCCGGTGGGCAGGCGCGAAGTACGCGACATTATTCTGGAATTAAAAAAGCAGGGGAAGACGGTTTTATTTTCGACGCACATTTTGTCGGACGCGGAAATGTTGTGCGATCGAGTGGGAGTGATCGTGGGCGGAAAACTTCAAGGTATCGGGGCGCCAAGCGAGATGGTGGGTTTGAAAGCGCACGGGATGGAGATTCTGTTCGAGTTGAGTGGCGTGGGAGAAAGCGTTCGGGCGGTAATCGCGCAAGCCACGCGCACGGGCGACCGTTATCGTTTGCACGTGGAAGAAAGCGATTTGTACGCGGCAATCGAGCAACTGCATGCATCGGGGGCGAGAATCCTGTCGGTAACGCAGGTGAAGCCGTCGCTGGAAGAATATTTTATGCATCTGGTGGCAGCGGACCGCGCGCAAGCGGCGGCCGTAGAGGTGAGCGGAAAGTGAAAAGAGCGGGGATAGTCGCGCTGAACACGTTTCGCGAAGCGGTACGCGACCGGGTGCTGTACAACCTGGTGTTTTTTGCGCTGGTGATGATGATCGCGGCGATTCTGGTGGGGCAGATTTCGATAGACATTGAGGATGAGGTGATGGTCAGCCTGGGGCTGAGCGCAATCTCGATTATTGGGTTGCTGATCGCGGTGTTTATCGGCGTGGGGCTGGTTTCCAAGGAGATTGACAAACGAACGCTGTATGCATTGCTGGCCAAGCCGCTGCGGCGGTGGGAATTTCTGGCGGGGAAATTCGCGGGACTGGTGCTGACGTTGACGGTGAATACGGCGGCGATGGCGGCGGGTTTGTTTCTGGCGCTGTATTACGTGAAACACTCGCTGCAACGCACGGATGCGGTGGTGCTGGTGGCGGTGTATTTCATTTTGCTGAAACTGGCGCTGGTGGTGGCACTGGCGATGCTGTTTTCGTGCTTTACGTCGCCATTACTGGCGATTTTATTCACGGGCGGGCTTTATGTGGCGGGACTGTTCGTACACGAGATGAGGGGCGTGGGGTCGGCGTTGATCAGTCCGGGGTTAGCAGCGATATTACGGGGGATTTCGTATCTATTACCGAATTTTGAGAATTTCGATGTGATGGGAGCAGCGGCGCACGGGCGCAGCGTGGCGGGCGCTTTGATTGCGCAAAACACGGCGTATGCCGCGCTGTATAGCCTGATCGTGCTAAGCGTGGCGGCAGCGATTTTTTCACAGAGAAACCTGAAATGAATATTTTGCGATGACATTCAAAAGCTATGTCGCGCTGCTGGTGCTGGTGCCGCTAGGCTTTGCGGGCGTGTGGGACTTGCAGAAGCATATAGACGCGTCGCAAAGCCGGACAGAGGTGGAAGACGATCAGGTTATTCTGCGCTCCGGCAAGTTGGTGAAGGCCATGAGCCTGGAGTACGCGCCGCTGATGGCGGACATTTATTGGACGCGGGTGGTGCAATACTTCGGAAACAAACACGCCGGGAAGCAGGTGGACCTGCGACTGCTTTGGCCGCTACTGGATCTGACTACGGTGCTTGATCCGCAGTTGATGCCGGCGTACCACTTTGGGTCGATGTTTCTAAGCGATGCGCCGCCGCGAGGCGCCGGGCGCCCGGATCTGGCGGTGCGATTGATTGAACGCGGAATTCAGGCGAACCCCGATCAATGGCGACTGTATTACGATCTGGGCTTCGTCTACTACTTTGACATGAAGGATTATCCCAAGGCTTCGAATGCGTTTTTAGAGGGAAGCAAAAATCCACATGCGTTGATCTGGATGAAGATAATGGCGGCGAAAATTGCCGCGGAGGGTAATTCGACGGAGACGTCGGTTTTTTTGTGGCAAGACGTTTACAACACCACGAAAGACCCGGAGATCAAAGAAAACGCGCAGACGCATCTACGGCTGTTGCGCTCGGCGGAGGATTGCCAGCAGCTTGACGCGCTGGGCGATCAGTATGAGAAGCAATTCGGGCGGCGGCCGAAGCGGATCAGCGATCTGGTGCAGGCTGGATTGCTGCGGGGAGCGCCGCTGGATCCCCTGGGCTATCCGTATACGCTGTCGGAAGAGGGGAAGGCACAGCTGAATTTGGATAGCCCCCTGTTGGAAAAGCAGGTTATGGAGCAGAGGCGCAAGTGAATGTTTGGTGAGGAAATGATGACGAACGGGAGAATGCAATTATTCGGTGGTGCAGAGCAGGGTCATCTGGGGATCGATGAGAAGTTTGTGTGGGGGATTCGCTGAGGTGAAGTGAAATAAGGTTTCGGGACCAGCGGCGACGACGGTGCCAAGCGGAAGAGAATGGCCGGCGGGGCCGGCAGCGTAAAGTGGAACCCTGGTAATGAAGGATTGCGGGACAGCGGTTTGAAATAGTTTGCCGCGAATGTCGTAGCCGGTGTCGTTCTTGTGCACGGAAAATTCGACGCGGTAGTGGGGAACTCCCGTGCCCTGGACCCACTGCTCGAAAAACCATTCCATGGAGTGGCCGCCCTCCAGATCCATGCTGTGAGTCATGACCGCTTCGACCTCGCGACGTAAATCCTGAGTAGACAGAGAACGATACGCATATTTGGTGGCCAAGGTGTGGAGCAAAGTGTTGAAACGGGCGTCGGGATTGGCGCCGGGCTGGCGGAGCATTTCGCGCAACATGTGAATGACCCAGGAGCCTTTGAAATAAATGACATCATCATACGCGTCGGGTGATTTGGAGGAGTTTAGCCGCATACCCAAGGCGAGCGGACCGATTTCACCGGCGGGCTGATCGGCGGTGGGAGATTTTTCGACGAGTTTTTGGCGGTAGCGTTGCAGCCAGATGTGTAAAGTGCGATCGGGATTTTTGTGCGAATCAGCAAAGAGCAGGGCCAAGTAGTTGGCGATGGCTTCATCGATCCATTGATCGCGATAATTCGACCAACCGACGATGTTGCCCCACCACTGGTGAGCGACTTCGTGGAAGGGCACGAGTTCGCTGAAATGCTCCTGGTTGCTGCTGGAGAGTCCGGCGCGGCGTTGCACGTCGGCAGAGAGAAATGAGTAAGTGGAAACGTAGAGCAAGCCTGGCCAGCCTTGGCCGAATGTACCGGGGATTTGCGAGACGCTGAGATTGCGGAAGGGAAAGGGCCCGCTGTAGGACTCATAAAAGCGGATGGAGGAGTCGATTTCCTTGCCGAGCTGCTTAAGCGCTGCTGCGGGATTGGGGGCCAAGGGAGGAATCACCGTGTTCATGGTCAGGTCGCCAGGGCGGCGACCGATGCCTGGGCCGACGATCTCGCGGTTGTCGTCCAGGCGCCTAGTCAATTCCTGCTCGAGCTGGCGGTTGGCATAAACGTCGACGGAATAATTGGCAGAGGAGACCGAAGCGGAAGCGTATTCACCTAAATTGAAGCCGGCGACGGCAATGGGTTTTTCGGTTTTCCAGTGACCCAGCTTGAAGTCGCCATCTTCGCGCTCATCGAGTTTTGTGCCGGTCGCCACCAGGCGCAGTTTGCGGGGCCAGCGCATGGAAAGATCGTACAAAGCAAACTCGGCGTTGTCGCCCAGATGCGGGTACCAACTTTCGCGGGCGCCCACAAAGAGAACATTGTTGCCGGCGTCGTCGATGATGTTGCCGCGATAGTGAAAGTGAATGGAAAAATCGCTGTCGGGTGGCACGGCGCGAGGGAGTAACACGAGCAGATAGTCGTTGCCGCGCACGCTGCGCTCCTGCGGGGTTACTTCTTCATTTTGAAAAAATTCCAGGGCCTCGTCGTGGGGACCGGTAACGGATTGCACGTTCAGGGAACGCGAGAGATCAAAAATGATCAAGCGGTCGCCGGATCCCTGCGAGCGGAGAGTTACAGCAGCGGTGGCGTCGAGCGAGCGGTCCGCGAGGATGGAAGTATTGATGGCGTAGTGGATCGCGTGAAATGAGGGCACCGGGGCAGGAATGTCGGGGAGTTTGTAGGATGCCCAGGTGTCGTAGAACCTGGAGTCGCTGGTTTCATGACCCTGACCAAGCAAGAAGGGTTCAGGACGCATGGCATCGAACAGTACGTCGAACGGTCCCGTGGCGATGCCGTCGAGATTGGCATAGAAGTAGGGTTGAGGCGCTGCTGTGAATGTGCCGCAAAGAATGCGCAGAGATTGCGCGGGGTCGAGTCGAGCGAGCACCGGATCCCAACGGGTGACGGCGGCCGGGTCGGATTCGGGCGTAAGAGCGGCGGTGTGGAGCTGATGCAGCAAATCGGCGGAAGTGTCGTCGGTGAAGCGAATGTAGGCGCTGGCGAAATCCTGATCGAGGATGGGAGCGTCGAGAAAACGAGCAAGCTGCTGCTTTTCTATGGTGTCGCGAGGGAGAGCCAGAATGTGGCCGCGGCCGGCGAAGACGACTCCGCTGATCTGGCCATCGAGGAGGTGATAGAAAATGAGGTCTCCCTGGTCGAAGGAGATTTTGGCGTCGCCGCGACGAAGCTCGATGCGATTGTCGGGCTTGATGCGATAGACGGAAGCGGGGTCGAGATGCAGTTTGTTGAGGGCGTCGAAGAGTTGATGAGCGGTGCGGGGCGGGGTCGCAGGCGAGGCGGGTAAGGGCGCAGCTTCAACGGCAGAGAAGGTTAAGAGAGCGAAAAAGGCTACGATGAGCCTCATGGTGGGAGTGTAGTGACTTTTTATGGTGGTGAACAATGGTACGGGTTCCAAGATGACGGCTTGAGGAGTTAGACGCGGGAACGGGGATTTTGTGGGCAGGGCGTGGTTGCGATGGGCTGGGCAGGTGCACTCACAGGATTGCTTGTAAACGAGCAACAGGGGCGTAGAGAGGCGCGGCAAAGGGTCCCAAGGCGGTTAAAATGACGGAATGAGACACCCCTTCTTCACGGCCTTCTATCGCGGTGTGGTGCTCGCGGTTGCGCTGATTGTGGTGGGCGCGGCGGCGCGGGCAGACACCATCGTGTTGAAAAATGGGCGGAGGATACTGGCGTTTAACGTCGTGGAAGTAGGCGAGAAGATCAAGTACGAAACGTCTGCCGGGGAATTAAGCCTGCCGAAGTCGATCGTCGATCACATTGAAAAGGGTGGTGCGGTGCCGATGGCGGACGGCGGTGCGGCCAATGCTGCGAACCTGGCGATTACGCCTCCGGTGATGCCCGGGCCAGCAGGAGGAACCGGCGGGGAGATTGAGCGCGCGGTGATTCATGACGGGGCGATCGACCGGCAGTACATTGCAAAACTGGAAGGCGAGACACGCAGCGGATCGCCGGTGGCGGGAATGGGTGCAGCCGTAGGGCACCACGCCGCGGCAATGTTCGAGCTGGCGCACGGGGATATGGATCATGCGCTGGCCGATGAGCGAACGGCGCTGACATACGCGCCGGAAGAGCCGGTATTGTTGATGAATGTGGCGTATCTGCATTTGCGGCGGAGCGAATACAAACAGTCGCTGGATTATCTGGAACGGGCGCGCCGCGTAGCTCCGGACAATCCGGATGTGGCCAAGCTGGCGGGCTGGGCGTATTACGGGATGAACAAAATGGATCAAGCGGTGGCGGAGTGGAAACGCTCGCTGGCGCTGAAGCCGGACGCGGAAGTGCAGGCGGCGTTGGACAAAGCGGAGAGAGACAAGCAAGAAGAGGAGAGCTACAAGGAAAACGAGAGCGCGCATTTTACGCTGCGCTACAGCGGGTCCGCGGAGCCAGCGCTGGCGAAGGACGTACTGCGCACTCTGGAAATGCATTACGCAGCGATCGAATCGGAGCTGAATTTTACGCCGCCGGATGCGATCGGCGTGATTTTGTATACGCAGCAGGCGTTTGCGGATATTACGCGCGCGCCCGGGTGGGTGGGGGCGCTGAATGATGGACGGTTGCGCGTTCCGGTGCAGGGACTGACGAGCGTGACGCCGGAGCTATCGCGCGTGTTGAAGCACGAGTTAACGCACAGCTTTGTGCAGCAGAAGACGCATGGACGCGCGCCAACCTGGATTCAGGAGGGGCTGGCGCAGTGGATGGAAGGGAAACGCAGCGGAGAGAATGCCGCGGTGCTGTTGCAGATCTACGGAGATGGGCACGCGCCATCGTTGGGGAATCTGGAAGGGTCCTGGATGGGATTTCCTGGAGATGCGGCGGCGTTTGCGTACGCGTGGGCACTGGCCAACATTGAATATATTGTGCAAGCGGATGGGATGGGCGATGTGGAACGGATATTGGACCGGATCGCGGCGGGGAGTTCCACGGAAGCGGCGCTACACGAGGTGCTGCACAGCGACTACGAAGATTTGATGCGGTCGACCGCGGAGTATTTGCGGAGGAGTTATGGGCAGTGAGAAGGCGACGCGTGAGAGCGGAAACATGCGACCCGCGATAGATTGCGGTGAAATTTTTATTTAAACTTCTTTAATCAGAAAGCTCCAGCGAACGTTTACGAATATTTCCAACAGATCAAGGAGTTCAGTCCGGGGATCAGGGTACCGGTTTGTGCCGAATACCAGGTCGCCTGTTTGCAATTGGCTGGTTACACAGTGGCGAGAAGGGCGGCCACGAGGGCGGCGCGCTGCGGCATGGTTTTGGTGAGGATGTGTTCGTGAGTGGAGTGGGCACCGTCGCCTACCGCGCCCATGCCGTCCAGGGTGGGGATGCCCAGTGCGGCGGTGAAATTTCCGTCCGAGCCTCCGCCTGCGAGACATTCTCCGAGAGACAAATTCATCTGTGAGGCCTGGGATTGGGCCAGCTTGAAGAGGTGCGCGCTCATTTTACGTTCGAGAGGGGCGCGGGAGAAACCGCCGCGAACTTCGATGCGCGCGCCGCGCAAACGGGGTTTCAGATTGTGAAGCTGGCGCTCGATGCGGCGCATATTGGCGATACGTGTGGCGCGGAGATCGAGCACAGCGCGTGCGCGTTCGGCGATAACGTTGGTGCGCGTGCCGCCTTCGATGATGTCCGCGTTCACAGTGGTGCCGTTGGCGGGGTCGTTCCACTGTAAAACTCGAGTGAGTTGATGGCAGAGCTCGTGAATGGCGTTGATGCCTTCCTGGGGAGCCAAGCCAGCATGCGAAGCGCGACCGTGAACGATGAGTTCGGCTTCGCCAACACCTTTGCGTTGCGTTTTAAGCAGGCCGCGAGCACCGAAAGACGGTTCCAGAACGAAGACGGCATCGCTGCGGCCGGCTTCGGTTTCGATGAGCTTTCTGGAGACTTCACTGCCAATCTCTTCGTCGGAGGTCCAGAGAAACACGATGCGTCTGGTGAGCGGGATGTTTAACTTTTGCAGCGCGTGATGAGCGAAGAGGGCCTGCACGATGCCAGCTTTCATGTCGAAAGTGCCCGGGCCGTAGGCTTTGCCTGCGCCGATGCGGAAGGGCATTTTTTCCAGGGTGCCGCTGGCGTACACGGTGTCGTAGTGGCCGAGAACGAGCAGTTGTCCTTTGGGGCGAGAGGGAGACAGGTGCGAGACGACACGCAACTGGTCGCCGTGATGCTTTTGCGGGATGCGCTGCACTTGTAGTCCGTGGGCGCTCCATTCGGCGGCGAGCAGTTCACAGCAGCGGTCGGTGGGAGCTTTCTCGAGGCTGGGGGATTCGGCGGTGACGAATTTGCCGAGGGTGGCAAGCATGTCCGGCAACATCGGTTGAAGTATGGCAATCAGTTTCTGTGCGAGTGGGGCGGTGGGCATTGTGCGAACATGCTAACAACGGTGTGAGCGTGCGAGCAAACGGTCCGTAGATTTGCTTTGGCAGCATTGCTCGAAATGTGAGATTAGGCACAAGAATCGCGGTTGGGTGGGGGCATTGCTCGCATATAATTATAAGTTTGCCGGGTAGGGCTGGGCGCCGCTGAGCTTGGGTATCCGCGACGGGGGTGCGAATGCTAATGGACACGACGGAAATTCAAAAAATTCTGCCGCACCGTTATCCATTTCTGATGGTGGACGCCATCGAGGAGATGGAGCGTGTGAAGCGCATCGTGGGAATCAAAAACGTCACGATCAACGAGTCACATTTTCAGGGACATTTTCCGGGCAAGCCGATCATGCCAGGGGTGTTGATCATTGAAGCCATGGCGCAGACGGGCGGTTTGCTGCTGCTGCAGGAGATTCCGGACCGCGAGCAGAAGCTCCTGTATTTCGTGGCCATTGACGGAGCACGGTTCCGGCGTCCGGTAGTGCCCGGGGAGCAATTGAAGATCGAAGTGAAGGTGGTTACGTGGCGAGGAGATTTCTGCAAGCTGGACGGGCGAGCTACGGTGAATGGGGAGTTAGCGGCGGAAGCGACGCTGATGTGCAAGATGGTGGATCGGGGAGCTTTTGAGAAGCCGCCGGAAGCGAGTTCGACGCCAGCGCCTACGAAATGAGACTTGGTTTTGCGTAACCGGGGTAATTGATCATCCAAAAGCGTCACGCTCGAAGAACGAGCGTGGGCACCAGCGCCCAGATCAAGTGGATGGAAGAGATTGTTCAGTTGGCGCATGTTCCAGCAGGCGCAGCGAAATTGTGAGAAACCAGACGATGCACGAAATTCATCCGCAGGCGGTGGTGGCGGGAAGCGCGCGGTTGGGCGCGCGCGTGAGGATTGGGGCATATGCCATCGTCGGCGAGCATGTGACGCTGGGCGAGGGATGCACGCTGGATTCCCATGCGGTGGTGCAGGGACCGGCTACCATTGGAAGACACAACATTTTTCATCCGTTTTGCGTGGTGGGGGGCGATCCGCAGGATTTGAAATTTCATGGGGAGCAGACGGAATTGGCGGTGGGAGATGGAAACACGTTTCGCGAGTATGTAACGGTGAGTCGCGGCACGGTGGGTGGCGGAGGAAAGACGACGATCGGGAATGGCAGCTTGTTCATGGCGTATTCGCACGTGGCACACGATTGCCATGTGGGGAATGAAACGATTTTCGCCAATGGAGCGACTTTGGCGGGCCACGTTAGCGTGGAGGATTTTGCGACGATCGGGGCGTTTTCTCCGGTACACCAGTTTTGCCGCATCGGACGGTACGCGTATATCGGCGCCTCGACGGTGATCACCCAGGATGTGCCGCCGTTTTCGCGGGTAGTGACGGAGCGCAGCACAAAAAATTATGGAATCAATGCGATTGGGCTGGAGCGGAAAGGATTTTCGAAGGAGCGGCTGGCGGCGCTGCAACGCGCTTACCGGTTGCTGCTGCAATCGAAGATGAATACTTCGCAGGCGGTCGCGGAGATGCGCGGGACGCTGGCGGAATCCGAAGACGTGCAAGAACTGATCCAATTCATTGAGAAGGCTGAACGCGGGATTGTGAAGTAGTGAAGGTCTCAAACGCAGTGAACTCTTTGGCAAAGACAAATACACAAGCGGTGGAGCGATGGGGACTCATCGCGGGCAATGGGCGCTTTCCGTTTCTGGTGCTGGAGGGAGCGCGAAGCCAGGGTTTGGAAATGGCGGTGATCGCGATTAAGGAAGAGGCCTCGCCGGAGCTGGATAAAATCGCGACGCGGATTCATTGGGTCAGCCTGGGAGAATTGAGCAAAGCCATCGACTTGCTGCATGAAGAAGGTGTGACGCGCGCGGTGATGGCCGGGCAAGTGAAGCACAACAAGATTTTCAGCTCCATCCGGCCGGACTGGAAGCTGGCGAAGCTTTTATTTTCTCTGCCGCGAAAAAATACGGATGCGTTGATTGGCGCGGTGGCGCGAGTTCTGGAGGACGAGGGAATTGAGCTGGTGGATTCGACTTTATTTTTGAAGCCGCTGGTGCCGGAAGCGGGAGTGCTGACGAAGCGCGCGCCGGACGAACGTGAAGCGGCGGACATTGCGTACGGTTTGGGAGTGGCGCGAACGATTGCAGGAATGGATATCGGGCAAACGGTGGTAATCGCGGATCGCGCGTGTGTAGCGGTAGAAGCCATGGAAGGCACGGATGAAACGGTGACACGAGCGGCGCGTATCGCCGTGGGTAAACCGCTGGTGGTGGTAAAGGTGAGCAAGCCGGGGCAGGACATGCGTTTTGACGTACCCGTGCTTGGGCCAGGCTCCATCGAACATATGTCGAAGTCCGGGGTGACGGCCCTGGCGTTGGATGCCGCGCGGACGTTGCTGTTTGATCGCGCGGAACTGCTCGCCTTGGCCGATGCAAAGAACATTGCGATTCAGGCTTTTGCTGCTCCCGCCGCTGCGGAACTAAAGGGCGACAAAAAGGGAATGAAGCGCGAATGAGTGTGACCGGGGAGCGTGTGCCGGTGGCAGTGGTAGGCGCCGGGGAATTCGGGCGCAATCACGCGCGAGTGTACCGCGAGCTTCAAAACACAGAGCTGCTGGGCGTTTATGATCGTGACGCGGCAAAAGCACGTGCGGTGGCCGACGAATTTCATACGCGTGCGTTTGCAGACTTAGGCGAACTGTGTGGTTGCACGACCGCGGCAAGCGTGGCGGTGCCCACGGAAGCGCATGGCGATGTGGCTTGCCGGCTCATGGAGATGGGGATCGATGTACTGGTTGAAAAGCCGATGGCCGGAAACCTGGCACAGGCGGATGCGCTCATAAGCGTCGCTAAAAAGAACCAGCGGATTTTGCAGGTCGGGCACGTGGAGCGATTTAATCCGGCGGTGATTGCGGTTGAGCCGATTGTAAACCGGCCGCTGTTTTTTGAAGTCCACCGGCTGGGAGTGTTCACGGCGCGCAGCCTGGATGTGGATGTTATTTACGATTTGATGATTCATGACCTGGATATCTTATTAGCGCTGGTGAATGAACCAGTGGCGGAAGTGAAGGCCGTGGGCATTCCGGTGCTGACCGACAAAGTGGACATCGCGCATGCGCGGCTGGAGTTTACGGGCGGCGCGGTGGCAAATGTGACCGCGAGCCGAGTCTCGACAGAGCGCGTGAGGAAAATGCGGTTTTTTCAGCAGCACGAGTATATTTCGCTTGATTACGCGCGGCGGGATGCGTTGCGGGTGGGCGTGAAGAAGCCCGGACCGCAGCCGGAATTTGGATTTGAGAAATTGCCGGCGCCGGCGATCGAACCGCTGCACGCAGAGTTAAGCGCGTTTGTGGAATGCGTGCGCACCCGGCGCGAGCCGCGCGTGAATGGGGCGGCGGGGCGTGCGGCTCTCGAACTAGCAGGGCGTGTGATGGCAAGCATCCAGGAGCACGCGGAGCGCGTCCAACTGGCTACACATACGACCAACAAGCCTGTGTACTTATGATCGACCGCACACTCGTACCCCTAGATGCGCGCTTACCGGCCGCGGCGGATGTTGCGCCGAGTACGCGGCGGCGTCCGACGACATTGGACGAGCGGACGCTGGTGCCGGCGATGCTGCCGGTGGTGACGCTGAATGGACACTCCAACATTCCGTCGAATTTGCCGCTGGAATCGATAGCGGCTCGCGTGGTGGTGCCGCGAGATATTCAACGCGAAGCGTATTCGGTAGTGGAAGACAATTCCGTGCCGTTGCAAGTGACGGACATGGACCAGCGTATTGCGGTGCCGCAGAATTCCGCGCCTCCGGAGATGAGCGCGCCGCTAACGTCGGTGGATCCGGACCTGGTCGATCCGGATATTTTCACGACCGGCGAAGTGCAGCTTATTGCTTCGCCGCCTTCACCGGAAAAAGCGCGGGCGGATCTAATTACCCGGGTTTCTTCGGTGGCGTTGCATATTTTGTTGATCGCCACGATTCTGTTGCAGGCCAAATTATTTCCGAAACGCGAACCGACGGCGGAAGAAACGGAGATTGCGCGCAAGCAGCTTACGTTGTTATTGCCGCCAGGGGCGTACGAATCGTCGAAGCCGTCAACCCGGCCGACACCGCGCCCGCCGGCGGTGCATGTGGATCCGCGAGTGCTGAAGCGCGTAGCGCCGACACCCGTGCCTACACCGGCTCCCGAAAAACCGAAGGAATTGCCCAGCGCTCCCGTGCCGCAGCCACACGCTGTGCCTCCGGAAACGACGGCGCCAACGCCAAAGATTGACACACCGAAACCGGGGCTGAAACTGGAGACGCCCGATACGCCGCAGCCACGGCCGCAATTGCAATTGCCGCAGGAGTCGGCGAGGCACTCACTGCAAGATTCGTTGAGAGATGCGACCAGGGACAGTGGAAGTGGCCGCCTTGGAGTCATCGCGCCGATGCCGCGTCCATCGCCATCGCAAGGCGGGGGTGGAGGCGGTGGAGGCGGCGGCCAGGGCACGATCGGCAACACGGTGGAAATGCTCACCCCCACGGAAGGCGTGGACTTCAACGATTATCTGAGGCGCGTGGTGGCCAGCGTGCGGCGCAACTGGTACGCGGTAATGCCGGAATCCGCGCAACTGGGCGATCAGGGGCGGGTAGCGTTGCAGTTTCGCATCATGCGAGATGGCAGCGTGCCTACGGACGAACCGACGCGCGTGCTGCCTTCGGGGAAAGAGCCGTTGGATCGCGCGGCGGTGTCCGCGATCCGGTCGTCGAACCCGTTTGAGCCGTTGCCGCCAGCTTTCAAGGGACCGTTCATCGAGCTGCGTTTTTACTTTTTGTATAATTTGCCGCTCTCCGCTGCGTATCAGTGAAACCGCTGCGCCAACAGGTACTCGGGAGTTTACTTCTGGCTCTGGTAGTGCTCATCGTGTTGTTGCTGCGCGCGCGTCATATTTTCTTTCCATGAAAAATCCACAAGCGGCGAATTCGCCTTTGGTGGTCGTGGTGGGCCCGACGGCGTCGGGAAAGTCCGCGCTGGCGGTACGGCTGGCGAAGAAATTTCGCGCCGAGATTGTTACCTGCGATTCGACGCAGCTTTATCGCGGCGTGAATATCGGCACAGCCAAACCCACCGTGGAGGAACGGCACGGAATTGTTCATCACCTGATCGATGTACTTGAGCCGACGGAGGTGGCCACGGCCGGGGGATATCGGGATATGGCGCTGGCGGTGCTTGCGGACCTGCGTGCGCGAGGGCGGTTGCCAATTTTAGTGGTGGGCACCGGTTTGTACATGCGGGCGCTGCTGGATGGATTGGCGGATTTGCCACTGCGGTCGGAGGAAGTGCGGGCGCGATTACGAGCGAGTGCCGCAAAACGTGGGGCGATGCACCTGCACGGGGTGTTGCGGCGGATGGACCGGGAAGCCGCGGAGAAAATTGCGCCAAGCGATGAGCAGAAATTGATTCGCGCGATTGAAGTTTGTGTTTTGACGAAGAAACCTATCTCGGAAGTGCACCGCGCGGGAAGAAATCCGCTGCAGGGCTGGGAGGTTTTCAAGATTGGATTGATGCCGGAGAGGGAGGAACTTTACCGGCGGGTCGAGGCGCGGACGGAGACGATGCTGCGAAGCGGCTGGGTGGAAGAGGTGCGCGGGCTGCTGGCGGCGGGGATCACGGAGGATGCAAAGATTTTTGATTTCATTGGGTACCGGGAGATGATGGCGGTGGCACGAGGGGAAATGAAGGTAGATGCGGCGCGCGCGGCGATTGTGACGGCCACGCGACATTATGCGAAGCGACAGATGACCTGGTTTCGGAAGGACAGTGCGATTCAGTGGTTTGCCTGGGCGGGGGATGATGGTGGGATTCAGGAGAAGGTGGAGGAGTGGATGAGGGGCAAGGTCGGAGGCGCTTAGACTTTTGCTCGGGAGCCGGATGAAGACGCGTGTGTTGGCTGCGCACGGCGCGTCGTTTGCGGGGGTTTGAGAGGAGTATAATCGTGGGAATGAAATTTTTTCCGCTGCTGCCGACGACGATACTCCGGCAATCGCGCCAGGTTTGAATTTTTGACGAAGACGCCACAACACAACGTTTCGAATGCAGACAGAGTGCTGCTCGTGGGAGTGGGCTGGAAGCGCGCGCCCAGATTTCCTGGCATGCCCGCTGGGGAGCAGGGGCGCACTTCGTTGGCGGAGTTAGTGGAGCTGGCGAAAAGCGCGGGGGCAGAAATTGCCGGCACGGTGTTTCAGGTGCGCGACTCCGCGGACTCGGCAACGCTGGTGGGGCGAGGCAAGCTGGATGAGATCCGGGCGGAAGCGAATGCCCACTCGGCGCCGTTGATTATTTTTGACAGCAACCTGTCGCCGGTGCAGCAGAGGAATATTGAGGAGTTGACGGAGCGGCGGGTGATCGATCGCACGCAACTGATTCTGGATATTTTCGCGAGGCATGCGCGCAGCCGCGAAGGTCAGTTACAGGTGGAGCTGGCGCAATTGAACTACATGTTGCCGAGACTGACGGGCAAGGGGACGGCAATGTCCCGGCTGGGCGGCAAGAGCGGCGGCGGGGGCGCAGGCGGAGCAGGAGGCGGCGCGGGGCGAATCGGGGTTCGCGGACCGGGCGAAAAGAAACTGGAAACAGACCGGCGGCGGATCCGGGATCGCGTGGGCAAAATTAAATCCGGGATCGATGATTTGCGGAAACAGCGGGCGCTGCGGCGGGAAGCGCGCAACGCCGTACCGCTGGGGACGATTGCGCTGGTGGGTTATACCAACGCGGGCAAGTCGACGCTGTTTAACGCGCTGAGCCGCGCGGAAGTGCTGGTATCGTCGCGGATGTTTGCCACGCTGGATCCCACCATTCGGGCGGTGCGGCTGCCATCAAACCGGCGGGTGCTGATTTCGGATACGGTGGGATTTATCCGGGACCTGCCAAAAAGTTTGCTGACGGCTTTTCGGGCCACGCTCGAAGAGGTGCAGGAAGCGGCGCTGATTTTGCACGTCAGCGACATTTCCAATCCACATCACGACGAGCTTGATGATGAAGTACACAAGATTCTGGCGGAACTGGGCGTGGCGGACCGGCCGATCCTGCGGGTGCTCAATAAAGTGGACCAGCTTTCGGGCGAACAACGCGAAGCGTTGAATGGGAACGGCAGCGGACTCGCAAAGCAGAATGATGGACCGGTGCTGGTTTCGGCGCTGACCGGTGAAGGGATCGAAGAGTTGCTGCGGCGAATCGATGTGGCGCTGCCGCTTGATCCGGTGGTGGCGCTTTCGCTGCGCCTGCCCTTGGCGCAAGGGCGAACGTTGGCGCTAATTCATGCGCTTGGAAGGGTGCTGCGGTCAGAAGTCGAGGATCAGGATATGCTGCTGGACGCCGAAGTGCCGGTTTCTATCTCGCGCCGCTTACGGTTGAACGACTACGTAGTGGAAGGAACATCCAAGCTCGCTCTGACGTAGATATAGGAGAGGAAAGACATCGTGGCCGCTTTTCTGCTGTGGATCATACTTTTTATCCTGTGCTGGCCGCTGGCGATACTGGCGCTGGTGGCGTATCCGTTCGTGTGGTTGATTTCGCTGCCGTTTCGGATCATCGGCATCACACTGCACGGAGTTTTTGGTTTGCTGAGTGCTATTTTGCTGTTGCCGGTGCGATTGCTGCGCGGCCCAAGCGCGATTTGAATGCCGGAGACGGGCCGAGAGTAACTTCGCGGTTAACCTGCTGAAACCAGCGTTGTCCAAGAAGGGTAAGAGTCCCTGCCGATAGATATTCCCGCCAAAATGCGAGGTTTACCGCTTGTGGAAAAGTTTGTGGGAAACGTAATTCGCACTTTACTGCAATTTGCTCGATTCTCGAAGGTTCGGCGCACCTCCAGTATTGAACCATATTAAGTGCTATAATGTCATAGACATAGCAGGAATGCGGCGTAGGTGTGGTGAAAGTCCGCGTTTGGACTACAGACGCTTGTAAACTACACATTTGCACAGATTTGAAGGTCAAATGGTTACGAAAGAGTACAGCCAGCAAAATATCGGATGCATATAAATTGTTGAGCGCAGGGTACCTAAGTTGGCAACGCGAGGCGTTGACGCGTCCGTAGCGCAAGACTATAGTGAAACGGCAGTGGCCGCAGCCGGGTGGCGGCGGTCTTCATCCCGTATGCGCGTATGAATCTTCCCAACTCACTGACGTTGTTACGCATTTTCTTTGTGCCGGTCCTGATTGTCATCCTGCTAACGCGCAGCCCGAATATTGAGTTGTGGGGATTCCCGATGAATTTTGAATTCTGGGGAGTCCTGATTCTGTTGCTGGCTGCAGCGACGGATTGGGCAGATGGATATGTGGCGCGACGGCGGCTGCAGGTGACGACGCTGGGAATTCTGCTGGATCCGATCGCCGATAAGTTATTGATTTCTGCAGCTTTCGTTTCGCTGGTGGACATGCAACTGGTTCCGGCGTGGATGGTGGTGATCATCATTGGACGAGAGTTCACGGTTTTGGGACTGCGGAATATTGCGTTGGCCGAAGGGTTCACCATTGAAGCTTCAGTGCTGGGCAAAACAAAAATGGTTTTGCAAGTGTGTGCCGTGGCGGTGGTTATCGCGGGCGCCCGGCACCCTGCCCTGAAGCCGCTGGCGATGCTGCTTCTGTGGCTGGTGGTGGTGAGCGCTCTGACGTCGGCAGCGCAATATTTCTTGCGTTTCTGGGGACACGTGGACGACCGTATCAAACAGCGCCGGCGACTGAGAATGCTGGAAGGCCGGAAAAAGTCTCAGGATGCTGTACCTCTCTGAAGCCGACCATCAGAACCTGCTGCTACTTGCCCGCAAAGCAATTGTGGAAGCTGTGACCCGCCGAAAACTTCCAGAGGACACCCCACACGAGGGAGTATTTGGTTTGCGGCGAGGTGTGTTTGTAACCCTGCACATTGGCGGGGAATTGCGAGGGTGCATAGGAACAACGGAAGGGGACGAAGCGCTGGGGGATGCTATCGTGCGGTGCGCGGCCAGCGCGGCATTGCAGGACCCGCGTTTCCCAGCGGTGCGGACAGATGAGCTTGACCAGCTTCAATTGGAAGTGTCACTACTGTCGCCACTCATGCCGATCCAAGCGGACGAAATTAAGATCGGGCGCCACGGGCTGGCGATTTCTGACGAAGGTCATCGCGGGTTGTTGTTGCCGCAAGTAGCGGTCGAACATCACTTAAGCAGGGAAGAATTTCTGGGAGAGACTTGCCGCAAAGCGGGATTACCGCGGGAGGCGTGGAGATGGCCTGCCACACGGATTGAAGGATTTACCTGCGAAGTAATTTCGGAAGCCAAGAAGGACGGCGAAGAGTAGCAAAGCGGGCTAGGCGCCGGAAATAAAAAGCCCGCTGGAGAAGCGCAGCGGGCGACGAGCTTGTGTTCGGGCGGCGAGTGGAGGGCTATTCGAGCTCCACGTAATCGCCGGTGTAGATGTCGATCGTGCTGTAGGTGATGAGCATGGTGGAGGAATTTGGTCCCACGTTGATCACGATACCTTCACCAAGCACTTCACGAGGCAGATCTTTCCAGCTGTACTTCTCGTGGGCGCTGCCAAAGCCGTACATTTCGTATTGAAAGTCTTTGGTTTGGACTACGGTTTCGGCGCGGGTGCCTTCATAGCGGAAGATTCGGAAATAATCCCCGGTGCGAACGCTTTGATTGCTACCAAGGTTTACGTAGGCGGTAGTGCCTCTGCCCAACATTTGGGCATAGTCGACGGCGGCAACTACCATGGCAACGCGCTTGCCGCTCGGGGGTGCGAAGTGATCGAAGCTGGCAGCGTCCTTGAAGGGCGGGCTAGGACGTTCCACCCAAGGGCGCACGATATCGCCGCGCTGCAGATAGCCACATGAAAAACCAACCTGAGCGATGGAAACGTTGGGCTGCACATTCACAACACGAATCTGTCCGGCATCGAGATACAACTGGCCCATCGCCTTGATTAATTTGTGTTGCCATTTGAACCAGGGCACTTCCAAGGGGTCTTTATCGGGACGAACCACGTCAAAACGGTCGCCGACCTGGACACCCTTGTCGCGCCCGCGGTTGATGTAGACATAGTCGCCGTGCGTGAAAGTGATTTTGATGTTGGACTGTTCGCCGGAGATCACCCGAATGTCGTCCGGAACCTTATCGCTGACGAAGCCAGAGCAATTGATGTTGGTGTAGTCGGGCGAGTTTGTGGCTGCGCCGGCAACGGCGACATTCTGCGCCGAAGTAACGGCCGCTCCGAAAAACAGGAAGAAAGTCAGTCCAGCTAGCTTAGCGCGCATTCCAAGACTCCTTCGAAAACACGTCCTATTGCCGTGCGGAACTTTTCTTAAGCGAAAGTAGCAGGGGCTATAGACGGCGTCAACAAAATGGCCGAGGTTGCTTTACAAGTTTGATACGGCATACTACAAGCCGTGTTTTCAATGGCATGCGAGGGGCAGCGAGCCTGATGGGCGTATTTGGTACAGGCAGGGGGCGTATCTGCGCGGTGACGGCGGCCGCAACGGCTGCTGAAATGAGCCGGCAGATGCGAATGGCCTGGCGAGAGACGCCTACCGTGGAGCTGCGGCTGGACTGGTTAGAGAGCGATGGGGAGCGAGCGAAGCTGTTGCGCTGGTTGAAAAAGCAAAAGCGCAAGGGTGCGGTGTCGATGGCGACGTGCCGGCGCGTGGAAGCTGGGGGAAAGTTCAAGGGCTCCATTGAAGCGGAATTGTTCTGGCTGATGCAGGCGCGAGAAGTCGGTTGCGAGTGGTGCGATGTGGAAGTGGAAACGTTGCGAGAGTTGCCGGGAAAAACGGTGAGGACCTATCCAGTATCGTCGCGAGTGCTGCTGTCGGTGCATGACTTTGAACGGACGCCGGCACTGCCACGAAAGATCAAGGTGCCGAGCCATGGCGATGTGGACGCCATGAAGATTGCGGCTTATGCGCGGACGATTGGCGATAGCGTGAGGCTGGTAGCGCTGGCGGGGCGGTCGAAAAATTTCGTGGCGGTGCCGATGGGAGAAACGGGACTGCCGGCACGAATCCTGGCGTTGCGCGAAGGCAGCGCATTGGCGTACGCGCCCGTCGGCGAGGTTACGGCGCCGGGACAGGTCTCGTTGCGGGAGATGGTGCACCTTTACCGCGCGCACGAATTGACGCGGCGAACCGAGGTGTACGGAGTCATTGGGAATCCGGTGGGGCATTCACTATCTCCGGTGATGCACAACACGGGATTTATTGCACGCGGCGTAGACGCCGTGTATCTGCCGTTTCTGGTGCACCAAGTGAAGGATTTTATTGAGGCAATTGAGCCACTCGGAATTCGAGGATTCAGCATTACGCAACCTCATAAGCAGACAATGCTGAAATATTTGAAGGAGTGCGATGCGCTGGCCGCGGAGATTGGCGCGGTGAATACCGTGGTGGTGCGGCGGGACGGGTCGCTGGCGGGCAGTAACACGGATTATGTGGGTGTGATTCGCGCGCTGGAGACAAAAATGCGGCTGCGCGGGAGCCGCGTGCTGATTTTTGGCGCAGGCGGGGCGGCACGAGCTGCGGCGTTCGCGGTGGCGCGGTCGGGCGCAGCGGTAGCCATCTGCGCACGACGAGAAACGCAGGCGAAGGAATTGGCGCGTGCGGTGGGTGGCGAAGTTATTCCGCGGAGAGCGCTGCGCACGGAAAGGTTCGATGCGATTTTGAACGCGACGCCGGTGGGCATGCATCCGCACAGCGACGTTTCTCCGCTTTTGGCGAGCGAGTTACACTGTCGCCTCGTGATGGACTTGATCAGCCGGCCGCTGCGGACAAAACTTCTGGAAATTGCGGCAAAAAAGAGAATTTCGACCGTTTCGGGGATCGAAATGTTTCTGCCGCAGGGCGTTGCGCAGTGGGAACTGTGGACCGGCAAAAAGGCGCCTGAAACGGAGATGCGGCGGGCGGTGATGGGCGCGTTGCGCGCCATGAAATATGGCGGGAAAAGATCCGGGCGGAGCCGCGCATGATTCAGCCGGACTTTCGCGAATTCCAGCGACTGGCTAAGCAGGGGAACCTTGTTCCGGTTTACGACGTGTTTTCCGCGGATCTGCTGACGCCGGTCAGCGCGTATTTGCGAATCGCGCAGGGCGCACGCTACTCATTTTTGCTGGAGAGCGTGGAGGGTGGGGAGAAAATCGCGCGATACACGTTTGCCGGCGCCAACCCGGAAGAAGTGTTTCGTTATGCAAATGGCGCGTGCGTGCTGGAAGGCCGTAACCGGCTGGTGTGGGAAGAGCGCGACCCGGTCAGTTTTCTGCGGCAACGGATGGAGAAATTTCGCCCGGTGCGTTTGCCGGGGTTGCCGCCGCTGGTGGCAGGGGCGATCGGCTACTTCAGCTATGACATGGTGCGCCTGATCGAGCGATTGCCGAAAAGATTGCGGGATGAGATCGGACTGTACGACGCAGTGCTGATGTTTTATCACGGGATTCTGGCGTTCGATCACGTGCAGCATCGGTTGTGGATCGTGCGCAATGTGTTTACCGAGGGCGAAGGGACGCTGCGTGCGAAATACAATGCGGCGGTGCGGGAAATCAAGCGCACGCGGGCATTGCTGCTACGACCAGCCGCGGCCGAGCAGGGGCGAAAAGCTTCCAAGAAAAAAGCGCGGCCTTTGACGGTGACTTCCAATTTTCGCAGATCGGAATACCTGGAGGCAGTGCGCAAGGCCAAGGCGTATATACGCGCGGGGGACATTTTTCAGGTTGTGATCAGCCAGCGATTTTCGGTGAAGGTACAAGCCGATCCATTTGAGATTTACCGCGAATTGCGGGCGCTCAATCCTTCTCCGTACCTGTTTTACCTGCACATGAATGATGTGGATGTGGTGGGCAGCTCGCCGGAAATGCTGGTGAAGGTGCAGGGACGTGAGGTGTTTTACCGGCCGATCGCGGGGACGTTGCCGCGCGGAAAAGATGAGGCGGAGGATCAGCGCTTCGAAAAACAAATGCTGGCCAGCGAGAAGGAGCGCGCGGAGCACGTGATGCTGGTGGACCTGGGGCGCAACGACCTGGGGCGCGTGTGCGAATACGGTAGCGTAAAAGTGGAACAACTTATGGCTGTGGAGCGGTTTTCACACGTGATGCACCTGGTATCGAGTTTGCGGGGGCGGTTGCGGGAAGATGTGGATTGTTTTGATGCGCTGATGGCGTGCTTTCCCGCGGGGACGGTTTCGGGGGCGCCGAAAGTGCGGGCGATGGAGATTATTGAAGAACTAGAACGCACGCGACGCGGGATTTATTCTGGAGGAGTGCTTTATCTGGATTTCGCGGGGAATCTCGATTCGTGCATCGCGCTGCGAACGATGGTGATCAAGAACGGAGTGGCGTACGTGCAAGCTGGAGGAGGGCTGGTTGCGGATTCCACGCCTATTGGTGAATATCAGGAGACGCTGAACAAGGCTGGCGCGTCGCTGGCGGCGCTGCGGGGCGCGCATCAAAACCGGGACGGAACCGTGCCCACGAGGACGCGGCGAAAAAAGACTGCGGTTCGGAAAAGCAGGAGCAGAAATTGATTTTGTTGCTGGATAACTACGACTCGTTTACCTATAACCTCGCGCAATATCTGGGCGAACTGGGATGCGAGGTAGAGGTGCATCGCAACGACAAGATCAGTGTCGAGGAGATTGTGCGCCGCAAGCCGGAACGTATTGTGATTTCGCCGGGGCCGTGTACTCCGCAAGAGGCGGGAATTTCGGTGGAACTGATTGAGCGATTGGCTGGGAAGTTTCCGATTTTGGGTGTGTGCCTGGGACACCAGGCGATTGGCGCGGCGTTTGGCGGGAAGATCAAGCGGGCGCCAAAATTGTTTCACGGGAAGACCAGCGAGATTCACCACGACGGCAAAGGCGTTTTTCGGAAGCTTGATGATCCGTTTACGGCGACGCGGTATCACTCTTTGATTGTGGAGCGGAAAACGTTGCCGCGGGAATTGACCATAACGGCAGAGACGGATGATGGCGTGATCATGGGATTGCGGCATAAGAAGTACAAGATTGAAGGGGTGCAGTTTCATCCCGAGTCGGTGTTGACGGATTCGGGGAAGGAATTGTTGAAGAATTTTTTGGCGATGTAGCTACCAGGTGAGGTCGGCGAGGATGGCGCCGTAGATTTCCATGCCGCGCCAGAGGTGGCCGAGGCGAAGATTTTCATCGGAGCTGTGCTGGTGATTGTCGTAGTTGACGATGGGCACGCCGATCCAGGGGATTTGCAAATTTTCGAAAATGTACATGGGGACACTGCCACCCAGAGTGGGGGCAACAACGGTTTCGTTGCTGGTGGCGGCCTGGACCACTTGGATGAGGGTCTGCGACACGGGAAGCTCCATCGAGGTGCGTGATGCGGGATAGTTGAAGGGGTCTTTCGCTACGCGAGCGATTTGGGGATGAGCGAGACGCTCTTCTTTGGTGGGTTCGCCGGCGGTTACATAAAAACCCTGTTTGGTTATGTGAGTGACGACTTGTTCAAATTTTCTGTCCGGTTCTTCGCCTTTTACCAAGCGAACATCCATGGCCGCGATGGCTTTTTCAGGAATTACGTTTTGCGCCTGCTCGCCAACGTAGGCGCTACGCAGCCCGCGAATGTTCAGTGAAGGAAATTGCAACAGCTCGACCAGGCGCTGGCCGCCGCCTTCGGGCCTGGCAAACTGAAGTTCGCGCTCGAGTTCGGCGTCATTATCGGGCATGGCGGCGAGGGCAGTTTTTGCGGTAGCGCTCAGCGGGTCGATATCGTCGTAGAAACCATCAATCAAAACTTTTCCATCGTCGGATTTCATGGAAGCGAGAAGGCGCGCGAGGGAAAAGGCAGGATTGGGCGCCCAGTTGCCGTAGTGACCGCTGTGGAGTGCGCGAATAGCTCCATAGGTGGTGATCTGGAAACCCAGAATGCCGCGATTGCCGAAGAAAACCAGGGGGCGGCCGCTTTGATGAACGGGGCCGTCGCCGGTGAGGAGCACATCGGCGTCCAGCAAATTGCGATGAAGAAGGAGGATGCGCTCGAGATTGGGCGAGCCGTCTTCTTCTTCGCCTTCGAGAATTAATTTCAAATTGACGGCCAGCGGAATATTTTTGGCGCGCAAGGCATCGAGAGCGGCGAGAAGCGCCACGATGGGGGATTTGTCGTCGGAAGAGGAACGGGCATAGAGGCGCCAGTCGTCGTTATAGATGGCGGGATGCTGCGGGCTATTGGCGGGAAAAGGGATGCGCTGGCCGCCGGTCTCGAGCGGGCCGGAGCGCAGGGCAGGTTCGAAGGGCTTGCCGTCGGTCCAGGCGGCGGGATCGACCGGCTGGCCGTCGTAGTGGGAGTAGAAAATTACGGTGCGTTTTGCGTTCAAGGTGGTGAGTTTGCCAAAGACGACCGGGCCGCGTCCGGCGATGGGTAGAAGATGGGTTTCGATGCCGCGAGCTTCGAGCATGGCGACGAGGTGCTGTGCGTTTTTCTGGATGTTGACGGTGTCGCTGGCGACGTTGGGGATGGAGAGAAATTCGGTGAGTTCGCGCATGATGCGATCTTCGTTGTTCATGCGATAGTCGCGAACTTCCTGGGCGACCTGCTCGGGCTTGAGTTGTTTGGGCGGCTCGGATTGTAGCGGGATCCGCTGGGCGAACGCGGGCCCAGCACAAGCAGCGACGACGAAAAGGCCGAGCAGTATTGTGTACATTTTAGCTGACGAGGGTGCGGTGACGGTCTTCGATGGGCGAGAGCTCCGTTGTGCAGAGAAATTCAATTGGTGAACGCGACCAGCGCAGCCAGCTTTTGTTTTGCTAACCCGGAGGAGATGGCGTTGGCAGCTAAGTGCGCACCATCGGGAAAATCGGCGGCGATACCGGAGACGACGAGGGCTGCAGCAGCATTGATTACGGTGATATCACGACGCGGGGCAGGCTCGCCATTCAGGACACCACGGATCAGCGCGGCATTTTCTGCGGCCGTGCCACCGCTCAGGCTGTCGCTGGAAGTGCGCGAGATGCCGAAATCTTCGGGTTTAAGGATGAGGCGACGGATTTTGCCGTCGCGGACTTCGGCGGCGAGGGTTTCGGCGCTCAGCGAAATTTCATCGAGGCCATCGGCGCCGTGGACTACCAAGGCGCGCTGCACACCAAGCTCAGCGAGGGTGGAGGCCATAAGGTCGATGACCTCCGGGGAGTAAACGCCAACAAGCTGGGAATGCGCTCCCGCGGGATTGGTTAACGGACCAAGCAGATTGAAGGCCGTGCGTGTGCCGATTTGTTTGCGTGCGGCGATGGCGTGCCGGGTTGCAGAATGGGCCGCGGGAGCAAACAAAAATCCGAGGCCGAGTTCACGGATAGCCTCGCCGCAGCGTTGGAGAGGAATATCGACGCGCACGCCGAGGGCTTCGAGTACGTCGGCAGAGCCGCAGCGCGAACTGGAGGCGCGGTTGCCGTGTTTTGCTACATAGGCGCCGGCGGCCGAGGCGACGATGGCGGCGGCAGTGGAAATGTTAAAGGTGTCGCAGCCGTCTCCGCCGGTGCCGCAGGTGTCGACGAGATGCGGAGGGCTAAGGCGGTCGTCGGAGAAGACGCGCGCAGCGTGGCGGCGCATGACGGTGGCAAAACCGGCGAGCTCCTGGGGCTGAATGGGCCTCGAGTTCATGCCACGAAGGAGACTGACAATTTTGGAAGTTTCGACGCGGCCGGACAGAATTTCTTCCATGGCTTCTTCAGCTTCGGCGCGCGTTAGAACCTCTCCATCTTCAACGCGCTGCATCAGTGAAGGCGGCATGGCATCCTTGCTCCGTCTGAGCCTTCCGGTTAAACTTTACTGTTCACGAACGCAAAATTCTATCACTGATGGGAACTCGATGAAGATT
>Ga0182024_10004898_pt1 | contig 30400 bp, 29 predicted proteins | sample P32metaG_FD_120480 | JGI IMG/M metagenome (GOLD analysis project Ga0182024, IMG submission 120480) | Permafrost microbial communities from Stordalen Mire, Sweden - P3-2 metaG (Illumina Assembly) | ecosystem: Environmental > Terrestrial > Soil > Wetlands > Permafrost | place: Sweden: Stordalen... | reverse complement strand
GAAAAACTCGAAAACACCGCTTCCTCTGGGCGCGGCTCAGAATCGGCTCTCCTGTGCTCACAGCCACTTACAGAGCCGCGACCAAAGGGAGCGGAACAACTTATGGCCTTTTTCAGCATACTGTTAGAGCCTGCACGACGAGAGCCTCCCGTGGTTCGATCACCCCTGCTGCAGCCGGCGCGGCGCGATAATAAATCCTATGGCCGCCACTCAAAGGCAGTTTCAACTCGTCGCTCGCCCCATAGGGCTGCCCAAAGAATCCGATTTCAAACTGGTGGAGGCGCCCCTTCCCGCTCCACAGCAGGGTGAGGTCATCGTCCAGACCGTCTACCTATCCGTGGATCCGTACATGCGCGGACGCATCACGGGCGTCCGCACCTACGCCGATCCGGTGAACATCGGAGACGTGATGGTGGGCGGGGACGTCGGACGAGTGACTGAATCTCGCGATCCGAGCCTCCAGCCGGGCGATTTCGTAGCCGGATATTGGGGCTGGCGGGATCGCGCGTTGTCACCCGCTGCCTTTCTGCAGAAGCTGAACCCGCAACTTGCGCCCGTGACTACCGCACTGGGCGTTCTCGGCATGCCAGGCATGACCGCCTATTTCGGCTTCCTCGATCTCTGTAATCCCAAGGCGGGCGAGACCGTGGTGGTGTCGGGAGCGGCCGGCGCGGTGGGATCGCTGGTGGGCCAGATCGCAAAGATTCAGGGCTGCCGCGCTATTGGCATCGCGGGAACTGACGCCAAGATCGCGCACATCGTCGACGACCTTGGCTTCGACGCGGCGTTCAATTACAAGACCACCGACGATTACGCCGGCAAGCTGAACGAGCTATGCCCGAAGGGGATCGATTGCTATTTCGACAACGTCGGCGGCGTCATCAGCGACGCGGTTTTCACGCTGATCAATCCTTTTGGGCGCGTCTCCGTCTGCGGGCAGATTTCGCAATACAACTTACAGAAGCCCGAGCCGGGTCCGCGCCTGCTGGGGCAGATCCTGGTCAGGCAACTCAAGGTGGAAGGTTTCATCGTGACCCGATTTCAGGACCGCTGGCCGCAAGGCGTCGCGCAAATGGCGCGCTGGATTCAAGAAGGCAAAATCCGCTATCGCGAAGAGATCGTCGAGGGCTTTGAGAATACACCACGCGCCTTTATCGATATGCTGCAAGGCAAGAACACCGGCAAGATGCTGGTGAAAGCTTGATATTCGCTCCCTAACCCAAAAGATGCAGACGTAGGAAGGCCAGGATCTGCCGGATGATATCGCGCGTGGTCTCGCTATCGTGCAGCATGTCGAAGGCGTGCGGCCCCGCGGCGTGATTCGCGACGGTAATCGGCAGATTCGCTGCCAGCGCGTGGGTGATAAATCGGTCAAGCGCTTCGTTCAACTGAGGGACTTCGTCGCAGCCCCCTCTCGCGATGAATAACGGCACATCCGGCGGAAGGTCGCGAACGGATTTCCCCGCCGTTGGATTGGCGAACCTCCACATCTTGGCGGCTTCCGCCACTCCGCTCGATCCATCCAGATCGAGCGTGACGCCATAACAGAGGGCGGCGCACTTGAGATCCGGCTTCTGCATAAGGGCATCCAAGGCCCTCGGAACATTGCCGGAACACGACCACAGGCCGATACGCTGCCAGTCGATCCCGAGCGCTTCGGCGTTTTCGTGAATGTGCCGCAACAGTGCGTCGAGATCGCCCATGGGGTCGTGATTTTCGTACGTGATACCGATCAAACCCGAGGCTGCAACTAATTTCGCCCAGGTAATGTACGACTCCATTTCTTTAAACTTGCAGCCCAGCATCCTTTCCGCGCCTAAGTCGGAATATCCGATGACAAATATGACGGCGGGCAATCGCGTGTTGGCCTTCCAATCCGGCGGACGGTAGAGATCCATCGTGAGGTGGCCGGCATCGCTCGTTTGATATGTGACGTCACGCTGAATTGTGACGGCGTCCATGCCCGGTATATGGTACAGCACGGGCTTGCTCGCGGCCTCGCTGCGTTGGCTCTTGGGCCTTGCGAGTGGCCAGAAAATCTCCGTCTTCCAGTCCTTGGGATCGGGATAATCGGCCGGATCGGTAATGTACACTTCCCAGGGCGCACCCGCCGGCGTGTGTCCTTCGGCTTCGATCCATTGTTGTAGAGCGGCGTGGGCCTCGGTCAATTGATCATAGGAACCTGTATGCGTAGTGGTGGCGACGAATCCTCCGGGCAAAATCCCGGCCCGAACGTCTGCTTCGCAGGCGGTTTCGCAGCAGTGGGCTGCAACCGGCATTCCCGCCTCAATGGTCCACAGCCCTGGCCCCCATTCCAGATAACGCGTGAGCGGCTGGCCGGCCAGAGCGATACCATTCTGCTGCGCGTGCGTGAAAACATAGCCGAGCACTTCCGCCAGCGTGGATGCCACTTCGGAGGGTTTTACGCGCCTCTTGACCATCAGCACGGGCTGCGCCGCGATTTCCTTTCTCGTGATGGAATACGTCATGTCGTTCTTCTCCGATCTCCCGTCCTGTTGATGGTGAAAAAGCCCGATACACGGCGCCACGCTGTCGATAACGCCCGAATGTTTCCTGGCCTCGGCTGCTTCCAAGCCGCCTGCAAAACCTCGCGCCCGATAGGCGCTGGGCGTCATCTGGAAGCGGCGGCGAAACGCGCGGGAGAACGCCTCGTGACTTTGGAAGCCGCAGGCTAGCGCGATATCCAGCACCGAATCGCCGGTGGTGAGCAACATGGCCGCCGCGCGTGAAAGCCGGAGCCGCAATGTAAACTGTTTGGGCGTTTCGCCGGCGGCGGCGGAAAACACCCGATGCAGATGAAAGGCCGAAAGACCAGCTTGATCGGCCAGCGCCGCGAGCGAGAGGTCCTCGTCCAGGTGCGCCGCGGCGTAAGCGAAGACCGGCTGCACCTGCTTCAGCGGCGTTGTCATGTCCCTATGAATTTAGCTCGTACACGATGCGGGTTGCTTGATCTTTCTTGCGGTTGTTCCACCGCGCTCGCGCCACCCGCATTCGAGCAGCGCGAAAAGATGAGCCGACGCAGGACCGGCCCGGCTGGTTTGCGTCACGACCTTTCGTCGCGTTGCACCACCAAATAGCAGTATCCAAGGAGGGTTCGTTAATGATCCTCGCCGCCGCTGCAAAACGGACAACAAGGAGGAAATTTTCGCGGGAACGCCGGCGACCCCACCGGCAAAAAGTCCGACATGCCGACTTTACGACCACGTGTGCATTTCGCCGGATCATCCGAAGGGGGGAACCCAATAGTGGACAGAATCGACCACGGAACTTTTCAGCGGCTATTGGAGATTCGCGGCACTGCAACTTCCAGACACTCCGAGTTGCACAGTCAGAGCTGAAAGACGCGAGGGATTGCCGGTTGGTTCCGCGCGCAGTGTTCTGCGCAAAGGTGTGAACCCCGCGCTGCTCACCACCAACTGATAGGTCCCTGCCAACGAATGAGCCGAAGTAAATTTGCCTGCGCTCTCGCTCTGTAGCCGCTCAACTAGCGTCCCGGCGGGATCGAACAGAAGGATCTTCGCACCCGGGATTGCCGCGTCGCCGGCGTCGAGAACCTGACCGGAAAGCTGCTCAATCCGCACGTCGCTTTGCGGACATTCGCTCCGATCGGCATACCACAAGCCGCAACTCGTCCACCCCAAGTCGACATCCAAATGATCCGTCGGTGCGCCCTGGTCGACAGCCACTGCGACCGGTCCAGTGATCCGTTCTCCTGACCATCCGCGTAGGCTAGATGGCTTCAGATCCACGAAGTACAGGCCGGGTGCAGCGCTTCCAAAATTGAACTCACCTCTGTCGGTGGTCTGCAAGCTTTTCAGCCTTCGCCCGGAGCTACCTTCCAATAGGTCAAGTGAAAGCCTTGGCTGGGACTGTCCCGGAAGATAGTCAGGCTCGCGTATCCACCCCTTCAGGGAGCGGACCAAAACAGGCGCAATACTCGGCCACTTTAGGGGTACCGTAACGTCGGTTGGCCCATCGAGCTTTACTTCAAGCTCTGCGCCATCCGGGATCCCAGCGTCGTGATCCGCGCTCAGGTGGTAGGATCCGGGCCTTACGCCACGGAAGATTGCGAAGCCATTCTTGTCTGTCTCCGTGACAGCCCCGTTGCCGCTGCCCTGATAACTGCCAATTTCCACTCGAAGGCCCTTGACCGGACGGCCATGGTCCTCGACCCTCACTCGAAAGTTCGGCCCAACCTGAACGGTGGGATAGACCACCGAACACGCCCCACAGCGAGTAGTTATCGCGATCATTGTCAGTATCAGTTTTGCCGATGTGCCGACGGGCTGCACGTCAGCAGAATCGCAGATTCCAATCGCGCGCGCAACGCTAAAGGAACCGTGTGCGGCTACGCGGCGCGTGGACCCGTATCTCCTTCCGGGACGATCAAGCATGTCGTCTGCCAGCCAAGCGAAGCTAGCACACCCACGCAACTGCGTCCGCCGCGCCAGCGGCTTAGTTCTAACGGCCAAACCGCTGATCTGCCAGTGACGCGAGCCAAAAGTCTGGTTGGGAAACTTCGAAATCGCAGGCCCTGCTGTGGGTTAATCTCGTGAAACGTCGTTCATTGAAAGAACTTTGACGGCTTGTCGCCATCCGGACATCCGTCCTTTAGCCCCAGCGCCTGCCGCCTGCAACAACCCGACCACCGCCCGGCGCGCCGATTCCCCATCTACCCAGTCACCCGCCGCCTCCCACTCAATCCCGGCCCCTTCCAACAACCCCCGCAAAATCCGCCGCCTATTTCCGCGCCCGCATGCTATCCCAATAGGCGAGGTCCATATGTCACCAACAACCATAACGGCGCCGGCGCCAATCGCGTCCATCCATCGCTCCCCCGCCGCGGATCGCCCCGCCATCAACCGCGCCAACTCCCAACATTCCACCGGTCCTCGCACCCCAGCCGGCAAGCAGCGTTCGTCGCTCAACGCTTTGCGCCACGGGTTGACGGCCGCTTCCGCCGTCCTCCCCTCCGAAGACCGGGCCGCTTATGAAGACCATCGCCGCCGCTTCTTCGACGAATACCGACCCGCCGCTCCAACCGAATCGCAGCTCGTCCAGGAGCTCGCCGATACTTCCTGGCGCCTCAACCGCATCCCGCTGTTCGAAGCCGAGGTGCTCGCACGCGCCGCCGCTCCCGTGCCGCTCGATCGCGAAATCGCCTTCGACATCGTCGACGCCCATCGCCTCATCGCCAACCTCGGCATCCAGGGTCACCGCCTTTCCCGGCAATTCCAAAAGAGCCTCGACAAGCTCCGCGAGATCCAAGCCGACCGCGCCGACCGCGAGCGCCGCGACCTCAAAGACGCCGCCGCACTCCTCGAACTCCACAAACACCGAGGAATTCCCTGGGAACCTGCCGATCATGGCTTCGTTTTTTCAAAAGACCATGTCGAACGCTTCGCCAAACACATAAAGGACCTCAATGCGTCGCGCCACATCGAATATGTCCTGTTCCACGGGCCGCCGCCCGCCCCCAAACAGAACTTTTTTGTTGCGGCCTCCGCTCCGCTTGCGCCATAGTAGAACTGAACGACCATGTAGGGCGCAGCCGGACAGAAAACCGCTTCAGCGAGATCTTCGCGCGCTCCACGTGTCAATTTATATGGGCTCAGGCGATTCTCGATGGCGGACGACTTCCTCTTTCTCACCGAACTTCTGGGCCTCAAGGTCTATGATCTGAAGGGCCGCCGCCTGGGCCTGGTCAAAGACGCCGCGATTGTTCCCCTGATCCATCCTTCCCGCGTGGACCGGTTTCTGGTGGGCGGCGGTTGGGCCTGGCTCACCGTTCGCCACGATCAAGTCCGTTCCCTTTCGCTCGACGGGATCTACCTGAAGGACGAACAGCTCACCCCGTATCATTCCGACGAATACATGCTGCGCCTGGTCCGAGATTTGCTCGATCAACAGATCATTGACGGGCAGGGGCGCAAAGTGGTCCGGGTGACCGATATCACGTTCAAGATCCAGCACGATGCCGACGGGGACTCCATCGGCATCGTCGACGTCGACATCGGGCTGCGCAGCGTGCTGCGGCGGATGGCGCAGGGCGTGGTCCCGCCCCGGCTGATCCGCAAGGTGCAGACGCTGATCGCACCGCACTCCATCCGCTGGGATCATTGCAGTATCATCGAGGCCGATCCGCAGCGGCGCTTGCGGCTCAACATCAGCAACAAGATCCTGGAGCGGATGCATCCGGCGGATCTGGCCGACATCGTGGAAGATCTGAGCCCGGACGATCGCGAAGCCATCTTCGAAACCATGGATAGCGAAGTGGCCGCCGACACGCTTTCCGAGATGGAGCCGGATGTGCAGGCCAGCATTCTGGAATCGCTCGAGACCGAGAAGGCTGCCGATATTGTCGAAGAGATGTCGCCGCACGAAGCGGCGGACGCGCTGGCGGAGCTGCAGGAACAAACCGCCGAGGACATTCTCGAAGAGATGGAAGTGGAGCCTAAAGCGGAGGTGGAAGAGCTGCTCGAGTACAAAGAAAACTCAGCCGGTGGTCTCATGAACACCGAATATGTCGCGCTGCCCGAGAATACAACGGTGGCCGGCGCCATGGAAGCCTTGAAGACGCACGAAGAAATTCTGGAAAGCTTGAACACGCTGTTCCTCATCGACACGAGCGGCCAGTTGAAAGCGGCCATCCCACTGGTGCGATTATTCACCGCGGCGGGAGCGACGCCCCTGCGGGATCTGGCTCCCGAAACGCTGATTCAGGTAGACGTGGACGAGCGGCAGGACCGCATTACCGAGCTGTTCGATAAGTACAATCTCCTGACGCTCCCGGTGATCGACGCCGAAGGCAAGCTGGCGGGCGTGATCACCGCCGACGAAATCATCTCGCTTTTGAGGGAAAAGTGAGCCCGTGCTGAAACGGTTTCGTTATCAAATTGCAATCTTTTTCGCGGTCATGGGTCCGGGATTAATCACCGCCAACGTCGACAACGATTCGGGCGGCATCCTCACTTATTCGCAGGCTGGAGCGAAATACGGCTACCTGCCGTTGTGGACGCTCATTCCGATTACGCTGCTGTTGATCGTTACTCAGGAGATGTGCTCTCGCATGGGCGCGGTAACGGGCAAGGGCCTCTCCGATCTGATCCGCGAGGAATTTGGTTTGCGCACCACGTTCTTTCTGATGATCGCGCTGGTGCTCACGAATTTCACCAATGTGGTCGCGGAATTCGCCGGCATCGCCAGCTCGCTGGAGTTGTTCCATATTAGCCGCTATATTTCGGTGCCGATCTGCGCGGTGGCGGTCTGGTTCCTGGTGGTGCGCGGTAATTATCGTAGCGTCGAAAAGGTCTTCCTGGCCGCATGCTTCTTGTACGTCACCTATATCTTCTCCGCGTTTCTGTTGAAACCGGATTGGAAGGAAGCGGCCATCTACAGCGTCAAGCCGATTTTGATGTTCGACACCGACTACATCACGATGTTGATCATGATGGTGGGCACGTCGATCGCGCCATGGATGCAATTCTATTTGCAGTCGGCCATTGTGGAGAAGGGCATCACGGCCAAAGAGTACGTGCGGTCGCGGATCGAGGTGGTGGTGGGCTGCATTTTGACCGATGTGGTCGCGTTCTTCATTATTGTGTCGTGCGCGACGGCTATTTGGGCGCACGGTCCCAAGGATATTAACGATGCCGCCGATGCGGCCGTGGCGCTGAAGCCGTTCGGGCAGTATGCCTATCTCTTGTTCAGCGCCGGGTTGTTCAATGCGTCGTTTTTCGCGGCCTGCATTTTGCCTCTGTCGACGGTATTCACGGTGTGCGAAGGCCTGGGCTTTGAATCGGGTGTAGACAAGCGGTTTCACGAAGCGCCCGAATTTTACTGGCTGTACACGCTGCTGGTGGGGCTGGGCGCGGCGGTGATCCTGTGGCCGAATTTTCCGCTGGTCAAGATGATTCTGGCGTCGCAGGTGCTCAATGGCGTGCTGCTGCCATTCGTGTTGATCTACATAGTGCTGCTGATCAACAAAAAGGGCCTGATGAAGGAATGGACGAATTCGGCGGCTTACAACGCAGTGGTCTGGGTTTCGGTGGCGATCATGATCGGCCTCACGCTGGCGTTGGCGTCGATCACGGTGAAGCAGATGATGCCGCAGGCTAAGTTGATACCGGCGAGTTCAGTTCCGGTCGCCCAGGTGCAGAGCCACGATTCCCAACGTCAGGCGTTCAAACCGCACGTTCACGAATCCCGCCTCGCGCATGTGTTCCGCCAGGCCATCGGCATCGGGAAATTTGCGGACTGATTCCGGCAGATACGTGTAGGCGTCCCGAGAGCCTGAAATCACGCCTCCGATGGCGGGCAGGATGGCTCGCGAGTAGAAGCCGTAGGCCGCGGCGAGCAGCGGATTCGGCGGGGTGGAGAATTCAAGAATCGCGAGCGTGCCGCCAGGCTTCAAAATGCGCCGCAGTTCACGCAGACCGGAGTGATAATTTGTCAGATTGCGGAATCCGAACGCCGAGGTGACAAGGTCCAACGAAGCGCCGGCCAAGGGGAGCTGGAGCGCGTCGGCTTCAAACCACTGGCCATTGGCAGTTTTGCCTTTGGCCTTTTGCAGCATTGGATGACAGAAGTCGCTCCCGAAAACAAGCCCGGATTGGGAACGGGAATTCAGGGCCAGCGTCAAATCGCCTGTGCCGCAACAGACGTCCAAAACCTGCGCGCTGGGCCGGTCCAGAATTTGCACCACGCGAGAAACCGTATGGGAGCGCCAATAGCGATCGATATTCATCGACAGCAAATGGTTCAACAAGTCATAGCGCGGCGCGATGCGGCCGAACATGCCGCGCACCCACGCGGAGGCTTGCTGTTGGGTCTCGGTTCCGGCCGGCGTGGTGCCTTCAGTCAGCAAGCGAGAGCTTCCTCGATGGCGGCGGTAACGAATCGCTCCTGAACGTCGGCCGTGATCTTCACCGCTCCGATGCGCTCCGGCAGCACGAAATGGATTTTGCCTTTGACCGTCTTCTTATCGCTCTTCAGGCGCGCGGCCAAACGCGCCGGATCGACGCCCGCCAGCGGCGGCAGTGGACCATAGGAATTGACGCAGCGCAGAATCTCGCGCTTGTCCTCGGCCGAGAGCACGCGTTCCATTGCTCCCAGCAGAGTGGCGGCCTTCATTCCCCAAGCGACTGCCTCGCCGTGCAGGAACTGCGAATAGCCGGTCTCGGCTTCGAGCGCGTGGCCGAAGGTATGGCCGAAGTTGAGGATGCGCCGGCGGTCCTGTTCCTTTTCGTCGCCCGAGACCACTTCGGCTTTGATGCGCACGGAATCGCAAATCATGCGGTCGACCACTTCGGGCGCGTGCGACAGGACGCGCTGCGGCTCGCGGCTCATCAGCCAGAAAAGGTCGGCGTCGGCGATGACGCCGTGCTTGACAATCTCGAACAAACCGGCGCGGTACTCGCGCTCGGGCAGCGTGTCGAGAACCGCCGGGTCGATGATCACCGCCAGCGGCTGGTGAAAGCTGCCGATCAGGTTTTTGCCGGACGCCAGATTCACGCCGGTCTTGCCTCCCACCGCTGCGTCCACTTGGGCCAGCAGCGTGGTGGGGACCTGAATCACCGGAATGCCGCGCATAAAGATGGCAGCCAGAAAACCCGCGACATCGGTGACAATTCCGCCGCCAAACGCGACGATGACACTGGCGCGATCGCCGCCGCGCGCCACCATCTGTTCCGCCAGAATCTCCACTTCCGCCAGGCGTTTCCGCGGCTCACCGCCGGGGAAAAACAAAACCTCGGGTTCGCCAAGAGACGCCGCGAGCGAGGCGCCATGCAGCTTCCAGACGTCCTCGGTCGAAATCAGAAACACCTTGCCGGCGCGTGGTGGAATGTACTGGCGCACGTTCGCGAGCCCGCCGCGCTCTACCAGCACCGGGTAGCGGCAATGCGGCGTCTCCACGAAATAGGACGGCATACAATCGTTGTACCATGTGGGTTAAATCGCGCACGTGCGGTAAAATGAAATCTCCACCGCATCGCGGCGCTGCCGCGAGAAAATTGGGAATCAATCCAACATGAAAGAAAGAGTACGTTCCACAACCATCCTGTGCGTTCGCCGGGGCGGTAAGGTGGTGATGGCCGGAGATGGGCAAGTGACGCTGGGTTCGGAAGTGCTGAAGGCATCCGCCAAGAAACTGCGGCGGCTTTATAACGACAAGATCATCGCCGGATTTGCCGGATCGACCGCCGATGCGTTCGCGCTGTTTGCGCGCTTTGAGGCGAAGCTGGAACAGTTCAACGGCAATCTGCCGCGTTCGGTGGTGGAGCTGGCCAAGGAGTGGCGCACCGATCGCGTGCTGCGGCATTTAGAAGCGCTGCTGCTGGTGGCCGATCCGGCCGATACTTACATCGTGAGCGGCAATGGCGACGTGATTGAGCCGGACGGAGAGATCGCGGCCATCGGGTCGGGCGGTCCGTTCGCCAAAGCGGCGGCCACCGCGCTGATCGAAAATACTAAACTGGGAGCGAAAGAAATCGCTGAAAGGTCCATGAAGATCGCCGGCCAGATATGCATCTATACGAACGAGAGCGTGAGCTTCGAGGAGTTGGGTTAGAAATGACGAGTTGGGTTAGAAATGAGGAGTTGGGCTAGATGGTGATTTACCTGCCGGGCCAGGCGCTCGATGAAGCCCCGCTGCTGGATGAGTTGACGCCTCGCGAGATCGTTCAGGAGCTCGACAAATATGTGATCGGGCAAGCGGACGCCAAGCGCGCCGTGGCCATCGCGCTGCGCAACCGCATCCGCAGGCAGAAGCTGGAACCGGAGCTGGCCGAGGAGGTGATGCCCAAGAACATCCTCATGATCGGGCCCACCGGCGTTGGCAAGACAGAGATTGCAAGAAGACTTGCCAAGCTCGCGAACTCGCCATTCTTAAAAGTGGAGGCGAGCAAGTTCACTGAAGTGGGGTATGTCGGCCGCGATGTGGAGGCGATTATTCGCGACCTGGTGGACATCGCCATCGACATGGTGCGCGAGGAGCGTTTGGAAGAAGTGGCGGAGCGGGCGGAGAAAAACGCCGAAGAGCGGCTGCTGGATCTGCTGATGCCGCCGCAACCGGAAGCATCGGAGAGCGCCGAACGTACTCGCGAAAAGCTGCGGGAAAAGCTGCGCGCCGGCAAGCTGGACGATCGCATGGTAGAGATCGACGTTCGCGAGCGTGGGCCGACGTTTGAGATCAGCACCAATACTGGCCTGGAAGAGATGGACGTGAATTTGAAGGACGTCCTGCCCGGGCTGTTCGGCCAGCGCACCCGCAAACGGAAAATGCGCGTCGCGGAAGCGGCGGAATACCTGGTGCAAGAAGAAGAGCAGAAGCTGATCGATATGGATCAGGTGACGCGCGTGGCGCTGGACCGCGTGGAGCGCAACGGAATCGTCTTTTTGGACGAGATCGACAAGATCGCCGGGCGCGAGGGCGGCCACGGACCCGACGTCAGCCGCGAAGGCGTCCAGCGCGATATTTTGCCCATCGTGGAAGGCACCACGGTGAACACGCGCCACGGATTTGTGCGGACGGATCACATCCTTTTCGTCGCGGCCGGCGCATTTCATGTGTCGAAGCCCAGCGATTTAATCCCCGAACTGCAGGGCCGTTTCCCGATTCGGGTGGAGCTGAAGTCGCTCACCGAAGCCGACTTCATTCGGATCTTGAAAGAGCCGAAGGGCGCGCTGGTGAAGCAATACATCGCGCTGCTGGATACCGAAGGCATCAAACTCACCTTCACCGACGATGCCATCGAACAGATTGCCGGGTTCGCGGCGCGCGTCAACCAAATGTCGGAGAACATTGGGGCGCGGCGCTTGCACACCATCATGGAAAAATTGCTGGAGGAAATTTCGTTCGCAGGGCCGGACCTGAAAAAGAAGAACGTGCGGATCGACGCGGTGTACGTCCGCAAGCAACTGGCGGATATTGTGAAGGACCAGGATCTGAGCCGGTACATCCTCTAGCAATATGTCCTGCGCAAGAGTCGACAATTCGGTGGTGGGGCGGGCGCCCTCGCCAGCGGCCCGAGCCCCTGCTCGGGCTTGGTCAACTCAGCCAGCCGGACGGGGGCGTCCGGCGCGGTCACTGCGCAGAGCAGCCTGGGGGACCGCCCCACGTTGACTAGCATGCGGTTGCTGGCCGTCATGCTTTGTGCGGTTGCCTGGGCGCTGCTGTCCGGATGCGGCTCAATCGGCGAACCGCTGTATCCGGCCTTGCGAATTCCATCTCCGGTCGGCGATCTGGCGGTGGTGGAGCGAGGAAACAATCTCGACATCAACTTCACTATTCCGCCGCTGACTACTGAAGGCCAGCCGCTGAAGGAAATTGGCGGCGTTGAGTTGCGCGCCGGTCCCACTCCGCCCAACGGTTGGAATGCAGCCGAGTGGGCGAAAAGCTCAACCCGCATCGACGTGCCGACGCCGGAGAAACCGGGTCCCGTGCAGGCGACCATCCCGGTGAGCAAATTTGCCGGCGGCGAGGTGGTGGTGGCGGTGCGGGTCACGAATCCAAAGGGCAGGGACGCCGGATGGTCGAACCTCAAGACTTTCGATGTGAAGCCGCCGCTCGCGGATCCGACGAACTTCCAGGCGGCGGCGACTCGCGAGGGCGTTGCACTAAGCTGGAACGCTTCCGGTCCGAGTCAATTCCGGATTTTTCGCAAGACCGAGCTGCAACAAAAGCCGGTTTTGCTCGCGACCGCCACCGAGCCCAACTACGTCGACATTAGCGCGGAGTTTGGCAAAGCTTATCAGTATTTCATCCAAGCCGTAAGCGGCAATGTCGAGAGCAATGTCGTGGGTCCGGAAAGCATCACGCCCAGCGACGTATTCCCGCCCGCCGTTCCTACGGGACTGACGGCTTCGGTGGGCATCGGCGCCGTCGAATTGGCTTGGAACCGGAACACCGAGTCCGATTTCAAGGAATATCGCATTTTGCGCTCGGAAGAAGGCGGACCGTTCGTCGAGATCGCGCATGGATTGGAGGCGCCCGTTTACTCGGATCACGTCATTCAAAGCGGGAAACACTACCGCTATGAGGTATTAGCCGTCGCGCAGAATGATCGTTCCAGCGCAGCGTGCGCACCAGTGGAGATTACCGCACCGTGAAAATTATTCGCTACAGTTTGAACCGGAGCACTTTGCCTTGGGCGACGGATGCCGACCCGGACGTTCGCCGCGGCGATTGGGCCGAACTCCCCCCGGGCGCGCGGCTGCTGCCTCCTTGCTCGCCGACCAAGATCGTCTGCGTGGGACGCAATTATGCGGAGCACGCCAAGGAGATGGGCGCCGAGGTGCCCGCCGAGCCAACGATTTTCTTGAAGCCGCCGTCATCGCTGATTGCCTCCGGCGACGCGATCGTTTATCCCCGGCTCACCCAGCGCTTGGATTACGAGGGCGAGTTGGGGGTTGTGATGGGACGCCGCGCGCGCAAGGTGAAAAGCGCGGATGCGGGCGCATACATTTTGGGGTACACGCCGGTCAACGATGTCACGGCGCGCGATCTCCAAAGGAAAGACGGACAGTGGACGCGAGGCAAGGGGTTCGATACGTTTTGTCCGGTGGGGCCGTACATCGTTCCACGCGACGAGGTAAATCTGAACGGCCTGCGAGTGCGCACCTTCGTCGATGGCGAGATGAAACAGGACGCGGCCCTGGCGGAAATGATCTTCAGCGTGAATGATATAATCGCGCATGTAAGCGCTTTTATGACCCTGGAGCCAGGGGATTTGATCGCAACAGGCACGCCGTCTGGTGTTGGTCCGATGCAACCAGGGTCGCAAGTCCGCGTCGAAATCGAGGGCATCGGGGTGCTGGAGAATACCGTGATTTTAGAGGATCAACCGTAAACGTGTTCCAGAGCGTCCGGACGTTTCCAGTCACGCAGGCAGTTGTGATCGGCGCCGTGTCGCTTCCCGTAATCGCCGCTGGAATTTTCGTTGTACTGCGCATCCGGCGGAAGCCGAAAGACAAGGAAAAGCTGCGCCGGCTCGAAGTGAACCTGAACGGCCGGCTGGGTGACGCCACCATCACCGACATCGGCGAGGATGCGATTTTCTACGAATACTTTGTGGGCGGTTTGACTTACACGGCTTCCCAGGACATCTCGCAATTGCGGGAAATGATCCCGGCCGATTCGCACCGCCTGATTGGTCGGCCGGCATCGCTGAAGTACTCGACGCAGAATCCAGCCAACTCGATCCTGTTGTGCGAAGAATGGTCCGGGCTGCGGATTGGACCGGCGAATCAAACTCCGGGCTTGGCTTCGTAGCAACTACCCTCTGAAGTTGATTGAAGAAGTCGTGAAGTGGGGCGGGCCCCCAGGCCTGCGGCCGACGCCCCCGTCGGCCTCTTTCGTAAGGTGGCGGAGCCGGACCAGGGGTCCGGCGCGGACGAGGGCGTCCGCCCCACGACAGGGCTCAGTTCCGGTAAAACGGCGACAGCCGTGAATGGTATAGTTGGCAGCATGAACGGCAAATACTATCGAGAAAATGAGTGGTGGGTCAGTCCCTATAATTTCGTTCCGGAAGTGACGTCGAAATTCCAACTGCCCGCGCGCGTGAGCATTCACGACGCGACGCTGCGCGATGGCGAGCAAACGCCTGGAGTTGTTTTCAGCATCGCCGACAAAGTGGCGATCGCCGAGAAGCTGGCTGAAATCGGCGTCGATCGTATCGAAGCCGGCATGCCCGCCGTCTCCGAGCAGGACTTCCAGGCCATCAAGGAGATTTCGAAGCTGGGACTGAAGTCGAAGATCTACACTTTTGCCCGCGCCATGAACGCCGATATCGACAAAGCGCTGGAATGCGGCTGCGACGGTGTGATTATCGAGATCCCGATCGGCTACCCCAAGCTCAAGTACCAGTTCAAATGGACCTGGGAAGATGTGCTGCGGAAGAGCATCGGCGTGGTTAATTACGCGAAGGCTCGCGGCCTGCACGTGGTGTACTTCCCCTATGACACCACCCGCGCGAGAGAGGAAGATCTCACCAACCTACTGACTCGACTGATGCAGGAAGCGCCGCCGGATTCGGTAGGCGTGGTGGACACCATGGGCTGCGTGCTGCCGGAAGCGATGAAGTATCTGGTGCGCCTGGTGAAAGGGATCACGAAGCTTCCCGTGGAAGTGCATACGCACAACGATTTCGGCATGGCGGTGGCGACGGAACTGGCGGGCGTGGAGGCGGGCGCCGAAGTGGTGCATAGTTGCGCGAACGGCTTGGGCGAGCGGACCGGCAACGCGGCGCTCGAAGAGTTGATCGTCGCGCTGCACGTGCTGTATGGTTACGAGACGCACTACGACCTGGGCAAGTTGCCCGAGCTGGGCGAACTGGTCAGCCGCATCAGCAAGTTCGACATCGCTCTGAACAAGCCTATCCTCGGAGATCGGAATTTTACGCGCGAGTCGGGGATCGGCGTCGATCTGGTGGTGAAGGAGCCGCTGGCGATGTTCGGAACCCATCCGGCGTTAACGGGGCGGCGGGGCGAAGTGGTGCTCGGCAAGAAGAGCGGCAAAGCTTCGATCACTTACAACCTGGAACAGATGGGCATCACCGACGCCGATGACGAAGCCGTTTCCGAAATGCTGCGCAGAGTGAAAGACAAAGGCATCGAGAAGCGCGGGCTGCTGAGCCCGGCTGAATTCAAGGAAATCGTCGAAGACGTACTGGTTGCCAAACGCTAGGCCAAGACTCACCCTGACTTTCGATAACGGGCCGGAGTCGCAAGTGACGCCAGCCGTGCTGGACTGCCTGGCGCGGCACAATGTCAAAGCTACCTTCTTTGTAATGGGCCGGAAAGCGATCACGCCGGAAGGTTCCGCTTTGGTGCGCCGGGCGAGCGGTGAAGGACATGGGATCGGCAATCATACGTTCAGCCATTCGGCGCCGCTCGGCCGGTTGAATGGCGCTGCCGCGTTGCGTGAGTTCGAGCAAGCCGAGCAGGTTCTGGCGTGGGTGCAACAACCACAAAAGCTGTTTCGTCCACCGGGCTCGGGCCACTTGGGCAAGCACCTGCTGCATCCCGCGGTGGTCGAAAAGCTCAAAGCCGAAGGGTACACCTGCGTTCTGTGGAACTCGGTTCCAGGCGATTTCCGCGATCCTGAGGGATGGCTTGCGCGCGCCATCGCGGACTGCCAGTCACACGATTGGACGCTCCTGGTTTTGCACGATCTGCCCAACGGCGCGATGGATCACCTGGACGAATTCATCGTGCGCCAGCAGCGGGAAGGCTTCGAGCTAACGCAGGAGTTTCCGCGAGACTGCGTGCCAATTCTGGATGGTAAGGTGGTTTTGCCGCTAGACCCCTACGTGAACGGCTGAAAACCACCGGCTGGCGGTGGCGCGCGGCCAAGGGCATTTTCATTTCCGCGCCAACTCAAGCAGTTAGCGTTGGCAACTGGCGTGCCTTTGTCAGGTGCGTCAGGAGGACAAGAAAATGAAAAAGAAAATCTTAGCGGGTTTGCTTCTCGCGGGCAGCACGATGTTCGCGGCGCCGCGTATTTCGTTTGGTGTCGGGTTCGGAGCCCCGGTGGTGGTTGCGCCGCCGATGGTGGCAGCCGTGCCTCCGTGCCCTGGCCCGGGCTACGTGTTCTTGAATGGCTATTGGCAATTAGGCGCCGGACGCGATGGGCGGGTAGGCTATCGGCGCGCGCCGGAGCATTTCGAACATTTTCGCCGCTAACGGGGAGCGGTGAAGCGCCCGGCCGATACGCGAGGCTCCCGGTTTGCGCCCTGGCGCGCGACTGATCTCGGAGGTGGCCCCGTATCGGCCGTAGGATGGCGTTTGGCCGGTTTGCATTTTAATCGCGGTGCGGTGGATGGGCGCGCTGGGCCCTGAGGACAATAAATTCGGGTGCAGCCCATCCGAGCCGCCATGCGTAAGCATGCGGATTCCAGGCATCGCCTTGGAGTACAATTCGTTACATAGGAATCCATACCGCCAATGGGCTCGCCCCGCCGTGGGCCCTAGTCGGACTCGCCTGAATCCTCGACTTGCCCTTGACGGCAGACCAAAGATCGGGGTGCTCCGTTGAGTTCCAATACCATTCGCTCTCGCTTTTACCAAAGGGATGCCAGAGGGAGCCGTCGCAATGAGTGAACCTTTGCGCCTCCTGCAGGTGGAAGACTCGGCCAGCGACGCCGCCCTGACGGAACGCGCCCTGACAAAGGCCGGTTACGCGGTATATTCCGAACGCGTGATGAATGCGCCCCAGATGCGGGCGGCCTTGGCGAAGCAGTCCTGGGATTTGATTGTCTCGGACTACCGTCTGACCCAATTCGACGCTAAATCCGCTTTATCGCTTTTACACGAGAGCGGTCACGACATTCCTTTCATCGTGGTGTCGGGAGCTTTGGGTGAGGAACTAGCGGTGTCCATGATGAAAGCCGGAGCGCAGGACTATTTGCTCAAGCGCAACCTGGCGCGTTTGGCTCCGGCGGTGGAGCGCGAGATCGGCGACGTCCGTGCACGCCGGGGACGCGACGTAGCCGAGCGCGCGCTCAATGAGAGCGAAGAACGGTTCACAGCGCAAGGGGCTACGCTGGAGCGGCAAACGACACTGTTGCGCCAGCGCGAGACGATGCTTCGGGAAATCCATCATCGCGTGAAGAACAACATGCAGGTGATGTCGAGCCTGTTGAGCCTGCAATCGAGGGTGGCCTCGAATCCGGCGATCAGCAGAATGCTGGAGGAGAACCAGAACCGGATTCAATCCATGGCCCTGCTGCATGAGATTCTGTATCAATCCGACGACCTCGCCGTGGTGGATTTCTCCAAGTACCTGCGACGCATGGTGGACCATTTGTTTCGTTCGTACGGCGTGGACAACCGGCAGATCCGGCTCCATACCGCGCTGGACGCAGTGGGCCTGGAACTAGACGACGCACTGCCTTCCGGGCTGTTGATCAGCGAGGTAGTCTCGAATTCCTTGAAACATGGTTTTCCCGAAGGGCGCAAAGGAGAGGTCCGTATTGAATTGCGGCGCCAATCCCCGACCATGGTCTCGCTGGTGGTGTCCGACAACGGCGTGGGACTTCCCGAGCACCTGGACTGGACGAAGTCGCGGTCGCTTGGCCTGCGGCTGGTGCGGGTGTTGGCGCAACAATTGCGCGGCAACCTGAACATTCGATCGCAAGGCGGTACCGAAGTTAAGCTGGTCTTCACCACAGGGTCTAAAGGCAGCCTGGCGGACGCACGGTTTCGCGGGAGCGGCGCACCTTGACACGAGTGCTTGCCGTTAGAATGGTCTGATGGTGCTGACATTGGCCGCCCGAGATTTGGGGCAGGCCGAAGGCGCCCGCCGCCGAGATCCGCGCTTCGATTGGCGCTGGGGCGGAATCGCCAGCGCGGTGGCCGGTGCAAGAATTAGCGCGGATCGCAGTGGAACGCCATGGCGGCATCGATATTGTGTGTTGCAATGAAGGCTAGGATCAGGTGCTCAATATCGATCTCAAGGGCGCCTTTCTTGGGGTGCATGCTTGTCTGACGGGACTGAAGGCCGGGGAGTTTGCCCAGCGTCATCGGCGGGGGTCCCGATCCCGATTGCCCTAGCGATGTTTTTCGCTACAATGACGGAATGTTTTATGCTTCTCCTTATCCGCGGGCGATTCCAGGCGTGCCCGTCGATCGCAACCTGCATGGGACAAGTTTCGCCGTCGCCAACATGACCGGCCTGGCCGCGCGCTTGCTCGAAAGCAGTTCGCACGCCGAGAATATCGTTTCAAGGGGCGGCATTTGAAACTTGTGAAACCTCTATCGGCTATTCTGGGACTCTCAGCCTTCATCATGCCGCTCATGTACGGACAAGTTCTTGGCCGGAATTACGGCCGTTCCATCGTCATTAGCCAGCAGGGAATCGCAGCGACCAGCCAAGTGCTGGCGTCGCAAACCGGCGCGCAAATCCTGGCGCGCGGCGGATCGGCGGTAGACGCCGCCATCGCGTCAAACGCGGTGCTCGGTGTCACGGAGCCAATGATGACGGGGTTGGGTGGCGATCTCTTCGTCATGTACTGGGACGCGAAGACGGGGAAGTTAACCGGCCTGAATGCTTCCGGGCCGGCGCCCCGAGCCTTATCCCCTGAGTTTCTCGCGCAGCACGACATCCACAAAATGCCGCAAGAAGGCATTCAGACCGTCACGGTGCCGGGGGCCGTGGAGGGCTGGTATCGGATGCACCAGCGCTTCGGGAAACTTCCCTGGAAGGATTTGTTTCGGGACGCAATCGCGTATGCCGAGCGGGGATTTCCGGTTTACGAAGGGATGCACGAGGTCTGGGCCGCCCCGGATATCGTTCGGGCGCTGGGAGTGAACGCCGAGTCGAAGCGCGTGTTTCTCCCGAACGGGAAGGCGCCGCGGACCGGTGAGCTGTTCAAGAATCCCGACATGGCGCGCGCGTTCCGCTTGATCGCCGAACAGGGACCGGACGCTTACTACAAAGGCGCCATCGCAGCCGCCATTGTGAAGACTTCGGAAAAACTGGGTGGCACGATGACGGCGCAAGATCTGGCCTCGTATTCGTCCGAGTGGGTAGAGCCGCTTTCGATCGACTATCGCGGTTGGAAAGTTTACGAACTTCCGCCGAACGGCCAGGGCATGGCGGCGCTCGAGATGCTCAATATTATGGAAACTTCGCCGGCGTCGCCGCTGGGTGCATTGGGCGCGCCGGAGATGCACAAGCGCATCGAAGCGATGAAGCTCGCGTATTCGGATGTTCACGCCAACGTCGCCGACCCACGCGTTCACGATGCGCCCGTGGCGCAGCTTCTTTCCAAAGAATACGCGCGCAAACGCGCCGCCCAGATCGATCCGAATCGCGCGAATTGCGACGTAAAGGCCGGCGACCCGGTGGGCAGCAATACGACCTACTTGACCATTGTCGACAAGGACGGAAACATCGCCAGTTGGATTCAGAGCCTCTACTCCGCCTTCGGTTCGCGGGTCGCGGTGGATGGCATGGGCTTCATGCTGCAAAATCGCGGGGCGGGCTTCACGCTCGATCCTAAACATCCCAACGTGCTGGCGGGCGGCAAACGTCCGTTTCACACCATCATTCCGGCGTTCATGGAGAAGGGCGACGAGCACATCGGCTTCGGCATTATGGGAGGCGCGGTGCAGCCCATGGCCCACGCGCAGTTTGTCTCCAATTACGTCGACTACGGCATGAGTCTTCAGGGAGCGTTGGAAGCGCCGCGTTTCTTCAAGAGCGGTGCGCCGGGATGCGATGTCTACATCGAATCGCGCGTGCCGGAAGCGACGCTGCAGCAATTGTCCGAGCGCGGCCATGAGATCCGCATCGGGCGCGAATATGTGGAAACCATGGGCCGCGGCCAGGCCATCCTTCACAACTCCAAGACCGGGATGAATTATGCGGCGTCCGATCCGCGCGCCGATGGAGCCGCGATCCCGGAGCCGCTTACTGAACCGCGACCGTAAGCGAGTCGGCGCCCGAAGGACTCTTCGGCCGAAGCCTCGAATAGTAGACGAACGCCATCGAGAATTCCAGCGTCGCCAGCAGCAGTCCCGAGACAGAAGCCAGTTGCAACCGGCCTCCGGAAATATCTAGGCTCCGACGATTTGGAAAACGCACGCTTGACAAGGGAGAGGAAGATGTAAATGTAAGAGATCGTCTGCAAGTGCAAGAAGAAGCCGAACCGACCGAAGGCGTTGCCATAATGCAATTGCTTCGAGCGCGCGCGACGGCGCGACGTGAATGCGGACAAACTTTGTCTAACTATCGCAAGCTTACTATGAGGTTCAGAACAATACTTCCCCTAGCGCGGGATGTTCACGCGGCACGCAAAGTGCGTGCGCCACAACGCTCCTACTTTACGCCTGAGCGCATCATCCTATATACTCGGAAGGCAAAATTAGCCTGCCAGAGAAATCCTTGTCAAAAGCTCCTATCGATTCCCGTTCCGCCAAGATCGCTGGTAAGAAGAAAGCCACGCGTCCCGGGAAGAAAATGGGCGAAGCGCTGAAAGTTGGCGCGGTGGCCCAGCGTTTGGGTGTATCCGCGTCGATGGTGCGATCGTGGGAGAAACTGGGGCTAGCCAGACCGGCGCGCAGCCGAAGCAAGTACCGGCTGTACACCAACGACGACCTGCGCGTTCTACGGCGCGCCATTTATTTGCGCCGGGTGCAGGGATTAAACGCACCCGCGATCTTGAATCAATTGAAGCAGGAGGGCCTGCTCAACCATCGCGCGGCGGGCCCGGCCGAAGAACAATCGTCCATCGGTCCGCGGTTCCGCAAGCTGCGCCTCCAACGCGGAGAGTCGCTATCGACCGTGGCTAACGCGGTGGGCGTCTCCATCGGTTTCCTGAGCAACCTGGAGCGTTCGCAGAGCGGCGCTTCCATCGCGATCATGCGCAAGCTGGCGCAGTATTTCGGCCTGAATATTCTCGATCTCTTTCATCCGATCGACGGCACCGGGCCGCTGGTGAGGCCGCGGGACCGCAGGAGTCTGGAAGGCGGGCCCGGCGTCCAAATGGAGCTTCTGGCCTCCGGGAAGATTATGATGGAGCCGCACCTGTTTCGCGTGGCTCCGGGCGCGGGCAGCGGCGAATCGTACTCGCACGAAGGTGAGGAGTTTCTCTATCTGGTGCGAGGCCGGTTGGATATTGAATTGGCCGGCGAGAAATTCGAGCTTCGAGCGGGCGACAGCTTTTATTTCAGCAGCAGGACCCAGCATCGCTGGTTCAACCCAGGGAAGAGTGACACGCTCATCCTGTGGATCAACACTCCCCCCACCTTTTGAACAGGACCCCCGGACGCTACGGCGCAAGGGAACTTGTGCGCAGGGGTGGATCTGGCGCACCCGCCGGTTCTCGACGATGCGAAAACGTCCACGATCTTCAACCGCATCTGGCCGGTTCGTCCGCTCGCCGCGCTCGAATCCTTCGAGCGCAAATTGGGAAACAAGGCGGCCCCGGGTGGTGGAGTGACGGCGGCTACGACGTGCGGTCACGCCGGTCACCGGAATCTTGACGCCCGAGTTGGGCACGCTCGGCATGGATACGGCCAGGTTGAAAACTTCCGCGCTGTGGTGGCCGTGCACGGCGTTTTTCAATATATCGGGACCACCGGCGATCGGTTTGCCTCTGCATTGGTCAACCGAGGAATTGCCTGTGCATGCGTAGCGATTTACTTCGCTAGTGTGGGAACTACGCGCTCTTCAGCAGTCCACGCTCTCGAACCATGGCGAACGTATCGTCGAGCGCTTGCGCGAACCGCCCTAACATCATGTCGATCTCCGCTTCGTTGATGATGAGCGGGGGACAGAACGCGATGGAGTCGCCCAGGGGACGGACAATGAGGCCGTGGCGATGAGCGCGCTTTACGAGGTATTCACCGACGGCATCGGCGGGCGGGAACGGCGCTTTCGAAGCTTTGCCGGCTACCAATTCTACGGCGCCAATCAGGCCGACGCCCCGAACCTCGCCGACCAGCGGATGATCGGCGAACTTGCGCAGCCCGGCTTGCATGCGCGGCGCCACGCGGCGGACATGAGAAAGGATATCGTCCTGCTCGTAGATTTTGAGGGTCTCCAAAGCAACCGCCGAACTTACGGGATGGCCGCTGTACGTGAAGCCGTGACTGAACACGCCGATCTTTTCGGACTCTTTGACCAGCGCGGCATAGATTGTTTCGCCGACCATGACGGCGCCGATGGGCAGATAGCCGGAAGAAAGAGCTTTGGCGCAGGTGATCATATCGGGCGTTATTCCGTAGAGGGTGCTGCCCCACATTTCGCCCGTGCGGCCGAAGGCGCAAATTACTTCGTCGGCAATGAGCAGAACCTGGTATTTTCTTAGAACGGCCTGGATTTTCTCCCAATAGGTGGCGGGAGGCAGCAGCACTCCGCCGGCGCCCATAATCGGTTCGGCAATCATCGCCGCCACGGTGTCGGCGCCCTCGCTCACAATGCGCTGTTCCAACGAATCGGCCATCCGGCCGGCAAAAGCTTCTTCGGTTTCGCCAGGCAATCCAAAACGATAAAAATGGGGACAATCGACGTGCAGAATATTCGCGATCGGCAGGTCGAAATCGCGATGATTATTCACGAGTCCCGTGAGGCTGGCGCCGGCTACGGTTACGCCATGGTAGGCCTTGGTCCGGCTGACGATCTTTTTCTTGCGCGGGCGGCCGATGGCGTTGTTGTAATACCAGACCAGCTTGACTACCGTGTCGTTAGCCTCGGACCCCGAGTTCACAAAAAATACCTTGGACATGGGAGCCGGCGCGATGCTCAGCAGCTTTTCCGCTAGTTCGATGCCAATATCGGTCGCTTTATGAGCGAACGTGTGGTAAAAAGGCAGCTTTAACATCTGGCGATAGGCGGCTTCGGCTAAACGCCGCTCGGAAAATCCCAGGCTGACGCACCATAGCCCGGCCAGCCCTTCGAGATACTCTTTGCCGTTTTCATCGCGGACAAAAATTCCCTCGCCCCGGGTCATCACGAGAGGCCCCTCGGTCTCGTGCAGCTTCAGGTTCGTGTAGGGGTGAATCGTGGACGCAATATCGCGGCTGGCCAAAGTAGTTTTTGCCATAGTGTGGTTTCCCGTATGTCTTGTTCCGATAAGACTATCATAAACATTGCAAAAAGACGAACAAGGTTGTGAGAAACCATGAGCAGCCCGGTCACCGCGAGCAGCGGGATGGCCAACCTTGCTGCAGCCCATATTACCTTGACACCGAAGCCCCAATAGTCGCCGATGCTTTGATGCACGCCGTACCGCCAGGTAGAAATGTACTCGCCGTCGTAGGGATTGATCGCGAGGAGCGCTCTGCGGCTATAAGGGAACGCGATTCCGCCCAGTGTAGTCCCCGGACCTATCATGCGCGCACGCGCCAGCAAGGAGCGAGGCCGGGGCGGGCCACAGTGCTTTCCGCCATAACGGTATAACCGACGGCCGGGCGGTGATCACGGGGGAAGGAGTTGACGAATTGAAAGACCTGCCATGGCCAGCCGAAATAGATGCCGCTCACTGCCCTGAATGACGCGATCAGAATGGTCCAGAAGCCCACGGCGACGTGTAGGTCGAAATCGATCCGCCGCTAGCCTCTTTCGGAATCCAGTTTCAGCGCGCGCCTCCAATTCGATGCCCGGCCACCAGATCGCGTGGGTTATACTCGGGGTCGCGAGCGAGCCAGATTGGACGCAGACGAAGGTGCGCCACTGCGGGGGATATCCAATCCGCTCAACCGAGGGCGATTGGAGTCGGCGGCACGAATCGTCAAACAGGGAATAGCGATCCGCCGAACCCGAAGCGCGCTCCAGCAGGGCTTCCTTACGTGTTGCCCGGCGCGCTAAAAGACGATGCGCCCGGTTAGCTGTATCTGCCGAGGTCCCGCGGCTTCAGCGCTTTGCATAGCTGTGATCGCCCCAAATGCGGGAACGTCCACGTTCAAGTTGGCTGGAGGCCGACAGTTCGGGCGATTGGTCAAATTTGCGACTTGCGCCCCGGGCCATTTGCGCGATCCTCGGCCCCAGCGGGGCGGGCAAGTCCACGCTGGCCGATCTGCGTCACGCTGTCCTGCTGGTGGATCAGGCGCCCTATCGTTTTCATGCCAGCGTACGTGAGATATCGCCTACGTCCGTTGAGCGTCGGCGATCCCGCCGTGCCCCGGCACCCACGTGGATGGCCCGTAATCCCTTTGCATCGCGTTGAGCGATTCGATTCAAGGTTTCGAGGAGGCATCGATCAGATTGGGAACATGCTCCTTCCACAACAGGTCGACACAGAACACAACGTGGGCGTCACCTTGGCGCGAACCACCGGAGTTCAGGTAAAGATCGATGTGGCTATCGTAGACCACGGTTGGCAAGAGCGAGTGCGTATCCAAGCCCCCACGCTGCGAATGCGCCACCATCGTCGCTCCTTGCAGCGGCAAACGCGTCGTTGCCGTTGACGTGGTCTAAGTGGCAGTGCGTGTTGACGACGAAGCGGATCGGCAAGGGTGTGAGTTGCCGCCGGCCAACCCCTCGTCGTTCACGATGGCAGCCCAAACGGCGCCGCCGATCTTCTGTAATCGAAAATCGGGCGCGGCCCCGGCAAGGACGACGCCGCAAGAGCGAGCAGGGCTGCCGAGCTAATCGAGGGAGCATCCCGCCAAGCTACCAAGCGGTCTAGTTGAATTGTGCAAAGTCGGTTAAACTGGATCGATATGGGCGCGGAAAACGTCGACTGGCGGACTCAAGGGGTCAAGGTAATCCCCGGGGATTCTCTCGACGCCAATACGGCGCAGACGCCCGGGATGAATCGCGCCGCCGCCATTAACTATGCGCGGGTGGGCGCCCAAAAGATCTGGGCCGGCACCGTTAGCATCTTCGCCAACGCTAAAACCGGCGCTCATCACCACGGCGCGCTCGAGAGCGTCATTTATGTAGTGCGCGGCCGTGCCCGCATGCGCTGGGGCGATCGTCTCGAATATGTGGCCGAAGCCGGCCCGGGCGATTTCATCTATGTCCCGCCCTACGTGCCTCACCAGGAGATCAATGCTTCCAGCGACGAGACTCTGGAGTGCGTCCTGGTGCGGAGCGACAACGAAGCGGTGGTCGTGAACCTGGACATCGAACCTGTGGAGGAGCCGAGCCCGGTGCGCTGGGTAGATCCGATCCACGCTCAAAGCGAGGAGTGAACTGATTCAACTTACCGTGAATGGAGCAGTCAAGCAATATGATGGCGATCCCGCCATGCCCGTGCTCTGACCGGCGCGAAGTTCGGTTGCGGGATGGGCCTGTGCGGCGCCTGCACGGTGCACGTGGAAGGCAAGGCGATGCGAAGCTGCGTCACTAATATGAGCGACGTGGCCGGCAAGCGCATCATGACCATCGAAGGGCTGAGCCAGAAGGGCGACCATCCTGTGCAAGAAAGCTTGGCGGATGGTGAACGTGCCGCAGTGCCGGTTATTGTCAAAGCGGCCAGATCATGCAAGCAGCGTCGCCGCTGGCCGAAGAGCCCAAACCGACGGATCGCGATATCGATGAAGCCATGCAATGCAACATCTGCCGATGTGGAACGTATCAACGGATCCGGCAGGCGGTAAAGATGGCCGCGGGGTGAAGGCACGACCGCCAATTCGATTACTGTAGTCAGCCGCCGCGGTTTTCTGGGCGGCGTTTTCTCCGCGGGCGTCCTGATCCTCGGCTCGCGAGTCTTGCCCGTGGACGCGTTGGCCGCAGCCGGCGACGCCACCTGGCAGCCCAGCGTCTATCTCGGGCTGGAACCCTACGGCCGCGTGATCCTTATTGCGCATCGCTCCGAGATGGGTACGGGAATCCGCACCGCTTTGCCGATGATTGTGGCGGAGGAGCTCGAAGCCGATTGGGCGCGGGTCAAGATCGAGCAGGGCGCAAGGTGCGTGGGGTTTCGAAGACCCTGACGATTCCGCCGTTCAAGCCGCCGAATGCGTTCCAGCCACTGGGCGGAGTAGCGGTAATTGCCGTCAATACCTGGGCCGCGATGCAAGGCCGCGGGAAACTGAAAATAGATTGGGACCTGGGACCGAACGCCAGCCTGGATTCTGTCGCGTACAAGAAAACGCTTGCAGGAGACTGTGCGGAAGGCGTGCAAGGTAGCGCGCAACGATGGCGACGTAGAGGCTGCGTTCAAGCAAACGACGAAAGTGCACGAGGCCGAATATTATGCCGCATCTCGCGCATGCCTCCAGGGAGCCGCCGGTCGCGGTGGCGGAGTTCAAGAACGGCCAGGTTGAGGCATGGGCGCCGACGCAGAATCCGCATGGCGTGCAGGATACGGTCGCGAAAGCTTTGGGAATCAAGCCGACGGACATAGCTTGCCACGTGACGGTGCTGGGCGGGGGGCCGACGCAAATCAAAGCCGGACTACGTCGCGGAAGCGGCCATTCTACCCAAGCAACTGGGCAAGCCCGTGAAGGTGGTGTGGACTCGCGAGGACGATATTCGCTTCGACTTTTATCACGCTGTGGCGGCCATGTACATCAAGGCGGCGACGGATGAGAAAGGGCGCCCCACTGCTTGGCTAGCTAAGCTAGAGCGTAGTGTCTTTCCGCCGATTCGGATCGCAGGACGATGTTACCGCGAAGTATGGAACATTCGAGTTTGTGCCGACCGGTTTCCGCGGGCAGGAAGTGATGTTCCTGCACTGGAGCGATCTGAACTTCGAGTTGCGCACTGTTCGGGTGACCTCGAAACCGGAACGGGGATTCTACCCGAAGCGATGGGAGGATCGTGAGATTCCGGCCGAACTGCCAACTTGTGTTCCCATCCCCTACAGGGAACCGGGAACAGCACATGCTCGACCACTGCAACTCCATCGCCACGCGCGCCAAACTCGATCCGACAAAATTCGATCCGAAAACGTTTCGTTCCACCTATGCCACAGGAATGCTGCGAAGGGGGTCGACGTACGGACCGTGCAGCACTGGATGGGCCACAAGTCCCTTGAGACCACGATGCGCTACCTGGCGCCGGCCACCGATGTTCACGACGAGGTGGATTTAGTGAAAATTCCGTCTGTCGGCAAGGCCGACCCGGCGCCCCGAAAGTCCGCCGCGCGAGAGTCCCGTTCTTCTCGGAAGGCACGGTCGGTACAATCGCGCGCCGCTCGGTAGTGACAGGTTCCGCATTAGCGGCGCAGGCAGGTCTGTAAACCAAGCAAATACCGCTTTTCAGGCCGGAGTGGCCGAAACCGCCATGCCTTACGGTATCACCGCCATGGAAGGCAACGGACCTCTTCAAGGAAGCGCCCGCCAACTCGGGAAGATTGTGCTTGCCGATGATGCAGACGCGACCTGCGCGCGGCTTATGGGGTTTGATCCACTGCGGGTTCGGCATCTCGCTAATGGGTGTCAGTCGAGCCACACGTTCCCAACAGGGAACTTCAACTTCTTGAGCCTTGAGGAGGGGATCTTTGACTTATCTGCGGTGACCTTGACGGGGGAGCGGGCCCATGTCGTTCCCATTGAGCAGCCAATGATCATTCATTGGGGTGATGGCGCCGCGCCAGTTCTTCAGCTCGATGATGATGAACCGGTCGTGGGTGATGATGATGACATCGATCTCCCGGTCCCGGTGGACCTTATCGATCATCTCGAACCCGGCGAACCCGTGCCAGTGCTGGCTGAATGATGACGCGTTGAAGACCGTCCGCATCCGCTCAATGGCGAACTTCTCGGCCCGGTGGATGCCCTCGCTGCTGAGGTACTCGATTTTCATATGCAGACTTCGCTCGTGAGCCCGTGCTCAATCCCCGTTCCGTAGAGCTGAGGACCATTTTCGCAATAAAGATCACAGTACGGAGCGTTGCATCTCGAACCGGATTGACGTCGGGTATGTGATTGGAAAGGTTCGATTCCTTAAGGTCCCACAATTCGGGCACACAAGTGCTCTCCTGTGAACCGCAACCCGTTATAAAACGGGAATTCCACGTCCACGCAAACGCTTGTCTGGGCGAATCAGGTCAGAGGCCGCCCATCTCCCTTGTGCCGGCGCGGAGAAACCCACACATCGAACGAGCGAGCATGCCAAACGAACATGCCAAACGAACATGCCTCGTTCGTCTCATCGTTGTGTTATATTGTGCCTGAAACGAGCTTTAGACAGCACGATGGACAACATGAATGGACAGCATGGGAATTGGAATCTCGGGGCTGGTGACCAGCCGGATTCTCAGCCTGACGTGCTGTCTGTTTTGCTGTCCATTTGGCATCCAAACGGGTAGTATTGGATAGACAGCATGGACGGGATAGACTGGACCTCGGTCTGCGAAGTTTAATGGATTCAGGTAACTAGCTGATTGGACAGAAGGCGGGAGTAATTCAGTGGTAGAATGCCAGCTTCCCAAGCTGGACGTCGCGGGTTCGAACCCCGTCTCCCGCTCCATCTTTTCAATCACTTCCAAGGGCGTCGAGAAATCCAGAGTCCGATAGAGTCCATTAAGCGCCGATCTCTTCCTTTGACAGCACTGCGCTCGTCAGCACGAAACTTGCGTTCTCTTTGTCTTGAGTGACGACAGCTGGGACGTGTTTCTTGACGAGCGGTTCCACTTAGATTCTTGGTGAGGCAGTTTGGCTGGAGGCCAAACGAGCAATCGAGAGCAGAATCGCAATCACTGGCAGACATTTCACTTGGCAGTTCCTCCATGTCTCTGTTCGGCTGGTTACTGGTGATTTTGAATAGAGGAAATCCAGTAGAAGACAACAAAACCACACTCGCTGCAACTCGCCGCTTCTCAGCGGGCCGAAACCCCATCTGCCGGACCCCATCCAGCGACAGGTACAAGAATAGAGAAAGTGCGAGCCCCCTCACCGCCTTATCTGTCGGTTTCAAAGCTGGACTTAACAGTAGTTTATCAGTATAATAACAGCATTATAATGGCAAGATATCGGCATCGGCCATACCCCTGAAAGTAGCGTTGATGACAACGAAAAGGCGCACCAGCTTCAATCCCACCTTCACCATCACGCCAGCCGTGGCCAATGGTCTTATGCGGATCGAAGGCGTCAAGCAAGCCATTCAGACGTTACCGATCACGCCACGCGTGCTCGCAAATTTGCGAGAGACAGCCCGCCTGTTTTCTACGCACTACTCGACCATGATCGAAGGCAATCGCCTAACTCAGGAACAGGTTGCACAAGTGATTGGGGGAGATCAGCACTTTCCGGGCCGGGAGCGAGACCAGGACGAGGTCAAAGGCTATTACGCCGCGCTCGACGAAGCAGAACGTTTGGCGAAGAGACGTGAGCAAGTTTCCGAGGCGACCGTGCAAAAGCTGCACGCTCTAGTCATGGGAGGTGGCAAGACGCGCGTGAAGTCCACGCCCTATCGCGACGGGCAAAACGTGATCCGCGACGCCCGTTCCAACGGCATCGTTTATATCCCGCCGGAGGCCAAGGATGTTCCGTCGCTGATGAAGCAGCTCATTACGTGGATCAACCAGAAGGATGAGTTGCCGGTGCCTATCAAGGCTGGGATTGCACATTACCAGTACGCCACCATCCACCCTTATTCCGACGGCAACGGGCGAACGGCGCGTTTGCTGACCACGCTCATCCTGCATCTGGGAGCGTACGATCTAAAGGGACTCTATGCACTCGAAGAATACTATGCCCGCAACCTGAAGGCTTATTATGAAGCGCTGACCGTCGGCCCTTCGCACAACTACTACATGGGCCGGGCCGAGGCGGATATCACCAAGTGGATTGCGTATTTCATCGAGGGCATGGCAACCTCGTTCGAGAAGGTGCGCGACCAAGCCATACGCGAGGCCGAATGTAATGAGTCACGATCTTCCCCGGCTCCGTTCTCTCGATATTCTCCGGCGCATTTCTCACATTCTGTCTGAGGGCGTAGACACCATAGCGCCGGGAGCCCTGAAGCTGGGATAGGATACCT